>Ga0272449_1000148_pt1 | contig 91448 bp, 89 predicted proteins | sample YNPCB0241_FD_198679 | JGI IMG/M metagenome (GOLD analysis project Ga0272449, IMG submission 198679) | Hot spring sediment microbial communities from Yellowstone National Park, WY, United States - YNP-CB-024-1 | ecosystem: Environmental > Aquatic > Thermal springs > Hot (42-90C) > Sediment...
CGGTCTCGATTTCCTCGCTGTAAAATTGGGTGCGGATGAGGGGGTGCTGGCGCCCCAGGCGGGCGACCTGCTCGGCGACAAAGCGCCCGTAGGCCGGCACCTCGGCGGCGACCTCATCGGCGGTGAGACGGAAGACGCGCTGACGGCCATCGGCGGCCTGGGCGGCTTCGGCGGCGCGTAGTTCGCGCGCCAGCAGGGTCTCGTGGCTCCAGGCGGTGCCCCAAAAGACGCGCGTGGCGTTGGTCGAGGCGGCCATGGGGGCGATGTCCTTATCGTATTTGGCCGTGCTCACGTCTTGGGCTTCGTCCACTTCAAGCAGGGTGTGGGCGGTGGCGCCGACGATGTTGGCTTCGGGCGCGCCGGAGAGGAAGAGGATGCGTGCCCGTCCAACGCGATAGATGTAGCCGGATTCGCGTGTCCACAGCGTGGCGGTGAGGCGATTGCGCTGGAGCACGCGCTCCAGGCGGCGCATGGCGTTCTGCGCCTGGGGCTTCCAGGTCGGGCTGATCTTGACGATCTCGGCATCGGTCTGCATCAGCAGGGTGAGCAGGTAGGCTTCGATCTGCGCCTGGCATTCGTTCTTGCCGGATTGGCGGGGGAACATCACCACCAGGCTCAGCCCGCGCCCGTGCAGGACGGAATCCACCACCGCGCGCACGACGGCTTCCTGGTAGCGGCGCAGGCGCAGGCCTGAGGCGTAGCGGATGAAGAGCACGGGGTCGAGCAAGAGCCGCTTGAGGGTGAGGGCACGCGCGTCATCCATGCCGCACCTCAGGGCGCCGAGTGGCCGTTGGCCTGCATCTCGGCAATGACCTCATCCAGCATCTGGTTGAGCAGGTCGGCCATGGTCTGGCCGCTTTCGAGTTGGCGCTCGGCTTTGAGCAGGGCGGCGAGGTGGGCGCTGGCGCGGGCCAGCGTTTCGACGATGGAGAGCATCTCGCCGAGGGTGCGGCCCTCATCGGCCAGGGCTTCGACCCGGCGCACCAGGGCGCGCAGGATGCGGATTTCATCGCTGAGGGCACCGCCGCGGCGGCGTTTGGGGGGAGTGGGGGGAAGGGGTTGATCCATAGGCCTCCGAGAGACAGAAATTATGTTCTAATCTTGCGTCCCTAGGATGCCATAAGACGGTGTGATGAGCAACCTGCATCTTTAACGAGGGGAAGCGCGGCGATAAGGGGAAAACCCTCGTTAAAGTGAGGGGTTGACATGGGAAAGGTTGGGTGAGGGGTGTAAGCGCCGGTTAGCGCGGGAGAGGGTTGCCCGTCCCGATCGTCGCCGGGGGTGAGGATGGGGTTATTGCCCGAACGTTAGACACCCGGCCATGGGTTCGCCCGGGGCTGAAGCCAACCGCCATGCCCGCGCTAATATTTGACCGGCCATTACCCCGCCCGGGTAAAAAGAGGGGTTATTGCCCAGCGGGGGTTGCCCGGCTCAATATTTGCTTGGGGCATCACCCCGACCCGGGGTAAATGCCTGGGTGGTCGCCTGCCCTAATATTCGCCCGAGCATCGCCCCGCCCGGGGGGTGAACGCCGGGGCTGTTGACCAGCCGTACATTCGCCCGAGCATCATCCCGCCCGGGGCTAAAGCCCCGGGCTACACATACAAAGCCCCCTGACGGGGGCTGGGGGGCGGCGTTGTGCCGGCGTGGGCAGGGGGAAACGCCCCGGTAGGGGCGTCAGCCCGCAGGGCTTCGTCACCGTAGCGCGGGGGTTTACCCCCGCGCGGGTGGGGGCGGCGTTCGAGCCGTGACCCTAACCATACCCTTACCCCGATGGGGTTTACCCCCGCGCGGGCGGGGAACAACGCACCCCCGGCCTGCCACCGCGCGCCGGGGCACACCCGAGGGACACGAAAGGGCAGATTTCGCAAAAATCCCCCCGCGCGGCGCTTGATTTTAGTCGGGAAAATCCCTATAATAAAAGCAACCTGCTCACCCCCGCACCTTAACAAGTGCATAGGTCGAGGACGGTCGCGAAGTGAGATTACGGGGAAACACCCCATCAAGATAATGCCCGTGAGGGTTCGGATTGTGAAAAATATCACTTTTGCGCGACCCCCCCTCGAAAACGCGCAAAAATGGGTCATTTTGGAGGGGAGTCGCGCAAAATTCAGGGATTGAATATTAAACTCCCACCGAGAGGGGTAAAACAGGCCTGAAAATGCGCCGAATCTCCCACTTTGACCCCGAAAACAGGGGCAAAGATGCGAAGTTTCTCCCACTTTCAGTTGTCTAGATGTCTGCAGTCAGAATCATCGAATGCCCGGAAGGGCATTAAGACGGATTTCGCCGCTCGCCTCCCGGCGGTACCATCCGGGACCCCAATGTCAGAATCATCGAATGCCCGGAAGGGCATTAAGACCAAGACGCCGCTATCCTCGACATCAGCAACAATGATCCGTCAGAATCATCGAATGCCCGGAAGGGCATTAAGACTAAATGTGTCAATAAATTCATCCCCACTTTTCCAGCCAAAAGTGGGTCAGAATCATCGAATGCCCGGAAGGGCATTAAGACCTATTCCAATACGATTACCGTTCAGCGTCAGCGCCATCGTCTCGTCAGAATCATCGAATGCCCGGAAGGGCATTAAGACAAAATGAATGTGTCCCCCACCATAACGCAAACTATGTGTTGTCAGAATCATCGAATGCCCGGAAGGGCATTAAGACTTATCAAGACCGCGACGATTTCGTCTTCATCTTGGAATAAGGTCAGAATCATCGAATGCCCGGAAGGGCATTAAGCCACCGTCCTTTTTGTCAAGGGTTACGTGATCACGGCGTAACCCTCGTTTTTTGCCCCTGGGCGCACATCACCCCCATCCCCGCGGGCCGGAGTGCTTGCCCGTGGGGGTTTGCCTGAGCCTCACTTGTCCGTGCCCCCTACCGGCCTAACCGCGCCAGGGCTGGCGGTCGCGCAGGATCGCGTTCAGCCACACCCTCCCCGCGCGGGGGTAAACCCCCGCGCTACTGCCACGAAGCCCTGGCGGGCTAATGCCCCTGCGGGGCATTTTATGTCCATGGCAAGCCAACCGCACACCCCAGCCCCCTTCAGGGGGCTTTGCATCCGCAGCCCGGGGCTTCAGCCCCGGGCGGGGTGATGACCCCGGACGAACACGTAGAGGCGATGCCCCACCCCGGGCAAACGCAGGGATGGACAAGCGCATATCCAGATGTGGTGATGGGTATTGCGCGGGCATAAACCACGCCCCCACCCGCGCGGGGGTTTACCCCCGCGCTACGATGACGAAGCCCATTCGGGCTGACGCCCCTACCGGGGCGTTTTTTGGGGGGCAGGCGCTGACCATGCACCCCGGCCCTGCCAAGGGGCTTTGTGCCCGCAGCCCGGGGCTTCAGCCGCAGGCAGTCAATGCCGCGGCCAAACGGCAACCAACGGTGGTTTATCTCTGGGTAACTGTGGTTTATCTCTGGGTAACTTGGATGGACGGGGGATAAACGAGACCCGGGCAAATGCCCGTTTCGGATGTGTTGTGCTGATTTTCTCGCCTGAGGAAATTCAGGCAGATACGCTGTTAAAGCGCCACAGGCCGGGGTGAGGGGGGCACCTCGGCCTGTGGCAATTTTTATTATACATGAAATTGTTAGAAATACATTAAAAATAAGGGTGAAAAATTTGCAATTTTTGTCTGACAATATTCCTATACCGGCAACATTGTACCGATGTATCAGATTGTCACATTTTATTATGGTGTAAACGTCTCTTAACGTCATTGAATTTTCGTTTTTACAATGTCATAATAAATTCAGTAATGATGCCTTTAGACGCTCTCCAAGTTTCAACTCTTTTGGCTTTGCTGGACTCGGAAAAGCCGCTTTCAGCGCAGCGCCTAGGCGAACGCGTGGGCATCTCGGCACGCGCTTTGCGCTACCGCTTGCCCTTGTTGCAAGCCTGGCTCATGCGGCAAGGGGCTGAATTGGTGATCAGACCGCGCCGCGGGTTATACCTCCGTGCCTCACCCGAGGTGCGGCGGCGCCTGCATGCCGAATTACAGCAAACGCAACCAACGCCGCTTTTTCGTGCCGAGGAACGCGTTCTCTACATTGAGTTCCTGCTCTTGACCGAGCCGGAAGGAATCTCGGCGGAGGCACTGCAAGCCAAATTAGGTATCTCCCGGGCCACGTTGCTACGTGACCTGCGCCAGGTGGAAACACGTTTGAACGCTAAGGGGCTCGTGCTCAAACGTCTGCGTCAGCAAGGCTTTCGCCTACTTGGACCCGAGGTCGCCCAACGCCATTTCTTGCTTGAGATCTTGCTTAACAGTGGTCTCAACGAGGTGTTGACCGACCTAAGTGCCCACGGCAAGATCCTTACCCCCTCTCTCACCTTTTTACAACAGGCGTTGTTGGACGAGGTTAAGACCTGGAATCTCACTGCCGCGCGCCGCTTTGTCACCCGCGTGGAGCGCGAGTTGGGCCTTACTCTTCGCGATGATGATTTGCTGTTCCTAACCCTCTACTGGGCATTGGCGTTGCAGCGTCTGCAAGGTGGAAACACCGTTAGCCGCCTAGAGCGTCCGGTAGAGGTGCTCATTTCGACACAGGAATATACTCGCCTGGAAGCGGTGATTGCATCTTTCCTTTCGGCCAACGGCATACCCATCCCGCGCGATGAAATCTTCCAGTTCCTGGTCGAGATCAAAGCCTGCCAGGGCGAGTTAACCCTTGCCACCCAACCCGCGGCGCCCGACGAAACCGAACTTAGCCGCCAGGTGGCCGAGGCAATGCTCAAGCGCATCAGCGAGCGCTTAGGCTATGACCTGTGTCATGCTGATATTCTGGATCAGATGGCCTTACACCTGGCACGGGCACTGGCACGCCTGCGGGCGGGCTTACCGCTGTACAATCCGTTGACGCAAGAAATTCAACAGGCTTACCCTCACTTATGGGTACCTTCTGTAGACGTTGCGCGGCAGGTGGGTGCGCAGTACGGTCTGGTCATCCCGGAAGAGGAGGTGGCTTATTTGGTAATGTACCTGGCGCTGGCAGTGCAACTGGCCGAGCAATCCCAGCGGCACCGTATCCGCGTGGTGGTGGCGTGCCCTACCGGTGGCGTGATGGCGCGGCTGCTGGTGTATCGGCTGCAAAGCGCCTTACCGGATATTGAGGTGGTGGAAAGCGTCTCGCTGCGCCAGTTATCACGTGTGGATCTAGGTCAGGTAGATTTGGTGGTCACAACAGTTAAGATTGCTGCGGGACGTTTGCCGGTGGTGACAGTTAATCCCTTGCTTGGAGAGGAGGATCTACAACGGATTCGGAGTCAGATCGCCCAACTTCAAACCCGCCGCAATTCATCCATACAAAAGGAGCGTGAGGTATGCCGCTAAAACGCATTATTGTTGCTTGTGGGTCTGGGGTGGCTACCTCCAATGTAGCCGCCGAGAAATTGCGTAATCTGTTGCGCGAACAGGGGTATCACAATGTGGATGTACGGGCAGTAGATATCAAAAGCCTCGAAGCCGAAGCCAAAGTGGCCGACCTGCTTGTCTCGATCACCCCTTACGCCATCCGCGATAAGGAATTGCCCATTCCCTCGATCAACGGCATTCCTTTGCTCACCGGTGTAGGCACGGCGGATGTGATCCAACAAATCAAAGACATCCTGAAACTTTAGCCTCGTCCCACTGCATCGGCAACCGAATTTACGTTAGGCGCAGACACCCCTAGAGAAAGGAGGTGAAAGTGGCATATTGTCTAAGCACGTGCCTGTTTAGCCGTGTTCTACTGGTCGGTTGATCTTCCCCATTGTTTGATTTAACCAAAGGAGAAAGGAGAGGAAACCATGCAAGCCGCGTTAGATGCCATTCGCAGTTTTCTCGATTACGGCCCCAATGTGGCCCTTCCGGTGATTATGTTCTTGCTCTGTCTGGTGCTGGGCATGCGCGTGGGTAAAGCCATCGGCGCCGGCCTGATGTTGGGGGTAGCCTTTACCGGTATCTTTGTCCTGTTTGATTTTGCCTTCCCCATCCTGGGCAAGGCCGGGCAGGCGATGGTGCAGCGCATCCCCGGCTTGCGCTTTGAGGCCTACGATCTGGGTTGGACGGTGGCCTCGGTGATCTCGTGGGCTTGGCCGTATGCCTTCCTGATGTTCCCACTTCAGATCACCATCAACATCGTGATGCTGGCGCTGGGCTGGACCAAATGCCTCAATGTAGATATGTGGAACGTGTGGCATAAAGCCACCCTGGGCGCCTTCGTTTCGGCCCTGGTCGGCCAGAGCGCGCCGGCCTTAGCGCTGCCCTTGGGCTTCCTGGTCGCGGCAATCTGGGTGGTGGCAGAACTGATCAGCGCCGATCATACCCGCGAGCAGGTTTACAACCTCACCCGTATCCCGGGCATCGCCGTTTCGCACAACATGCTCTTGGATATCATGTGGATGGCGCCGGTGTTGGACCTGATCGAGAAAATCCCCGGCTTGGATAAGATCAAGACCAGCCCCGCCGACTTGCGCCGCCGCATCGGCGTCTTTGGCGAAAACTACGTCATCGGTGCCATTTTGGGTTTGATCTTCGGCCTGCTGGCGGGCTATGATTTCAAAGGCATTGCCACCCTGATCATCCAATGTGCCGCCATCGTCACCCTCTTCCCGCTGCTGGCTGGTCTGTTTGCGCGTGCCCTGGCGCCGGTAGCCGAGGGAGCGCAGGAATTCATGCAGAAGCGCTTCCCTGGGCGCAGTTTCTACATCGGCCTGGACTGGCCGGTGCTGGCCGGCATTGACTCGCTGTGGGTGACCGGCATCCTGATCGCCCCGCTGATCCTGCTCTTTGCCATCATCCTACCCTTCAACAACACCCTGCCCTTCGGGAGCATCATCGCCGTGTCACTGGTGGCAACGGTAACCGTGCTTACCCAGGGTGACCTGGTCAAATCGCTCTTGCTCTCAATTATTGGTATCCCGGTCTATCTGGGAGCGGCGACCTACTTTGCACCCTACTTGACCAACTTGGCAGTTGCTACCGGTGCGATTCAAATCCCCGAGGGTTATGGTATGGTGACCTGGCTGGAGACCAACGCCGCCGGCATGCGCTTGCTCGTCTTCACCATCTTGAACACGCTTAACGGCCAGATCCTGCCCGGGCTAATTGCGCTGGTCATCCTGGCATTCTGTGTGTGGTACTATTTCCCGGCGATGAAGCGCCGCGAGAACGCTGCGGCTCAGGAAAGCGGGGGCATTTCCGGCAATCCTCTGCCTTACCCTGAAGTAGCGCCTAAGACGGCCAAACCGGCCGCCGCCGACTAAACCAAGAGGGTGGCTCCCGGTGCCACCTACCGGGGGCCACCCCTCAACGGAGCGACGTATGATCCTAACCATTACCCTTCATCCTGCACTGGATCGCATTCTCGTGGCTCAAACACTGCGCCCTGATACCGTCAACCGCGTACACGTGCTGATGGAATACGGGGGCGGCAAGGGTAACAACGTGGCGCGAGCGCTGCACCGCTTAGGGGCACCGGTGCTGGCGTTTGGCTTCCAGGGAGGCGGGCCAGGACTAACGGCGCGGCGGGTTTTCAAACGTGAGGGCATCCCAACCCACTTTGTGGCTTGCCGCCGCCCCACTCGTATCTCTACCCTTCTGCTGGAGCAGGAAAGTGGGCGGGGTTATACCCTTTATGAACCGGGGCAGGCTGTAAGCGCCAAAGAGATGCAGAAGCTGAAAGCCCAGTTTCTGCAAGTGATCGGCGGTTTTCAGGTAGCACTCTTCTGCGGTTCAGCCCAAGCCCCGGCGTTGGCGCACCTGCTGGCCGAGTTGATCACCGAAGCTCGCCAGCGGGGGGTAGTGTGCGTCTTGGATAGTTCAGGGGCTGCCTTGCGTGAGGGCACCCAGGCGCGCCCATTTATGGTCAAGGTCAACCGTGATGAATTGGAGGAGCTGGTGGGGGAGCGCCTGGAAACTCAGGATCGCCTTATAGCCGCTATGCGCCAGGTGCAACGCCAAGGAATCGAGGTCGTGGCGGTGACCCAAGGTGAAGATGGACTGATGGTGACCGATGGCACGTCGCTTTGGCAAGGCACGTTGAAGATGGACAATGTGATCAACGTCATGGGGTGTGGGGATTCACTGCTGGCAGGGATGACTTATGCCCTGCTGAACGGCTTGCGCCTGCCGGAGATGGTGCGTTGGGGGGTGGCGTGTGGGGCAGCCAATACCCAGGTACTAGGAGCGGGTTTCATCAATCGTGCCGAGGTAGAGCAGTTACTGCCACGCGTACAGTTATCTCAGCGCGATTTATAGACACAACGGAAAGGATATCGGAATGACGGACTCATACTTTGATCTACGTCAACGCATTACCGAAATTGGCGCCCTGATGTACGCGCGCAACCTGACCGATTCAGCGGGAGGCAACATCAGCGTGCGTGTGAACGATGTGATCTTGATGACCCCACGCTACGCCGGGAGTAAATATCTGTGGCGACTGCGCCCAGAGCAGGTATTGGTGCTCGATCTGGCTGGCAATCGCCTGGAAGGCGAGGGTGAAGTCTCGCGAGAGGTGCGGGTACACTTGAAACTGCTAAACGACTTTTACCCTGATGGCACAGCCGTGGTGCATGGCCATGCGCGCAACGCATTGGTGTTTTGCAGCCTCGGTCAACCCATTCCCTCTATGCTCTATGCCACGGATAAATTCGGCGCGATTCAACTGGTGGAGGATGCACCGGCCCACACCCAGCGCCTAGCCGACGTGATCGGTGCGGCCATGGCAGAGCAATTGGAACGGGTGCGCAAGCAGGCTGCGGCGGTGCTGGCGCCGCGCCATGGGGTTTTTGTCTTTGCCCGTGATCTGGAATCCGGCTTTGATGCGCTGGAACGGATTGAGGTGAGTGCGTATTGTGCACTGATGGCGCGACTTATATCCTGATTGAAGGGGGAAGCATGGCAAGCGACGTGGCGATTTCGTTAGCCGAAGATCTAGTTCTGCTTGACTTGGAAGCCACCACGCCGGAAGAGGTGATCCGGCAGATGGCGGCGCACTTATTGGCAAAGGGATATGTGAAGGAATCCTATCCTCAAGCGGTATTGGCACGAGAACAGAAATTTCCTACTGCCCTACCGACCCCGATTGCGGTCAGTTTCCCCCATACCGATGTTAGCCACTGCCTAAGGCCGGCGATTGCGGTGGGCGTCTTGCGTCAACCGGTCAAGTTCGGTTTTATGGGCGACCCCGCCCAACTGTTAGACGTGCGGGTGGTGTTTATGCTCTCGGTCACCCGCCCAGAGTATCAGGTCAAAACCTTACAGAAATTAATTGACCTATGTCAAGATGCAGCAAATATTGAGCGTATCCTGCAGGCACAGAGCCCGCGAGAGGTTGTGGCGGTGTTACAAGCGCTATTTGAGCCGAGCACAGGGGGCTCTCAAATAGACGTATCCACGGCCGGGGATCATTCCGGCGCGCGGGTCGAGATCGTGGTCGGACATCCGGCGGGACTGCACGCGCGCCCGGCAGCGTTGTTCGTCAAAACGGCGGCACAGTTTCCGTGCGAGATTCAAGTGGCGCGCGTGGACCGTCCCCAGCAACCCGTTAATGCCAAGAGCATCCTCAGCGTGTTAGGATTGGGCGTTAAGCAGGGGGATCGTATTCTCATCGAGACGCGGGGTGAGCAGTGCCGTGAAGCCTTAGAGGCCCTGGTGACCCTGATTGAAGGTAATTTTGGCGAGTCTGAGGAGGGTAGCCATGGCTGAATCCCACGAGCCGAGTTGTTTCGACCTGGTGGCAGGGTTGGCTGCGCAGTTTGACCCTGGGGCAGCGCGCGGACAAGAGGGTGAGATTCAATTTTTCTTCAGCGGGGGGGAAAGCGGGGCGTGCTACCTGCGCCTAACCAAAAGTGGCTGCACCTTTCACCGCGGCGAGGCGCTTTACCCCAAACTGACCCTGCGGGTTAAAGCCGAGGTTTGGAAAGCGATCATGCGCGGCGACCTGAGTTGGGAGAAGGCGATGATGGAGCGTCATTTCCTGGCCACGGGGAACTTCCCCCCGCTGGCGCAAATGCCGCGCATCTTTCGCTTTGGCTGAGCCGCGCCGGGCGTGTTCTTCCGCCCGGCCTGTTTTTTGCCCAGCGGTGCTAAAATGAGATTAGGGGTGTCGTGAGATAACCGAGCCTTAGGGAGACATGCGTATGATCTCGAAACATGGATGGATGGGGTGGGGATTAGGCCTGCTGGGAGCGCTGATCCTGGCCGGCTGTGCGTCGCCGGCCAACCCGCCGGTGGTCGCCGAGCCCGCCTGGGACAGCCCCCAGACGCGGGCCCTGTTCTTCCGCGCCTGCGGCGACTGCCACAGCAATGAGACGGTTTGGCCGTGGTACAGCCGTCTGCCCGTGATTGCCACGCTGATTCAGCGCGATGTCCAGGAAGGGCGGCAGAAACTCAACGTCTCCGAGTGGAACTTGCGTGAGCAAGAGGTTGAGGATGTGGCCGAGGTGATCCGCAACGGTACCATGCCGCCGGCGCTTTACCTGCCCCTGCACCCCCAGGCGCGGCTGAGCGCGGCGGAAAAGGACGCCCTGATCCAGGGGCTGACGCGCACCTTCGGCGCCGGCGGGGGTGAAGGGGGCGAGGAAGGGGAAGGGGATTAGCCCGATCGCGGCGGGGGTGTGGTGCGGCCGGCGGTTTGCCTCAACCGTTCCTCGCGCAGGCGCCGGTAAGCCAGCACGGCGCCATCTCCCCGCAGTAGATGCTCATCACTGCGCAGGGCAGAACGCTTGGGGCGCTGTTGGCTGACCACGCGCTTATCCTGGTTGGCGATATACCGACTGCCCCAACAACCCAACCGGTTGAACAGGTCACGCAGGAACGGAAGGCGCACATACCGCTGGTAAAAGCGCAGGATCATCAGGGCGCTTTCATCATCCACCGGGACAAAAGCCACCACAATGCGCACATCATCGCTGATGCGGTTCTGCCATAGATTGGGAAAGAGAAATTCAAGGAACGGCGGGCGCGCCGGGGCCGGGAGTTCGGCGGCACGGCGCGGGGGCGTGCCGTCATCACGGCGATTGAAAACCCAAACTTGAAGTTTATCGCCTTCCACGCGCACCAGCGGGCCATCTACGATGACGCGCTGCCCTCGCCCGATGGTGTTGTAATGGACAAAGGGGAGGTGCATGACATCGAGTTGGTTTTCGATCATGCGCGAGTAATGCACCGGCCATAGATCTTGAAAACCACAGTAAGAAAAGTCGGGGCCGATATCGAACCAGGCGGGAGGCGTGAGGTTCTCGCGCGGCGCACCCCACCAGATCCAGATCAGGCCGTGTGCCTCATAGGTGGGGTAGGTCGGCACCTGTAAGATTTTCGGCGGATCCGCGCTGCGCCCCAGGGCCGGCACATAGCGACAGCGCCCGCTGGGATCAAATTCAAAACCGTGGAAGGGACAGGCCAGATGATCCTGGGGCTTGAGGCGGCCCTGACTGAGGCGTGCGCTGAGGTGAGGACAGCGGTCGCGCATGCAGACCACCCGGCCTGCGCGGGTGCGCCAGAAGACCAGTTCCTCGCCCAGCCGTTTCACCCCTACGGCTTTCCCCGCGGGCACATCCTTGGATTCCAGCACCACGTACCATTGATCTCGTATCATGGCGACCTCGTCAAGAAGTAGATCGTCTTGTTGGCGGCTGGCGTTGTCCCTTCCGTAGCAAGATCCATTGGTCATCATCGGGCAAGATTGACGCCGCCTCAATGATGTTCCATCTTCAGGCCACACTCACCGGCTACCGGGAACGGGCCGATCAACGGCGGTGGCGGAACTTCCAGGCATCCGTGCCGGGGAGCATGCCGGCGCCGAAGGTGTCGTTATACGGGTTGCCGTCGCGGTTGGCCGGGTGCAATTGGGTGTAGCCGTACCAATCCCGCCCGGAGCGCCGCAGGTGTTCCAGGTGCCGGCGCGCCGCCTCCTCATCCTCGTCACGGCGGTCGGAAGAAGGCGCCTGATCCCTATTTACGCGGGCGATCAGGATGACGAAACCCACGACGATGATAAAAAACAGAAGCAATCCGTCCATTGTTATCCCTCCCTGATGACTGTGATCCACTAGCGGCGGTTCGGGTTGTTGAACCCACGCGAGGCGTAGTACGAATCGGTGCCGGGGTGGTGCGAAGCCCCGAACGCATCGTTGCGTGGGTTGCCGTCAAAGTTGCGTGGGTTGTGGCGGTAGTGCTCCGGGCGGATGATCGTGGTATAAATCGCGCCTGAAGAAGAGGTCTGGGACGGCGTGTCGTCCTCCCACCAGAGATAAGATGAAGCCTCTTTTTTCTCCGCGCGGCGTTCCCACAGGCTCCAAACCACGCTGATGGCCATTAAGATAACAATGCCAATGCCAAAAATGAGATCCATGCTGTCCTCCCTGATGTCGTGATGTTGGCTGACGCGACCGGACGGCGCCGGGGCGCTACCTGCGGATGTGGCGATCGGACTGGGTAGGATGAACGGGACTTTTCCACCTCTTCTTTCCCCCTGTTGGTTTTATTATAATCCGGTTAGATCAAAGATGGCAAGCGGTTTAGTGGTCATCATCCAGATCCGGAAAGCCTAGCGGCAGTAACCCAAACGTGAGAAAGAGCAGCGCCACCGCCAGCGGGAATAGAAAGGCGATGCGCAGACGTTGGGCGAAGGTAGGGGCATCTACGAGCAAAAACACCAGCAACGCATACAAGATATAACAACCCCCTAGGATCACGAGAATCGATGTCCAGACGTCCATCGTTACCCCCTGGTATGGATTGAAATCAATCCGCCTTGCCGTGATGGAGATCGGCTTACCCTAATTATACTGAAAAAAGAATGAAGCGAGTCGCTTTGAAGCCCTCGCATCTCGGCTGTGCCCCCATGCGGTCTGGGATGAAGACGCATTCGCTCATTCCTCGCGCGCGGGCAGGTCATCCTCGTTCTCAGGGGAGGGCGCCGAGGCTTCAGAGGGAACGGCATCCTCACGATACCCCTCGGCCAACAGGGTCACCAGCGCCAGGAAGAACGCCACCGTACGCGCCACCTGAGCCGGCTGGGCTTGATAGGGCTCGCGTTCCGAGGCGTCGCCCAGCCGCCGCACCACCCGCAGGTGCGGGTGCAGTTCGAACTGCGCCGCCGCCACTCCCAGCCGCTGCCAAGCAAAGCGGGTGACCGTTTCCTGCCCATGGCGCCCGTTGGCGGTGAAGGTGCGATCCACATCCACCACCGAGAGCCACGGCCCGCCGGGACGGAACCCAAACTGATGCAAGAGGGCGAGGATGCGGCGGCGCTCCGCCGGGCAACTCTGGCCGTGCAGGGTGCCCAGTGCCAGCCCAAAATCGCGGTAGGCGGCACAGCCGTGCAGATCCACAACAAAGCGAATGCGATACCGGCGCACGATCTGGCGCAGGGCGCGTTTGTAGGGCGTCTCGGGGTAGAAGCCGGGGTCGGGGTCGGCCAGGCGGCAGGTATAGAGGGCGTGCGCGCCGCTCAGTTCGGCCACCAGGCGCGCCAGGGCGGCGGTGTAGTCCTCTTCGTCTTTAAGCCGCCCTTCGCGTACGTGAGCGGCGCCGTGCGGGGCGGAGAGCAGGATCGGCAGACGCCCCGGCTGGTAGCGAAAATAGCGCTCCCCCGGCGCCGGTGGGGTTTTATAGGCGATCTCGCTTTCCAGCGCCACCAGGCGCTCTAGCCACGCGTCCATACGCCCCCTAGATGCGGCTGAAGCGCTCGCTCACGCGGTAACCGCGGCGCATGGGCGTGCTCCCCGCCGCGCAGAACAGTTGGATGCAGGTATCTGTCTGCTTGTTGGCCTCAGCCGCCTGGTATGCCTCGTAGGATGACCAAAACGAGATGATTTGCCACTGCATGGGGTCATCTACCGACTGCACCAGCACTGAGTGCAGAAGATCCTTGGGGGGGTGACGCACGGCCTCGGCAAATGCCTTTTGGAGGGTGCTCCAGTTCTCACGGGAGACGTATCCCATCAGCACGGTGACATACATGGTGACCTCCTGGGCCAGCCCCACCCGCAGGGCGCGTGCCCATTTTCATTATACAAAATTTGGCCAGACAAGACAAAATCGCGCCGGAACACCTCTGCGCAGCCATTTTGAAACCGCTCCCAAAACGCGGGTCAATGTTATAATAAAAATGTTCATACAACCATGGTGTCCCACCGACCGTACCGGAGGTGAGCGGGCACATTCCAATCCCTAGGGGGCCTTCCCCGAGAAAGCGAGTTTTCCTATGAATCCACGACGTTTATTCTGGGGCGGTGTGCTGTTGCTATTGGGGGTCTTGCTGTTGCTGGAAAACCTCGGCCTACTGCCCTTCAGCGCCTGGGCCGTCTTTTGGCCGCTGGCGCTGATCCTGATCGGCGTGTGGCTGCTCGTGCGCCGCCGTCCGAGCCGCGAGATCCAAGCCCGTGAGATCACCATCCCCTTAGACGGCGCGCGAGAAGCCCACCTGCGCCTGGATCACGGCGCGGGGCGGCTCACCCTGCGCGCGTTGGAGGGCGAGAAGGTGCTCTTCTTGCGCGGCGTTTGCAGTGGGGTCACGCCGGAGGTGCGCCGCGAGGGCGAGCGCCTGGAGGTGCGCCTGCGCTTTGAAGCCGATGTGATGCTCTTGCCCTGGGTTGAAGGGGGTGAGGGCTACCGCTGGACGCTGGAGGTCACCCCCGACCTGCCGCTGGATTTGGAATGCCACCTCGGCGCCAACCAGACCCATCTCGACCTGAGCCGCCTGCAGGTGCGCCGTTTGGATCTGGAAACCGGCGCCAGCGAGACCACGCTGATCCTGCCGGCGCAAGGGCAGGGCAGTGCCACCCTCAAGAGCGGCGCGGCGGCGCTCAAAATCCAGGTGCCTACGACCATGGCCATCCGCGTCCAGGTGCAAAGCGGCCTGGCCGGGGTTAAGATCGATCCTCAGCGCTTTCCGTTCAACGGCCAGGTGTACGAATCGCCCGATTACGCCACCTCTCCGCACCGCTTTGACCTGCGCCTGGAAACCGGGCTGGGTTCGGTCGAAATCTTTTAGCCCTTTTTGCGTAGATAAAAGGGAACGATCTCATCGTCTATTTTCGGATTGGAGGGAAGAATGTCGGATTCACGTTGGCGGTTAATCGGCGGGATCGGATTGATCCTGGCCGGCCTGCTGGCCCTGGTGAGCCTGTGGTTTGAGGTGCGCCTGGCCGGGCTTTTCTGGGGCTTACTGCTCACACTGGGCGGGTTAGCCTTCTTGGGAGTGATGCTCTCACGGCGCGAGGCGTGGTGGGCGGCGTTTCCGGCCTTCCCGCTTTTGGGGGTTGGGGCGTTGGTCTTGCTGGGCAGTTTGGCGCCGCAGGCTACGCGCTACCTGGGCGGCGTCCTGGTGCTGGGAAGCATCGGCGTGGGTTTCCTGGTGGTATACCTGCAACGGCGCGAATTCTGGTGGGCGATCATCCCGGCCGGCACGCTGTTCACCCTGGCCGTGGTATCCATGGCCGATGCGGTGCTTCCGGCCAACAGCGGCGGGTGGATCTTCTTTGCCGGGCTGGGGCTGACCTTCCTGGCGCTGTATGTACTGCCCGGCCCCGGGGGGACGCGCATGACCTGGCCGCTCTACCCGGCGGCGATTCTGCTCGTGTTTGCGGCGCTGCTCTTTGTGGGCGCTACCGCACTGGGGCGCTATCTCTGGCCGCTGGCACTGATCCTGATCGGATTGTTCCTGGTCTACCGCGCCCTGCGCCCGAGACGAGTTTGAGGGAGGTCAAGCCATGGACGCGAAACGCCCAAGTTTGTTTTTCCCGTTATTACTGATCGCCATCGGGGTGATCTTTCTGCTCAATAACCTGGAGGTGATCCGTGTCAACGGCGCAGATCTCTTCCTGCGCTACTGGCCGGTGCTGTTCATCATCGGCGGCCTGGATCACATCTACCAGGGCAAAGGCTGGACCTGGGGGGTCTTTTCCATCCTTTTGGGCGGAATCTTTTTACTGGCCAACCTGGGCTACCTGCCCCTGGGGGGCTGGGAGTTGCTGCTGCGCCTGTGGCCGATCTTCCTGATCGCGTTGGGGCTGGACCTGGTCCTGCGCGAGCGGCCGGCCTGGGCCTCGGCGCTGGCCCTTTTCGTGACCCTAGGGCTGGTGGTCGGGATCACCTGGTTTGCCGTGGGGCAGGCGCGCCTTCCGGCCAACGCCCAGCCTCTGACCTATACCCTGCCGGCCGGGGTGCGCACGGCAGAGGTGACGGTTGAACAACCGCTGGGGCAGTTGGAGATCGGCGGAGTGACTGCCGGCCGCAACCTGCTGGAAGGCGAGATCACCCTACCGCGAGCGCTGACGCTGACCGAGGACGTTCAAACCCGCGGCAGCACGGCGCAGGTGCGCCTGGGCGCCGTGGGCTCGACGGTAGTTTTTCCATGGAGCCTGGGGCCAAGCCGGTCGCTGTGGCGACTGCGCTTCAACCCCCAGGTAGACCTGGTGCTCAACCTCAAGAGCGGGCTGGGCAGTCAGGTGCTGGATTTGCGCGGTCTGCAGGTGCGGCAGTTGACCAGCGAAGTTGCGTTGGGCAGTCTGACCGTCACCTTGCCCGTGACGGGTGATCTGCGGGCCGACCTGCGCAACCCCATCGGCTTTACCACGCTCTATGTGCCGCGCCAAGCACGGGTGGAACTGCGGATTGACCGCGCGCTGGCCACGCTGAGCCTGCCCCCCGATATCACCTGCGCGGAGCAGATGTGCTATACCCCCGGCACCACCGCCGTCAATGCCGACCTGCGCCTGAATCTGGAACAGCCCATGGGCGGAGTGCGGGTGGAGTATCTCCCCTGAACGGCGGGAACTTTCCGGCGAGTAGGGCGTCTTTAATCATGCGTAAAGAAATCACACTATCTTAACCTCACAAGGAGGAGATCATGAAGAAACCGTTACTGTTAGCCCTGCTTGCCCTCGCCATGGTGGGCCTGCTGGCCGGTTGTATCCAGGTACCCCCGGCGCCAACCCAGGAACCCTTTCGCTCGTTGAACGTTTCCGGCAACGGCAAGGTGTATGTGGTGCCCGATATGGCGTATGTCTATGTGGGCGTGCGCACCGAGGCGGAAGATGTAGCCTCGGCACTGAGTGCCAACAACGAGAAGGCGCAGACTATCGCCAACCTGCTCAAGGAACGCGGCGTAGCGGAGAAGGATATTCAAACCAGTGCCTTTAACGTCTATCCCGCGCAGGAATTCGGCCCCAACGGTGAGGTCATCCGCACCAAGTACGTGGTTGAAAACACGGTCTTCATCACCGTGCGCGACCTGAGCCAGTTGGGCAGTCTGCTGGATGCGGTGGTGCGCGCCGGCGCCAATAACATCTACGGCATCTCGTTCGATGTGGCCGACCGCGCCAAAGCCGAAGCCGAGGCGCGCCGCCTGGCGGTGGAAGATGCCAAAGCCCGCGCGCAGGAACTGGCGGCGGCGGCCGGCGTGACCCTGGGCGAGGTGCAGAACGTGAGCGTCTATTCCTCGGGCAGTCCCATCCCGCTGTATGAAGCCAAGGGGATGGGCATGGGCGGCGGTGGTAGCGCACCGATTGCCGCCGGGCAGCTGGTGATCAGCGCCGACGCCAATATCACCTACATCATCCGCTAGCCCAGGCTCTAATGCAAGCCTCAAGCCCCTGCCCCGGCGCCGTCCACACCGGGGCAGGGGGTTTTGTTTTGTCTGCGTGGCGGTGATTCGTGGGTATAATCATTTTTAGGTACCGTCATGATGCGCGAAGATACCCGCAACTGGGTCGCGATGGCCGAGTATGATTTGGAAACCGCACGCTACATGCTGGATTCCGGACGATACCTTTATGTCATCTTCCTCTGTCACCTCGCGTTGGAAAAAATGCTCAAGGCGCATGTGTGCGAAGCGACCCAAACCCTACCGCCAAAAACCCATGATTTGATTTACCTGGCACGTTTGGCAAACCTTTCGCTACCACCCGATAGCCTTGAATTTATTGGAAAAATCAACGCTGTGAGCGTCCTGGCGCGTTATCCTGTGGATTTACAACAATCGCTGCGGGATTACCCTCGCCCGGTCGCCGAAGCCTATTATTCCCAAACTGTGCAGGTGGTCCAATGGCTCAAGCAGCATCCGGCCTTAAACAAGTCCTAAGGCGTTATCTCGAAACGCTAAATCAGATGGGCATTCGGGTGGAGCGCGTCTATCTCTACGGCTCGCAGGCGCGGGGTGACGCCCACATTGGCAGTGATATTGACCTCATCGTTGTCTCTCCCGATTGGGCCGGTTATTCCCTGCGCGAGCGCCTCGAGATCCTCGGTGTAGCCGCGGCGCGCATCCTGGAGCCGATTCAAGCCCAGGGGTTCACCCCGCACGAGATCGAGCAAGCGCAGATCCCGCTCTTCTGGCGCCAGATTCTGCACGATCAAGCGGTTGAGGTTTACCCCCTGGCTTCTTAAGGCGAACCAATAGGGGCATACCCCTGCCCCGGCGCCGTCCACACCGGGGCAGGGGGTTATGTGGGGCTCAGTAGGGGATGGCGCTGATGCGCGCCAGTTTGCTCAGGCGGTGGGTGGCGATGATCCGCCGCACCGTGCCGGTCAGGCCGCGCATGCTCAAACTCTCGGTGACGGCGCCGTCGGGGAAGTACTGCACCCCGCGCAGTAGGTCGCCGTTGGTCACGCCGGTGGCGGCGAAGAAGACATCATCCGATGAAATCAGGTCATCCAGTGTCAAGACCTTATCGAAATCATAACCCAGTTCCTCACAGCGGGCGCGTTCCTCGGGGGTGCGGGCGTAGAGTTTGCCCTGCAAGTTGCCCCCGGCGGCGCGCAGGGCGGCGGCGGCGATGACGCCCTCAGGCGAGCCACCGATGCCCATCATCACGTCAATGCCCGATGAGGGGATGCAGGTCATCAGCGCGCCGGCCACATCGCCATCGGGGATGAGCGAGATGCGCGCGCCGACGCGCCGGATTTCGGCGATGAGCGGGGCATGGCGCGGGCGATCCAGCACCACCACGGTCAGGTTCTCCACCGGCACCCCTTTGGCTTTGGCGATGCGGCGCAGGTTCTCTTCCACCGGGGCTTCGATATCAATCACATCCCGCGCCATCGGCCCGACCGCAATCTTGTGCATGTACACCGCCGGGCCGGGGTTGAACATCGTCCCGCGCGGCGCCAGCGCCACCACCGAGATGGCGTTGGGCAACCCGTGGGCGGTGGGGCGGGTGCCGTCAATCGGATCTACCGCGATATCCACCTGCGGGGGATCCCCGGTGCCCAGGCGCTCGCCGTTGTAGAGCATGGGGGCTTGGTCCTTCTCGCCCTCGCCGATCACGACCACGCCGTCCATCTGGATGGTGTTGAGCATCAGGCGCATGGCATCCACGGCGGCGCGGTCGGCGGCTTCTTTATCGCCGCGGCCCACGTAGCGCCCGGCAGCCAGGGCGGCGGCTTCGGTTACCCGCACCAGTTCCAAAGCCAGGTTGCGCGTCGGTCGGGTATCTCCGATCTCGCTGTGTAAGGGGATTTGGCTCATCGCGTTCCTCCGCTAATTGGGGTTATACGGTTAACCACAAGCCGGTGATCAGGTAGTAACCGATCACGGCGGCCCAAATCCACGAGTCAATGCGGTCGAGCACCCCCCCGTGCCCCGGCAGAAGATGGCTGGCTTCCTTGACGCCGAACTGACGTTTGAACATGCTTTCCCCCAGGTCGCCCAAGGGCGCAAACACCCCGATCATCACCCCCAGCACCAGCCCCTGCGAGAGTTGCAGTTCGGGGTAGCGCAAGCGCCACAGCCAGGCCAAGAGCAGACCGCTGAGGATGGCAAAGACCACCCCGGCCAGGTAGCCCTCCCAGGTCTTGTTGGGGCTGATGGTAGGGGCCAGTTTGTGCTGGCCGAAGCGCCGCCCGATGAGGAACGCCGCCGAATCGGCAATCCCGATGATGGGGATGACCAACAACAGCCACCACAACCCCTGCGGCAGGGCGCGCAGGGAGATGAGATAACTGCCCAGCCAGCCGATATACAGCAGGCCGCCCAGGGTGATAGCGAAATCCACGCCCTGGGCGGTGCGCGTGGCGGCCATCGCCCCCATGTGCGCCAGCATCGTCACCAGGATCAGCGCCGAGAGGATGAGGTGGCTGTGATCGAAGCCCCAGGCGGCGCGGCTGAGGGCGAGGATGGCCACACCCGGCAGTAGCACGCCGGCCAGGGGGGCGAACCCGCCGCGGCGGAAGATGCGCCAATATTCCCAAGCCGCCACCACCAGGATCAAGGCGATGAAGGCGGCGTAAGCCCAGCCGCCCAGCACCGCAAAGGTCACGCCGATGGGGATGAGGACGATGATGACCAAGAGGCGCTGGGCGAGCATGCCATCAGACCTCGGCACAGCATTCGTTTGACGAAAGGCGCCCGAAGCGGCGTTCGCGGCGGCTGTAATCTATGAGGGCTTTGAGCAGTTCCTCGCGGTCAAAATCGGGCCACAGGGTGGGGGTGACGTACCATTCGGCGTAGGCGGCCTGCCAGATGAGGAAGTTGCTGATGCGCATCTCGCCCGAGGTGCGGATGATCAGGTCGGGGTCGGGGATGCCGGCGGTGAAGAGGTAACGGCTGACCAGTTCATCGGTGACCTCTTCGGGCTTCACCCCGTCCTGGATCATCTTGCGGATGGCGCAGACGATCTCATCGCGCCCGCCGTAGTTCCAGGCGATGTTGAGGATGAGGCGGTCGTTGTTTTTGGTCAGTTCAACCGCGTATTTGACCTTTTCGACCAGGGTGGGGTTGAGGCGCTCCAGGCGGCCAATGTGCTGAAGGCGGACGCCCTCGCGGTGCAGTTCGTCCAGTTCTTTATCAATCACCTCTTCCAGGATCGCCATCAGACCGTTGACTTCTTCCTGCGGGCGGCCCCAATTCTCGGTGGAAAAGGCGTAGATGGTGAGGTATTTGATGTGGAATTCGACGCAGGCGCGGATGATGCGGCGCAGGTTCTCCGTGCCGGCGCGATGGCCGGCCAGGCGGGGCAAGCCGCGCTGGCGTGCCCAGCGCCCGTTGCCGTCCATGATGATCGCGATGTGGGTGGGGACTTTGGTCAGTTCCGGGGTTGCAACAGCCGCGGGTGAGGCGGTCATGGGCTCAGAATTCCAGGATTTCTTTCTCTTTTCGCGCGCCAATGGTATCTACTTCTCCAATCATTCGGTCGGTTAATTTTTGTAATTCCTCTTCGCCTTTTTTAAGGTCGTCTTCGGAGATCAATTTTTCTTTTTCAAATTCGCGCAGGTCTTTCATCACGTCGCGGCGGATGTTGCGGATGGCGACGCGGGCTTCTTCGAGGCGGGCGTGCACCATCTTGACCAGTTCGCGCCGCCGTTCCTCGGTCAGCGGGGGGAGCACCAAGCGCATCGTCTTGCCATCGTTGGAAGGGGTCAGCCCGAGGGGCGAGGCGATGATGGCCTTTTCGATGGCGCGCAGGGTGGAGGGATCGAAGGGCTTGATCAGCAGGGTGCGCGGATCGGGGACGCTGATGGCGGCCAATTGCATCAGGGGGGTGGGCACGCCATAGTACTCCACCGGGATCTTCTCGATCAGCGCGGGGGTAGCGCGGCCGGTGCGAATGCCGGCGAGGTCTTCTTCCAGCGTTTGCAAGGCGCCCTTCATGCGGGTCTCGGCTTCTTTGAGTGCGTCCTTAATCATAGGCCAGGCCTCCTTCCGTTGGCAGCGTGAGGTCGTGCGCCCTTGCGGGCACGGCATCCGCTCTGCCCCTGGGGCGCGGGACACCGCCGCCCCAGGCAGAGGGGTGATTAAAGCATACCTTAAAATTGCGAATTGCGCCATGATTTGGGCGCGGGCTTTGCCAGCGTTTTAGCGTGAGCCTCACCATCACCTCTCACCAGCGCCCCGGGCAGCCCGTAGAGGGCGACCCGGCGAGTCGCCCCAACCGCACACCTGCCACCCCAATGCCAGCCCCACGGCGGGCAGCGTCAGCCAAGCCGAGATTTCCCGCCTGCGCAGGTCGAAAAAAGCGCCGACAATCCGCCAAGCGACAACACCAGCCTCAATGACTACCCGGTTGAAGTAAAAAGTATCACATGATATACTTAACGTGCGCTCAAGCCCTCATGCGACCGCTACACGGGACTTGATCAAAAGGGTGTCATCCGCATCTACCTGTCGACCGGTAACAAATTTTCCGTTTGACGCCTCCATCGCCATGGAATGAAGACGTCCTATGAGTCTGCGGCTGGCTTTCGTGGTTGTTGTAAGCACCGCGGTGATTTTACTCGGGAGTTGTCAGGTCTCTCCAACGCCGCCCCCCTTTGCAACTGCAACACCCTCCCGAGACACCCCTCCTTCATTTATCCAATCCCCTACCTGTAGGGGCGAGGCATTATCGGCTCCAATTCTGGAAGATACCTTCGATATTAAACCCCCTCCCACTCCAACACCTACCCCTACCGTGACGCCCACGCCAGTGTTAGGGAGGGTGGAGAGGATTGCGACGGGGCGTTTTGCCACTTGGTATCGCTATGTTCATCCCAAATATGGCTTCGCCTTTTACTTTCCACCGGATTGGAAAATCGCAAGTGAGGATGCTCACTCGGTATCGCTTGCAGCCCAAGCGACGGGGTATCACCTGAATATTGGGTTCAAGGCCGCCGGAGAGACCGAGGTTTCCATCCAGCGAACCGGCGTGCCTGCGGGCGATGAGGTTGTTCGCGGGAGGGTACGTTTCCTGGGGCAAACTCTCCCTCGCTACGTTCTGGTCTATCAGGGGGAGGTGATCGCCGTGCTCTATAACCGAGCCTTGGAAGTCCGCGTGGATGATCGGATTTTTACCTTGAGCCTTGACTGCATGACCCTTGACTGCGGAGACGGCATTCCGCCCGAGGTTCAGGCCTTCGCAGATCGAATTGTCGCGTCGTTCGAATGGGTCGAACCGTAAGGCGGGTTAGCGGGAGAATGCAGTGGTAACCGGTGCCGTGTCTCCCGCCCCGTCGAGGGCTGTCCGGGGGCTGCGTCCCGGGCGGGTGCAGCGGGGGCGGGGAGATCCGCATCCCTTTTAGCATCGTCACTTCATATTAGGGTTTAAATGAAGGGGGCAAGCAGCCTCAGGATGGGGTTTCCAACCGCATTTCGAGTTCGATTTCATCGCGAATCGGGATGCCGTTTTCTCCGACCTGAGGAATTTGGGGTTTGATCCGTCGGGCGCGGGTGACGGCTTCGGGGTAGAGGGCTTTGAGGACAAAGCCGCGTTTCTGGTAAAAGCGCAGTGCCGTGAGGTTATCGTTCGTGGTGATTAACCACAATCGGCGGCAGCCGGCGCGTTGCGCGACCTCGCGCACGGCGGCGACAAGAGCCGTGCCGATCCCTTCACCCGCGCGCAGGCTATCTAGGGTCACGATTTCGCATTGATCGTCAGCCAGGTGATACGTGACCACACCCACCCACGTGGTGCCATCTAAGGCCAGGAATCCCGGTAAGGTCGAGGGGTGGTAAACAGTCTCGTGGACCACAACACTATCATCACCCCAATGGGTGCGCATAAACGCGGCCAAAGCGGCCCGCTCTTCGGTCTGGATAGGACGGATCACGTAGGCCATATGTAACTGCAGCAGGATGATAAATTTTTTAGGATTTAACCAGCATCAGCCCTTAGAAGCCTTGCTTGTCTTTGAGCGCACCCACATAGTCTGCCTTCCAGATTTGCGGATGCTCGATCTCGTGGGATTGCTGATCACGAAAGCGGCATGATTTTGAAGCCAGCGTCACAACACCGTTCGTGGATCAACCGGTTATAAGCAATTTTGCCACCCTTGGACATAACAATTTGACATCTTAAGTTAGTCGTTTTACCTCCAATTCGTCCTGAGCGTTAGGATGAACCCAGAAAAGAGCGATGTTCCTCTCTTTGAACTGTGTGACTAGATAATCTAACCGCTTTTCCTCTTTCCAATAACCGCTCAAATATCCAGTACGTTTGGAGGTGTATACAAGATCAACGACGACTTCCGCCCGACCATTGTGCAAAAGATCTGTGATTTCTCCCAATGACTCCAAATCCTCATTAAGAATCCCCTCAAAGCGACGCCGGTGTTGTTGAGGTGAGTGTCCCCAGCGTTGAAAGACTTTCACCTGCACAACCAATACTGGTTGAATGCAGGCATGTTCAATGTTCATCGTCCCTATGACCAGGTCATATTTGCGTTCGCCTTTCGACATACCGCACAAGCGGGTTTCATTGTAAACCATTGCGGGCGAACAGCCGTTTTCCAGCAACCGATGATAAAGGTAAGCCGTAACATCGGCTTCTAGTAATGGAAAAATCTCTTTTCGATTGAACGCCTCGCAGAAATCCTGCAAGGATTTTTGCAGAAGGTCAAACGCAGCCTGGGTCTCCAAACCGGCGCTTTCCTCCATCCAGGATCAGCCCCACTCACCCTTCTTTCAGTAACTCCTCCAAAATCTGGCGCGCCAGGGTGGGATCGGCTTTGCCGCGCATCTTCTTCATCACCTGGCCGACAAACCAGGCGATCAGCGTGACCTTGCCCTTGCGGTAGGTCTCCACCTCGCTGGGGTTCTCGGCGATCACCTCGCGGCACACGGCGCGGATGGCCTCGGCATCGCTGACCTTGGCCAGCCCTTCGGCTTCGACGATCTCGCGCGGTGAGCGCCCGCTCTCTTCCACCTTCTGCAAGAGGGCTTTGGCGGTCGAGGTGTTGATGGTGCCGGCATCGGTCAGTTTGAGGATCTCCGCCAGGTAGGCCGGGGTGAGGCGCAGGTCGGCGGCGCTCTTGCCGCTCTCGTTGAGCATACGCAGGACGTCGTTCATCAGGTAGTTCGAGACCTTCTTGGGGTCGCCGCCGTAGGCCTGCACCGCCTGCTCAAAGTAATCCGAGAGCGCCCGCTCACCGGTCAGGATTTCGGCATCGTATTCGGGCAGGCCGTAGGCCTCGATGAAGCGCTGGCGGCGCTCCAGCGGCAGTTCCACCCGCTGGGCCAGGATGGCCGCTTTCCATTCGGCATCAATGCGCAAGGGGAGCAGGTCGGGTTCCTTGAAGTAGCGATAATCGGCCTCGGTCTCTTTGGAGCGCATCTTGCGCAGGACGCCGGCGTCCTCGTCCCATTCCAGCGTCCAGGCTTCGATGGTGCGCCCGGCTTCCACCTCGCGAATCTGGCGCTCGATCTCGTGCTGGATGGCGTCGCGCACGTTCTCAATCGAGTTGACGTTCTTGATCTCGGTCTTGGGGTTGAAGTAGGTCGCGCCTTTGGGGCGAATGGAGACGTTGGCATCACAGCGCAGGTGCCCCTTCTCCATATCCGCCTCGGAGATGCCCAGCCAGCGCAGTAACTGGCGCAGGCGGATCAGGTACTGCGCGGCTTCATCGGCGGAGCGCAGATCCGGCCCGGTGACCATCTCCACCAGCGGCACGCCACAGCGGTTGAAGTCAATCCAGCGCCGCCCGTTGACGTTCTTGGTCTTACCGGCGTCTTCCTCGATGTGCAGTTTGATGATGTTGACGCGGCGCACGTAAGCCGGGCGGTCGGGGGTGGCGGGCATGGGGATATCTATGTAGCCGCCCGATGCCAGGGGGCGGTCATACTGCGAGATCTGATACCCCTTGGGCAGATCGGGGTAGAAGTAGTTCTTGCGGTCGAAGTAAGAGACCTCGTTGATCTCGGCGTGCATAGCCAGGGCCAGCAGGGCGGCCTTCTCCACCGCGGCGCGGTTGAGCACCGGGAGCACGCCGGGCAGGCCGGTGCACACCGGGCAGATGTTGGTGTTGGGCGGGTCATACCACGAATCGGCCTTGCAGGCGCAGAAGATCTTGGTTTGGGTATTCAGTTGGATATGGGTCTCCAGGCCGATAATCGCCTCATAGTCGGTCATGCGTGCGAACCTCCGGATGCAGACGGGGAAATGGTCAGGCGTTGGCGCAGCCAGCGCCCCAGCCCGGGCAGGGTGACCTCATGCCCCTGTGCCAGGCGCAGGCCGGCCCACAGCCCCAAAATAACGTAGATGAAAGAAAACGCCAACACGCCGAGCACCAACAGCCCGTAGGGGAGGAGCAGGACGGGCGTCAGGGGCGCGGCGGTGCTCTCCACCAAGGCCACCATGAACACCAGCGGGAAGGCGGTCAGCACCAGCAGTAGGCTGGCCAAGGTCAACAACAGGTTGCCGATGCCTTGATAGATGAGCGACTGTAGGGCGTGAAAGCGCAGTAACGGCGAGCGGTCTTTTTGGGTCAGCCAGACGATGAGCGGCAGTAACCAGCCGTAAAGGTGGATCAGCACGCCGCCGTAGGTCAGCGCAGCCATCCAGCGCGCCTCGCGTTCGGGGTCGAGGGCGGCGGGTTCGGCCGCGGCGCACAGGGCGCGCTCCAGGCGCGCACCGAGCAGGGGGTAGCGCACGTCCTGCCCGCTCAGGCACAGGATGGCGGCGATCACCCCGCCCAGCGCCAGCAGTCCCCAGGCGGCGACCAGGCCGGCCAGAAAGAACGCCTGGGCGATCACGAAGAGCGCACTGCTCACGTCTTGGGAGATGAGGTTCGCGAGCAAGAGCAGGAGCACCGCGCCGCCGGTGTAGAGCACCCCCACCCCCAGCCCCAGCGCCCCCAGCACGAGCAGGGCCAGCACCTGATAGGTGAGCGCCTGCAGGGACTGGAACGAGAGGTAATCCCCACGCCGCGGGTGCGCCGCCCACAGGACGGTGGGCACCAGCAGTCCCCAGCCGGGGAGCAGGACGGCGGCGTGCGCCAGCGCGGCCAGGGCGCGTTCGCCGCCGGTGGTGGGAGAAAGGGAGAGGCGCTTCATGGTGACCTTCTGCAACTCACACCCAAAAACTACTCCGCTGCCAGGCGCTGTAACACCTCCGGGCGCGCCTGGCGCCAGGGGGCGTCTTCGGTGGCGCGCTCAAAGGCGCGGGCGATGCGCAAGAGCAGGGCTTCGCTGAAATCGGGGCCGAGGAACTGAATGCCGATGGGCAGTCCCTCGTGATCCAGCCCGGCCGGGATGGAGATGCCGGGGATGCCGGCGTGGTTGGCCGGGACGGTCAGTTGATCGGCGTACTGCATCAGCACCGAGTCGCCGTACACCGCGCCCAGGGGGAAGGCCGTGGTCGGCGTGGTCGGGGTGAGCAGGGCGTGCAGGCGGTATTTGCCGTGGGGATCAAAGGCCTGTTCGAAATCACGGCGGATGAGCGTGCGCACGCGCAGGGCGCGCTGGTAGTACTGCGCGCTGTACTGGGCGGCGCTGACGTACATCCCCATCAGGATGCGCAGTTTGGGCTGTAGGCCGAAGCCCTCGTTGCGCGTCTTACGGTACATCTCGTGCAGGTCCTGCACCGGCTGGGGCGTGCGGTAGCCGTATTTGACGCCGTCGTAGCGGTGCAGGTTCGAGGCGGCTTCCACGCGGCTGATGACGAAGTAAGCCGGAATGCCGTAGCGGGTGTTGGGCATGGGCACGTCCTCGACGATCTCGGCGCCCAGATCGGCCAGGACATCGGCGGCACGGCGCACCGCTTCGGCGATCTCGGCCGGGACGGGCTGTTGATCGTATTCCCCGCGCTCGGGGTCGGGGAAGGTGATGCGGAAGTAGTCCGGCGAGAGGCCGATGCGCAGTCCCTTCACCCCCTCTTCCAGTGCCGCCAGGTAATCCGGGACGGGCAGGTTGGCGGCAGTGCTGTCGTGGGGGTCGGGGCCGGCGATGGCCTGGAGCATCAGCGCGGCATCGGTGACGTTGCGAGCAATGGGGCCGGGGCAGTCCAGCGAGGAACCGAAGGCGATCAGCCCGTAGCGTGAAACGCGTCCGTAGGTGGGTTTGACTCCCACCACACCGCAGAAGGCCGCCGGCTGACGGATGGAGCCGGCGGTATCGGTGCCGAGCGAGAGCGGGGCTTCGCCGGCGGCCACGCTGGCCGTGCTCCCGCCGGACGAGCCGCCCGGCACGCGGTCCAGTTTCCACGGGTTGCGCGGGGTAGGGCGGAAGGCCGAGGATTCGTTGGACGAGCCGTAGGTGAACTCATCCAGGTTGACCTTGCCCAGCATGATCGCGCCGGCGGCTTCCATGCGCGCCACCGGGGTGGCGGTGTAGGGGGCGATGAAATTGGCCAGGATGCGCGAGGCGGCGGTTGAAGGCGTGCCCTTGACGCAGAAGATATCCTTGACGGTGAAGGGGATGCCGGCCAGGGGGCCGAGGGCCTCGCCGGCGGCCAGGCGGCGATCCACCGCCTCGGCTTGGGCGCGGGCGCGTTCGGCGGTCAGGGTGATGAAAGCGTGCACGCGCTCGGCGTCCTCGGGTAAGGGATCGCCCGGCTCCAGCGTGCCGGGGCGGCCGTCCACCTGGGCAATGCGCCGCAGGCACGATTCGAGGATCTCCACGGCGGAAACGCGCCGCTGGCGCAAGAGCAGGCTGAGTTCATGAGCCGATAAATCGCACAGTTCCATGGGACCTCGTTATTCCAGCGTGGTGTGGGGAATGTCGGGGACGACGACGTAGCCTTCCTCAACCTGCGGCGCCTGGCCGAGGATCTCGGCGGTATCGGGGAAGGGCTGCCAGTCATCCTCGCGCAGGGGCGGGCAGATTTCAGGGGGGTATGGCACGCCGTGCGAGGTGATCGGCACATCGGCGGCGAGGGGAATGGCTTCCAGTTCGTGAATGGCGCTCAACTGGTGGTTGAGTTCACGGCGCAGGTATTCGGCCTGGGCTTCGTCCAACTCCAACGCCGCCAGGTGCACCAAATGGGCAAAGGTATCGCGATCAATCTCTTCTGCCGGCATAGGCTTCCTCGTGAATTTTCGGATCGTGGATACTCACAGGCACAATTCTACCTTAAAGCCGGGATGGGCTCTCGGTTTCATCCCCAAAAGACCAGGGTTTACGGGGTCATTTCTTCGGTCGGGATCGGGGTAGCCGAGGGAATGGGGGTATCGGTAGGAATGGGAGTGATGGTCGGGGTCAGGGTGGGGGTGCGGGTGATGGTGGGCGTGCGGGTGGGGGTGAGGGTCGAGGTGGGGGTGGGGATGAAGTAAGGGGTATAGGTCGGCGGGAGGGTCGAGGTCGGGCGCGGGGTGGGCGTCTCGGCGCCCAGCGGCGGCGTGGAGGTCCAGGTTGGAGGCAACTGGCGCAGGGTGGGGGTGCTGGTGGGGAGTTCCAGGCGCGGGGGCAGGGTGGGCGGCGGAAACGGATTCAGGGGGATGTAGGGATTGAGGAAGATCAGGACGAAGATTAAAACCACTCCCAGGGTTGCCAGCAGGGCGAGCAGGGTAAGCAGATTCCAGAAATTATCGCGCATGGTGGCGGGACTCCCTCACAGCCAGGGTCACAGTCGTGCGCGGAATGTGCTCGGCAGGGTCAATGTCAGTATATCTGAGATTGACATCCTGTCAAGCAGTGAAAGCCGCCGCCTGTACTTGGCATCTCAAGCACGATTCTTTCCCCGCCCGCGCCAAAATTCCCCGCGTCGGGCGCTTGGCGTTCGCGCAAAGCCTATGCTATACTCGTATTTGAAGCCCCCGAATCACCTAACGGAGAGGAGTGACCATGCAGAATACCGTCCGCGACTGGATGAACGACTTAGTCGTCTTTGTGGATCCAGACGCCACCGTCACCGAGGCGCTCAAACTGATGCGCCGCCGTTACGTCAACAGCCTGATCGTGCGCAAGACCGACACCAACCCCGAGTACGGCATTGTAACCTCGATTGATGTCTGCGATAAAATCGTTGCGCATGGGCGCAACCCCTCGGAACTCAAGGTGCGCGAGATCATGAGCACCCCGCTGATCACAGTCGCCAAGGATGCCACAGTGGAAGAATGCGCCAAACTGATGCTGGAGAAGCGCATCCATCACCTTCCGGTCGCCGATGAGCATGGTAACATCGTGGGCATGATCTCGGCCACCGATTTCCTGTTCATCGCCGAGACGATGGGGCATGGCGGCGGGGACCGTGCCTTCTCGTGAGTCACCGCACGCCGTTTCAAACCGCTTGGGCCGGGGTGGGCGAACTGCCACAACCCCGGCACTTCGTTTATAATCCAGGCGTGAAGATGCAAAAACGGGGTTTATTCGTCATCGTGAGCCTGGCCCTGCTCGGGGTGTTGATGGCGGCTTTTCCCGCCCGGGCGCAAGCCGGCAGTGCCCAGGCGCTGATTGACCTGGTCAACCAAATTCGCACCGCCAACGGCCTGCCCGCGCTGATTGTGGATCCGATCCTGATGGCCACGGCGCAGGCCACGGCGGAAACGATGGCCAGCAGTGGCATCTGTGCCCACATCGGCAACGTCAGCGGACGGGTGGCGGCGGCGGGTTACGGCGGCGGGGCGACCGTCTTCGCCACCGAGAACATCTCGTGCGGCTACAACCGCACCGTGGAACAGGTGGTGTATCAGGATTGGGCGGATGCTACCCACATGTTGCCGATGACCCAAGCCAGTTACGTTCACGTGGGAGCGGGCGTCGTCCAAACCGGTGACGGGCGCACCTACTACGTCCTACATGCCGCCTACTTCGCCGGCGCGGCGGCAGGGTATACCCCGCGCGCGCCCGCGGCAGGAACATCGGCGGCCTCTACCCCGCAGATCATCATCCCGGTGCAGACGGCGACCCCCCAAAGCGATGGCTCGATTGTGCACAAGGTTCAGCCGGGACAGTCCCTGTGGAGCATCGCCATTGCTTACGGGGTAAAGATCGCCGATTTGATTGCGCTCAACCGCCTGGCGCCCACGCCGGTGCTGTGGCCCGGGCAGGATTTGATCGTGCGTCCATCCTTCACGCCTACCCTTTCGCCCACGGTCACCCCGACCGTGCCACCGCCGACGCGCACCCCGACCGCAACCCCCACGCCCCGCACGCCTACCCCCACCCGCACCATCACGCCCACCCCCACGGCCACGCCGCGCCCATGGCTGCCGGCGCAAGTCCTGCGCGATCCCGAACAGCGCCATAACCTCGGCTGGGGCCTACTGATCCTCAGCGCGCTGGGGCTGGCGGTTGTGGTGGCGGCGGGTTTTCGCGGGCGTAAGTAGCGCGGCTTATTCAGAACGGCGGAAGACGGCCAGGGCGCGCGCCCGCGCCATCTCGTGATCTACCAGCGGGGCGGGGTAGTCGCGCCCAATGCGCACCCCGAAGCGCTCCTGTACCTCGCGCGGCATCTGCCAGGGGGCGTGCAGATACTCGGTGGGGAGCACCGCCAGTTCGGGCAGATAGCGGCGGATAAAGTGCCCCTCGGGGTCGAATTTGCGGCTCTGCAGGACGGGGTTGAAAAGGCGAAAATACGGCGCGGCATCGGTGCCGGTGCCAGCGACCCACTGCCAGCCGCCGTTGTTGGCGGCGATGTCGCCATCTATCAGATTCTGCATGAACCAGCGCTCGCCGTCCTGCCAGTTTATCAGCAAATCTTTGACCAGGAACGACGCTACGATCATGCGCCCGCGGTTGTGCATCCACCCCTCTTGGCGCAACTGACGCATGCAGGCATCCACAATGGGATAGCCGGTGCGTCCTTCCTGCCAGGCTTGCCGGTCATGCGGGGCGGTGCGCCAGGGCAGGTCGCGGTAGTCGGGGCGGAACGCCATCCGTGCTACCTGCGGAAAGTGATAGAGGATGCTGTGGTAAAACTCGCGCCAGATCAATTCGTTGATGAAGGTTTCCACACTGCGGCGGGCGGCGGGGTCGGCGGCCCGGGTGAGGGCCTCTTGCGCCGCTTGCACCACCTGCCGCGCCGAGAGCAGGCCAAAGCGCAGGTAGGGTGAGAGGCGTGAGGTGCCGTCGCGGTCGAGGCGGTTGCGCGCCTCGGCATAGTCATACACGGCGGCGGCAAGAAACGCGCGCAGGCGGGCCTGGGCGGCGGCTTCACCGGCGGGGAAGGCGGCGGGTGGGGGTATCTCCGGCAGGGGATCGCCCGCCAAACGGGGCAGGGACGGCCAGGGCGTGGGGAGGGGCGTCCCGGCGCCGGCGAGGGGCAGGGGGAGCGCTTTCCAGGCCTTGCTGAACGGGGTGAAGACGGTGTAAGGACTGCCGTCGGGCTTGCGCACGCTGGTTGGATGGTGCACCGTCAGCCCCAGCACCTGCACCAGGGGCAAATCGCGGGCGACGCGGGCATCGCGCCGCCGCGCGTAAGGGGTGTAATCCTCTTCGGCGTAGATGCGGACGGCGCCGCTCTCGGCCAGCACGCGGCGCAGGACGACCAGCGGGTCGCCGCGGCGCACGAGCAAGTACGCCCCGCGCGCTTCCAGGTCGGCGGCCAGGGCGCGCAGGTTAGCGAAGAGAAAGCCCAGGCGCCGGGGCGAGGTGAAGTGATTGTCAAGTAAGCGGGGGTCGAGGATGAACAGCGGCAGGGGTGCAAAGCCATCGCGCAGGGCGGCCTTCAGCGCGGCATTATCGCTGAGGCGTAAGTCGCGCCGAATCCACCAAATGGCGAGGGGCATGTGGGCCTCCACCGGGGCACCCACGCCGGGGCGGTTTTAGGCCGGGGCGGGATGGCCGTAGAGTTTGCGGTGCACGATGCTCAGCGCACGCACCTGCTCGGCGGCGTGGTAGGATGAGCGCACCAGCGGGCCGCTTTCCACCCACTTGAAACCGATGGCCAGGCCGAAGGCTTTGAGTTCGGCGAACTCATCCGGGGTGTAGTAGCGGGCGATGGGCAGGTGATGACGGCTGGGTTGGAGGTACTGCCCAATGGTGAGGATATCCACGCCCCACGAACGCAGGTCTTCCATCACCGCTTTTACCTCGTCCATGGTCTCGCCCAGGCCGACCATGATGCCCGATTTGGTCAGCACCTCGGGATCCATGGCTTTGGCGTTGGAGAGGGTCGCCCGTGCCCATTCATAGCGATCCTGGGGCTGAACCAACTTAAACAGGCGCGGCACGGTCTCGACGTTGTGGTTGAGGATCTCGGGGCGGGCGTCCATGACGATGCGCAGGGCTTCGGCACTGCCCTTGAAATCGGGGATGAGCACCTCGATGGAACAGCCGGGGTGGATCTCGCGGATGCGGCGGATGACCATGGCGAAGATGGGTGCGCCGCCGTCGCGGCGGTCATCACGGTTGACGCTGGTGATGACGGCGTGCTGGAGGTTCATCGCCTTGACCGCCTGGGCAACGCGCTCCGGCTCCAGGAAGTCCAGCGCGGAGGGGCGCCCGTGCTTGATATCACAGAAGCCGCAGGTGCGGGTGCAGACATCGCCCATCATGAGGAAGGTGGCGGTGCCGGCGCCCCAGCACTCGCCCATATTGGGGCAGGCGGCTTCCTCGCAGACGGTATGGAGCGCCTTTTGGCGCATCAGTTTGTGCAGCCATTCGTAGGTTTCGCCGCTGGGCGCGCGCACGCGGATCCATTCCGGGCGGCGGCGCGGCGTGGTATCCAAAGTTTGAGGATCAACGCGTTGGCGGGTGGCTTCGCTTGGCATAGGCGGTACTCCTTGCCCCCGATTATACATGATTCGCGCCGACGTGGCGGGCGTTGTCACACCTGTTTATGGAGGGATTAACTCTGAAAAGGAACGAAAGGTAAATGTTGCGTATCGCAGTAGCCCATTTTTTGCGTAATGCTAAAAGCATCGCTCTATTGCAAACGGCGCTTATAACGCTGTAAAACCTGAGGCACGAATAGGTTTATAAGGAAAAGCCGCTCCTTCTGAGTTGCTTATATTATCTTATCGGATGCTTACCGGTCAGGATTCTTTTGGTCTTTGCAACACAGCGGGTCATTTTACATTTTAGGAAAAATCGGCTTTAGTGCCGGGTAGAGTTGGCGATAAACCGCATACGCTTGGCGATAAATTTCCCTCTCTTCCGCAATAGGTTGGATTCGATCGGTTACTTTGATCACATCTGTACAGGCAGCACGCACATCCGGCCAATGGCCGTGGCCTACGGCTGCCAGTAACGCTGCGCCATAAGCAGCTCCTTCGGTTGTATTTACTGTTACCAGTTCAACCTCTAGCACGGTAGCCAGAATTTGACGCCATAGCACACTTTTTACTCCACCCCCTGAGGCCCGCACCTGATTAATCTCACCCAGGCCAGATTCTTGAATAAGGGCTAGATTGTCCTTCAAACCAAAAGCGACTCCCTCGAGCAAAGCGCGTGTCATGTGACCTCGACCATGCCGTACCGTTAATCCGATCCAGGCGCCTCGTGCCAATGGATCGGGGTATGGCGTACGTTCACCTGTCAAATATGGTAAGAACTGCAATCCTTCACTACCGGCAGGTATCGCTGTAGCCTCGGCAAGAAGATCATCAAAGGTCATGTGAGGGGCCAGATTATCTCGGTACCACTGTAAACTTCCGGCTGCCGAAAGCATCACTCCCATAAGATGCCACATCCCCGGTACCGCATGGCAAAAGGCATGAAGACGTCCTTCGGGTTCAATTAAGGCAGCAGGTGTGGAGGCAAAAATCACACCGCTTGTTCCAACGGTGAGCGCAATGATCCCCGATTCTACGGCTCCAACACCTACGGCTTGTGCTGCTTGATCGCCTCCGCCAGCCATCACCGGCGTACCGGCTTTCAATCCTGTGACCTCAGATGCATCTTTGGTTACCTCGCCGGTGATTTCGGGGCCTTCATAAGTGGCAGGAAACCACTCGGGAGGGAGATCCAAGGTTTCCAAAATCTCTCTGGACCAATCGCGTTTGTTTAAGTCGAAAAGGACCGTGCCGGAGCCATCTGCCTTATCCATAGCGTAGCCTCCGGTTAGTCGGTAGCGAACGTAATCTTTAGGTAAAAGGATATGCTTTACATTGCTATATACATGGGGTTCGTTTTCTCGCACCCATAGAATTTTGGGGGCTGTGAAGCCGGTAAGCGCGACATTTCCGGTTATCCTGATGAAGCGTTCTCTTCCTACACGATGGTGTATCTCATCGCACTGGGCTTGGGTGCGTTGATCATTCCACAGGATTGCCGGTCTTAACACCCGTCCTTTCTCATCTAGAAGGACCAATCCATGCATTTGGCCAGTGAGTCCTATGGCGTTAATCTCTTTGCCATCAATGTCGTTCTCCCGAAGTGCCCGTCGGATGCTTGTTAAAACAGCATGCCACCATTCACTGGGGTCTTGCTCTGACCAAAGCGGATGTGGGGATTGCAATGTATGCGGAGACGAGGCTGTGCCAATCACAACGCCTCGATCATCCATGATGAGGGCTTTGCTGCTCGTCGTAGAAATATCCAGCCCTAAATAGTATCCCATAACCCTTCCTCCTTAGAGCAGATCCTCACTTTATCTCAACCGGGCAAAAATATTTACGTCGTGCAATTCTCCATGGATCTTTTCCCACAATTTCGAATTCTCCCTGCAAACGAATATCTTCCGACGAACTACCCACCATAACCTGAATGCGACCGGGCTCCAGAACTAATTGCAGGTCTTGGTCATAAAACGCCAACTGGTTAACTGGCAAATGGAATATCACACGCTTGCGTTCACCTGCTCCAAGGCTAAGGCGCACATAACCCTTAAGCTCCTTTACCGGTCGAGGCAGGCTAGAATACTCGTCCCGAATGTAAAGTTGCACAACTTCATCACCGGGCTTTGAACCGCAGTTGATTACATCCAGGCTGATATCTACGATCTGATCTGGAGCTACTTGGGAGGGATAGATGTTGAGATTCTCATAGGCGAACGTGGTATAACTTAGCCCGTGCCCGAACGGAAAAAGCGGTTTAACCGTTTCATCAACATAATCCCCATGCCAATGGGAAATCAGAGCAGAAGGCTTGCGATTATAAAACAAAGGCACTTGACCAACCGAACGCGGAAACGTAATGGGTAACTTACCACCCGGGTTATAGTAACCCAAAAGCGCCTCGGCAATAGCCATACCCCCTTCCTCACCGGGTAACCAGGCCTGAAGGATAGCATTTGCACGCTCGGCCAGTTCTGAAATGACATAGGGTCGCCCGGTGACTAAAACTACCGCAACAGGTTTGCCGGTATCCAGAATGGCTTGGGCCAACTCGTTTTGCACTCCCGGCAAATATAGCCAGGCGTTATCTCGTGTTTCCCCGGTTGTGCAATTAGGCAAAAATCCGGACCGATCTCCAAGAACTAGTACCACTGCGTCTGCCTGCCGGGCAGCGCAAATCGCCTCTTCAAAGCCGCCCGTATCTTGTCCCAGGTTATCACAGCCTTGTGCGTAAATGATGTGGGTATCTGGTGGCATCAAAGATTGTAGCCCTTCCAATATAGAATGAACCTTAGGGTGCTCAATTTTATCTGTGACCTCTAATGTGCCTTGCCGCGCCTCAATCAACTCTCGCTGAGCCCAATAGGAATAGTCACCGAGAAGATTTCGTCCGCTATGGGCATTGGGTCCTATCACAGCCAGGGTATGTAGAGAACGATTTAGAGGTAATAATCCGTCATTCTTCAGAAGCACTAAACTGCTTCGTGCAAGACGGCGGGCTAAACTTTGATTCGCTGGATTAAAGAAGACCTCTTCTACTTTCTCTTCATCCACATAGGGGTTATCAAAAAGGCCTAAATCAAATTTTGCCTGTAAATGACGGCGAACCGCCTGATCAATTGTTTCTTGATCAATCTCGCCGAGTTCCAGCGCTGTGCGCAACAGATCGCCGTAACAGACGGTGGTTGGGAGCTCCACATCAATGCCGGCTTTAAGGGCTAAAACTGCTGCACGCCGTAAATCAGGTGCGGCCTTGTGGTAGGTGTGGATCATCTGAATGGCTTCATAGTCGGAGACCAGAAGTCCCTCGAAGCCGAGTTTGTTACGTAGCAGATCGGTGAGCAATCGCCTGGATGTCGCGATAACCTCCCCATCTAATTCAGGGTAGGCATTCATGATGGAGCCCAGTTGCGCTTCATCTATGGCAGCCTGAAATGGGGTTAAGAAAGAGTCGTGTAGCTCATACCACCCCATATGAACGGGAGCACAATTTAGCCCTCCTTGAGACATGCTGTGACCGATGAAATGTTTCCCTGTTGCCAACACCCCCTCGCGAAGAGACTCACCCTGAAGACCCCGAATGTACGCCACACCGAAATGGGCTACTAGCGTAGGATCTTCACCGAAGGTTTCTTCTACTCGCCCCCAACGCGGATCACGGGCCAAATCGAGCATGGGTGCTAAACCCTGACGTGCACCGATGGCAAGTAGTTGGCGACGGATCACTTTAGCCATCTCCTCGACCAAAGAAGGCTGAAACGTGCTGGCCAGCCCGATAGATTGTGGAAACATTGTTCCGCCATAAACCATGGCGCCACAGCACGTTTCTTCATGCATAATAGCCGGGATGCCCAAGCGCGTTTGTTCGACCAAAAAACGTTGTAAACGATTGATGGCCTGGGCAATTTCACGAGGCGAGAGTGCCGAAGCGCCACCCGGACGAGTAATCTGTCCAATCCCATAGTATAGGCGCTGATTCACCTTAGCCATATCAAGGTGATCACCGCTCATCAGCTCATACATCCAACATGACGTAAGTTGTGCCAATTTCTCATCCAGCGTCATCTGAGCAAGAAGGTCGTCTATACGTTGTCGTGTAGAGGTAATCATACAAACTCCTAGCGGACACCCAGTAGAATTTCCATCGTCAGTTGATCGAGACGCTCATATTTCAATCCACGTTTACCCAGGGCCTGGCGGTCAAAAGGATAACTGCTGAGGAAGGCTGCGTTTTGGGGTGTGTATTTCTTCAGATATGGCATTAGTGCCTCATCTTCAGCATTTATCTCGGCGAGTAGAGCCTGAATTTCGGGATCTGAATTCCATTGCTCAGCCTTTTCTTTGAGGATGAGATATGTGCGCATGCATCCTCGGGCAAAGTCTTTGACCCCTTCGTAATCTTCGGTACGATATGCGTGGGCATCAAAATGGCGGGGACCGGAATACCCCACATCTTCAAGGAACTTTACCAAGAAAAAGGCCGCCTTTAGATCTCTTGAACCAAAGCGATAATCCTGATCGTAGCGGCCAGGATATTGATCGTTTAAATCAATGTGAAAGAGTTTTCCGGCTTCCCAAGCCTGGGCTACTCCATGGAGAAAATTCAGCCCGGCCATGTGTTCGTGAGCCACCTCAGGGTTAACCCCGACCATTTCAGGGTGATCTAAGGTATTGATGAAAGCCAACATGTGTCCCGTGGTGGGAAAATAGATGTCGCCGCGTGGCTCATTAGGCTTGGCCTCAAGAGCAAATTTGATCGTGTATTTCTTGTCTAGGACGTACTCACAAAGAAAGTTGAGCGCATCCCGCATACGTTGGATGGCAAGGGATGGGTTTTTCGTCGCATCTGATTCGGTACCCTCACGACCGCCCCAAAAGACATATATCTTTGCCCCAAATTCCACCCCCAAATCAATAGCACGCATCGTTTTCTGAAGTGCGTAAGCCCGTACCTTGGGGTCATTGCTGGTAAACGCACCGTCCTTAAAAGCGGGGTCGCTAAATAGATTCGTGGTAGCCATGGGGACTTTGAGGCCCGTCGTTTCGAGCGCTTTTCGAAATTCTCTTTTGATTGTTTCGGCCTCAGCAGGGGTCGCATCAATGGGAATCAGATCGTTGTCATGGAAATTGACACCGTAGGCACCGACCTCGGCAAGCAAATAAACGAGTTCTACAGGAGATAATGGGCTACGGACCGGATGTCCAAACGGATCCCGTCCTACATTGCCTACCGTCCAAAGACCAAAGGTAAAAAGGTGTTCGGGTTTGGGAGTATAGTCGCTCATAATATCCTCCTTTTGTTTTTTACAGATGGATGACCAGTGCATCGAGATTCTTGCTTAATGAAAACGGAACTTTACGGCTCCCAATTTCCAATTCATACTTACCCGGAAAGCCACTGAGGACAAGTTGCCCTTTGGCATTTGTGGTCATTTGAGTGGGGGACAACCACCACTCCCCTTTTATCAACTTGAGCAACGCCTCATAGGCAGGCTTCGGAGACATATCACGGCGCAAGAGTCCGGCAGGCGCGTTGAGCCAACCTCCATCCGAAAAATCCCACCAAGTTATACTTTGGACGTAGGGGTTGGAAACCAGCGTCTTATAGTGCAATATGACCTCTAACGCTTGACGTTCTTCACCTTCAGGTGTAGTCGGCCATTCGTTGACTTGATAATCGTTCAAATCAACTATCTCCGGTGGCATGAGATGACCTGAGACAAGCGTTATTTCTGTAAAGTGGATCGGCAATCCGAAACGAGAGAAACGATAAAGGATGTTCAAGGTTTTCTCTACCCCCCAATATCCCTGGTGCATATGAGATTGGATGCCTATTGCATCAATGGATATCCCTGCCGCTAAGCATTCTTCGATCAATAGTTCGTATGCGGGTGAGATATCAAAATCATTGACGAGTGAAACGGCTTTAGGATTCGCCTCGCGTGCAGCGTCAAACGTAGCACGGATAAGGTTGATTCGTCCCAGGGCCTTGCAAATACGGGTAATGCCATTATCATAGCGATCATAAAGCGGCATAATGACCGGCTCATTGACAACGTCCCAGACATCAATCAAACCGGCAAACCTGGTGACCTCACGCTTGATGCGCCCCAACTGTGCTTGCAGAATCTCCCGATTATCCAACTCCAGCAACCAATGGGGAGATAACGTGTGCCAGCACAGGGGGTGCCCCTTGATCGTACAACCGTGCTCTTTGTACCATTGGGCCAGATTGAGAAGGCGCTGGGTTTGATGTTCGTAGTGATCCCGTTGTGGCTCAACGCGCTCCCAATAAAATGGCAGTGTCACTTGGTTGAATAATTGTAAGAAATACGCGTTACGCATTTCGGCCAGTTCTTTCTCTCGGCCTTCAAGTTCACCGTTTACCCACGCCAAAGTAATATCACCCCAATTGGCTCCAAATAACAACTCATGACGCTTTTGCTGCACCAAGACGTCTTGATGCACCACAGGTGTGCCGTTGTGCACAAGGGTGAGGGTCATGGTAACGATCCTATTCTTTCGAATGGCCGCGTCTAATTCTTCATTTTCATACATGAAAGGTTTCCTTTCCAAAGTTCTTAGTAAATGCGGAAATTGCCGCTAACGTGCAACAAAGCCAGTAGATAGAGCATACCATCGTAATAACGCCACTTCCCTGTTGGGATGTCGGCATTCCACAACGCTTCGATAAATGGCTGTCCTTTCTGAGGATCGGCAATCATGCCCGCCACGGCGGCCATTGCCACCAACCCCGTAGAATGATCAGATGAAAGGGGGGTACCTTCCAGAGTATATTGGTTGGGAAAGGTGTGAATTCCGTGCGAGGCCAGAAAATCCAATACTCGGTTGGATTGCTCTATTTGCCACGGATCCGCTTTAAACCAGGCATAATCTACAGCAACATTGGCAAGGGTTCGCCACGCGTCGAACCGAAAATCCTCATGTTCGGGATCGTCCACCGGTGAACCATCAAAGTTTGCATAATCGGGCATTAGTCCTGTCTGGGGATGTGCGGCTTTATGAAAGAAACTACGGCTGGCCTGAGCCGCCTCATACCAAAAACTATTGTCTTGCGCGGCCCACCGTGCCCATAACTCATAATAGAAAGGCAAATGGTAGGATGGGTTGGTGAAAGTGGCATAACGACCACTTGGTACAAACACGACTTGTTTCGATTCAAGGTCAAACATGTTGGTTGCGATACCGTTATCTTCTTCGCTCTTGTGGAGCATGGTGTTAAGAATTTGCTGCGCTTCTTCTCGGTAATTGAAGATCCCTTCGCCGTTTCCCCAACGATGAGCAGCAAATAACAAGGCCATCACAAACCATTCTTCACCATCTGAGGCCGGATTAGAGGCTAATTTTTGCCCATCGGGGGTGCAGTGCCAGGCAAAGTAGCCCCGGAAAGGGCCTTCGGACTGATACATATATGTTTTGGTCCATTTCCAGAGACGATCGAACTCTTCTTTACGGTTCAGTTGAACCGCAATCATCATCCCATAGGACATTCCTTCTGTGCGCACATCCCCGTTGCCCACATCTAAGATGTAGGCCATGTCAGTATCTACCGGGTAATAGACGCGCTCTGTCATGTCGTCACCGTAAAACAATTGCTGCCAGCCCTTATCAATCTTGGAAGCCACGTCTTCTTGGGACTTACCGAGATAGTCTTGAAAGTAATCACGGTAAACATTGGTCTGATAGTAAGGGAAGGATGAGTGAGTTGGATGTGGTGTGGGTACCTCACTTTTAGGAGGAATTGGAAGGGCTGAACAACTCGACATCGCAAACAGCGACAAAAGAGACACTCCCTCAAGAAGATGATTTCTGGTGATTCGTCGCACCCCAAGTACGAAGGACTTGTAAGCCTGAGATTTTAGGATTCGCTGAATAAGATACATTGTTGTTTCACCCTTTGAGAGCACCAGCGGTTAGACCGGTCACAATTTGGCGCTCGGCGAAGATATAGAAAATAACGGCAGGGATTGCCGAAAGGGCTACAAAAGCAGCCACAAGTGACAAATCGGTACCATATTGCCCCTGAAATTGCATGGTACCCAGAGGTAAAGTCCACAGGGTATCTTTATCCACTAGAACCAGTGGCACCAACAGGTCATTCCAACTGGCAACCAGCGTTAATGCCGCTACCGCTGAAAGAGCGGGGCGGGCCAATGGAAGCAAAATGTATAGAAGAAAAGTAAAGGGATTACATCCATCAATATAAGCCGCATCTTGCAATTCAAAAGGAATCGAAGAGAAAAAATTACGTAGGATCATGATGTTCCCCGAAAGCTGAAAAGCGGTTTGCACCAAAATGATCCCGGTTAGAGTATTTGTCAGCCCAATTTGGCGAACTACAAGAAACACAGGAAGGATGGCAACGGTGATAGGAAACATCAACCCCAAGGTGAAATAATTGAAGAACAAGTCTTTTCCTCTAAAATTCAAACGAGCGAAAGCGAATGCGGCCAAACTACAGATGAGAAGAACCGCCGCCGTTACCGAAAGCGACACGTAGAGACTGTTCAAGAGCATGATCCAGAAAATGCGCGTTCCTAATATTTTGGTGTAATTCCCCCAATAAGGTGGAATGGGAGGGATGTAGGGGCGAGAGTACATCTCGCCACGTGTCTTAAGGCTACCAAACACCAAAATCACAATGGGAACAAGGATAACGATCACTAATATCGAGAGGATCAGATATTGCACCAGGAGGGAAATTTTTCGGTTAATCGAGGCTCTCTGGAAGAAAGGGATAGTAGAAGTGTTCATCAAAGACTCCTCATCAACATTCAGGGCTGGCGATCAGCTCAGATAATCTTGTTGCTTGACGAGCCTTAGATAAGCCAACGAGAATACCAAAGAAATGAGCAGCATGACTATGGCTACAGCAGAGCCATACCCCAACCAGAAACGCACAAACCCATATCGGTACATGTACGTTGCCATGACCTCACTTGCATTGACGGGGCCTCCTTTGGTCATCACCCATATGATTCCAAACTGCTGTAGCGCACCTAACACGGAGAGGTAAATAGATGTACGGATCGTTCCCCACAGCAGAGGCAAAATAACGAACGTGATCATTTGACGTCCATTTGCGCCATCTATGAGAGCGGCCTCTTCTACTTCTCTAGGAATGTTTTGCAAGCCAGCCATATAAAGAAGCATGTGAAAACCGAAATATTTCCAGGTCAAGACGATAAAAATACAGCCAAGAACTTGGTTCGGATCGCCTAACCATCCTTGTGGCTTTAGCCCCACCAGTACTAACAGCGCATTAAACAAACCACGATCAGGATCTGGGTTATAAAGCCCCATCCACATAATCGCCGTAATTACTTCGGAAAACACGAATGGCATAAAAAAGATAGTGCGGAAGAGGCGACGTCCGGGTAATTCTCGACCTACCATTAAGGCTACAGCCAGAGCCAGGGGCAACTGAATACCAAGCGATAGACCGACGAGGATTAAGCCGTTTGTAACAGCCTTTATAAAGGCTTTGTCGGTCAAAATACGCTGGTAGTTTTGGAAGCCAACATAATCAACCGCTGGCCCAAAACCTTTCCAGTTAAACAGGCTGTAATAAAAGGACTGCACAACGGGGTACACGACAAAAATTGTGAAAAACACAAACGCAGGCAAAAGAAAGAGGATCGCAGTGAATGTCATCCAGGAGCGACGATAGGAAGAAGCAGGCGCGCGCAATGTCCGGTAGCGATTGCTGATCGGAATCTGCATCAGATTTCTCCCCAAAGATGACTCAATAAGCGAGAGGTGGGAAGTGGGGGTTTATGATGACCCCATCTTCCCACCTGGCTGGCTTTCTTGGCTACTTTGTTTCCTGTCTGAAGGAATCGGCTATGGCTTGAGCAGCCTGTTCGGGCGTCATTGTACCGGCTAAGAGTGCCTGAACAGAGTCATTAACAACAGATCCTGTGGCGGGGGGCAGGAATTGATCGTAGTATAATTGGAAATACTTGGCGTTGGCCGCGCCTTTCTGGACCTGAATAAGGAGCGGATCTGAGAGGCCGGCCTCGCCACCTTTTACAACTGGGAGGCAGAATCCAACCTGAGCGCACTGTATTTGCGATTCAGGACGGGTTAGGTATTTGACAAAGTCAATGGCTTCAGGGGGAGCATTCTTACCAATGGCAAATCCGTTTCCACCTCCCAGTGCATCGGAAGGATCTCCGGCACCACCTTCAACCATTGGGAAGGGGAACCACCCTAGCGCATCGCCGATTCCTTTCTTGTCCGGGCTGTTATCCCGGAAAGTTCCAGGGGCCCATTGACCCATTAAATCCATAGCGGCTTTTCCGTTACCCATCAGGGTGGCCTCATCGCCCCAGGTGGCACCTAGAAAGCCGTCTTGGAAGGGTTGCAAGGCCGCCAGTTCTTGGAGCCTTCTCCCGGCTTCTACAAATGGTTCATCCGCAAAGGATCCTTGACCGGAATATGCTTTGTCAAAGGCTTCTTTGCCCCCGATGCGTACTGCAAGGTATTCCCACCAAAAGGCAGCCGGCCATTTGTCGCCCGCGCCTAAAGCAATTGGGGTAATACCTGCGGCTTTGAGTTTCTTCACATCTTCAAGCAACTCGCTCCAAGTTTTCGGTGGGGCCTCGATACCAGCCTGGGAAAAGAGGGTCTTGTTGTACCAAAAGCCAACCATCCCCATATCCCAGGGTACACCGTAGTTCTTACCCTCGTAGGAATATACGGCCAGCGCGCCGGGTGAGAAAGTAGAGCGCCAGGCGCCGTTATCGGCATCTAGGTAAGGTGTAATGTCTTGGAGGAGGCCCGCTTTAGCATACTCGATCATGACGCCACCGCCCCAACTCTGAAAAATATCAGGCGGATTGCCGGATTGCATGACGGTGGTCATCTTGGTCTTAAAAGCCTCATTCTCCATCACGGTGATTTGAATCTCAACGTTGGGATGAGCGGCCATGTATTCGTCGGCTAGTTTTTGCCAGACCGCTTTCTGATCTTCGGCGGTGGTGATGTGCCACCATGTGATCACGACCTTCTGTCCCGATGGTGTTGGCGATTCACTTGTGTTTCCCTGGGATGGAGATTGGGTTCGAGCACTTTGGGGTGTTTCGGTGGCGGGTTGCATAGTTGTGGTTGGTCCGCATGCTGAAACCACCAATGCGACCAAGACCATTATGCAAGACAAAATTAGGATCTTGTGTTTCATAGTTTCTCCTTCCTGAGTTCGGTTGGAAATTGGGGCGCGAGATTCTACTCCTCTTCTTGACTTCCTAACACTTGTGCGATAGACTCACCTCCTTTCCTGACAAATGAAGGGATATTCAATCGGCTTGCCGCGGTGGTTGACATGACTCTCGAATGATGAGCTTGGTGGGCAACTCGATGCGTTCTACCTTTTGCGCAGGGTTCTCCAGTAAATCGAGCAGCATCTGAGCGGCTAATCGCCCCATTTTTTCAAGCGGTTGCTGAACGGTGGTTAACGCGGGCCGTACAAGAGAGGCTTGTGGAATGTCATCAAATCCCAAAACAGAAATATCATCGGGGATGCGCAACCCCCGATTACGGATGGCATCCATTGCTCCCATTGCCATTACATCGTTAGAAGCAAAAATTGCAGTGGGGGGGTCAGGGAGATCTAAGAATGCTGAGGCGCCTGCGTAGCCATCAGGTTGGAAGAAAGTGCCTTCATAGATTAGTTTGGGATCTTCAGGAATGTGGTAAGTGCGTAGCGCAGCACGATAACCGGCCAGACGATCTTGGGCACACCCTAGATCCATGGAGCCGGTGATAAAACCAATGCGCCGGTGCCCCAATTTGATCAGGTATTCAGTTGCTTCATACGCGCCCTGCCAGTTTGTGGCACCTACGGCAGGACAATCTTGCCCGGTGCCTTGATGATCAATAAGCACAAAGGGAAAATTTCGTCGGGTAAGTGTACCAACGTAATCGGCCGGGTTGCGCGGTAAGACCAATAAGAGACCATCCACCATTCCTGTGGCTAAATTCGCAACATAATTGGCTTCTTTGCTTGCCGTACGGTGAGTGGTATAAAGGATTAAATCAATACCTCGCAATGTGAGTTCGGCATCGATGCCACGGATAATTTCTCCAATATACCCGGTGCCTAAGTCTGGGACAAGCAAACCAATACAATTTGTTTTTCCCCCCGCCAAACTGCGAGCCTGACGATTGGCCACAAATCCCAATCGTTCCATAGCGCTCAAAACCCGTGCTCGGGTCTCGGGTTTCACATGAGCGCTATTATTGAGAACCCGCGAGACGGTGGCAAACGAAACCCCTGCTTCATTAGCAACATCTACGATGGTAATTTTTTGATTCGGCATAGGCGTATTTGTAAGCGTTTTCATAAATTCTGGTTTTTATCTGGGAATTGAGGGAAAATAGCCATTAACTTCGCTCGTATAGGTGATTTACGTTGAAAATAAAGCGAGCGGGGAACAAATGTGCGTGTAAACGCTTTCACAAAAATTATAGCAAATACAATAAAAAAGTCAATATATCTTGCTTGAAATTCCATAAAACCACAGGTTTCTTGGATTCGGGACGAACGTCCTGTCAACTGCCTGACACCCTGACTTTGACTTGCCCCTTTGCCCTGGCTATACTTAATACTGCCTGAGCGGTTCAGGCGCACCCCAAATTTTCCCTGTCTCACAAAAGGAGGGCGTTGGTTTATGACCGCCGAAAGCACTTTTAAGTTGACCTATGCCACGATGTTCAACCCCCCCGAAGAACTGCACACCCGCTTCGAAGAAGCGCTGGCGCGCGTCAAAGCCAAACTGGGGCAAGAACATGGCATGATCATTGACGGCAAAGAGGTTTTCGCCGCCAAAAAATTCGAAGACCGCAACCCCGCCAATACCGATATGGTGTTGGGAATCTTTCAGCAGGGCACCGCGGAAGATGCCCAGGCCGCGCTGGCCGCCGCTCGCCGCGCCTTTCCGGTCTGGAGCCGCATGCCATGGCAGGATCGCGTGGCCCTGATCCGCAAAGCCGCCGATTTGATTGACCAGCGCATCTACGACATCGCCGCAGTGGTTTCACTGGAAGTGGGCAAGAACCGCATGGAGGCGCTGGGCGATGTGGCCGAGACCGCCGATCTCTTCCGCTATGCCTGCGACCGCATGGAAGCCAGCAACGGCTTCGTGGTTGAGATGGGTCGCGATCCACTGGTCGGGTTTGAGGCGCGCAACGTCTCCGTCCTGCGCCCTTACGGCGTATGGCTGGTGATCAGCCCCTTCAACTTCCCCTGCGCGCTGACCGGTGGCCCGGCCGCGGCAGCCCTGGTGACCGGTAACACGGTAGTGATGAAGCCGGCCAGCGATACGCCGTGGAGCGTGCGCCTGATCGCCGAATGCCTGCGCGATGCCGGCCTGCCTGACGGCGTGATCAACTACGTCACCGGCCCGGGCAGCACCCTCGGCCAGGCGCTGATTGACAGCCCCGAAGTGGACGGCATTACCTTTACCGGCTCGTATGATGTGGGCATGCACATCTACCGCTCGTTTGCCCAGGGACGCTGGCCGCGCCCGACCATCCTGGAAATGGGCGGTAAGAACCCTGCCATCGTCAGCCGCCATGCCAACCTGGAAGATGCGGCGGCGGGAATCGTCCGCTCTGCCTTTGGGTTGCAGGGGCAGAAGTGCTCCGCCTGCTCACGCATCTACATCGAAGCCCCGGTTTATGACCAACTGGTCAACCGCTTGGTGGAATTGACCAACAAACTCAGCATCGGCGATCCGACCGAGCGCAAGAATTTCCTTGGCCCGGTGATCAACCGCAAATCCTACGCCGACTATCAGGCCTTCTGCGAGGAACTGAGCCAGGCCGGCACCATCCTGACCGGCGGCAAGGTGCTCACCGAGGGCGATTATGCCAAGGGCTACTTCTGCGCGCCCACGCTGGTGACCGACCTGCCGCTGAACCACCGCCTGTGGAAGTATGAGATGTTCCTGCCTATCAGCACCATCGCCAAGGTCGAATCACTGGAAGAGGCCATGCGCCTGGCTAACGATGTGGATTACGGCCTAACCGCCGGTTTCTACGGCACCGAGGAAGAAGCGCAGTGGTTCTTTGAGCACATCGAGGCCGGCGTGGTGTACGCGAACCGCCCGCAGGGCGCCACCACCGGCGCCTGGCCCGGCTTCCAGCCCTTCGGCGGTTGGAAGGGCTCTGGCTCGACCGGCAAGAACGCCGGCGGGGTGCACTACCTGCAACTCTACATGCACGAGCAATCGCGCACGCTCATCCGCCGGCTCTAAGACCAAGCGGGGGCTGTCCGCAGGGACAGCCCCCTTTTCATGTCCGGGGGCGGGAATTTTCCTGTCTCCGGTGTGCATTTTAAGGATAGAATTTAGGGAGGGAGTGAATCCACCTATGCCATCCGATAAACTGTGTTCCCTCACCGAAGCCGTTGCCCAATTTGTCCACGATGGGGATTGCGTCTATGCCGCCGGCTTCACCCACCTGATTCCCTTTGCCGCGGCACATGAGATCATCCGTCAGGGGCGGCGCAACCTGGTGTTGGCGCGCGCCACCCCCGACCTCATCTATGAGCAGATGGTGGCCGCCGGCTGTGCGCGCAAACTGATCTTTTCCTACATGGGCAATCCCGGCGTGGGGTCGCTGCGCATCCTGCGCGCCGAGATCGAAGCCGGCAACCTGGAATGGGAAGAGTATTCGCACTTTGGGATGATCTCGCGCCTGCAGGCCGGGGCCGCCGGACTGCCGTTTATGCCCATGAATCCCACCGCGGCGGGCGATCTGGAACGGGTCAATCCGAATTACCGCCGCGTGCAAGACCCCTACACCGGGCGCGAGGTGGTTGTGGTGCCCCCGCTCAACCCGGATGTGGCGATCATCCACGTCCAGCGTGCCGACCGCCGCGGCAATGCCCATATTTGGGGCATTTTGGGTGAACAGAAAGAAGCCGCCTTTGCCGCACGGCACGTCATCCTCACCGCCGAAGAGATTGTGGATGAAGCGGTCATCCGCTCCGATCCTAACCGCACCCTGATCCCGGAGTTTGTGGTGGATGCGGTGTGCCACGTGCCTTACTGCGCCCATCCGTCTTATACCCAGGGCTACTATGACCGCGACAACGCCTTTTACCTGGCCTGGGATAAATTGAGCGAATCGCGCGAAGCCGTTCAGGCCTGGCTGGACGAATGGGTCTTTGGCGTCAAAGACCGTCAGGAATATTGGCAGAAACTGGGCGAAGAGACGCACCGCCGCCTGGCGGTGAAACCGCGCTGGTCCACGCCTATCAACTACGGAGATTACTGAGATGAGCACCTACACGGCCGCGGAACTGATGACGATCAATGCGGCGCGCCTCTTGCGCGACCATGATGTGGTTTTTGTCGGTGTGGGTCTGCCCAACCTGGCCTGCAATCTGGCCCAGCGCACCCATGCGCCTAATCTGGTGCTCGTTTATGAGGCCGGGGTGATCGGCGCGCGGCCCTCGCGCCTGCCACTTTCCATCGGCGATCCGACCCTGGTCAGTGGGGCGGCGCTGGTGTGCAGTATGTACGAGATTTTCAGCCTCTACCTGCAGCGCGGCTTGATAGATGTGGGCTTCCTGGGCGGGGCGCAGATTGACCGCTTTGGCAACATCAATGCTACCGTCATCGGGGATTATTTTCACCCCAAGGTGCGCCTGCCCGGCTCGGGCGGCTCCATGGAGATCGCCGCCTGGGCCAACCGCTGTTACATCATCACGCCGCATCAGAAGCGCCGCTTCCCCGAGCGGGTGGATTTTCGCACCTCGGCGGGCTTCCTGGGCGGGCGTGCCGAACGCTTGGCCAGCGGCGTGCGCGGGGGCGGGCCGCAGGCCGTCGTGACCGATTTGGGCATCCTGGAACCGGATGAGAACGGCGAACTGGTGCTCACCGCCCTGCACCCCGGGGCGACGGTTGAGCAGGTGCAGGCCAATACCGGTTGGCCGCTCAAGGTGGCCGCCAACCTGCGCCGGACCGAACCCCCGACCGCCGAGGAACTGCGCATCCTGCGCGAGGAACTGGATCCACAAGGGATATATATCCGTTGATTATCGGTAGATGGGAGGCAACCTTATGGCGACCACGCCTGTGCATGTGCTGATCACCGTGGCGTTCCCGGAGCCGCTGGTTTCGCTACTGCGGGAGATCTCACCCCGTTTGCGCCTGACGGTACACCCCGCCCGCCGTCCCGAAGAGGTTCCGCCGGATCTGTGGGCGCAGGCCGAGGTGCTCTATACCGATTCGGTGCTTCCTACGCCCGAGCGGGCGCCTAACCTGCGCTGGGTGCAGGTTCACTACGCGGGCATGGATCATCTGCTCAATGCCCCGCTGTTGCAAAAGCCCGAGGTGCAATTCACCACGCTCAGCGGTGCCGCGGCTTCACAGGTGGCGGAGCATGCGGTGATGATGATGCTGGCGTTAGGCCACCATCTGCCGGAGGTGTTTGCCCTCCAGCGCCGGGCCGAGTGGCCGGGGGATCGCTGGGAGCGCCTGGCCCCGCTGGAACTGCGCGAGAGCACGGTGGGGATTGTGGGCTACGGCAGCGTGGGGCGCGAAATTGCCCGCCTGCTCCATCCCTTTGGTGTGACCGTGCTGGCTACCAAGCGCGATGTGATGCACCCCGAGGATGAGGGCTACACCCGCCCTGGGCTGGGAGACCCCAGCGGGGATCTCTTCACCCGCCTGTATCCCATTCAAGCCCTGACCTCGATGCTGCGGGGGTGCGATTTTGTCGTCATCTGCCTGCCGCTGACGCCGGCCACGCGTGGGATCATCAACGCCGAAGCCCTGGCGGCAATGAAGCGCACCGCCTATCTGGTAGATGTCAGCCGCGGCGGGGTGGTGGACAGCGCGGCCCTGCTCCAGGCCTTGCAGGAACGGCGCATCGCCGGCGCCGCCCTGGATGTCTTCCCCGAAGAGCCCCTGCCCGCCGACAGCCCCTTCTGGAAACTGCCCAATGTGATCATCACCCCGCACATTGCCGGGATCAGCCGCTACTACTTACAGCGGGCGGTGGAACTCTTTGCCGAGAACCTGCGCCGCTACCTGGCCGGAGGTGTCTTGCTCAACCGCTATCAGGGGCAGTGGGGGTATTGAGGTATTGCTGTGACCGAGGGTGCGCGCCGCATCGCCGTCATCTTTTTCGACCTGGGGCACACGCTCATTTTCTACACCGGCGATCTGAACGAGGCTCTGACCCGCGGTGCCCAGGCGATGGTGGATGCCCTGCGCGCCCGCGGTTATCCCCTGATATCGCCTTCCTTCGAGTCGGAGTTCCTGGAACGACTGCACCGCTATTACCGCTGGCGCGACCAAACCCAGATCGAAATGCCCACCGCCCGGCTCTTGGACGACATTTTGCGCGCGCAGGGGTTGGAGGTGGCGCCGGCGCACCTGACCGAGGCGCTGGCGGCGTTCTATGCCCCCTCCGAGGACTGCTGGCAGCCGGATGACGACGCCGTCCCAACGCTGGCACGCTTGCGCCAGGCCGGTTACCGGTTGGGGTTGATCTCCAATGCCGGTGATGCCGCGGATGTGTATCGCCTGGTGACCAAAGCCGGGTTGCACCCTTATCTGGAACACCTTATTGTTTCTGCTGCGGTGGGGTGGCGCAAGCCACACGCCGCAATCTTTACCCACGCCTTGCATTGCTTTGGCGTGGAGGCGGCGCAGGCGGTTATGGTCGGCGATCTGCTCTGGGCGGATGTGTGGGGTGCCCAACAGGTGGGCATGCGCGGGGTCTGGTTAACCCAGCACATCGAACCGAGCCTCGTGCAGATCACCCCCGCGCCGGTCACACCGGATGCCCGCCTGGAACGCTTGAGCCAGTTACCGGCACTGCTGGCGCAGTGGGATGAGGATCCACCGGTCTAAAGCCCGCGCACCACGTCCTCAATGACATCCAGCGCCTGGGTGACCAGGGCCAGATCGGCTTGACTGCCCATATGCCCTAAGCGAAAGACCTTGCCCGCCAGCGGCCCATAGGAACCGCCCACCACCAGCCCGCGCCGGCGGAAGCGTGCATCCAGTTCCGGCCAGGAAATGCCTTCGGGGACGTACACCGCCGTCACGGTCGGTGAAGGCACGGCGTCCGGGCGCGGCAACAGACGCAACCCCATGGCCTGCAGGCGCTGGCGGCAGTAGGCGGCGACCTGCTCATGGCGCGCGAAAACGTTGGTCAGCCCCTCTTGCAAGAGTAAGTCCGAGGCAACCTTGAGCGTAGCCACGCCGTGCCAGTTGGGGGTGTAGGGGAATTCAAAACGTGCCTGTGCCTGGCGGAAGGGCTTGAGCGCATCGTAACCGACGTAATCCACCTGCTCGATAATCTCCCAGGCGGCTTCGCTCACCGCCACAAAGGCCATCATCGGCGGGGCGGAGAGGACTTTCTGCGAGCCGCCCAGTGCCAGGTCAATGCCCCAGGCGTCCACCTCGACCGGAGTACCGCCGATGCTGGAGACGGCATCCACGTAAAAGAGGGGCACGCCGTATTTGGCTTTGAGCCGTCCTACCTCGGCCAGCGGGTTGAGCGTGCCTGAGGGGGTTTCACAGTGCACGGCGGTGATCATCTTGGGTTTGAATTCGAGGATGGCGGCTTCGATCTCGTCCCAATTGCTCAGCGTGGCGTCGTAGGGCAGGCCGATGGTCTTGACCTCGGCGCCGATAGCCTGGGCCATCTCGGCAATGCCATAACCGAAGACACCGGTCGCCAGCGCCAGCACGCGCTCGCCCGGGCGCAGGGTGCTTTTGAGCGCCCCCCACAGCGCCAGCATCCCCTCCCCGGTTTGGATCACGATGCGGTTGCGGGTGGCGCACAACTGTTGCAGGTTGGCTTCGGTCTGGTTGTAGAGATCAAGGAACTCGCGCTCCAGATCGCCGGAGCCGTAATCTTTTTGCAGTGCGGCGAGCACCTGGGGCGGCACGCGCACCGGCCCCGGCACCATGGGAATGGGATAGGTTTCCATCGCTACCTCCAGGATGGCCGACCACCAACGATAAAGGCTATAACAAGATCAGGTGGTCACTATGGGCTTCAAGGCGCAGGCGCTTCAGCGCCAGTTGGCAGTGGTATGAGCAGCAATCGTCTCTAATTTTACCAATGAAAACCCTGCCCTCTTGGGGAGGTTTCGGCCCAATTTCATGTGTGCTTAATCCACCCGAGGCATAATTAGGGCTGTGAAGACCCGCTTTCGCCGTTTTACCTCGCGCCCGGCCTCACGCCACACTTACCCCCGCTTTTGGGAAAAAGCCATCCCCGTCTTTCTTATTCTGATCGGCCTGGCCATCCTGGTCTTGCTGGGGGTTAGCCTGGCCGTGGTGCTGGGATGGTTGTAAGCACACTTTTTTATTGGAGGTTGATATGAATTTCGTCACCACCGTATTACCGTTTCTTTCCAGTGCGGTCAGCCTGGTCTTTGCCCTGTTGGTCTGGCGCCGCTTTATGCGCAAACGGGGGGCGCATCATTTGCTGTGGGGGATGGGCATGCTCTTTTACGCTATCGGCGGGTTCTGTGAGGGCTATTATGGCGCCTTGGGCTGGAACCCGCTGATCTTCCGCTTGTGGTACCTCTTCGGCGCCATGCTGGTGGCGGCCTGGCTGGGGCAGGGCACGGCCTATCTGTTGATCCGCCGCCGTGGCCTTGCCCATGCGCTGATGGCGCTCTTGCTCGTTGGTTCCATTTACGGGGCGGTACGCGTCTTTACGGCCGACCTCGACCCGGCGCTGATGTCGGGCGGTCTGCACACCGGCAGTGAATTGAGCGGGCGCGCCATCGTCACCCCCGGTGTGCGCACGCTGACACCTTTCTTTAACCTCTATGGCACGGTGCTGCTGGTGGGTGGGGCGGCTTATTCGGCCTGGCTCTTCTGGCGCAAGCGTGTGCTGCTGCACCGCACCATCGGCAACGTGCTGATTGCCGTCGGCGCTCTGTTGCCGGCCTTCGGCGGCACCTTCAGCCGCTTGGGCATCCCCGGCGCGCTCTACATCAGCGAATTCCTGGGCGCGGTGTTGCTCTTTGCCGGCTTCCTGCGCGCAACCACCCCCATCCCGCAGGCCGCCGAATCGGCCTCGGCACCCCAAACGGCGGCGTCTTGAACGCCACCTTGACGAATCCGCGCCCTCTGGCTAGGATTTAGACGCTCGCTATCCTTCATCTATCTCAATCTTGGGAGAGGTCTATGCGATCGTTGAACTCACTGCTTGGCCCGATGCGCGTACCCTTTTTACTGCTCACGCCGGCCTGTGTGGCCCTCGGTGTAGCCACTGCCTATTGGCAAACCAGGCATCTGGACGGCTGGCAGGTGCTGCTGGTGTTGATCGCCGCGCTGGCTTCGCACATTGCGGTGAATGCCCTGAACGAATATGTGGACTTCAAAACCGGGTTGGATTTACGCACCCAGCGCACGCCGTTCAGCGGGGGGAGTGGCACTCTGCCGCAACAGCCGCACCTGGCCAAGACGGCGCTCTGGACCGGCCTGGTCAGCCTGGGGGTGCTCGGCCTGATCGGTGCCTATTTCGTGGCCCTGCGCGGGTGGCTGTTGGCGCTGATCGGCGTCTTGGGCATGGTGGTCATCGTGACCTACACCCCGCTGATCACCCGCCTGCCGGCGCTGTGCCTGATCGCGCCCGGGCTGGGCTTTGGCCCGTTGATGGTCATCGGCACCCACCTGGCGCTAGGTGGCAGTCTCTCGGCGGCGGTGGTGGTGGCTTCACTGGTGCCGTTCTTCCTGGTCAATAACCTGCTCTTGCTCAACCAGTTCCCGGATGTGGAAGCGGATCGCAGTGTGGGGCGCCACCACTATCCCATTACCCTGGGGCGCCGGCGCAGTGCCGTGATCTACGCCTTGTTCCTCGGTCTGGCTTACCTGGCGGTGGCGGGCGGCGTCGCGGCAGGGGTGCTTCCGCCAACCAGCCTGCTGGGATTGTTGGCGGCGGTGCTCTTACCGCGCGTGATCCAAGGGGTTCTGCGCCATGCCGATAATATCCCCCAACTGATGCCCTACCTGGGACTGAACGTGATCCTCAACCTGGTAACGCCGGTGCTGGTGGCACTGGGGTTCTTCCTGGCGGTGTAATGGCAGAACAGCACCGACGTCAAAGCGCCCCTGGGACAGCCCCCAGGGGCGCTTTCTTGGGGCAGGGGTGATTAGAGGGATTCAGGATGTGTGGCCCGTTGCCGAGGCCGTTTCGCTCTTGGCGGCAAAGACCCGCCCGGGGCGCCAGGGCGTGCCCAACAGGGGCAACAGCCAGCGGTCCAACCCCCACCAGCCGGCCGTCTTCCAGGCTAGGATGAGGAAGATGGACAGGGTGAACAGCACCGGGTTGATGCTGGCGGTACCGGCCATCATAAAATTCCAGTTCATGAAGGCGCCGAAGAAGGCGGCGATGCCCACGAAGGCGCCCAGGATCAGGGCTATGCCGACCAGCAGTTCGCCGGCCACGATCAACTTGGCAAACCAGGTGTAATGCCCGCCGTCCAAGAGGGCCTGAATGAAGGCACGGTACCAATCAAAAGCGATGGCCGGGCGGGCCGGTGGCTCCGGCACGGCCACGGCACGCTCCCAAAAGCCTTTGAGCGCCGCACCGGTCTGCACCCAGGCCGGGTTGCCGACCTTGCCCAGCCCGGAGGTCAACCAGGTGTAGCCGACATACAGCCGCACGATCAGCCACAGCCAGGCCCACGAAGGGCTGCCGAATAAGCGCTGAATAAATGGGGGATCGGTGATTTCGATTACTCGTCCATGCTCGGCCATCTTATACCTCCCGTTATGAGATTATTATTCATATTATCACCATATTTGTAAGATTACATTAAAAACCTCGTTCTGGGCGCCAAAGGTTGAAGAAATGGACGGTTGTATCACCGAATCTGGATGTGAGGGAAGGCGATCTTTGAATCGGGTTCGCCGGTCGCTTAGCCGCGCAGTGGCGTGAACAAAAGGGGGTAAGAGGAAACCGGTATCCCCCTTTGTGATCAGGCCGGCGGGATGGCGAAACTATGTCCGAACATATTGTGCGGGTCGTACCTGGCTTTGAGTTTCTGCAAGCGCGCATAGGCTTCCGCCGAGAAGCCTTGGGGGGTGCGCTCGCGTGCTTCTTCACCTTCCAGGAAATTCAAGTAAACGCCCCCATGGAGGTGGGGAGTTAGCGCCCGCCGGAGTTGGGTGATATGATGGCCGGCGTTGGCATGACTCTCTGGGGTCGGCACGACGGCGACCATTTGCAGGCTGTAACGCGCCTCGCGATGGCTGTAAGCCGTTGTGCTCGGATCAACGGCGGCGATGGCGCCCCCGGCATGTCGGATCTCACTAAATAAGAGCGCCGGCGGCCCGTGGTGCGGAACGACATGCTGAACGAGCCCCTCGATGATTTCGTCATCGAGATGGCTGAGCCAGGCGCCGCTGGTCAAGGCCGGGATAGGATCTATCGGGTCGTTGCTGATCCGGGCCACCTCGGCGAAAGGCATCGCCTTGAAGTCATCCACCAGCGGCGTTTGCCATTCCCGCCAGGGACGAAGCAAGGCTTCACCCTGTTCCACCGGGCCGCAATAACAACCGCGCAGGATCGCAAACGACCGACCGCGGAAGACGTCCGGCACCTCCGGAAAGGGCGGAAAGTTCATGAGCGTAAAGGCCGCGGTCAGTTCATCGGGAGCGTCGGCAATCCATTGGCGAAAGAGGGCAAAGGCTTTTCCGGCGCTTTCCACCGGATAATATAGATTGCCCCCGTAAACGGTTGTCACCGGGTAGAGGCGAATTTCCAACCCGGTAACGACACCGAAGTTACCTCCGCCGCCGCGCAAGCCCCAGAACAAATCGGCACTTTCGGCGGCGCTGGCGCGCAGGTGTTCGCCGTTGGCCGTCACCACCTCAAAGTAATTGACGCTGTCGGTGGCTAAGCCGTATTTGCGTCCCAACCAGCCAAACCCGCCCCCTAGCGTATAGCCCACCACGCCCACATCCGGCGATGAACCCAGCAAGGGTGCCAATCCTGCCATCTGAGCCGCTTTGAGCACGGTTTCCCATTTGGTGCCCGCCCCAACCCAGGCGGTTTGGGCGGTAGGATCTATGCGCACCCCGGCCAGGCGCGAGGTATGCAAGAGCAGTGCTTCATCCGCATTGCGGATGACCCCATGCCCGGTGCCCGTCGCCGCTACGGATAAGCGCTGGTCCCCGGCAAAGCGGATGGATTCGACAACATCCGATGGGGTTTGAGCTTGGATGATCAATGCCGGGTATTGATCTACGGCCAGATTCCAGGCGCGGCGCGCTTCGTCGTAATCCTCGTCGCCTGGGGTGATGACCCGGCAACCGCGGGTGAGCCGCGTCTGCAGGTGGGCCAGTTCGGCGGTCGAAAAATGGGTAATGGTCATTTGTGGCTCCTGATTTTGGGTTTTGCGGCGGTGAGCCTGAGGCGCGCGTGCGACAATAAAAAAGCCCTTGGAGCAGGTCCGCAACAGGCTGTGAAGAGGTGATTATTCATATTATCACCTTATTAGTGGGAATACATTAAAAAGGGCCGTTTTCCCCGCTTTAGGGGCTTTGACGACATTCGAGGAATGGAGGTTAGCCGGGTTTACCCATCCGTGGGAGTGGGCGGGAGCGTGAGATGACCAACGCCGTCGTAAAACAAATGATAAAACATCTGCGCCATGGCTTGAGGCGGGTAGGGTGTGCCGTGTTCCAGCCACCAGGTCAGCAACCCCAGCAGTGCCCCGGCGAAGTAATTGGCCAGCACCTCGGCCGGCAGAGGCGGCACCCGCGGGGGGCGGTGGGCATCCAGGTAGGTGATGACCGCCTGGCAGATCATGGCGTGAATGCGCTGAAAAATCGCGGCAGTGCCCTCGCCGCGCAGGATGACCCGGTAGAGGGTCGCGTTCTCCGCGGCGTGATCGAACACCAGCGCGATGGCGCGCTGTAACCACGCCGCGGCCGCCTCGGAGCCGGCGTCCAGGTGCGGCGGGGCGAAGGCGCTCACCTGTGCCATCAGGTCATCTACGGTCTGTTGGATGCTGTCCAACAGCAGGGCTTCTTTATCGCGGTAATGGAGGTAGAAGGTAGCCCGTCCCAGGTTCGCCCGCGCGGTGATATCTTCCACCCGCACGGCGTCGTAGCCGCGCTCCAAGATCAGCGTAATCAGGGCGTCGCGCAACTGCTGGCGTGTGCGCTGTACTCGCCGATCGGGGCGCCGTTCGCCCGCTTCGGGCGGCGGCATCGGCGGCAGGTCAGATGGGGGATGATTGACAGCCTGAGGTTTCGGCATATAATATAGACATTGTGTCTATAATTCTACACGTTGTCTATTTTATCATAAATGAGTCCTTCTCCCACACGCTGCTTTAGGGAGTCATGGCCGCACCATCTGTTCGTCCTACGGCTTCATCGGTAGGCTCCACCGCCCAGCCCATCATCATCCTGCGCGGGGTCAAGAAGGCCTATCAAACCCCGGCGGGGGATTTTTGGGCCTTGCAGGGCATTGATCTCGACGTTTACCCGGGTGAGTTTGTAGGCGTGATCGGCAAATCGGGGGCGGGCAAGACCACCCTGCTCAACATGATCAGCGGGATTGATGCGCTCACCGCCGGGGAGGTGGTGGTCAACGGGGTGCGGGTGCATGATCTGGATGAAGACCGCCTCGCGCTTTGGCGGGGGCGCACGCTGGGTGTGATCACCCAGAACTTTCTGCTCATGCCCACCCTCACCCTGCTGGAAAATGTCCTGCTACCGATGGATTTCTGCGGCCTGTGGCAGGGGCGTAAGTCAATCGAGCGGGCGCGGGAGTTACTGCGCCAGGTGGAACTGGAAGACCACATCCACAAGTTGCCGGCGGCCATCTCCGGCGGGCAGCAGCAGCGGGTGGCGATTGCGCGCGCCCTGGCCAATGACCCGCCCATCCTGCTGGCGGATGAGCCCACCGGGCGTCTGGATTCGGGCACGGAGGAAGGGATTTTGCGCATCTTTGAGCACCTGGCGGCAGCCGGCAAGACCATCGTGATGGTGACACATGACCTCAGCCTGGAACGCCGCTTCTCACGCGTGGTATGGATCGCCGACGGGCGGCTGGTGGCAGATCGTCAGGCGGCGTTGGGGTAGGGAGGGAATGGCATGAGTCTGACCTCACCTTCGCTTGCCCTTATCCAACCCGCGTCTGAGGACGCCCTTATCCACCTGAAAGAGGTGTGGAAGGTCTTCAAGATGCCGGCAGGCACCTTTGAAGCCCTGAAAAACGTCAACCTGACCATCCGCCAAGGTGAATTTGTCAGTGTGACCGGCAAATCGGGCAGTGGCAAATCCACCCTGGTCAACATGATTACCGGAATTGACCGCCCGACGCGGGGTGAGGTGCGGGTCAACGGGACGCTGCTCAATGCGTTGAGCGAGGGCGCGCTATCGGTGTGGCGCGGACACAACCTGGGCATCGTGTTCCAGTTCTTCCAGTTGCTCCCGATGCTCTCGGTGCTGGAAAATGTGATGCTCCCGATGGATTTCTGCAATCGCTACGACCCGGCCGAGCGCGAAAGCCGCGCCATGGCCCTGCTGAAGATGGTGGGGCTGGAAAAGGTGGCCCACAAACTGCCCGCCGCGCTCTCCGGGGGGCAACAGCAGTGCGCGGCCATCGCACGGGCGCTGGCTAACGACCCACCCATCCTGGTGGCGGATGAGCCGACCGGGAACCTCGACTCGCGCACGGCTACCCAGGTGATGGAGATTTTTACCACCCTGGTGGCGCAGGGCAAAACACTGGTCATGGTCACCCACGACCTCAGCCTGGCCCAACAGGCGCACCGCGTTCTGGTTATCTCGGATGGTGAGTTGATCCATCCGGCCATCGTGGCGACCTGGCCGCATCTGAGCCACGCCGCCATGCGTTCCCTCAACCGCTACCTGCGTGACCTGCGCCTGCCGCCGGGGGCAGCCCTGCCCCCCAGCCGCGGGGTGTTGGTCTTGCAAGGCCGATTGCAGCCGGTGAACACCCGTCCGCGGCGGTGGGCGCACCTGGAGCCGCTCGCCGCCGGGGCATGGCACGTGTTTGCGCACCCGGAGGATGCCGGCCAATACCAGGCCGGGCCAGAGGGCGCACGGGTGCTCTGTTGGGATGAAAGCGCTTGGGAACGCTTAAGCCGGGAAGCCCCTGAGGTGATGACGGCGTTGCAGTCTCAGCGTGGAGGGCGAACATGATGCGACCGCGTTGGCGCAAAGTCCTCAGCGACCTGATCGGCAATCTGGGGCGTTCGATTCTGGTGGTGCTTTCGATTGCCGTGGGTTTGTTTGCCATCGGCATCCTGATCACCAACCACCGCGTCATCGCCGCGGATATGGTCACCGGCTACCGCGCCGTCAACCCGGCCAATATCATGTTGGTGACCACGCCGTTCGGGGATGATCTGGTGGAGCGGGTCAAAGGCGTCAAGGGGGTGACCGATGCGCTGGGGGTGCATCGGGTCAGCCTGCGCGTACAAACCACGCGTGGCGATTGGATCCCGATGGATTTCAACGCCATTCCCGATATGGACACCCAACCCATCAACCGCGTGCATCGGCTGGCGGGCATCTGGCCGCCGGACGATAAAGAGGTGGTGGTTGAGCAATCCAAGTTGAGTGAACTCGGCGTGGGGCTGGGGGATGAGATCACGATTGAACTGCCCTCGGGTAAACTGCGCCGCATGCGCATCGTGGGCATCGTCAAAGATTTGACCTTGGGCGCCGCGGCAGGGGGCGGTGGGTTCTTCTTGGCCGCGCCGCAGGGCTACATCACCCCGCCCACCCTGCCCTGGTTGGAGCAAAGCGAGACCTGGAATACGCTGTATGTGACGGTCGAAGGGGGTGAGAACGAGGCAACCATCCGCCAGGTGGCGCAAAAGGTGCGCCGTGAGGTGGAAGGCGAGGGCGTGGTGATCCTCAGTTCGGCGGTGCGCACCTCGGAGAACCACCCCAACCGCATCTACGTGGATGCGGTGGTAGGCGTGCTCTTCGTGCTGGGGGCGCTGGTGGTCTTCCTGAGCGGCTTCCTGATCACCAATACCCTCAACGCTCTGCTGGCCCAGCAGATGGTGCAAATCGGGGTGATGAAACTGATCGGGGCGCGGCGCTGGCAGGTGGCGGGCATTTACCAGGTGCTGATCCTGGTCTATGGGGTGCTGGCGTTACTGCTGGCATTGCCGCTCTCGGCGCGCTTTTCGTACGTCCTGCTGGATTACCTGGCCGACCGGATTAACCTAGAATTGCAGGGCTTTCGGGTAGTGCCGCTGGCGATCATCGTCCAGGTGTTGTTGGCGCTGGCCGTGCCCCAAGCGGCGGCGCTGGGGCCGATTCTGCACGGCGTGCGCGTGCGCATTCACGAGGTGATCAGCGGCATTCGCCCCAGCGAGGCGGTGCAGAGTCCGCACTGGATCGAGCGCCTGCAGAAGCGCTTCCGCCGCTTGCCCCGACCCCTGCTAATTTCCCTGCGCAATACTTTCCGCCGTACCCAGCGCCTGATCCTGACCCTGATCACGCTGACGCTGGGCGGGGCCATTTTCATCGCCACCTTCAATACCCAGGCCGCGATTGAGCGCTATATACAGCAACTCTCGCGCTACTTCCTGGCCGATGTCAACCTGACCTTTGAAACCCCTCAGCGCATCCAGCGGGTGCAAAACGATCTGGCCCAGGTGCCCGGTGTGGGGCATGTGGAGGGTTGGGCTTACACCCGGGCCGATTTGCTGGGAACGGGGGATGAGGTGTTGGATACGGTGCAGTTGATCGGCGTGCCCATCGAGACCACCCTGGTGACCCCTATCCTGCGCGAGGGGCGTTGGTTGCAAACGGGCGACCGCAACGTGCTGGTGGTGAACGAACGTTTCCGCGCCACCCTGCCCCACCTGCGGGTAGGGGATACCCTACGCCTGCGCATCAACGGGAGCGAGCGCGAGTGGGTTGTGGTCGGTTTTCTGCAACTGGCCGGCCAGAATCTGGGGCACATGGCTTACGTGCCGTATCCCGAACTAAGCCGCCAATTGGGTCAGAGCGGGCGCGGGCTGCTCTTCCGCGTCGCCGCCGACCGGCCCAATCTCTCTTTGGCCGAGCAGGAAGACCTGGCGCGGCGGGTAGATGCCTTTTTGAAAGCGCGCGGCTATCACGTCACCGAGGCGCGGGCGGGGCTTTCGGTGCTGGAAAAGACGGCCAAGGGTCTGGACGTGCTGACCAACTTCTTGCTCATCCTCTCCGGCCTGGCGGCGGCGGTGGGGAGCATCGGCCTGGCCGGTACGATGAGCCTGAACGTGATGGAACGCACGCGTGAGATCGGTATCATGCGCGCCATTGGGGCTTCGGATGGCACCATTCGCCTGCTGGTGATCGTCGAAGGCATGTTAATCGGGCTGATGTCATGGGTATTGGCATCGCTGGCGGCTTTTCCGATCAGCCGCCTGCTCTCGAACGTGATCAGCCATGCCATTTTCAACGCGCCGGCGCTCTTCGCCTATACCCCAACCGGCTTCCTGGCCTGGCTGGGGGCGGCGCTGGTGCTTTCGGTGTTCGCCAGCCTGGTGCCGGCGCGCACGGCGGTTCGTTTGACCATTCGCGAGGTGCTGGCCTATGAGTAAATCCCATTTGGAGGGTGTGAGATGACGAGAAAACGCACGGGAGCACTTATGACGATTGTGACCATGATCATGGTGTTGCTGGGTGGGTGCGGCCTGGTGGCACCGCTCAATCCCACGCCAACCCCGGTGGTAACGCCGGAGGCCGCCGGTCCGGACGAGATCATTGCCGAGGGGCATGTGGTGCCGCGCGATTCGGCCTGGCTGATTTTCCGCGTCAGCGGGCGGGTGGATGAGGTGCTGGTGAGCGAAGGACAGCAGGTGGAGACAGGCCAGGTGCTGATCCGTTTGGGGGATCGCGAGCAGGCCGAGGCGGCGCTGGCGGCGGCAGAACTGGCGCGCTTGCAGGCCCAGCAACGCCTGGATGATCTCAAACGCACGGCAGATCTGGCCGCGGCGCAGGCGCGACAGGACGTTGCCCGGGCCGAACAGGCCTTGCTGGATGCCCAGCAAGCCTTGGACGACCTGGATACCGATGCCTATCAAGACCAGTTAGATCGGGCTTGGGAAGACGTTACCAAGGCGCAGGATGAGGTCAAGGATGCCCAGGAAGAGGTGGATAAATACCAAAACCTCGACCCGGATAATCCCACCCGTAAGCGGGCCGAAGACCGCCTGAGCAGTGCCCAAGACCGCCTGGAGAAAGCCCAGCGGGAGTATGATCGGCTGAAAAACCGCCTGGAGCAGGCACGGGCCGCGGTGGCCGCGGCTGAGGCAGCCCTGGCCGAAGCGCGCCATACCTATGAACAGCGCCAGTCCGGGCCGGATCCGGATGACCTGGCGCTGGCCGAGGCGCAGTTACGGCAGGCCGAGGCGCAGGTGGCCGCGGCTCAGGCCAGCCTGGACAGCCTCGACCTCAAAGCGCCCTTTGCCGGCAAGGTGATCGAGGTGCGGGTGGCGGCGGGCGAGTCGGTGATGCCCAACCAGCCGGTGCTGCTGCTGGCGGATTTGAGCACGCTCTACGTGGAGACCAGCGACCTGAGCGAGACCGATGTGGTAAAGATCAAAGAAGGGCAGGAAGCCGAAATTCACGTGGATGCCCTGCCGGAGATCACGCTGAAGGGGACGGTGGAGCGGATCAGCGATCAATTCGGCACCAAAGGCGGGGACATCGTCTATACCGTGCGCATCCGCCTGAGTGACCCCGACCCGCGTCTGCGTTGGGGCATGACGGTGGAAGTGCGGTTTATGCCGTAAGGGAGACCAACGCTTACCGGGGTCGTTCGGCCCTCAGGACGCCTTCTGGATGCTCAGAAGGCGTCCTGCGTAAAGGGCATTTGTACGTTTCATTTAAGCCGCACGGCTGTGTTCAAAACGCAATGCGGAACGCTTTTTTTCCGGTCGGGAACGCGGTGCGGCTCGTAGATGGGGCTCAAATGACCTGCAGCGTCAAGCGAGCGAAGAGGACGTCCGCCGCTGGAACATACGCACGGCCGAGGCGATGAGGATGAGCCCCAATAGAACTTTCAAAATATTGGCAGGAACGATCCCCGCCAACGTGCCGCCCAGGATGGAGCCGATAATCGAGCCAAGGCCCATCGGGAGGACGATGTTCACGCCCTCATCGCGGTTGAACAACAGCCCTTTGCGGGCGTAACGGATCAGTCCGGTGATGACCGTTGGGAGACTGATGATCAGGCTGGCACTGCCGGCGGTTTTAATGCCGACTCCGAAGATAAATATCAAAGTGGGGATGATCAGTTCACCGCCGGCGACCCCCAATGTGCTGCTGACCATGCCGATCAGACCACCAGCGATAAAGCCAACCGGCGCCTGGGCAGCCGGAAAGGCGCCGATCAGGCCGGCTTCGGTCAGCGGCACAAAGCCTTCCAGGACTAAAAGCAAGCCGATGACGGTCAGCAGTAGCCGAATCCAACCTTCTAAAGCATGAGGTGAAAGACGGGCGGTCAATCCGGCGCCGAGATAAGCGGTCAGCATGGCACCAGCGATCATGGCCGTCAGAATCACCCCCAGCGAGTCCAAAGGTAGCGCCGGCAGGGTGCGGGAACGCACGACCAACGCCACCAGCAGGGTGACCAAACTGATTGCCAGGTTGATCGGCACGGCCTGATGTGCACTACGCCGTAGCAGGCCGACCAGCACCGGCAGGCGGAATTCGGCCCCACCGAGGCCGATCAACCCACCCAGCATAGCAATGGGGATGGCCATCGTAAATGCGAGCAGGGCTTCAGTCATCATTGGGGGGCAAGAATCCATAACGTGCTAACACCGTTTGTCCTTCCTCTGAAAGGACAAACTGGACAAATTTCTCCGCCATTGCAAGGTTAGGGCTGGCTTTTAAGGGCGCAATTGGGTACACCGCTGCGACATTGAGGTTATCTGGAATCGCGAGAATCTGGAGTTTATCGGCAGCGCTTTGAGCGTCCGTCAGAAAGACGATCCCTGCGTCGGCTTCCTTTAGCGCCACCTTGTTAACCACACCCTTGACGGTGCTCTCATAGGATACCACATTCGCGTAAACCTTTTCTTTGAAATCGGGGGGGAAGGCTTGCGACGCAGAGGCTTTATTTAAAAATTCCTCCACATAGGTCCCCATGGGGCCTTCTTTGGCGCCCAGGACCAACTTGAGACCGGGCTGAGTCAGTTGGGAGAGACTCTGAACATTGGCAGGATTGTCTTTGGGAAGAATCACCACCAGTCGGTTGCGGGCAAATATACGCACGTGATCCGGAGCAATAAGCCCCTGCGCAACGGCCTTATCAACAAAGGAAGCCGCCGCCGAGGCAAACACATCGGCCGGAGCACCCTGTGAAATTTGCTGCAATAAGGTGCTGGAATTGGCAAAATTGAACGTCACCTTAACACCGGGATGTTGTGTTTCGAACAGCGTTCCTAATTCGGTGAAGGCTTCGGTCAGTGAACCGGCTGCAAAGACCGTTAGTTCAACCTGTTGGGGGGCTGAATTTGAACGGGCTGCCGGTTGTGGTGCGCATTGTGACAAAAGCAAGGCCACAACAGCGGTTAAGAATCCCATCACCTTACGAGATATCATCCCATACCTCCATGTCATTCAACAAGAGTATCGTCCGTGTGACGGTTTAGCACCGTCTTGAGCATCAAAAGGGTGGTAAACGAAAAAATGATGAGTATGGCGGAGAGTGAAAGGGCGGTATGCAAATCCACCTCCAGGCCGATGTAAATGGCCAGCGGCATGGTTTGGGTGCGCCCGGGTAGATTGCCGGCAAAAATAATGGTAGCCCCAAATTCGCCCATGGCGCGCGACCAAGTTAACATACAGCCGCTGACCAGCGATTGCCACGCCATAGGCAGGACGATATAACGGAAAATCTGCCAGCGGTTGGCACCGTCCAGTGCGGCGGCGCGGCGGATTTCACACCCCACACTTGCAAAACCCAGGGCCGCGGATTTGATATACAGCGGTGCGGCAACAAAGGTCTGCGCCATCACGACGGCGGCTGTAGAGAAGGGCAGTTGAATGCCGAGTTCGGCCAGCCGTTGCCCGATAGGCGTGGCACGGCCAAATGCGATGAGCAGGGCAACACCAGCCACGGCCGGCGGCAGTACGGTGGGCAAGTCAATCAGTGTATCCAGCAAATGTTGAAAACGGGAGCGTTTGCGGTAGAGCAGATAGGCAACCGGCGTGCCAAGGATCACGCTGACGCTAACGGTAATGAACGAAGTCAGGGCACTGAGCCGGATGGCCTGTATGGCCTGCGGTGTTTGCAGCGAACGCCAAATGGTCTCGGGTGTCAGCCCCAGGAAAATGGCGGCGATGGGGATGCCGATGAAGGCAAACATGGGAAGGGTTAATGCCTGCCAAAGCGAGTCGCGCCAGCGGCGGATGAGGCGGCTGGTCCGGTTGGCATAACCCTCATAGGGGCGCGATTGCGTTAATTCGTTTTGCATCGGCAGGCTTCAGGAAGTAGGTTTGGTAACCGGTTTGTACCAACCCGTCCGCTCGGCCGGGTGAACGTCGAAATCCGGTATATACGGCTTGATGTCTAGCAGGGGACTACCGTCCAGCATATCTACACCGCGGATGAGCAGTTCGTTATCGCGGCGTTCCAGCAGTCGTACCACCGATAGCCCGATTGGGTTCGGGCGGCAGGGGTAACGCGTGGCAAACAGGCCGACTTCGTGCTCGCCCAGAAACGGCTTGACCCGCAAGGAAACCTGTTGGGGTGCCTGATGCCAGAGGTAGAGCAAAATTAAGTGCGAAAAACCCTCTACCCCTTCTAGCCCGGCGCTGTATTCGGGATAGACCACTACCCGTCCTTCAGCCGAGGAATAACTGGCCTGGACGGGGGTATCTTCTTTGCGGGTAAACGGGGTGTAAATGATGCCGATAGGTCGAAAGGAAGGGAATAGAGTGCTCATCTTCCGCGAATACTCATTGAGTGAGTATATCATACCCTGGGCTGGAAAACAAGAGTTTTTGCTGATTGTCATACATGTTTGAGCGCTTGACCCGAACGGACTTCTCGATCTTCTTGGTACATGGGTTCAGCCCTCTGAGCAGGTGGGCTGTGTCTTGGGGCCGGCGTAGGTTAGGACCAACCCCAGGGGTGCGCAGGCAGGATTGGAGCACAGCCAATGTGATCCCTGAGCAGACGGCAGGCCCTCGGAGGTGTAGCGCAAGCGCCGGATGCTGCCAGGCCAATTCGGCTGAGATCGGGGTAGAGCGGATCTTCAGTGGTTTTGCTGACGCACCGGTAATTTTTATGAATTTCGTTAAAAATATTGACAAAATCACCCGTATTGGTTATAAATCCTCCGCCACGATCTTCCCCTTCCCTATCCCAACGGAGGTTCATCGTTATGTCCCGTTTCTTCGGTAGTCTTCTCGTCATCCTGGTAGTGGTCGCACTGGCCGGATGTTCGGCGCTGCCCGCCGCCCCGTCTACACCGAACGCGGGGCGCGTGGTGGTCTATTCCGGGCGTAGTGAGAACCTGGTGGCGCCGGTGTTCGCGCAGTTTACCCAGGCCACAGGCGTTCAGGTCGAGGTGCGCTATGGCGGTACCGCCGAACTGGCAGCCACGCTCTTGGAAGAGGGCCGAAACTCTCCCGCCGATGTGTTCTACGCGCAAGATCCGGGCGGCCTGGGAGCGGTCGCTGCGGCGGATTTGCTGGCGCCTCTGCCCGAGGATCTCTTGACACAGGTGGCGCCGCAGTTCCGCGCCGAGGATGGGACCTGGGTGGGCATCTCAGGGCGCGCGCGGGTGGTCGTTTACAATACCGAACGCCTGCGTCCGGAGGATCTGCCTCAGGACGTACGCGGCTTTACCGCTCCGCGTTGGCGCGGAAAAATCGGCTGGGCGCCAACCAATGCCTCGTTTCAGGCCATGGTGACGGCTATGCGTCAGATATGGGGCGAAGAGGAAACCCGCGCCTGGCTGGTGGGGATGCAGGCTAACCAACCGGTGGTCTTCGAGGGCAACGCGCCCATCGTTGCCGCGGTAGGCAACGGCGAGATTGAGGTTGGATTGGTCAATCATTATTATCTCTATCGTTTTCTGCGCGAGCAGGGGGAAAGTTTTCCGGCGCGCAACTATTTTATGAACAACGGCGGGCCGGATTCCCTGATTTTGGTGTCCGGCATCGGCCGCCTGGCCGGCGGGAAGAACCCCGAAAACGCGTTGAAATTGATCCGCTTCCTACTCTCGCCGGTTGCCCAGCAGTATTTCGCCGGCCAGACGTATGAATACCCGCTGGTGGCGGGGGTTAACCCCGAGCGGGGCTTGCCACCGCTGGAGAGCCTGACCGGCGCGGCGATCCCCGCGGAGCAATTAGTGGACCTGCAAGGCACGCTCAATTTGCTTCACGCGACCGGCATCTTGCCCTGAGTGAACCCTATGCGGATGGTGCTCAGCCCGGCCCAAGGTGAGGTGATTTTTCGCTCCCGTTTAGTGGGGCGGATCACCTGGCTCTATCTCCCCGCGTTCCTGATCGCCGCAGCGATGGGCTTGCCCTTGCTCTACCTCGGACTGCGGGCGCTGAGCGCCGGGCCGGCCATCTGGGAGTGGCTGGGACGCGTCCAGTCACTCCAATTGCTACTGCGCAGTCTGGGGCTGGCCCTGGCGGTGACGTTGAGCGCCGCGGCGCTGGCCGTCCCCCTGGCGTGGCTGGTTACCCGCAGCGATCTGATCGGGCGACGCATCTGGGCGGCGGTACTGCCCTTGCCCCTGGTCATCCCGAGTTACGTGGGCGCCTATTTATATGTCTCCCTGCTTTCACCGCATGGGCTAATTCCCACGTTGCTCACGCCGTGGGTATCACGCTCGGCGTGGCCCTCAATTTACGGCTTGGGTGGGGCGTGGTTGGTGCTGACGCTGATGACCTACCCCTATGTTTATCTGAACGCACGGGCGGTATTGGCAATGAGCGACCGCACCGTGGAAGAAGCCGCGCGCAGTTTGGGATATTCGCCGTGGGCAACGTTTTGGCGCATCACGCTACCCTTGCTACGGCCGGCCCTGGCCTCGGGGGGGCTGCTGGTGGCGCTGTATGTCCTGCGCGATTTTGGCGCCGTCGCGATCCTGCGCTATACCACTTTCACCCGCGCCATTTACCTGCACTATCAATCCTCGTTGGATCGCTCAACGGCGGCTCTGCTGGCGCTGGTGCTGGTCGTGGTTACGGTGCTTTTGCTGGTGATACAGCAGCGCCTCGCCCGCCTCAACCCGGCCGCCGCGGTGCACGCCCCAAAGCCGCCCCCGCCGGTTGCGTTGGGCTTATGGCAGGCGCCGGCCCTGGCGCTGGTGCTCTTGGTCGTGGGCTTGGGGGTTGGGATGCCGGTGGGCGGGTTGATCTATTGGCTGGGGCGCGGCATCCGCGCCGGTGAGACGCTGGGGGCCGTGTCGGCGCCCCTGCTGAATTCGATTCTGGCCGCCGGCCTGGCCGCCCTGGTGACGGTAGTCGCGGCTCTGCCGCTGGCCGTCCTCGCCGTACGCCACGGTGGAAGGGTGAGCCGCGCGCTGGTGGGATGGAGTTATCTGGGGTTTGCCGTGCCCGGGGTGGTGATCGCCCTGGCGCTGGTGTTTTTCGGCGCTAACTTTACCCCCGCCTTATATCAAACTCTGGTGATGTTGGTATTTGCCTATGTCGTCTTGTTCTTGCCCCAAGCGTTAGGGGTACTGCAGGCCGCCTTGCGCCTGGTGCGCCGCAACCTGGAAGAAGCCGCCGCCAGCCTGGGACATTCGCCGGGGGAGGTCTTTCGGCGGGTGACCCTGCCCTTGATCTCGCCGGGGCTGGCGTCTGCGGCGGGTCTGGTTTTTCTGACAGCGCTGAAAGAACTGCCGGCCACCCTGCTTCTGGCCCCGGCGGGCTTCCCGACCCTGGCGACGCGCGTGTGGGGGGCGGTTTCGGAGGCGTTCTTTGCCCGCGCCGCCTGGCCGGCATTGATCCTGATCGGCGTTTCTGCGCTCTCTATGCTCTGGTTTAACCGCAATCCTATGACCCGGAATGAGCCAAACCCATGAGTCAGCATTTGCTGGAATGTCGCCACGTGTATAAATCGTATCAGGGCAAGACCGTCGTCGCCGATTTGTGCTTGGATCTGGTGGCGGGGGAAATTCTGGCCGTGGTTGGGCCGAGCGGGTGCGGCAAGACGACCACCCTGCGCCTGATTGCCGGCTTTGAACGTCCCGAGCAGGGTGAAATCCGCATGCACGGGCAGCCGCTGGTCGCCCCCGGTGTGTTCATCCCCCCGGAAAAGCGCCGCATTGGGATGGTCTTTCAAGATTATGCCCTTTTCCCCCATCTGAACGTCTTTGAGAACATTGCCTTCGGGCTGAAGGGCTGGCCCAAGCCGCAGGTACAGCGGCGGGTGGAAGACCTTTTAGCGCTGGTCGGCCTGCATGGCATGGCGCGGCGCTTTCCGCATCAACTCTCCGGCGGCGAGCAGCAGCGGGTCGCCCTGGCGCGCGCCTTAGCCCCCCAGCCGCAGGTGCTGTTGCTGGACGAACCCTTTTCCAGTTTGGATGCCGATTTACGTCTGAAACTACGCGTGGATGTGCGTGCGGTATTGAAGGGCCTGGGAGTTGCCGCCCTGTTCGTGACCCACGATCAGGAAGAAGCGCTGTTTATGGGGGATCGGCTGGTGGTGATGAACCGGGGGCACGTCCAGCAAATCGGCACCCCTGAAGCGATTTTTGCCCGCCCGGCCAACCGGTTTGTGGCCGAATTCATGGGCAACGCCTGCTTTTTGCCCGCTCGGGTGACCACGGAGGGGATTCAGACCGAGTTAGGGATGGTGCGGCAGGCGGTGCCCTGGCCGCCGGGTACGCGGATAGATCTGGCCGTGCGCGCCGATGACATCGGCTTCGATCTCCACGGGACGCCGAACGGCAGGGTGGTCGGGCGCATATTTAAGGGCATGTTGAACCTTTACCAAGTTGAACTCGCGTCGGGGCAGGTTGTGCCGGCGCTCCAACCGCACGATTACCTGGTGCCGTTGGGTCAGCCGGTGCGCGTTTACCTCAGCGCGGCGCATGACCTGGCCTGCTTTCCGGCAGGGGGTGAGGATGACTTTGAGGCGTCTTTGCCGGCAGGACAGGAACCCCGAACTGTGGACATGGCTCATCCCTAAGGCGGTCAAGGTGGCCGGCAGGTCAAGATAGGGCGCCCGCATTAAAGCAAGCGCCTCCCGAGCGGGAGGCGTTTTGATCTTCACAGCCAACGAAATGACTAGTGTGCTTCGCTCAACACCGGGCGGAACTTATAGCCGTAGATGATTACCCCGCGCTCTTCGTCCTCGGCGCGGATCTTGCGTGTGACCATCTCGACCGGCATGCCGATTTCCACCGGGCGGTCGCCCAGGTCGGTCAATTGGGCGGTCACCACCGGGCCTTCTTCCAGTTTCACCAGCGCCACGGTGTAGGGCGCCATGGATTCAAAACCGGCCGGCGCTTCGGTGAGGGTGGTGAAGGAATAGACCGTGCCGCGCCCGCTAAACGTGAATTGGGTTTTGGCTTCGTTGCCGCAGTAGGGGCAGACATCGCGCGGCGGGAAGATCTTCTCCTCGCAGTGCGGGCATACCTCGCCCACCAGGGCGTAGCGTTGCTGTTTCAGGCGCCAATGTCGCGGAATTTCCATACCTGTATCTCCTTTCTATCGTTCACAATCAGCCTAACTTTAAGGGCATCTATCTATCAAATCCTATCAATTTCACCCGTGACGACTCTCAAAATCTCGCATTACCCGGAATAGCGTTCCAACACATGGGTGAAGGCGCTCGACGCCGGGCCGGCCAGGTTCTGCACCAATGCCCGCCGTGCCTGCGGCACCTGATTCGGGCCGGCCTCGCCGCGCAATTGGAGCGCCGCTTCGACGATTTGGTACACTCCGGTTGCCCCTAAGGGGTTGCCGCGCGCTTTGGAACCACCCAGGGTCAGGATCGGCAGGCGTCCGCGCAGGCTGAGGCCGTCGTTTTCGGCCAGCCGCCAGCCCTCACCGCGCGGGGCAAAGCCCGCCGCTTCCAGGCTCAGCACGGCGTAGATGGAATAGGCATCGTCGAGTTCGAAGAAATCCACCTCGCCCGGGGCAATGCCGGCCATCTCACAGGCGCGGCGCAGGGAGTGATAGGCGGCCTCGAAAGCCAGCGGGTCGGGACGGTCGTGCAGGGCGAGGGTGTCAATGGCGCCCATCGAGCCGCGCACGGCCACCAGCGGGTGGGGCAGGTCGCGCGCTCGTTCGGGCGTGGTCAGGATCACCGCCGCGGCGCCGTCGGCATAGGGCGCCATATCGTAAAGGCGCACCGGGTCGGCGATGACTTCGGCGCGTTCATAGGCCTCGCGGTTCACCGCCCGGCGGTACATGGCGTAGGGGTTGGTCACGGCGTTGGCGTGTGCCAGCAGAGGGAACGCCGCAAATGCCTCACGCGGTGGCCGATACTCGTACAGGTAGCGCTGCATCACCAGCGCCGCCTGGGCGGTCAGCGTCAGCCCCTGCATGACCTCATAGTCATAGTCCATGGCCTGGGCGACGGCGCTTTCCTGCTCCGGGCCGAGGGCATCGGTATACTTTTCCACGCCGACCACCAGCGCCACGTCCACCAGGCCTGAGGCGACGGCCATAAAGCCGAGATGAAAGGCGGCGCCGCCCGAGGCATCCGCCGCCTCGACCGTCATGGCCTCGATGCCACTTAAGCCGGCGTTATCGGCGATCAGGCAGGCCAGGTTAGCCTGGCGCGAGGAATCAATGGCCAGAAAGTTGCCCACGTAGAGGGCATTGGGTTGCAGCCCGCCGGCATCCTGGCGCGCGGCGCGGATGGCGCGGTAAGCCAGACTGCGCAGGGAAATCTCCCAGTGCTCACCCACCGGGGTCATGCCGATGCCCGCAATTACGACCTCACGCATGGCCCTCCTCCTTAATCCGCCAGTTTGCCGCGCAGGCGCACGTAGGTGCCGTAATCAATTTCAACGCGGCGGGCGATATAGGTTTGGGTGGTCGAGGCGAGGGGCTGGCGCTGGGTGATGGCTTCGGTAGCGCGCAGGATGAAGGCGTCCGAGCCGGCGCCGGAGCCGAAGGATACCACCAGGATGCGGTCGCCGGGTTGGGCCATATCCAGCGTGGCCGCCAACCCCATCAGCGCGGCGGCGGCGTAGGTGTTGCCGATGATGGGCGAGAGCAGGCCGGGCTTGATCTGCTCGGGCGTGAAGCCGAGCATGCCGGCCACGCGCTGGGGGAATTTGGTGTTCGGCTGGTGAAACACGGCGTAGCGAAAATCCTGCGCCGTCAGGCCGGTGGCTTTGAGCAGGTGTTGGGCGGCCTCGGTGATGTGCTTGAAGTAAGCCGGCTCGCCGGTGAAGCGCTGACCGTGCATGGGGTATTTTTGCTCCGGGCGGCGCCAGAAATCGGGGGTATCGGTGACATATGAGAACGAGGCTTCGATGATCGCCAGGGCTTCCTCTGCCGGGCCGACGATATAGGCCGCGGCGCCTGAGGCGGCGGTGAATTCCAGTTCATCGCCGGGGCGTCCCTGCGCGGTATCGGCGCCGATGGCCAGGGCATATTGGGCCATGCCGGAGCCCACCAAACCCATGCTGGCCACCAGGGCTTCGGTGCCGGCTTTGCAGGCAAATTCCCAGTCGGCGGCCTGGATGTGAGGCACGGCGCCGATGGCTTCGGCCACGATGGTTGAGGTGGGTTTGACGGCGTAAGGGTGCGATTCGGAGCCCACCCACACCGCGCGCAGGCGGTTGGCCGGGATGCCGGCGCGCTTGAGGGCATTGCGCGCGGCTTCAATCGCCATGGTGGCGACGTCTTCATCCAGACCGGCCACGGCTTTCTCTTTGATCGGTGTGGCGGCGCGGCCGCCCTTCCAAATGCGGGCGACCTCGCTGGCGGGCAGGCGGTACTGCGGGATATACGCCCCATAGCCGATGATCCCGACCGGGCGATCCGGCTTGAGGGGGGCAAACGAGGATGATTCCACGGCTTCCGTCATGATCGTTTCTCTCTCCATTCGCGTAAGATTTCCTCGGCGCGGTCAATGCGCACGGTATTTTCACGTACCAGTTGCTCGGCCAGGCGCTCGATCTCTTCCCCGCTGGCACCGGCGGCAATAGCGACCTGGCGGGCATGCAGGGCCATGTGGCCGCGCTGGATGCCTTCGGTGGCCAGAGCGCGCAGGGCGGCCAGGTTCTGCGCCAATCCGACCGAGACGATAATCTCGGCCAGTTCGCGCGCGGTCGTCACGCCCATCAATTTCAGTGCGGCGCGCGCCGCCGGATGGACACGGGTGGCGCCGCCGACGATGCCCACTGCCAGGGGCATCTCCAACGTGCCCACCAGGTTGCCCTGTTCGTCTTTGCCCCAGGTGCTCAAACTGGTGTAGCGCCCACTGCGTGCGGCGTAGGCATGTGCGCCGGCTTCTACCGCGCGCCAGTCGTTGCCGGTCGCGATCACCACCGCATCCACCCCGTTCATGATGCCCTTGTTGTGGGTGGCGGCGCGGTAAGGGTCGGCGGCGGCGAACGCCCAGGCGGCGATGATGCCATCACGCACCTCTTCGGGGCGGAAATCACCGAAGGCCAGTTCGCTCAATGGGATGGTGCAGCGCGCGCGGGCGAGGCGGCGGTCGGCCAGGTTGGAAAGGATGCGCAGCAGCACCTTGCCGCCGGTGATGGCCTGCACCCGACCGGCCAGGCGTTCCACGGCGGTATTGACGGCGTTGGCGCCCATGGCATCCCGCACGTCATAGATCAGGTGCAGGACCAGGAACGGCCCGATGGGTGAGGATTCGATCAGGCGCACCTCCAGGTCACGCGGGCCGCCGCCCAGGCGCTGCAGTACCGGATCTACCGCGGCGGCGCTGGCCAGCAGTTCTTCGCGCGCTTCCAGCAGGCGCAGGCGGGCAGAGTAGGGATCGGCCAGGTTGAGGATTTGCATCTGCCCGATCATCTCCGGGGCGGTGGCGTGGGCGGTAAAGCCGCCCCCGGCACGGGCGAGGCGGGCGGCAAAGGACGCGCCGGCTACGACCGAGGGTTCTTCAACGGCCATCGGCACCAGCACCTCGCGCCCGTTGATGACGAAATGGCGGGCAAGGCCCAGCGGCAGGGCAAAGGTGCCGATCACGTTCTCGATCATGTGATCGGCCTGCTCGGCGCTCAACCCGGCTTGCCCGCTCAGGGCGGCGATGTCCTCAGGGGTTAAGTTGGTATGCTCAATCAGCCACTGCCGGCGCTGTTCCAGACTCAGGTCATAGAATTTCGGGGGTGTCCCGTGAGAGGCATCCATAAGGGTAAAGCGGCTCCTAAAACAGGTGGTCTGTGATTTACTTGCCTTATCATACCCACAGGCCACCCTCAAAATCTATCAATTTGCGTGACAAAGGTTATACAAAGACGGAGATCGTTTTAGGCAATTTTGAGTTGACGGCGCAGGACGGCGACTTTGAGCCAATCGAGCAGGAACAATACGGCCCCCACCAGCAGTAGATCCAACAGGACAATGTGCAGGGGTAAGGCGGCCATGCCAATGCCATACATGGCCAGCAAGATGGCGATACTCACGGCGCCCACCGAAGCGAACATCATCCAGGGGCTGGGACGCGAAGCCCACAGATGATGCCGTTCGCGCACCAGGTAGATCATCCCTTGGGCGGTGAAGATCAGCGTGAGAAATGAGAGGGTTTGTAACTGTGCGCTTGACAGTCTTACGATGTCCTGTCCCCAATAATAGATGCCCAGGGTGGCCAACAGCAACGGCAAGCCCAAGGCAAGCGCCGTCCCGGTCATTGCCCGCACCTGCCAGCGGTCAGGGCGCGGCGAGGGGCGCACGTTATCTGTTGCCACCGACATGGTGACAAAATCGTTGGCGAACAACAGCAGGATGACCTGCAGGGGCGTGACCACAAACCGCCCGCCGAGAATCAAACCCAGGCTGAGGAAGCCCACGATTTGGATGGTCTTGATGATCTTATTCAAGGTGTAGGTGAGCATGCGCTGGTAAATGCGGCGGCTGGCTTGGATGGCGGTCACAATGTTGCTTAACCCCGGTTGGGTGAGCACCAAACTGGCGGCGGCTTTGGCAACATCGGTGGCATTTGCCACGGCGATGCCCACCTGGGCCTGGCGCAGGGCCGGCGCATCGTTGACGCCGTCGCCGGTCATGCCGGTAACGTGGCCGGCGTGTTGTAGAGCCTGCACCAGGGCAAATTTATGTTCGGGTAGCACTTCGGCCAGCACATCGCAGTCTATGGGGTCTGTCCCCACGGTGGGCTCTAGGCTGGTCACGTGGCAAACGTGCTCACCTATTCCGACCTGACGTGCGACCGTGCGCGCCGTGGGCTCACTGTCCCCGGTCACCATGATCACGCGCACGCCCATCTGTTTCAGTTGGGCGATCAGAGATGCCGAATCGGGGCGCGGTGGATCCTGGAAGGCTAACAACCCACCCCACGTCAATACCTGCTCATCGCCGTAGGCCACCGCCAGGATGCGCAAGCCTTGGGCGGCCAAGCCCTCAAGTTGCGCGTCCAGATCTGCCGGGGGCGGTGCGCATAAGGCGGCTATGGCGTGGGGCGCCCCTTTGACCGCCCGCTTCACCGATCCCTGTGACTCAAACGCGGCTTCCGAGCGTTTGGTGGCCGGGTCGAAGGGGATGAAGGTTCGGCGCGCCGCCCAATCCGGCACGATGTTTCGCTGTTGTGCCAATTCGAGGATGGCCAAATCGAGCACGTCCTGAGTGGCCGGATCGCTGGCCATAGCCGCCATGGTCAATAGCGTTGCCTCATCGGTGGGGGCCAAAGGATACACGCCGACCAAACTCAGGCGGTTCTGGGTGATGGTGCCGGTTTTATCCGAACACAGGACATCCATGCCGGCGGCTTCTTCGATTGCCGAAAGTTGGGTAACCAGAACCCCTTGGTGGGCCAACTCACGCGCCCCCAATGCGGTGGCCAGGGTGAAGGTGGCCGGCAGGGCGATGGGCACCGAAGCCACCAGCAGGATCAGCACAAACGAAAGGGTTTCTAATGCCGGCAGATGATGGAAGAACAGTGCGTAAAGCAGCACCCCAAGCGCCAATCCCCCATCCAGCACGATCAAGGCGCGCACAATCCCAAAGATGACCTGCTCCATCTGGCTGGGGTGTTTGGCCTCTTGCACCAGTTGCGCCACGCGGCCAAAGCGCGTTTTCAAGCCGGTGGCGATCACTTCGGCGGTCGCTTCGCCGTGCTGCACCAGCGTGCCGGCGTAGCCCGGTTGCCCTTCGGCCACCTCTACCGGCAAGGATTCGCCGGTTAACGCCGATTGATCCACGTGAAGGTGACCCTCGAGCACACGCACGTCGGCGGGCAGGATATCGCCCATGCGGATGTGGATCACATCGCCCGGCACCACCTGCTCGGCGGGGAGCATTTGCCAGGTGCCGTCGCGCAAGACCCGCGCTTTAAGGTTCAGATTCTGGCGTAAGAGGGCCAGGGCATCGGCGGCGCGCTTTTCCTGCACGGTGCTGAGCAAGGCGTTGAAGACCAATAAGGCGGTAATTACCGCGCCCTCGGTATACCGGGTCAGCAAAACTTCAATGACAATGGTCGCTTCCAGCATCCAGGGTATCGGCCCCCAGAACTTTTTCGCGAACTGCAGCCAGGGGTTGGGTTTATGTTCAGGAATGGCGTTAGGCCCGTACTGTTGCAGACGTTGGGCGGCTTCGCTCGTGCTTAAGCCGGCGTTGAGATGGACGGTCGCCTGGGTCATGATGAAGGTTCCTCTGTAGCAGGGGTAGAGGCGGGGCCGGGTGGACGCCGCCATTCCGGGAGCAGCGCCCGCCAGGTGCCGACATGGGCCTGGACGATGGCCAGCGCCACCGCCGGCAGGGTCAGCGGTTGCGGGTACATCAGGTAACGCGGTTCCCAACGGGGATGAAACTTGGCCTTGAACGCGTGTAAGCCCTGATAATTGTAAAAGCGGGTCAAACTGTGATAGAGGTAGCGCATCGCTCGCTCAATGGCCGGATCATCCGAGTGTTCACCTACCCCCACCAGTGCACTCAATCCCAGGTCAAAGACGGTATACCCGGCGGTTTTCGCCCATTCGAGCAGTGAGACGAAGAGAAAATCCATCGTGCCGCTCTCGGTGGCGCGGCGGTGGCGCATCAGATCCACGCTGACCCCGCCGGGTGGGAGATCCAGGATCAGGCTGGCAAAGGCGCTGATGCGTCCCTCGGCGGTGCGGATGACCATTACCGGGCACTGCCGCAGATAGTCTTCGTCAAACCATCCCAATGAGAAACGCAGTTCGGTCATGCCGCGGGTGCTCAACCACTCATCGCTGACGGCGCGCAAGGCTTCCAAAAGCGAGGCTTCAAGCGGCGGTGGCACGAGGGTAGCGGTATGGCCTAAACGGGCAAAGCGGTTCTTGACATTGCGAAACTCTTTGTTGGCTCGTCCTTCCAGGCTGAAGGTGCTCAAATCCACCAGGGCTTCCTGCCCGATGGTGAGCGCGCTCAGCCCGGCGGCTTCGTAAAGGTCACGGGTAGCGGGCAGGGTCTGATAGAATGCCGCGATCCAGTCATTACGGGCACAGTAGGCTTGAAACGCACGAACGGCATCGGCAAGGTCTGTGGATGGCCCGATTGGATCGCCGAGCGCTAGGGCAACCCGTCCTTTGAGCGTAAAGGCAATGACCGAACCGCCGGGGGTAAAGAAATAGGCCTTATCCGGCAGTAGGGCGAGGCGTGCCAGCGGTGTGCGCCCGTGGGCGGCCACGATGGCAGCGGCACGAGCACGCTCGGCAGGCGCCGCCGGCTCACGGATCACCACCGGACGCAAGATCATCGCCAGGCTGTAGCCCAACGTCACGACCGCGATGACGTAGATGGAGTCGAGAAAGTAACGCCCGAAATGGGTTACGGGGAGCGCGGTGGGTGGGCTAAGTTGGATCAGCATCTGCACCGTCTGTTCCAGCGCCGTCAGCAGATCAAACCGGGTGTGGAAATGATGCGCCAGAAGATAAAACCCCACCGTGCCGTAGAGCAGTGTAAAGAGTGCGGATGCCAACAGTACCTTTATCCCTTGTTGTACCGAAGGGGGATCCGAGCGGGCATGAAAGCGTGAGCGCATCCACCACAGGATGGCGGCCAGTGCAAGGGCTAAACTGGCCTCTTCATAATCTAACCCCTTGAAGAGGTGCCCCACAGCGGAGAGGATCAACAGTCCCATCGTCAGCAGCCAGGCGGCGTATTTATGCCGCCTCAGGTTTACCGCCACCATGAGCAGGGCAAAGCCGGCCAGGGTTACGGCCAGGCGACTGCCGGCGCGCACTTCCAGGATCATAAAGCGATCCAAGAGGCGCAGACGCTCATGCAGGGCGGGTGAGAGGGCTGAAAAGACGTTGACCACACCCATTAGCGCGACCAACCAGGCGATGAGTGAGACTCCCCACCGCTCTACCCATGCCTCAAAGCGGCTCTGCCAGCGTAGTTTGGGCGAATAAGGTTCCGGCATTCCGACCTTCCCTTTGACCCGACCAAAACGACCTGAAAGATAAAAATAGAGCGCCCGTGTTATAATTTTACCCCTCGAAACAGGACCGGGTTCGCGTGGGTTTCTACATTAAATTGAGCCAAATTGGGAGGCTGTGAAGTGCAATGTCCACCGTTGTTCTGGATTATCCCGCCCCATCCTTTGCGTTGCCCGATCTTGACGGGCGCCCGTGGTCATTAGAGACATTGCGCGGCAAGGTGGTGGTACTGTATTTCTGGTCGGCAGAATGCGCTTGGTGCCAGCGCACCGATCCCCACGTGGTGGAACGTGCCGCGGCATGGGGTGAGCAAGTGGTCCTGCTCCCTATTGCCTCGGTTCTGGAAGAGACCCCGGAGCAGTTGCGACAGGCGGCGCAAGAGCGCGGCCTGCCGTTGGTGTTGCTCGATGCCGATCAGCAGGTGGCCAAGATGTATCAGGTGCAGACCACGCCGCATTTCTTTGTCATAGATGCCGCGGGCATCCTGCGATATCAGGGTGCGTTTGATGACGTGACCTTCCGTCAACGCACCCCCACCCGGTTTTATGTGGATGAGGTGGTGCGGGCTCTACTGGCCGGGCGCCCCCCGGAAGTCAAAGAAACCCTGCCCTATGGTTGTGCGCTGACCCTGCACTAACTGACCGCCGGCTGGACGGGTGGGGGTTACACTGGTCGAGGGGAACGCGGCCACTGCACCAGAGCCACGCCCAGCGTGACCAAGATCAGGCCGAAGACCCCTTTTAGATCCACCCCCTCACCCAGGAAGAGCCAGGTCAGCAGCACGATTTGGGGCAACATGGTGTTGGCCATCAGGCTGGATTCCACGGCGCTCAGCGTTTGGAGGGTACGGTTCCAGAGGGTAAAGGCAAAGGCGGTATTCACCACCGCCAGCCAGGCGATGATTGCCCACTGCGTCAGCCCCAAAGGCGCCGATCCTTGCCACAGCAATCCCGCCGCCAGCATGGGCCAGGATCCCAGCCCCATGCTGAGGATGGTCACGAGCAGAGGCGAAAGGCCGCTGTGTGCATTGATGACCCGACCCAGCAGTGAAGCCAACGCATTTGCCAGCATGCCCACCAGCGCCGCCAGTATCCCAACGGCTTTCGCGCCGCCGAGGCTGAGGGGCAAGAAGTAAAGCAGTGTCCCGCCCATCGAAAGTCCAATGCCGATCCACTGCCATCCACTGGGGCGCTCGTGGGTCAGGGCGGCGGACAGCGCGGCCACGGTCAGCGGCGAGAGGTTCAGCACCAGCGAGACGGTGGCCGCAGGGAGCAGTTCCAGGCTGAAGAACTGGGCGCCCTGGGCTAACGCGTAGAAGACCATCCCATAGAGGAGTAACTGCGCCCAATCGCGGCCCGAGAGCGTGCGCAGGCCGGCGCGCTGGTAGGGCGAGGCCAACAGCCAGGGCAAGAGACAGATGAAAGCCAGGGTGTAACGCAAGCCGGCAAAGGTCAGGGATGGGAGTTCGGCTCGCAGTCCCAGTTTGATCAACACCCATGAGGTAGACCACAGGAAGGTGACCAGCAAGGCTTCCAGCACGGCGCGCCGATGTGCGGCGGCGTTCGGTGGTTGCGAGGATGCGAGCCGCGAGGCAGGCATAAGGAAAATACCGAGAGGAAAATCTTGGGGCTACAGCCGCACGATCTCTTGGGGTGGGGGCGGGTTGCCTTCGGCTTCCAGTTCTTTGACCCGTGGGTGGTCGGCGTAGTAACCGCGGTAACTTTCGGGGAGCAGGACGGCGATGCGGCACATAATCTCGTCCGTCTGGCGGCGCAGGTCTTCCTGGCGATTCGACGGGTCTAGCGGCGGCAGGCGGAAGGCAGGGCCAAAGCGGGCGGTGATCTTACCGCGGCGCAGGGTCAACAGACTCTTGAGCGCTTTCTCGGTGCCGGCCAGGCCTACCGGCACGATGGGCACGTTGGCTTTCTGAGCGATCAACACGGTGCCGGCTTTGCCTTCCAGAAGTTTGCCGGTAGAACTGCGCGTGCCTTCGGGGGCGATGCCCAGCGCCCGTCCCTGACGCAGGACTTCTACCGCCTGTTTGAGCGCGGTGAAATCGGCCTTGGAGCGGTCAATCCAGATTGCCCCAGCCACTTCCACCATGAAGCGGAAGAGGGGGTAACGCAGGTATTTGTCGGCCACCAGGGCGGTGATATCCGGACGCACCGGGTTGATGAACAACAGGGGCACGTCCAGGCGGCTGATGTGGTTGGTGACGACCAAAACCCCGCCCTCGCGCGGCAGATGTTCCAGGCCGACGAACTCGGTGCGGGTCAGATGCTTATATAAGAAACGTAGCAGTGCTTGTAACTGCTCGCGGGTCATCGCCGGTTGAGCCGAACGTTGAAGGGATTGTTCCATTACTTAAGTATAACCCTATTGTTCCACCGAGGTTTTCGGTTGGGCTGCCGGAACGGTTGCCCGCCGACTGCGCAAGGCTTCAATCACTGCCGGCAATACCGAGATCAAAATGATGGCGATGATGATGAAAGAGAAGTTATCCTTCACCAAGGGCAAATTGCCGAAGAAATAGCCCCCAAAAATGAAGAGCGCCGTCCAGACCAACCCACCGACCACGTTGTACGTGATAAAGTAGCCGTAGCGCATTTTGCCGATCCCGGCCACAAACGGCGCAAAGGTGCGGATGATGGGGATGAAGCGTGCCAGAAAGATGGTTTTGCCGCCATGTTTATCGTAGAAGGCTTGGGTGCGTTCCAGGTATTCGCGCTTGAGCCAGCGCACGTTTTCGCGGAAGACACGCGGGCCGACATAGTGACCGATCCAGTAATTCGCCGTATCCCCCAACACCGCCGCCAGCCAGAGCATAAAGAATAAGAGCGAGACGTTGAACGACCCCTTGGCGGCAAAGGCGCCGGCGGCAAACAGCAGAGAATCGCCCGGTAAGAACGGCGTGACCACCAGCCCGGTCTCGATGAAGATAACGATAAACAAAATAAGATACGTCCACAAACCGAAACTGCGGATGATGAGGTCAAGATAGCGATCCAGATGCAGGATCAGGTCAATGCCGAAGGAAATCCAGTCCACGGTGCACCTTCCAAGTGAGGTTTTACGCCTGCGGCGGCAGTTCGGATGCCACCGATGCGGCAGAACGGCGGCGCAGGTAACGGTTAGCCGCCACGATAAAGACCAGATTGAGTATACCCAAAAGCCCCAGGATGAGCGGAGCCAGGTTGCTCAGGTGAGCCAGGGGTGAAGCCGCGCTCTCCGGGAGCGGGAACAGGGTGCCGATGCCCAACAGCAGGCCAAAGGTATTCCAAAGGCCGTGCAGAGCCACGGCCAACAGGTAGGCGCCAACCACGCGCCAGGGACGACCGCCTTGCCAGGCCGCGGCTAACGCCCAACCGACCAGTCCGGTGGTGGTCATGTGCAGTAGGCCGGTGCCCAGCCGTCCGATCAGGGTGGGCAGGCTGCCCATCCCGGCGATGCCGCTGAGAGCACTCAGGTTTTCCAGCAGGGCAAAGCACGCCCCGGCCAGCATGCCGAGCAGGAACCCCTGAGCGGGGGTGATCTTGCGCCCCGCAAACGTCCACAGCGCCAACGGCTTGAGCAGTTCCTCGATCAGTGGGATGGCCCCGGCCACCACAAGCAAGGTCAGGGTTATGACGCCGGGCCGGGCGAAGAGGTCTTGCAGGTAGGCTTCCAGGACACGCGGGTCTACCGTCTCGAGGGTGGAGAAAAGGTTTTGCAACTGCTGGGCGACGTCGGGGCGCGCGGCTACCCAGACCAGGGCTATCAAGCCCAGGATCACAAACAGGCCCACTTCCACGATCAAGATCAGCGGCATGGTGATCGCCAGGCTGGTGCTGATCGTGCCCCACCAGTCGCTTTCCCAATCCAAGGCCAGCCCATACCCGCCGAGGTGTAAAAACCACAGCAGGGGCACCAGCGCGCCTACCAATAGCAGGGGCGGCAAGAGCAGCCAGGCCACCGCCACCTTCTCTAAAGCGCTGTAAAGGGCAACCAGCAGTGGCCACACCAGCATGCCCAAGGTCAGCGCCGGCAGCCAGCGCCCCAGCGGGCGCATCGGGCGGGCGCGCCCCCGCCAGGCCTGGTAGGACCGCACTACGCCGGGCAGGCTCACCACGGCAACCAGACCTGCTGCGGCGGCCAAACCCATGGCGCCGGTGGCTTGCTGTACGCCCTCGGTCTCACCGCTGGCCAGGGCCAGTAAGCCCAAAAACGCCAAGACGGCGGCCCCGCCCAGCCCCAGCAGAACCCCCAGACTGCTGAAAATGAGGAACAGCACACTTTGCCAGGACGAAGGCGTGGAAGCCGGTGTGGGCGTATCGCTCATTGCTCGGTGATGGTCACGCTGAGGATTTTATCCCCCGCCGGGAGCGGGTTTTGGCTCTGATCGGGGTCGCGCGGGGTGAGGGCTTTGAGTACGTCCATCCCTGAGATCACTTCACCGAAGATGGTATAGTTGCCATCCAGATTGGGCAAGGCCTGATAGGTGATGAAGAATTGACTGCCGTTAGTGTTCGGCCCGGCGTTGACCATGCCCACGATACCCGGGCGATCGTATTTAAGGTTAGGGTCAATCTCGTCCGGGAATTGATAGCCCGGCCCGCCCAGCCCGGTGCCGGTGGGATCGCCGGTTTGGGCGACGAAATCGGGGATGACGCGGTGGAAGGTGACGTTGTTATACCAGCCGTTGCGCGCCAAGAAGACGAAGTTATTGACCGTGAAGGGCGCTTTATCGGCGTAGAGACGGATGACGATATCGCCCTTTTCGGTTTTGAGCGTGGCGGTGTACTGCTTGGCCGGGTTGATGACCATGGGCGGACACTGCTTATACTGACGGTCGCGCAGTTTGTGCAGATCGAGAACAAGGTTGAGCGTTTGGGTGTCGTAGGGCACGCGGTCGGTGGGGGTGAAGACCAGTTGGTCGTCGAGGAAAATGAAGAGCGAGGGCGTGCCGCTAAGCCCGATGCTCAGCGCCTCTTGGGTAGCTTGCTTCACTTTATCCACGATGGCCGTGCTCTTCATATCTTCTGCCAGCCGCTGGGCATCCAACCCCAGTGCGGCTGCCTGTTGGAGCACCCAAGCCTCGAACTCGTTCGGGGTTTGAGTAGCCCAGGTTTGCTGTTGTTCGAAGAGCAGGTCGTGCATCTCCCAGAACTTGCCTTGCAAAGCCGCGGCTTCAGCGGCCTGGGCGGCTAGTTGGGCCTTATCGTGAGAATTCAAAGGAAAATGGCGAAAAACAACCTGCACTTCTTCGGGGTGCTGGGTCTCAAAGGCTTTGAGAAAGCCCGCTGCCAGTCCGCAGTAGGGGCATTGAAAGTCACTGTATTCTAGGATGGTCACCCGGGCGCGCTCGGCACCGCGGCGGTGGTCGTTATCACCGATCACCGGTAACTTCAGATCGGCGGGGTTCTTAGGGCTGGGGAAGAGATCCACCACGCGGCACTCGGTGGGCGGGGCGGCAGTGGTGGGGGCAGGGGTGGGTGTGGCAGTAGGGGCAGGAGTAGATGGGGTGCACGCGCTAAGGACTAGCGCCAGGATAAACAACCAGAGGACGTTCTTCATGCCGAGGAGTCCTTTCTTCCCGTCAGGCTCGCCGAAGCGGAAGGGTGATGCAGGCGTTCTAATACGGCTTGGCGTAAGGTAGATTGTACCACCGCCAACGGCTGTGAAGCATCTACGATGACCCAGCGCTGGGGGTCCTGGCGTGCCAGTTCCAGGTAGCCCTGGCGCACGCGGCGGTGAAAATCCAGGTCATAGGCATCGAGGCGGTTCCACTGCCCGGCACTGCGCCGCCGCTGCAGACCTACCTCGGGGTCTATATCTAAAAGAATAGTGAGGTCGGGGGTCAGGCCGCCGGTGGCAAAGGCGAGCAGGGTGCGCAAGGTATCCAGGGAGACGCCGTGCCCATACCCCTGGTAGGCCAGGGTGGAATCGGCGTAGCGATCGCACACTACCAGCATCCCCTGCGCCAGGGCCGGGCGAATCACTTCCTCGACCAACTGCGCCCGCGCGGCCAGGAAGAGCAAAATTTCGGTGCGGGGATGCATGGCCGCGTTTTGCAGGTCGGTCAGGATCGCCCGCACCTGGTCGCCGATGCTGGTGCCGCCCGGCTCACGGGTGGTGAGCACGGGGTAACCCTGCTGGCGTAAGAATTCGGCCAGTTCGCGCGCCTGGGTGGTCTTGCCACTGCCTTCCGGCCCTTCGAGGGTGATGAACACGGCTCAATGCTCCCGATCGCAGTGTGAGGGCCGGCTCAATCGCGGAAGATGCGCACGCGGCGATTGGGCTCTTTGCCGTAGGAATGCGAGACCAGGTTATACTGCCGTGCCATCTGATGCTGGAAGCGGCGCACTTCTGCCGAGGCCGGGGGCAAATCCACATAGCGCTGGCCGTTCAAGACGCTTTGGATGGCGATTTGGGTCTGCGCGGCAATAACTTCCCACTCCGCCGGTGTGTTTTCCGGGGTCAGGTTGAACATTTCCACCAGCGATTGCTCCATTTGGTTGATGGTATTAGCCCGCAAGACGTAAATGGGCATCTGACGTTCTTCGGCGATGACCACCGGCTGTTGGCGCGAGCGGTAGTAGGTGCGCAGGGTCATCAGTACGTCCGCCTCTTCCAGGGTGGGCACGACGATGGCCGGCACGCCCAGGCGTTTGGCGGCTTGGAGCAGGCGGTTGCGGGCCACGCCGTAGGGGTAGATGCGAATGGTGGGCAGTGGCGTCGGCGGTGTGGCGGGACTCGGCTCATACTCGGGCGCCGGTGTCGGGGTGGGCTGGGTCGAGGGGCGCGTGCCGCGCCCGGTGGCGGGGGCGTAGTCGGTGGCGTTGCCAAAGGCGCGGCGCAGTCCGCTCGGCAGGGCGCGCGGCATGGCCGGCGCCGCCGGGCGTTCAATGTGAATCTCGCCGTTTTCATCGCGGTAGCGAATCTCCGGCGGGATGGGGTAGCCCCGCAGTAATGCGTCCACGGCGGCGGCTACGTCGGCATGCACGTGCAGGCGGTTGCGTTCCTGAATCTCGATCAGCACGTCAAACGTGGGCGGCGAACGGCGCTCCAGCACCGTTTTTTGCGTCCCACGGCGGCGTGCCTCTTCGTCCGAGAGGGTAACCGACTCGACGCCGCCCACCAGGTCGGAGAGGGTAGGGTTGAGTAGTAGGTTTTCCAGCGTGCGCCCGTGCGCGGTGGCAACCAACTGCACCCCGCGCTCGGCGATGGTGCGGGCGGCCTGGGCTTCCAGTTCGCGCCCGATCTCGTCAATGATGATGACCTCAGGGTTGTGGTTTTCGACCGCCTCGATCATCACCTCGTGCTGGAGTGAGGGCATGGGCACCTGCATGCGGCGCGCTTTGCCCACGGCGGGATGGGGCACGTCGCCATCGCCGCCGATTTCGTTCGAGGTATCCACGATCACTACGCGCGCCTTCTCGGCCAGGATGCGCGCCGCCTCGCGCAGCATGGTGGTCTTGCCCACACCGGGGCGACCCAAGAGCAGGATGCTCTTGCCCGATTCGATGAGGTCTTGGATGATGTCAATGGTGCCGTAAACGGCGCGGCCCACGCGGCAGGTCAGGCCTACGATGTGCCCTTTGCGGTTGCGGATGGCCGAGATGCGGTGCAGGGTGCGCTCAAGACCGGCGCGGTTATCGGCATCGAACTCGCCCACCCGCGAGACCACGGTTTGGATATCCTCGTGGGTGACTTCCTGCTCCAACAAAACGACCTCACGGTCCACGAAGCGAGCCATGGGCGGCCGCCCGAGGTCGAGAATGATCTCCAGTAGATTGTCGCTGTCGTCCACGCGCACCACGGCTTCGGCAACCCGCGGTGGCAGGACGTCCAGCAAGGCTTGCAAGTCATCGGTAATTCGCAGTTGTGTCATAGTCGTTCATCACCTGTTAATCGTTCCAAAGTTCGCAGTCTAATTGTAATAGGATTCATGTGTTACGGCGCCCTCAGGGAGCATAACCCGGGCCGGAAGGGGGCGCGTTTCCTCCGGAACGGGGCCGATCAGGGCCGGCTGACGGTTATCGCGGCTGGCTTTGGCCGGCGCCATGACCGGAGCGCGCTGGGTGACCGTCAGGTGGCGCACCATCAGGGCATGCTGGAAGGCCGGTTCGGCGCCCAGGTCGCGCAGGGCATCTTCCAACCAGGCCTGGTAAGAGCGCACGGCCACGTACACCGGGCGCCCGAGTGAAAAGTGCAGGCCGCGCAAGTAGGCCCGCAGTGCCGCCGCCGGCTGGCGCACTTCGGGGTGGAAGAGCGGGTAGAGCAGGATGCCCCGCGGGCCGAAATGGGCTTCCATGTAGCCCAGCAGTTCGCCGCCCTGCTGATAGACCATCCCGGCCAGCCCGTGGGCGCCGAACGGCTCGGCGCGCTGGACCAGCGGCGGGGTCAGCGCCTGGTAGAGACTGCGGATGGCGAACTCGTCCAGCGCGGTGAGGGGCAGCCACTCGCCCATATGGTCATCGTTGACCGGTGAACTGCCCAGGCGCCAGATGCGCTGGCGGGCATACACCGCAAACCCGCTCTGGCGCAGGCCCTCAAACAGCGGGCTTTCGTCCTCTACGGCGGCGAGCAACCCCAATCCGCCCTGTTGCCCTGCCTGGCGCGCCAGTTCGTCCATCAGGCGCGCCACCAGCGCCGCTTGGGAGGCGGCGGGCAGGACAAACGTAACCTGACCGAGGCTGTTCCCGTTGCGCAGGCTGGCCTGCCCGATCAGGGTGGGGCGGCCCTCGCCGGGTTGCAAGACCGCAGTGAAGGCGTTCTCTTCCAGGCGCAGGTGGCGCAAAACGACCCAGAATCCCAGCGGCCGACCACGCGTCAGCGCCAGGACGCTATCCAAGCACGCTATCTGATGACGGTAGCGGTATAACGTTATTAAATCAGCCCAGTTAAAAGGTCGCGCCTTTATCGTGTCAACTCCAGATGACCACCGAAGCCACGCGTTCTGTGGCTGATTCTACCACGATCTGGCGGTATGGACAATAGGTGTAGAACATGTGTTCTGTCATCAAAACTGCATATTGACATTGTTACGTAATACTGTTATAATAAAATCAATCATGGACAACCCGGGAGCAAGGACCTATACGATCCAGGAACTGGCCGAACGCTGTGGGGTCACGCCGCGCACGATCCGCTTTTATATCGAAGAGGGCCTGCTCCCCCCACCCCTGCAAGAGGGGCGCATCGGGTTGTATACCGATGAGCACGTTGAACGGCTGGAATTGATCCGCCGGCTCAAAGAGGCCTTTCTCCCCCTGCGGCAGATCCATCGCCTGGTCAATTCGCTGAGCAGTGCCGAAATCCGTGCCCTATTGGAGACTTTGCCCCGTGCGCCTCAACCTAGGGTGAAGTCAGTGACAAACGTGGAGGATATTCCCCAGAGGGAAGGAGGGGGATTCAGGTTATATCAAAGAGTGAGTGGTTCCTTATCTGAGGAAATTGCAGAAGCGCTTAGATCGTCTTCGGCCGATGAGGAGACGTCCCCCGTTCAGGAGGAAACCTCTCGGGCTTATGAGGAAGCCCAAGCGATGCTGTTGCATAAGGCGCGCCGGGAACAACTGGCGCCGGATGAGGAAGAATTTGCCCGCTGGCAGCGCATCATCATCGTCCCGGGCTTGGAGATTCACATCCGCGAGTCAAACGACTATCACTTTGTTTCGCGTGTACGTCAACTGGTGGAGTTCGCCCGTCATCTGTTTCGTTCGGAGTGATGAGACGTTCTACATCAATTGAATAGTCGGGAAAGGGGAGAATGACGATGTCAACATCGCCTCTACGTCTTCTGGTTGAGGGCGATCGGGTTCTTATTGCCCGTGAAGCGCCAACATTGCGCGTGGTTGAGGTTGTGATTCGAGCGCCGGAGACATCGAGCGGGCCGCAGCGGCGCATTCCGTTGAATCTGGCGCTGGTGCTTGATCGCAGTGGCTCGATGTATGGGGAGAAACTGCATTACATCCTCAACGCGGCCGCTTCGCTGATCGAAACTTTGGGCGAAGAGGATCATCTGGCAGTCGTGATTTTTAATCACCGTGTTTCTGTGCTCAGCCGGTGTCGTCCCGCAACGAAAGAGTATCGCCGGTATTTGATTGAGACATTAGGCAGGATCGAAGCCAAAGACCTCACTTTTCTTAGCGAGGGATGGATAAAGGGATATGAACTGCTCCATGAGGCGCATTCCCCGCTTCGATTCCCTCGTATCCTTTTATTCAGTGATGGTTTGGCGAATATAGGGGACGTTCATCCGAGGAGACTGGGAATATTTGCGCGCAATGCCGCACGTTTTGGGGCTTCGACATCCATATTTGGCGTCGGTCGTAACGTCAACGAGGAGTTGCTCAGGCGCATGGCGGATATGGGGTATGGAAATTTCTATTTCATTGAGAAGCCGCAGGATATTCCACGCTTTATTGCGCAAGAACTTGAGCATATGGCGAATATCACCGCCCGTGATGTTGAACTTGCCTTGGATATTCCCAATGGGGTGACGGTCAGAGTTTACGGTGACTGGTGGTTTACCCAGCAGGATGGGCGTTTGAGGTTGTTTGTTGGTAACCTAGAGGCGGGGCGGGTGCAAAGGCTGTACTTGGAAATCATCACCCCATCAGCCACAGAGGCTACGGACCTCAATCTTGCATTCCGGGTATCGGCACGCGATAGAGCAGGTGGGGTTTGGATGACCCATGCTGATCTGAGGTTTGTCTATGCCGCTCAGAGCGAGGTGGCGGCGGCACCGTACAACTCGGGGTTGCTGGCACGTTTTGCACGATACGCTCACGTGCACCCGTATGAGAAATCACCTTATCATGAGCAGATAATATGGAAAATTCCAACAAGGCCTATGCTACCAGAGAAATTTTTAGAATATGAGATTGAGGTGCAAGAGAGACTTGGCGCTATCAGCACAAGGCTCACTCGTGATGACATTCAACGGCTGCGTTCTCGAGATTTAGAGTTATGAGCCCGGGTTGACGACCGGTGCGCGGCGATCAGGGGGCGCCGTGCTTAATTAGAAGGATCGTTCAGGGGTGCCGCCCTTGAGCGATCCTTCGTTTTTTTCTACCCGCTGAACCTGATCGTCAGGATATCGCCGTCCTGCACCACGTAGTCCTTGCCTTCCAGGCGCAGTTTGCCCTTGGCGCGCGCCTCGCTCATGCCCCCTAGGGCGATCAGATCGTCATAACTGATCACCTCGGCGCGGATGAAGCCCTTCTGCATGTCGGTATGGATCTCACCTGCTGCCTCGGGCGCCGTCGCACCGCGGTGCACCGTCCAGGCGCGCACTTCGTCCGGGCCGACCGTGAAGAACGACTGCAGTCCCAGCAGTTCATAGGAAAGGCGGATCACCTTGTTGAGGCCGGGTTCGCTCAAGCCGTATGCCTGCATGAACTCTGCCGCCTCGTCCGGGGGCAACTGGGCTAAATCCATCTCCAACTTGCCCTGCAGGGCAACCACCTGACTGCGCCGGTGGGGGTAGGTCACCGTCGGCGGCGTTTGCCCTTCGGCCAGGTTGAGCACGATCAGCATGGGCTTGCGGGTGAGAAAGCCGAACCCCGCCAGCAGGTGCTCATCCTCGGGACTGAGGTCAAGATCGCGCAGAGGGGTCTCGGCGCTGAGGGCTTGGTGCAGGCGCTCGAACAGCCCCACCTCGCGCTCCAGGCTGGCCTTATCCCGCGCGCCCTTGCGTCGTTCTTCGTTCAGCCGTTCCAGTTTGCGTTCCACCGCGATCAGGTCGTTGAGGATGAATTCACTTTCCATGACCGCGATGTCGCGCTGAGGATCCACACCGCCCAGGGGATGGGGGATGGCCTCATCCTCGAAACAGCGCACCACCTGGATGAAGCCGTCCATCTGGGTGAGTTGGTTGAGCAGAGGCCCGGGCAAGCCGCCCTGACTGCGCGTACCTTCGATGCCGGCGATATCTACGTAGGTGACCTTGGCGTAGATGACCTTTTTGGGGTTGAACATCGCCGCCAGACGATCCACGCGCGGGTCGGGCACATCCACGACCGCGGTGTGCATGGCGACCTTGCCGGCGGAGAGGCCGGTAGGCTGATGCCCACGGGTGAGGGCGTTAAAAATCGTGGTCTTTCCGGATTGAGGTAAACCGATGATTCCTAAACGCATTGTCGTTATCCCCCTGTCAAGTCAAAAGATAATGTTACCGAGGAGGGGTGATTAGTTCAAAAGAAAAGGTTACCGAAGGGTCAGGCTCCTTTCTGAGGGTTTGATAGACATTCACGGGTTGAGCCGGGTGGTGGGAAGGTACGGCCCAGAGTTGGTCAATCAGATCAGCGATCTGCTGGCGTAGGTGGAGGGGATTGGTCTGATCGCGCAAGGCCTGCAGTTGGGCCAGGACGGCAGGGGGCAGGGTTTCGACCTCACATAAGCGTTCAAAGGGAGTTTTGGGGGTGTCAAAGACCCGCCGGTAATGCTGCTCATCCTGCCGGATTTTGTGTTGGGTGCGCATGACCGGCTGGAAGAAGTTGTGATACAGCCACAGCGCCGCATACAACCGGCGCAGGAGGAACAGCTGCTCGAGGCAATCGAGACGCCCGTGAC
>Ga0272449_1000149_pt1 | contig 90789 bp, 66 predicted proteins | sample YNPCB0241_FD_198679 | JGI IMG/M metagenome (GOLD analysis project Ga0272449, IMG submission 198679) | Hot spring sediment microbial communities from Yellowstone National Park, WY, United States - YNP-CB-024-1 | ecosystem: Environmental > Aquatic > Thermal springs > Hot (42-90C) > Sediment...
AAGTTCTCTGGAAAGGGCAAGGACCTGATCCCGGGCAGAAGGAAACTCGTGGGGTTCCACTACCACCTCCAGCTCCAGGAACCAACCGAGATCTTGCACTTCGTCCAAGGAAACCTCCACTTGGCAGCGGTTCCACTGTAGGGTTCCTCGCCGACGCCGCTTAAGGACCTCCGCGACCGGCTGAAAACCTAACCTTTCCAGGAGCCGTCGCCACTGCTGGATACTTTCGGGGGCGGGGTCCAGGGGCAGCTCGATCTCATCACGCGTTTTTGTAGCCGGGTCTATCTTGGGCCCTTTGTAAGTGAGATAGAAACGTCCCCCAGCAGACCGAATCCGTAATGCCTCGTCCGTTTGACTGAAATCCCGCGATGGATGCTGAAAATAGACGTCGATTTCCTCACGGATGCCTGCCCACCGGACTCCCAATTTTTCCAAATTCCGGCAAATCAGTTCCGGATCTTCGAGGGGGAATTTTACCTCAACTTCGTACGGCATCGATTGTCTCGGGTTATTGGCATTTTCAGGTTTTGCCCTGCCAAATCCTTCTGGGAAATCTCAAAGTTCGGAATAGTCTATCCCATTTCGGTTGGCCGGGGGTGCCACGAAACTCCTGCTGGCTGGGCTTCCGGTTAAACGCTCCGTTTTTTTGGACCTGTCATTCTACCGCAAATCTCGCTCGAAGACGAAGTACGTTTGCTCGATCCACGCAAGAATTGGGTTGTGTCCGATCCGCTTGGCACTTACGATAGGGACTGGGCCGGAAAGTTTGAGGGCACGGAGTGGGGGAACGCGGCCGGCATGATGACCGGGAGTCCGATAACTTGTTGGTTTCTGGGGTTTAAAGGCCCGGCAAAGCGGTTGAGGGGGTGCCATCAGGGAACTAACTTCTTGCGAAATACCCAGACCAATGTGGCGAAAAGAAAGCTGGGTCGAAGAGGGGAGAATGGCAAGGAGGGATGAATTTCGTTGGAAGTATCGGTGACACAGATGAGGCTCGAACCGACTCGTTCAGGCTGGCCGAAGTAGGGCGGAGACCGCCTCAGTTTGGCCACAAAACCGCTTGAACGAAAACACTGAAGGATTAGTTTCCTCCAAGAGGCGAAGATTAGTTCCCTCCAGCAGGCAAACGCAGGGACCGAGAAACCGCGGGGACCAAAAAGTGGTGCCTGGTTGCACCGGGAGGGTTGAGAAAAGATCCTGGGGGACTTTCTCCTGGCCTATTTCGGGGTTGTAGCCGCTGGTTAACTTTTGGGGCATCAACCAACGTGCTGAGGATTCGGCGGGTCCTCCCCGATTGATTGCCCATTGTTGCGGTTCGATATACGGATTTACTTCACATCGTGGTGGTATGGTATACGGATTTGCGGGTTGTCTGGGCGGGCTGGACTAGATCGGGTTTGGGAAGACTCGACGGTAGGGTGTGAGTTTCACCAGCTTATAGGGAGGCAATTTCGATGGAGGAACACTCGCAGGTGGGTCGTTCGCAGTGGCTTGTGATCACCGCCGCTTTTCTGGGCTGGATGTGTGCGGGGATCATCCTCGGATTATTTCCCCTGGCAGCAAGGCCCGCAGTGATGAGCCTCCTGCCCGGGGCTACCGACGCGGAGGTCGGGGCTTGGAACGGCTGGATTAACGCTGCCTGGCTTTTGGGAGCTGCTCTGGGAGGGTTGACATTCGGCTGGGTAGGGGACCGGCTTGGCCGGGTACGTGCCATGGCGGCAGCTGTGGCCACTTTTTCCCTGTTTACGGGAGCTTGTTACTTGGCCACTCACCCGTGGCATTTGGTCCTCTTTCGCTTCTTGGGTGGGGTAGGGATTGGCGGAGAGTGGGGGCTTGGGGTGGCCCTGGTGGTGGAATACTGGCCGGACCGGCTCCGGCCTTATCTTGCGGGGGTGATCGGGGCTTCGGCCAACGTCGGGTTTCTTCTCATCGCTCTAGTGGCGGCTTCGATCCATGTGACTCCCGAATCCTGGCGGTGGATCATGGTGGTGGGGGCTTCGCCCATTATCCTGGCCGCATTTATTTGGCTCTTTGTTCCCGAATCGCGGCGTTGGCAGGCAGCGGTGCAGGTGAAAGCGGCTCAACCGGTTCGAGAGATTTTTCGGCCGCCACTTCTCAAATACACCCTACTGGCCATCGTGTTTTCCACGGTACCGTTGGTGGCCACCTGGGGAGGGGTCAGTGGTTTTCTGCCCGTTTGGACGGATCAACTGGCGGGCCCAGGACGACCGGATGCCAAGGGCTGGGTCCAAGTGGTGGTCTCCGTGGGGGCCATTATTGGATGTCTTGTGGCCCCTGTGGTAGGAGGGCAGCTAGGACGTCGGCCGGTGTACTTCGGCCTTTGCTTAATTTCTCTCGTGGTGTGTCAACTACTGTTCCGCGAATGGTGGACTTTCGGAACTCTGTTTTTGATCACTGCCGGAATTGCCGGAGCGGTAACCGCGGCCTTCTACGGCTGGATGCCGCTTTACCTGCCGGAGCTTTTCCCGACGCGGGTCCGGGCCACGGGACAAGGTTTGAGTTTCAACTTCGGCCGAATTTTGACTGCAGTCGGTGCGTTGAGCACCGGGCAACTGGTCGGGATCTTCGGAAGTTACCCTCGAGCCAGCTCGGCAATTACTCTTATTTACTTGATCGGATTGATAGTGATATGGTTTGCCCCGGAGACCAAGGGAAGACCTTTACCTGACTAATGCTCGGACGAAATGCCTGTAAACATCATTCCTCGAGGGGATTGCTGATCCAAAGATCGTTTATTATGGTGATCGACATCAAGATTAATGGAATAGTCAAAATTTGCAGATCGAGGAGTTCCTACCCGCCTGGTTAAAGGAAGTCCTCTCAGATCTGGGATGGAAATCTTTGGTCCAGGCGATCTCTTTCGGGATCTCAGTTTGTGCACGCCGGCCCCGCACAGGTCGACCCTGCTGAGTTGGTCCACCATCCCACCCGACACACACTAAGCGGATTTTGCGAAAATTCGACCGAGGGGTTTTTAGAATTTGATCCGCAACTCACCCGGGAGGGCCACTCTTTTCTGTTATCAATTGACCATGCCCGATTCGCTGGTTGGGGCCCGAGAGTAAATGCCGGAAAAGTAGGCAAAAACCAGGATTAATTGGGCCAATCATTTGGGGGGCCGTACGATCCTCTCGCTTCGGCTTGAACCGGCGGCTTCAGATGGCACGAAGAAAGGAGGTTGTCAGAGTATCCCGGGATTAATTGTAATTGCACTAATGGGTTTGGGAGGGTTGGATGGTCGGGCATTAAAGTCCTGACATTCCGAGTGATCTTTGATCTCCGCTATTTCAATGGGGCATCTTGAGACCTTTTTTCAACCGGGGTTGATTTTCTCCCGGTCACGAACCTTGAAGGTCTTGTCGGATGGCTTTGGTCAGATTCGGTCTTCGGCTATCGACCTTTTTTGGTTGCCGGCGAGGCCCGAAGGACCTTTGTCTTTACCCCGGGATTGGCGAAAGCAAGGTTCCGCCTCCGCCTCGGTTCCACATCTCTTTTCCCGCCGATTTACTCCGCCAGGCAAGCGGCGGGATGAAAATCCCCCCTTCCTGTGCCGACCATAGCTGCTGAAAAATTTATTTTTTAGGGTTGGCTCCGAAAGCGAACCTCCATCAGCCGCCGAGCCTCTTTTCTATCTGAGGACAGTTCTGGCCACAGTCCGACCCGACGTCTAGGGGGGTCGTTTTCCCGGTAAAGGGGCAGTATATTTAGTCCTAAGTGTCAGTCCCCGCGGGTGGGTGGGAAGGCCTGCTGCGGCTTGGTGGCCAAGGATTGTGGGCCTTCTGATCTGAGCCGGGCTTTGCTTCGGGCACGAGTGCCCCCAACTCCTTTGATTGCCACGTTGGCCAGGGAAAATAGGCTAGCCACGAAATACCAGGTTATCCAGCACTTTTGATAAGCGGCAAAGTAGGAAGTTCTCGCCCCTTTCCCCGCCGGAAATCCGCCCTTAAAGGGGGTGAAACGCTCCGGGCGGTCTGAAAAACTCGGTTCGCGGAAGTTGCTTTCCGAAATCTCAGCCGGAACTATCCGGGGACGAAAACAGTGGGTTGCGGAAGGCAACCCACACCCAGACTGGGGTTAGAGCCAAGGCGACTCGTAAGGCCGATGAAGAGGCGGACCAAATAGTCTGGCCAAGATGGTCCGAAGTAAGAAAAATAGTGGAGTTAGGATGGGGGTGATTGGAGGGTGGCTTCCACTGATGATGTCATCGGCGGACGAGATTTTGTGTTCCTTTGGATTTCATGGCGGTCATAACTCCAGCATCGCTGTTGCCGAATTACGGCGTTTGCCGAGTGTGTGGGTTTGAGGGACGGGTACGGACATTTTTGAAGGCACAACGTTAGCTTGGTGACAACTTTGGAGTAAGCCGAGGTGGCGACTACGATTTCGAGTCCCGCAGCCAGAATGGAGCAGTGCGACGGCAAGACTCCGACCCCAATGACGGGGGCGGAGGTGGTGGTGCAGTCGCTGATTCGTCATGGGGTGGAAGTGGTATTTGCCTATCCGGGCGGGGCGAGTATGCCGCTCCATCAGGCCCTCACCCGATATCGAGACAAGATTCGGGTGGTCTTGCCGCGGCATGAGCAAGGCGGAGGTTTCGCCGCCCAGGGCTATGCCCGGTCCACGGGTAAAGTGGGCGTGTGTATGACGACCAGTGGTCCAGGTGCTACTAACCTGGTGACCGCTCTTGCCGATGCCAAGCTGGATAGCGTTCCCATCATCGCCATTACCGGACAGGTTCCAACCGCCGTGATCGGCACCGATGCTTTTCAGGAAACGCCGATCGTGGAAGTGTGCCGAAGTATCACCAAGCACCATTACCTAGTCACAGACCCCAATTCGATTGCCCGCATTATGCGGGAGGCTTTTTATATTGCGACCACCGGCAGACCGGGGCCGGTGCTCATCGATCTTCCGAAAAATGTGCAATTGGCCCAGGTTATCCCCGACTTTGATGCTCCCATGGACCTGCCCGGCTACCGGGGGGAAAAACCGCGTGCAAAGCCCGAGCAAATCCGGGCGATTGCTGCCGCCATTCGTGCCTCTAAACGGCCGGTGATTTGTTGCGGTGGCGGGGTGATTGCCTCCGGGGCCTCCCCGGAATTACGGGAGCTTGTGGAGCGAACGGGAATTCCAGTGACCTCCACCTCCATGGGGTTGGGCGGCTTTCCGGGGGATCATCCCCTCTTTTTGGACATGCTGGGGATGCACGGGAGTGTCTATGCCAATTACGCTGTGGCGGAATGTGATCTGTTCATCGCTTTGGGGATGCGGTTTGATGATCGGGTGACGGGCAAGGTTTCCGAATTCGCGAAACATGCCACTATTGTCCACATCGATATCGATCCCTCGGAGATCAACAAGGTTAAGCAGGCTCATATCGCGGTGGTGAGCGATGTGAAGTATGCCTTGGCCGAATTAAACAAAATTGTGGAGCCGCCTCAGGATTTAACCGAGTGGTACCGGCAAATCGAGGAGTGGCGGAAAGCAGATCCCTTGACCTATGACCGCAACCGACCGGAGATCTTGCCGCAACAGGTCATCGAGGAGTTGTGGAAGCTCACGAAAGACCGTCCCACCATCATCACCACGGGGGTGGGGCAGCATCAAATGTGGACAGCCCAGTTTTATAAGTTCCGGCATCCACGAACGTGGTTGTCAAGCTCCGGGTTGGGAACCATGGGGTTTGGGCTGCCTGCAGCAATTGGTGCCAAAATTGCCCACCCTGATAAGCTGGTGATCGACATTGATGGGGATGGCAGCCTACTGATGAACATTCAGGAAATGGCCACCTGTTTTTGCGAAAAGGTTCCGGTGAAAGTGCTCCTTCTCAACAATCAGCATTTGGGAATGGTGGTTCAATGGGAGGATAGATTCCATGCCTCTAATCGGGCTCACACATACTTGGGCCCGATCGATCGGCCGGAAGCCGTAGGCCGGGGGAGCGGGTGGTTGCCGCCGGAGGATCGCTATCCCGATTTCGTTACAATTGCACGGGGATTTGGTTGGCAAGCCCGAGCCATTTGGCGAAAGGAAGAGTTGGTAGATGCCCTGAAGGAGATGATAGAAGCTCCCGGGCCTTACCTGCTCGATGTAGCGGTGCCCTATCAGCAGCATGTGCTGCCTATGATCCCTTCGGGAATGACCGTCCGCGAAATCATTCGTCAGTAGTTTTTGCTCAGGATTGGGAAAGAGGGTTTCCCTCGCACAAGGCTTACAGAAATAGCGAACCTATTCAGGGGACTGAGGGTCAGTTCGAATTCCGCCCTGCTTCCCGGGCAGTGAGGAGTGATCACGGGTGGAGGAGAGATGAAGCGGGCAAGGTTTATCCCGGAGTTCCTCTTGTGGCTTCCAACTTGAGGCACGGTACCTTTTAGGGCTTTACCGGGTTGGAAGGTGAGGGCCAAGACGTTGTGCCTCGGATAGGCGGAAAAAGAGCCCTCTCTGGTTAATTGCTTGCTCAAAGTTTCCGCGAGGATAATTCGGTGATATTCCACTTTTTTGATAATTTGCCGAAGGTTCTTTTTAGCTGATACAAGGTGTTTGGAGGGGTACCTGGCGGTCAATCGGGCCAACCGTATCGGAGTGGCCGAATGCTTTGGATTAAACTCGTTAGAATTGCCCGAAAGACCGGGGCAAGCTTTTCAAACTGCCGATCCTCCGCTTGACAAAAGATCACTAACGTGTGCCGATCGGTCCGCAGGCATCGGACCTGGGCTGTTGTAATGAGGTCCAAATAGAAGAACGCCATGTCGTAGCCGCTAAGTTCCCAGCCAGCCACCGTCTCCCGGATCGGTTCTACATCGACGCCTTTGTATTCTTCCTTGATAGCGGTGACCGCTGCTTGAGCTAGTTTTTCGGGGTCAGTATGTCTGGAGTGAAAACTTACACTGAAGAAACCCCCGTCCGGTGGATATAACACGACCGTGTGCTCTCCTCCCCAGCGGGCCTCTTCCTCGAGCGTCCAGTTTTCGGGATAAAAGAACCCAAGTCCTTCGAAGCGATATTCCTGCGGCATCGCTGTTGGCCCTCTTTCTGGGGGTTAACGATTCTAATAGCTGTCTTCAAACCCGGTCCTAGTTTAAAGATCCGGCTAATCCAGTATTTTAACTGGATCTTCCTGGAATTCTGGTACTCAATGCCTCCTCATCACGTTACCGCGTGGCAGCAAATTTCCCCTAACTGGTTAAAACGAGGTGTTCCAGCCTTACACCTCCATTGGTGGCGATTATGCTAGCAAGAGTCGTTACCTGTTACCGGTTCGAGAGTTATGGCAAAAGCCCGGAGAAATTGTTCCACTCGGGCAAATAGTTACGGTTTGTCTCCCCGGTGCCTCACGCAGGATTGTCTCTCCAGGAGTCCTCCCCTTGGCAGAAGGGTGGATGAGATCCCACAGCCAGCTTACTGGTCTTTCAGTACCATTCTGATGGTATATGATATGCCCAGAGAGTTGTGCCTGCTGGGTGCAGACTGAACTTACGAGTGTCGCGGGGGAATGCCGGACCTGTAATTGATGGGACTTTCGGGGCAAGGAAGGGGGGATGCGGGCTGGCCTCGGGGAGAGAGAAGGGCCTTCGGGTGGGGGGAGTTCCATCGGTCTTACCCGTCAGCTAAAACTGCCAGGTGGGATACCTTGAAGCAATGCATCCTGACGGGGGCTTGGAGACCAGCCAATGGGCGGGTAACGTTTGAGGAATTTGCCAGAGTTCTCCCGTTTTTTGATCCAGGAGAAAAGTGCCGAAAGGAAGATTCCCCCTTGGAGGTGATAGGAACTTGCTTTCCGGATATTACGCGGGGATACAGGAGTTTTAGGGTTTGGGAATCTTAACTGTTCCGAAGAGATCACGATTTGTGCCGGGAATAACTTTATGGATGATGCCCTTGCTGTAGTGCTCACGCTTGTCACGCGGGGGAATCGCTTATCAGACGAAGATCTGGAATGGATCGATCGCCAGCTGATTCTCCCTGCGGTACCGCCCGGGTGGGAGGGAGATCTATCAGCGGGATGCAATGATGCGGCTTGGTTAATCTTTCCTTCGGGGCAGGTCCATCGGATTGGGGCAGTTGCGGGAGCTGCCCTCGTGCGTGGATTGGGAATAGAAATTTTGGCTCTTACAGTTCAGCCGTGGTACGTACACATGGTTTACCGACCGGCCAACAAGGAGGTTTCCTGGGTTCGGGCCACCTCGGAGTTAGCCCTGCAGCGATTACTTGGCCCCGATCGACCTGTTTGGGCGGAGGATTATGCTAAAAGGTATTGCTTTGATCCGGAGGAAGTGGAAAGCTGGATTCGTTATGTTGAAGGCCACAACCTGGCGGCAAATCTCGTTGCGAAACCTTGGCCCTTCATTTCCACTCTAACTTTCTCCAAGGAAAAAGGACAATTCGGTTCGGAATAACGGATCCCGGGAAATTTCTCCGACAAAGGGGATTCTTTCGTCGGAAGACTCCGAGATAAATGGGATCCCACACAAATCGGACTTCGGGGTGGCGAGTGCCTGGGATCGGTTGGCATCGGCCGAATTGAGCGTCTTTAAAGTTCTCAAGCCGAGTAGCTAGTGAACAGGGAAGTGCTCCAGGAGGATCTCCGGCTACCTGCAATTTTTGGGATGGTCCCGGGGATTTTAGGGTGGTTGGACACACAATTCAGATTGACAGTTCAAATATTAAGCAAGCAGCTATTGGGGCCGTTTCAGAGCGGGTATAATGATTCCAGAGGGGGCTGGAGAGGGACACGTTCTTGGATTGGGGCTTTCTGTCTGGGAGAAAAGTCCTTGGCAAAAGAAAAGGTTTCAGCTTTATTGACTTTTTGGGTGACCTCCTCGGGTCGGTAGGTGTACGGAAGTTCCGGACGGGATTTTGTGGTAAAAGGCTTTGTGGAAACCAAAGGGACGTTTGCCGACCTTGGGTTTGGGAGAGGGCGGCTTTAGGACACTGGTAAGTCATCGAGCGAAGTTGAGCGAAATTAAGGCTAGACTTGAGGAGGGTCAGCTCGCTAGGCGGAACAGTCATAGTGGGGTTTGGGCGATGCCAGTATTAATGAAGCTTGCACGCATTCTGATTGCCGAGATCAGTGACCAGCAGGTCATTTGGTTGAAAGAGGTGGAGGGGGACCGGTCGTTTCCGATCGTCATCGGAATTTACGAGGCAACAAGCATCGATCAACGGGTCAAGGGGATCAAACGCCCTCGGCCCATGACGCACGACTTGGTGCTGAATGTCATTCATGCTTTGGGTGGCGAGCCGCAGGATGTAATTATCACGGAACTACGGGACCACACTTATTATGCGAAATTGCGAATTCGGCATCAGGGAGAGTTGGTGGAGGTAGACTCTCGGCCGTCAGATGCTATCGCGATTGCGGTTACCTGTCAGCCCCCTCTTCCTATCTACGTAAACGAGGAAGTTTTGGAGATGGCACTTCGCGACCAAGCATGATAGGCTTTCCCAAGGATGTGGGAAAGGCTTGAGCTTGCCAACTCCGCGGCCATCAAGTGGAAATCCGTTCAAATATAGCGAACGTTTTTCACGGAACCGATCGGCCCGCCTTGGGACCCTGGAAGTATCCCAAGGCGTTTTCAACCTTTCTTGGAAGGTTTTGAATAATTTCCCGGAGACTGTAGTCGGCTTCCACGCCTCACAAAACGTAGCCAAGTGAGGCGGGAAGTATCCGTATATCTCGGACGGTCCTTCTTTCCGCCTGCAATTACTCACGATTTCCTCTGGTTTGGTTTTGGACTGTTTACAGGCGAACGTCCGCGAACTCCTTCTCTAGGGCTTCAAAAGCTTCCTGGCCGCGGGTTCCATCCACCACGATATTGAGGCAGACCTCGCTCGTGCTGATCATTTCTACGTTGATGCCCCGCTCGGCTAGGGCTTTGAAGCTTCGTCGGGCTACATCGGAGTGACTTCGCATGCCGGTGCCCATGACCATGAGCTTAGCGACATTCCAGGAGCCGACTGGTGGTGTTCCGCCGACTTCTCGAGCGAAGGTCTGGCTGGCCCGCAAGCATCGTTCAAGATCCTCCCGGGGCACCGTGAAAGTGATGGCGGCCTTGCCGTCGCGGCCGGTGCTCTGAACAATCATGTCCACGTTTACCCCGGCCTCTGCCACCAGTTGGAATAGTCGGGCGGCTAACCCGGGCTTGTCCGGAATATCGGTTAACGTCACCCGGGACTGGGTGGTGTCCAGCCGAATATCCTCGATCACCAAGTCTTCCATTCCTTGGAGTCTTTCCATCACTTCCTGGGTGAGGAGCGGTCGAGGTCTCTCAGCCCCAGGGATTTCCTCTATGGGCACTTCCTCATGGAGAGCAAAAGCTTGATGGACTGCCCTGAGGGCTTCCACCCCGTGCTGACGTTCCACCACCACCGAAATCTTGATCTGGCTTGTGCTGATCATTTCGATATTGATGCCTCGCTCCGCCAAGGCGGCGAACATCTTTTGAGCAACCCCTGGCTGGTTGGCCATTCCAACACCCACGACGGAGACCTTCGCCACGTCGTCTTCGTAGCTTGTGCCTTCTGCACCCAACTCACGAGCGGCCTCCTCGGCTGCTTTCAAGGCTAGAGGCAATTCATCGCGAGGCACAGTGAAAGAGACGTCTGCCCGGCCGTCGGCGGCCAGATTCTGAACGATCATATCCATGGCCACATTCCGAGCCGAAACCTTGGAAAAGATGGCATAGACCATCCCCGGTCGATCGGGAACCCCGAGCACGGTGACCCGAGCTTCATTCCGGGCGAGAGCTGCTCCACAGACCGGCCGGTTCCGGTTTTCTGGATAAGCGGTGATTAAGGTTCCGGGTTTATCGCTGAAGCTACTGCGGACATGCACCGGCACTCCAAACCGTTTGGCGAACTCGATGGAGCGATTGTGCATGACGGCTGCTCCCGCACTGGCCAGCTCCAGCATTTCGTCGTAGCTAATCCGCTTCAGCTGGCGGGCTTCGGGCACAATCCGTGGATCTGTGGTGTATACCCCGTCGACATCCGTATAAATTTCGCAACACTCAGCTTGGAGTGCAGCGGCCAAAGCCACCGCTGTGGTGTCGCTCCCTCCGCGGCCCAGGGTGGTGATGTTGAAAGCAGGATCCACACCTTGGAATCCCGCGGCAATGACAATTTTCCCTTCATCTAGCAGTTGACGGATTCGGTCCGCGGAAATAGAGCGGATCCTCGCCTTAGTAAAGGTGCTATCGGTGACAATCCCCAACTGGGGCCCAGCCAGGCTGATGGCATCATGCCCCAGAGAGTTAATGGCCATGGCCATCAGGGCCACGCTAACTTGCTCTCCGGTGGCCAACAACATATCCAACTCGCGGCCGGGAGGTTGATCGGTGATCTGTTTCGCTAACGCAATCAGTTCATCGGTGGTATGTCCCATAGCACTGACCACCATGACCACCTGAAAACCTTGCATTTTGGCCCGGATGGCCCGGCGAGCAGCGGCCAAAATCTTTTCCGCATCCGCGACACTCGTTCCTCCAAACTTTTGCACTAAAATCGCCATAGGTTTACCTTCCCCTTCTCCCTCCTAAAACCCAAACTTCTCGGTCTTCAGAGACTCTTCTCCCAGCTTCACTCTTCGGTCATCCTTTGCACGACGAACAAAACCAGACCTACACCCCAATCGACGACTTCACCTCTTTTTGCCTTCCCTTACCCGAATGGAAGACCGCTGCCAATCTTCCACCAAGCCTTCCCAACAAAGAGTCGTACTCGGTTTTCGCTATCACACTTAAGCACCAAACCCGGGCAGAAAACTGGTCTGCTTGCACACACTTGCGAAGCTTCTACTTCATTCGGGTAAGAATCTTACCACGCTCTTCCGAAATTGCATCAACTCATTAGAACTGGCCAATTGAATGTTGAGAGTCTCCTCCACCCCGAGCCCAATGAGGCATCTAAGATATAGCCGGGGGAAATACCGGAGAAGACAAAAAACTACCCATCAGTTCCCAGCCTTCCTCGAATTTGATGGGAGAGGCAGCCGCTGTCCGGTCGTTATAAGCGGTTGCTTTATCTGTTTGAACGCCTGTGCCTGCAATAGCCCACGGCACAGCCCCATGACAATGGGTTTTTAGTCGCAAAAAAGTAGGATGATCCGGGGAGATCATCACCCTGTAATTCCCGTACTTTTGAAGGGCCTCGTAAATCGGCCCCACAATCCAGCGATCAATTTCCTCCAAAGCCTTCACTTTGGCAGCTGCATCCCCTTGGTGGGAGGCCTCGTCGGGAGCTTCGATATGGACACAAACCAAATCGACCTCTCTCAGGGCCTCCACAGCATATTGACCCTTACCCGCATAGTTTGTGTCTAGATAACCGGTAGCTCCAGGGACTTCAATTCGGGCAAGTCCCAAGAGGGCAGCTAGGCCGCGAAGTAAATCCACCGCGGTGATCATCGCTCCTCGTTTCCCATAACGGTCCTGAAAACTAGGAAGGTGCGGTCGCTGCCCGAGGCCCCAAAGCCAAATATTGGTGGCCGGAAACTTCCCTGCTTTTCGCCGAGCTAAATTGACGGGGTGCTCCGCAAACAGTTGCCAACTTAAGGCCATCAGTCTGGCAAGAATGTCACTCCCAGGCCCCTTGGGATAGTCGTCCACCACTGGTTTGTCCATCAGATCATGAGGCGGGGTGGTTTGTGTGTCCGCTGAAAACACTCGTTCGCCAGGTTTTCCCCGGAAGATCAACAGGTTGCGGTAGCTCACACCTGCATGGAACTCAAATTGGGGGTCTCCGACGGCCTCTTGAAGGGATTGAAGGAGCTGCCGGGCCTCCTCAGTGGAAATATGGCCGGCTGTAAAATCCTTCATAATTTGGTCTTCGATTGTCACAAGATTGCATCGTATAGCCCAATCGTCTGGCCCCAAGTGAATTCCTTGAGCGGCAGCTTCGATCGGAGCCCGGCCGCAGTAGTACTCCCGGGGGTTAAACCCCAGCAAACTTAGGTTAGCTACGTCCGACCCAGGCGGAAGATCTTCGGGAACGTGATTGGCCAAACCGACGCTTCCTGCCCGGGCAATTTCGTCCATGTGCGGTGTGTGGGCTGCCTCCAGAGGCGTCAAACCTCCCAGACTTTCCTGGGGTTCGTCGGCACAGCCGTCGGGAATGATTATTGCATACTTCATAAGAAGTCCTGCTACGACCGCTTGGGATGCCGCAACCAAGTTGGCAAGGCCCGTAATCGATCCTCCAAAATCCCTCGATCGCTTTACCCAATCGGCCGGGAGTTAATTCCGGTTTGCAAGGATTCAAAAACTACGTGCAAAACTCCCAATGCCTAATCCTGCACCCGAAAGCGGACCACCTTGTCGCGAACTACAGCGAGTTTTTCGATGGCCTCAATGGCTTGGGCGGTGGGGCCTTCCTCAGCCGCATGTGTCATGATCACCAAAGGCACAACACCGTCTTCCTGTGGCGGATCGGGTTCGTGCTGAATGACAGAAGCGATGGAAATTTGCAATCGGCCGAGGATCCCGGCAATCTCTGCCAACACCCCAGGACGGTCCACCACTTTTAGCCGCAAGTAAAATCTGCTCTTTGCCCGAGCAGGATCTGCCAGCCTTATCGGAGGTCCATTTCCCACTCCGATCGGCAAAGTCCGGAAAGTAATCCTCCCACGACCGAGCACTAAGTCGATCACATCGGCCACCACGGCGGAAGCTGTGGGCATCTGCCCAGCTCCTTGGCCATGGAAGAATACCCGGCCGACTGCATCGCCGACAACTTCCACGGCATTATATGCTCCCCACACTTCGGCAAGAGGAGTGCGGTGCCGAATGAGGGTGGGACACACCCGCAAGTCCAGTTGTCGATCAACTAATTCCGCCGAGGCAATCAGCTTGATGGTGTAGCCAAGTTCCCGAGCATAGCGGAGATCTGCTTGCTCGACCAAGTTAATCCCTTGCCGGGGGATGGTTTTCCAATCGGCTTGAGCTCCGAATGCCAACGCTGCCAAAATCGCCAGTTTTTGAGCGGCGTCTGCCCCGCTTATGTCAAGAGTAGGATCCGCCTCAGCATAGCCTTGTCTTTGAGCCTCTGCCAATGCTTGCTCATAGGACTGACCGAGCTGCTCCATACGGGTGAGAATATAGTTAGTGGTGCCATTGAGAATAGCTCGGATGGAGCGGATCTCATTGGCCACGAGGCTTTGCGAGAGAGCGGCGATGATGGGAACTCCTCCAGCCACGGAAGCCTCAAAGGCGATCGCCCGCCCTACCCTTCGGGCCTCCGCAAAAAGCTCGGTGGCGTGCTCCGCAAGAACTGCCTTGTTGGCGGTTACCACGTCCTTGCCGGCACGTAGAGCATCCAAAAGTACACTTCGGGCAGGCTCGATTCCCCCGATTAGTTCGATGACAATATCAATATTCGGATCGTTAATAGCGGCGGCGATGTCTGAAGAAAGGAGTTCCCGCGGGACCACGACGTTCCGAGGACGTTGAAGATCTTTGTCAACGATGCGGCATAACTCGACGGGGCGACCGGTCCGGCGTTGAATTCGATCTTGATGCTCCAAAAGTAGTTTCGCCACACCGGATCCCACAGTCCCAAAACCGATTAGTGCCACACGAGCTGGTTTCATCCGAGTGGTTCCAAATCAAATGCCGGCTACCTAGTCAATTCCGTAATAGGCGGATATCTTTTTTGGATATATTTTTTGCAGCGAGATTGTCCCGAGCGATAGAACAAAACTTCTTTTGTTTCTTTGCTAGATGGCGAAGTCGAAGGTTTTCCTGGCTCGGGTAAAGCAAATTCACCCTTGATGGCCCTGGCTTGGCTGAGGTGACCCCTAGCCCCGGAGGAAAACGGGGCTTTAGGAGGTTTCCCCGGATCCTTCAAGAACTGGGGAAGCCGCTCTTGAACTTTGTCGGGGGCGTCTCGGCACGGAAGATCGTCTATTATAAGATCTCGGGCTGACGGAGGACACTCCTTTCCCCGCTTCCAGATTGGGGTGGAGGATTATGAGGTTTCGTTAAGCCCGCCAGCCATTCGGCCCTACGTAGTTTTGCAGGTATTTGCAAATTCCTCTTTTCGAGCTTTCCGGGAATCGTTCGCGGAGGCAAAACCGCGGTCCCTCTGGAGCAAGGAGGGGTCGTTTGTAACAAGAAGGTCCGGTATTTTTTGCGACAAGGGTTGCGTGAGGGTAGGCTCCGGTTGCAGAAGGGCCGGTGGATGCGTTCGACTCGATTGAAGGTGGGCAAGGGCAGGGCATTGGGAGGCTATTATTCCCAGCTATGGGGGGGTACAAGACAGACGGGTTAGGCAGGAGATTGGGTGGTACCGAATGCTCGGGAGTGAGGATTGAGCCGAATTGAAGCGGGGTTGTCTGCAATTGTGTCCTTTGCTGAGAAATCCGTAGGTTCATGCCCGAAAATCATTTGTGGGAAACGACAATAAGGATTTTTCGGGCACCTTAGCTCCTAGGGTGTCAAAGACCGGATAACTCTAGGACTGGACGGCTTGGGCAATCACGAGTTAGCACCTCAGACCAAAACTGGATTGGGAGGTTGTGATGGAGGAAAGAGCAAAGGCCTTTTTGGAAGAAGTGCTTCAGACACCGAGTCCCTCGGGGTACGAATCACGGATCCAAGAGGTTGTGAGGCGGTATGTGGCTGATTTTGCAGACCGGGTGGAGGCCGACGTTCATGGCAACCTCTACATTTGCCGCAACCCGGAGGCCCCACGCAAGGTGATGCTTGCAGGCCACTGTGATCAGATCGGCCTCATTGTTAACCACATTGACGATCAAGGCTTCATCTATGTGCAAGCCATTGGTGGTTGGGATCCAATTGTGCTTGTGGGTCAGCGGATATGTATTTGGACTGAAAATGGGCCGGTGTATGGAGTGTTAGGTCGAAAGCCCATTCATCTTCTCACAGAGGAGGAGCGGAAGCAGGTCCCCAAGATGAAAGACCTTTGGCTGGATATTGGGGCGGCCAATAAAGCGGAAGCGGAAAAACTCGTGCGGATCGGCGATCCGGTAACTCTCGAGTTGCGAATTCATCCGCTGGCGAATAATCGAATTGCCTCTCCGGCTATGGATGACAAATGCGGGATGTGGGTAGTAGTGGAAGCATTGCGGCGAGTGGATGCCGCAAAGTTAGCGTGGGCAGTGTATGCCGTTTCAACGGTCCAGGAAGAGGTAGGTCTTCGGGGAGCGAAAACGAGTGCTTATCGGATCGATCCGGAAGTAGCCGTGGCCGTGGATGTCACTCACGCAACCGATTGTCCCTCTGTAGAAAAAAAGGAGGAGGGTGACATCGGCCTCGGTAAAGGGCCGGTGATTTACCGCGGCCCCAATATGAACCCTCGCGTGGTGGAATTACTTCTCAAGACCGCTCAAGAACATAAGATTCCCTATCAGCTGGGAGCCTCCGGAAGAATTACTCCCACAGATCTCAATCCAATTCAGGTTTCCCGAGGTGGAGTAGCTACCGGATTGGTGAGCATTCCCAACCGATACATGCATTCGCCGGTGGAAACAATCTCACTTGATGACCTAGATCGGGCGGCAGATCTTTTAGCACGATTTGTGGAAAGTTTGACGCCGGAGATGTCTTTTATCCCCTAAGCTTGAATTTTTGAAACCATAAGCATCGATCTTTGAAGTCAAAATTGGGGCCGGCCGCTCCGGGAACCTCCTTGTCCGGGACGTGTTGACTTGTGTACACGAAGTTGCCCTGGGTGGGGGGGTAAGGCCTGGAGCGATGTCGTGGGTCCTGTTTTCCTCGCTGGGCGGCCTTAAGGGGTTTCGGGGATAGGCGATACCGAGAGCACCGGTTCTCTCGAAAGGCGGTACTTCCGACTTGTTGCGTCTGTTTCCCAAGCTTTCTCTTTATGTTGCGGTTTAGAAGTGGTAGGGTGATGCCAAGGCGGGTTACCTCCGGGGTAATCCTTGTTTGAGGGAAACTCGGGGCTTGAATGGGCAGAGGCCGATCCCTGGTCAAATTCGATCGGTCGAAATTAGAACCGTTGAAATTAGACAACTACAGAGCCCGGAGCCGGGATGTTTGGGTTTGGGGGTTGAATGCCGTCCTGTTGCATGTGAGATTGGAAGTAGCCGGCGGGAGAAATCGTGTGATGGGTGTCACAACCATCCCACTGGTGTCATATCGCTGTTTGAAGAAAATTCCCTCCGGTTGAAAAGGAGTGCCTCCATTGAGGCGTCCGCTGGTGCTGATTAGCGGCTAAAGAGGCCAGGCTGGGTCGGTTACAGGGATTTTGTGCACGGAGAAGGAGATTGTGACGGCTACCAAGGCAGTTTTTCTTTCCCGGCCACGGGAGTTTGACTCACAAGTGGCTGTTTTGGAACAAGGCCTTCGCCAAATCTCTTGGTCAGCCCTTCGGGTGAAGTTCCGCGTCATTCCGCACCTTTATGATTTGCCTGTCACCAGCCCGATTTGGAAAGAACTAACTGAGCACACGGGAGATATCGTCCTTCTTTGCTGTCTTTATCCCCGGGCAGCTTATTGGGTGCTGGAAGCCCACGGAGTTCACGGGCAGTGGGTGCATACATCTTCATGGCATCAAGAAGACCAACCGCAGGCCGGCGAAAAAATCAGTGGGTTGGCCAAGGACTTGAAGGTCGGAGAGAATCTAGGCCGATCTTCAGGGAACATTTCGGAGGCACCGCCTGTCGATACTTTCCCCAGCCGAAACAGGGAAGAGCTTTCCCAAAGCCAGGTTGTGCCACAAAAGAAGATATGGTGCTTCGATCTTCGATGTTTTTCCTCTTCGGACGATTTGTTCCAGGAAATTCTCGCAGTCCTTGTACCAAAAGAGGATGTACCAGTATCGGCTGGGTGGAACCAGGGTATGTCATGCCACTTGACGTTTGCACAGACTGGACGTTCACCGAATGAGGAAAGAGGGCAGTCTTCGCTCGAAGACGAAGAGCTGGTGGCGGAGATTCGCCGTCGTTGGTACCCAGTGGTGGATTATTCCCGGTGCCGGCGATGTTTGCAATGCCTGAACTTTTGCTTATTTGGCGTTTATGGATTGGATAAAGATGGGACCCTGCGAGTGGCACATCCAGATGCCTGCCGGGACGGGTGTCCTGCATGTGCTCGGCTTTGCCCGACAGGAGCGATTATTTTTCCGATGTGTCCGGACCCGCTCATTGCGGGAGCAATGCCTTCCGATAGGATCCATGTGCCAGCCACCCTCCCTTTGGTAGGGCCTTCCGGGATCTCCTTTGATGATCCTAGAAAATTTCTTAGCCGTGCTCAGGGAACCGCAACCGAGTCTTCAGGGGGCAAGACTGGTGGCCTGCCAGCGGAAAACCCGACACCCTCCAGGGAGACGACATTGGAGCAACCAGACTCGGCAGTAAGAGAGACACGGTCAACATCTGTACATCCCCTTCGCGAAGAGGAACTTGATCGGTATGTCCAGGATGTGGATGCGATGGAGTAGTGAGGAGAAGTTTTGGGGCAAGTTCGTAAAGAGAATCGACTTTTTCGCAACCTCCGGATAATTCGGGGTCTTTTCTTCCATTAATGGTCCTTGGATCACCATCATTTCCCGTGGGCATATGGTTTCGATTCGGGGCCACGTTCTTGGCCTTCTTGGGAGTGGGCATCGGCCGGGGAAATGAATACGGCCGGACGGGATTCATGTTCCCATTCCGGCCGCAAGCTTTTCCTCTAGAGGTTTTTTTACAGTTCCTCTTTTCCGATTGCAAAAGTTTCTTGAAGATACAGCCCCCGTGTGGGAACTGCCGCTAACGTCGGCAAGGCAAACACCTCCCGCGGCCTAATCCCCGGAATCGAAGACTCCAGCGGCCAGCCGTTGCGGCTCTCACCTACGGGAGTGCCAGTAGCAAAAGGCAGGTCCAATCTATAAACGAACGTTCACTCCCCGGGACTTGAGGTACTGTTTTAGCTCGGGGATTTTGATAATCCCAAAGTGGAAAACCGAAGCCCCCAGAAGGATCTCGGCCCCTGCTTGGGCTGCTTCGTAAAAGTGCTCCATGGTTCCTGCCCCGCCGGAAGCTACAATTCTGGCGGAGGTAGCCTCCTTCAAAGCTCGGATCAGCGGCAAATCGAACCCTTGCTGCATGCCGTCAGCGAACTTGCTCGTGGGCAGGATAATCCGTACTCCATACGATTCGACCTCTTTTGCCCATTCGATGGCATCTTTCCCGGTGGCGGTTCGGCCTCCGTCGATATAAACCTCATATCCGGAAGGCAAAGAGGGGTTGCGATCCACGTCGATAGCCACTACCACCCGTTCGGGACCAAATTCGGAAATTAGCTCGCTAATGAGTTTGGGCCGGCGAAACGCCGCCGAACTAATGGAGACTCGATGGGCCCCTCGCTCTATCACAGCTAGGGCAGTAGCTACACTTTCGATCCCGCCGCCCACGGTTAGCGGCACGGTGGTTACCTCGGCCACCCGAGCTATTACGTCAAGAAGAGGTTGTCGGTTCTCAACGGTGGCAGTGATGTCGAGCATCGCAAGTTCATCTGCCCCGGCCTCACAGTAAGCTCGGGCACATTCCACCGGATCCCCTGCATCGCGGATATCCACAAACTTAACCCCTTTCACGACTCGCCCAGCCTGCATATCGAGGCAAGGCATGATCAACACTTGCTGATTCGTTGGTTTTTCCATGGGAGTTCTCCTCGAGTGTTAAAAGCTCTATCTTTCCCTCCAAAGGAAAACGAAGTTCTCTGTTGACTGCGTTTCTAAAAACCCCACATTTTGCAACCCGAGATTGCTCCCGCCGGGGCCAATGGGCTCTCCCGTGATTTCCGGCCCAATCAATTTCCTCTCCGCCGATTCCAGCCAAGAAAACTTCGCACCCTTTGGAAACCATTAAGCACCGGTTACCGGTAAAGACCTGTTCTTTCCGAATTCGTTCCGAAAAACGTCGGACCAGCAGCCCCCCTCCGAGGTCAAAGTTGGCATCTCCTTCGAGCCAGGGTAACCTGCTCGGGGCTGGTTTTCTCCCCCCATCGCGAACCGGAGCCTGAACGTCGGATCTATGTACCCACGGCTGCTTTTAGGTTAGCGAATCCGAAAGGGTAAAGGGAGTGAGGCTGGCCGAACCTCCGGCAGCCCCATGAGAGGAATGACGCTCACACTGACCCCGATTCGGCGGAAAGCAGGAAAAACCGGTCACTTTCTATGATGGGTGGTCCCCTCGACGGGGACCGAATGAATTCTCGAGCTGATCCCGTTTTCCCGGTGTGGGGCCGAGTTGATGCAGACGCCAAGGTTCATTGGTCTCAAAACTGAGGCGAAAATCGGTTTCCAACCGTCGAAAAACCTTGCAAATCTCTCTTGCCAGGTTAGTTTCGTAAACAGAACTTTGCCCACGATTTCACCGGCACCAGATGTCCTACAAAACCTCTCGCCCATCGGATGCACAAACCCAAAAGCGGGAATTCAACGGGGAAGCTTGCCTGAAATCCTTTTCACAAAAAAACTTATGGCTAGTAACTTAGCTGCAAGTTCGCATACAACCTGAGCAGTGATCTTAGGAACAACCTCCATTTTATAAGATGTTCGAAAACTGTCAAGATGACGTATTAACGTTAATGATTTTACATAATGCCTGTTATCCCTGTCTAAAATTGAAAAAACGGCCGGTAGTTTGGTGGGGCTTAAGTTACCTAAGGTATTTCCAAGTGTCCCCGCGTTTTCGGGTGCCTTAGGCGATGTGCTCTCCCCCGGGAAAGGATCGTCCCTCGGTGGGCTCGGGGGACAACTACCACAAACTTCTCGACCCGCGTTCTGCCCAAAACCGGGGGAAAGTTTGATGTGGAGGTTGTCCTTGGGGAGAGACACCGGAAGCCGTCAGCCAAAGCCTACGGCGGTACTCAGGTCTACCTTAAACATCCCGAAAGATCAAAAGGGGTGATCGACTGTTTTAGACAGATAATCGCGGTTCAAAGTAGTTTGGCAGACTGTGTCTAGAGGATTACCATGCGGGTTGCTGTTTTCAGTACCAAACCTTATGATCGACATTTTTTCACTAGGGCCAACCGGACGGTAGGGCATGAGCTGGTATTTTTTGAACCTCGGCTAACGGGAGACACCTGCCGGCTGGCAGAGGGTTTCCCCGCCATTTGTGCCTTTGTCAATGATGTGCTAGACGCCGGGGTCTTGCTATTTTTGGCTAAACACGGGACCAAACTCATTGCCCTTCGGTCTGCAGGGTTTAATAACGTAGACCTTCGGGCTGCGGAGCAGCTGGAGCTAACCGTCACGCGAGTCCCGGCTTACTCGCCAGAAGCTGTTGCCGAGCATACGTTAGCCTTGATCCTGGCCCTCGGCCGCAAACTCCACAAGGCTTACAACCGGGTTCGGGAGGGAAACTTTGCTTTGGAGGGCCTTTTGGGCTTCGATCTGCATCGCCAAACCGTGGGAATCGTGGGCACAGGCAAGATTGGCACCTGTGTCGCTCGAATCCTCCGTGGCTTTGGGTGCCAGATTTTGGCTTATGATGTGGTGAAAAACCCCGAGGTCGAGAAACTCGGAGCCACCTATGTTCCTTTAGAGGAACTTTTCGCAAAGAGCGATATCCTCACGTTACACTGTCCATTGGTTCCCGAGACCCGACACCTAATCAACGAGGAAGCGATTGCCCGCATGAAACGAGGAGTTATGTTGATCAACACAAGTCGCGGGGCCTTGATCGACACTCGGGCAGCCATCCGGGGGTTAAAGACAGGCAAAATCGGGGCTATGGGATTAGATGTGTACGAGGAGGAAGCCGACCTTTTCTACGAGGATCTTTCCGATCAGGTCATTCAGGATGATGTCTTTGCCCGGATGCTCACCTTCCCGAATGTGATCATCACAGCCCACCAAGCTTTTTTCACCCAGGAAGCCATGGAGGCTATTGCCCGGGAGACACTGGCTAATATCACGGCTTTCGAAAATGGCGAAGTTCCTCCGGGTTTGATCACTACAGCAGTTCTCCGGACTGGTGCAAAAGCCTAAATCCACCCGAGAACTTCTGTCGAAGTGCTGTCCCCCGACCATCGCGGATTTTTCATGGACAGGGAGGTTCCCTCCAACAATTTCCGCAAAACGGTCTCCTGGCAAAACAGAGGATTTTGGCTCCGCCGAAGCGTTCCCTAGGTGACCTCTTCCCCGGACGAAACTGATCGGCTCTTGCAAACCGATTCCGCGATAAGTTCGGGCCGGCCTGCGGGTTAGCAAAAGGCATGCGGTGCCAGCAGGCCAGTCGGTGGCTATCGGGGGAAAGGCAAGAGCGAAGCTGCCGGGCTTCAGCTAGGAGCCATTGCGGGCGAATGAGACATTGCAAATTCGAACATAACAAAGAGGTTTTCCTCAGGTGTATCGCGAGGGACTTCGCAACCGGCGGCCACAATGTATCGCGGAGCAGCAGCCTGGTAACAAGCTTCCAATTCCCGGAGGATGAGTTCTCGATTTCCGTTGCGGAGGACTCGCACAGGATCGATGTTGCCGGCCAGCACTTGATCAGGGCCCATAACCCGGCGGGCTTCCCTCATCGAGACAGGGAAGTCCAAGTCGATGATATCGGCTCTGACCTGAGCCATGTCGGCAAGAATGCGAGTCGTATTGCCACATATGTGAAGCCGGACTTTTCCCCCCGCTTGGTGAATGGCATCGACAAGTCGCTTTTCATATGGCACGACAACCTCCCGGTAGAATCGGGGCCCAATGAGTGATGCCGCAGAATCGCCTATGCCAATGAGGTCTGCCCCAGCCTCTAGTTGAGCTTTGGCAAAGCCAATCTCCATCTCGAGGATAAACTCGAAAAGATCGCGGACAAAATGGGGGTCATCATAGAGGTCGAGCATGATGCTGTTGATTCCCCGCAGGTCGGCGGCCTCGGCCATAGGGCCTTCCACCCAGCCCTCGATGTACAACTGGCCACCTACCTTTTCGCGGAAAAGACGAATGGCCTCCAGCCGGTCTCGCATACGTTTACCAGCCCAAGGATCAGGAACCTTCAATCGAGCAAGGGTTGCTTTATCGGCCAGAAGGGCATTTTGTTCGTCAAGGGCCGGGGGTTGATTGGGGAAAAAGCGGACGGCAGCTCCAAGGTCGGCGGCCTCCCGGGCCGGGTCTGAAATTGCCATCACCGAATCAAAACCAAATTTTTCGGCAGTATACAGCTGAGCATGTACCAACTTGCGGTAATCCGTTACATATTCCCCATACGGGATGCCTACTCGATCGGCGGCAAACATCATGGTAATCGGGGTGAATGGAAGCCGATCCACGGGTTCGCCCGCCAGCATCGCCTTCATTCGCTCGTAACCGTTCATGGGTAGCGACCCTCTCTGCCTAGGTTCCATTTTGGTCCGATTTAGCGACATTCACGGACCTTAAATTGTCCGGGTTGAACGGTACTTTCGATTGCAAGTACTATTGCCATTTTCGCTGTCGGACGTAATTGTGTTGGGGATTTGCTTTTATTGTCCTGGGGGTTCCCTTTTTCAGCAACAAGTGGGGAGGGCCTTCTGCTCCGTTGACTTTTTACTTCCGGAAGGCGAATTAGCCTTGTGTGCGAGTGTGGTTGCCGATTGCGTTAGTTTCAGCCCGTTGTATTCCGGATGGTTTTTTTCCTTTCCAAACTTCACGGTCCAGTAGATGTTCCAGATCGTTGCCGAGTTACCCAAATTTGTGTCATGCGACCGCACTTCACAAGTTCCTAGAAGGCCTCCTGGGTAGGAAACTGTGGATTGGAAACTGGCGAATGCCCGCCCTCCCCGAGGGGCCGGCCGGGATGGGCTCCTTGAGGTCACGGCTTTGCTCCTGCGGGTGCCGGTACCGGTTCCGCTTTGAGAATGGTCTCATCAAAGCTTGGGGCAATCCGGTAGCCGGGGGGAACTACGAGGAAATCCTTCGGATTCCACTCGCCGTCCACCAACTGGCGGATTAGTCGTAGGTCACCTTGAATTTTCTCAAACTGCCAACCTCGCTTGCGGGCTTCCTCCCGGACCTGCCGCTCGAAACGGTCGTCCGGTTCAATCCCCATTTCGATAAACGCAAGGCAATGATAACGCCGGGTGAAAAGTTGCAGCTGCTCCCAAAGATACCGGGCATTGTCCTCACCATATCGAGCTACCATCTCCTCGAAAGTCATATCAAGCCCGGTTCGACGCTGCACCGATTGCGGCCGGAGCTGTTCCAGGGTTTCCCCCCGTTCAATCCAGCCGGTGGTCTTGAAGTACACTCCTGGGTGAGAAAAGAAGTACTCCAGATACCGCTCCTTGCTACCGAAAAAGAGAGTGATGCAATCATGGGCTCGGGGGACGACCAGGGGGATCTGCCGGGCTTCGAGCCCCACGATCCCGTTATTGCATAAACCGTACCCAAGGAGAAGGGCATCGTAGCCATCCAGGTCGAGTTGAGCCAATGCTTCCCGCAACCGGGTGAACATTCCCGCCTGCCCCAAATCGTGGAGGCCTTTGGGCATGAAAGTGACATCCACCCGATTGGGCGAGCGGGCTACCGCCCAGCAAAACTCTCGGTACAAAATCTCACAAGCAACCAATTTCAACCGCACATCGATTCCCCCTAGGATGGATACCTGCGATAAAGTCGGCGGAAAAAAACAGTCGGCCTTTAGCCCATTGATGAAGCTTTGTCCAAAAAAATCCTTCCCATCAGTTTTCAGACCTTCCCCTCTTAGACCATTTAGCTTGGGCCCGCAGAACCGGCCCAGCCGGCAGGAGGAATCCTTTCAATTTCAGTGTGCATGAGATCACGCCATCGGGTACCGTCCTACCCGGAGGGCGGTATCAAACATGGCAACGATGTTTTCGGGTGGCACTTTTGCCTGGATGTTATGCACGGGGGCAAAGACGTAGCCGCCGCCAGGGGCAAAAATCCGGATGTGCTCTTCCACCTCCCGGGCAACTTCTTCGGGAGTAGCAAAGGGTAAGGTATGCTGGCAGTCGCATGATCCACCCCAAAAGGTAATTCGGTCTCCAAAAGTGGATTTCAACCGTTGAGGGTCCATTCCTTTGGCACTGGTTTGCACCGGGTTGATAATATCGACCCCCATTTCGATTAGACTGGGTATAAAGTCGAAGATGGCCCCATCGCTATGCATGAAGACTTTCCAAGGTGTATTCTGATGAATCCAATCCAGTCCCCGTTTGTAATAGGGCATGATCAATCGGCGAAACATGGCTACCGAGAGGAAAGGTCCCTCCTGGGTGCCCAGGTCATCGTTGAAATGAACGATTTGTACCCGGTCACCCACCGCGGCATACAGCCGGCGGAGGTTTTCCACCCAGGCTTCCACTAATTTTTCGTACAGTGCCTGAACGTAGTCGGGTTCAGTAGCTAGGGTGATCATCCAGGCTGCAAAATCGCCTGTGCCCAGGCCGAAGAAAAGTTCATACGGGGGCCCCATTTGCACGATGATGGCATATTCGGTGTTTTGATAGTAGGCCTCGGCCTGAGCTGCCAGGAAGTCACATTCCTCCTCCGTGAGAAGTGGTAAATCTAAAGATTCGGGATCCGCATGCACGGCCCCCGGGTATTTCTCCAGCCGATCAAAGTAAAATCCGTCTTTGGGCATGATGGCAATGGGTTTTCCCTCGGGAGAGAGGATCAAAAGGGAGCCGTCCGGTTGTTCCACAGGATAAAAATCCCCTGGCACTTCCACTGGGGTTCCATCGAAAAGCTGCCAAGGTTTCCACCGCTCATTGCGAATTCCGAAGACTACCGACGGCCTATAAATGCCGATTACATCGGCTCCGAAACGCTCCATGACAGGCCGTTCTACCTCGGCCAACATTTGGAAAAGATCGAACACCCGGGCCGGCCCGCTAAGACCCAGGTACTGCTTCAATTGGTAATAAGCACTGGCAGCAATTCCAGAGAGTCTTGTCCCGCCAAAATCGATGGGAACTCGATCCGGTTCGCGATGCTCGATAGCGGCAAGGACCCTTTCGCGACTTGTCATCCTGGGACCTTTTTCTGCAAAAGGTGGACGTTTCCTGTTTGAAGATTGCGGTTACTTCCCAATTCAGGGCACGGAGAGGGCACATCTCATCCTAGGGGCTACACTGCCCTGTCCGCCCGAGTACTCGGCAGATTGCTCGGATAAAATCCGGTGTTGTTCCGCAACATCCTCCGATGAATTGGGCTCCGCCAGCTACCAAAGCCGGGACATAGTTTGCGAACTCTTCTGGGGTTGTCCGATAGATCACCCGACCTCCGACCATTTCCGGCATCCCTGCGTTGGGTTTAAGCCAAATGGGGGCGGCGGTGACTTCTCGGAATTGGCGAAGCAGTTCCGGAAAACCTTCGATCCCCCGGCCGCAGTTGGCACCGATTACGTCTGCTCCCGCCTCGAGGAGTCCCTCGGCAGCCTGTTTGCAAGTCACTCCCATCAGCGTGCGATCCAAGTTTTTACCCGCCTGAAAGGCCATGCACGCTACCACGGGGAGTCCGGTCCGCTTTGCCGCTCGCACGGCAATCTGGGCCTCTTTGAGATCGGACATGGTTTCCACGACTAGCCCATCGGCACCGGCGGCAGCAAGAAGTTCCGCTTGTTCCGCGAAGGCCCGCTCCAGCTCTTCTTCCGTGATCTCTCCCATCACGAGCATGGCTCCGCTTGGGCCGATGGAAGCGAAGACTTTCGCCCGACCATCGGCTGCCGACCGGGAAATTGCCACTCCTTGGCGGTTGATCGATTCCAGCCGGTCGGCCAAACCGTAGCGTTTAAGATTTATCCGGTTAGCTCCGAAAGTATTCGTGAGGATGATCTGACTGCCCGCTTCCACATAGCTTGTGGCCACCCGGGCTACAGCCTCGGGATTTTCCAGGTTCCATAGGTCCGGCAACATACCAATGGGCATTCCTTGCTCCTGAAGTTGTGTTCCCCATGCCCCATCCAACACAACAGGCACCTGTTGCAGAAGCTCTTCAACAAGTGAGTGCATGCTAGTCTCCTATTCGAAACCTGTAAGGCTTTATCCGTCTGAAATTGCTGCTGCATTGGTTCTTGGCTGGTCACGGTGTTGGGAGAGAGTATGTTTTCATTACTTTGCTATCGCTGTACGTGGCTCCTTTAGAGGTTAACCCGAGCATTGGCTGATCTTCGAAAGTTTACTCCCTCGCTGATATCCGATACTGTTCGAAAATTTAGAAAGTGGCTCAGGCGGTTTATTGATATCCCCGTGTTTTTGCCCCTGCCTGTCCGGCTAAGAGGCCGAGCTATAGAACTTGCGGATTCGCAACACGGCTTGCATGCCCGGGTTGGCAAGACAATCCTCCAAACATTTCATTGCCGGATGATCGGGAGAGAGAAATTGGTATTTTCGGCCGGTGGTAGCAACCACCATGTCAAGCCCCAAAGGCACGGCCTTAGTGAGAAAGGCATTTTGCAAAGGACCTTTCACAGGGGAGCCGTCGGCCCGTTTGGAAGGGAGCATTACCGTCAAGTTGGATAACCCCACCACAAAATGGATCCCAGCAAGGTCCTTATCCTCGTGAATCCGGCGGATTGTCTCGAGCACCCGGCCTAAGTGTCCCGCGGTGTCACTGGCTAAAGGGGTAATGCCCGGGTCAATAATCAAATCGTCATTGCTGAGAGGAAAGCCGGTCTGGCGGACCCTTTCTACCAACTCCCGAGCCACTTGATAGCATCCCTCGGCACTGCGGCAGAAAACACTCCCTCCTTCCCCCGACTTTTCGGACACAAGAAGAATCACCCGACAAGGCTGTATGGCCAGAAGTTCCAGCATCCCTAACCTGCCCAAAGAAATGGAATTGAGAATGGGCTTACGTCCCCCTGCTTTAGAGGGATCATAAGCTCGAAGACCCGCTGCGGCAATCTCCGGATCCGGAGAATCGATCACCAAAGGGATTGAAACAACCTCTTGGATTGCTTTCACCACCTCGGCCATCAACTGGGGGGAACGCGGCCCGATATTCACATCGAGATAGTGAGCTCCTTCCTCGGCTTGTTTGCGGGCTAAGGCCAAAATTCCCTGAAGATCTCCCCGGTCGAATAGCTCGTGGGTACTGGGGACCGAGTCGTTTATGCTTTCTCCAATGATCGTCAGACCCGGAATTCCCGCCATCAGCACAGACCTTTCTTAACCGATTGGTAAAATCCCAGGTGCTCGGAGGTACCTTCCCACTGATCCCGATCGTGGCCCTCGGATATCTCGGATATTCACCTTCCCCGATCCCTGGGAAGGGATCTCCGCCAAGGGGGATGTTAGCTTGGCGGATCACAACCCCATTTTGCAAAGAGGGCTCGTCAAAACTCCATCGAGAAAAGCAACTCCCACGGGAGCACCAAACTTTCGCGGAGGTTAAGAGTGACTTGCCCCTTGGTTACGAGGCCAGCCCGAGGAGACGTCGAGCCAACACCACAGCCCCACTTGCGTTTTCGCTATATCCGTCGGCACCGATTTCATCGGCAAAACGTTGGGTGATAGGAGCTCCGCCGATCATTACTTTGACCCGGTTGCGGATCCCCGCCTGCTCCAAAGCTTTGATTACCTCCCGCATGTAACCCATAGTAGTCGTCAAGAGGGCAGACATCGCCACGATCACGTTCTCTTGATTGCCAACAGCTTCGACGAACTTTTCCGCGGGGACGTCTACCCCAAGGTCGGTTACCTCGAAGCCGCCACCTTCTAGCATCGAAGCCACCAAATTTTTCCCTATGTCGTGGATATCCCCTTTGACAGTACCGATGATCACCTTGCCTGCTTTCCGTCCGCCGGCCTGGGCTAGTCGCGGAGTCAACAGTTCCAGGGCTGTTTTCATGGCTCGAGCAGCAATCAAAAGTTCCGGGACGAAGTATTCCTGACAATCGAAACGTCGGCCAACTTCGTCCATTGCGGGGATCATGTAGCGGTCGAGAAGCTCGTTGGGATCGGCCCCCTCGGCCAGGGCTCGCTCGGTGGCCTCTTTCGCTTTCTTCGCGTTACCCTCAAGGATGGCCTGGTACAGATCGGAGTAGTCACCCATGATCCAAGCTCCTTTAGCGAGAAAACTAAGCTTCTCTGCTCCCCAAAGTTGCGGGAACCTGCTCCGGCCCGGCAATGTCTCCAACCTTGCAACCCGCTTCTAAATGCTCCATTATTTTGCCGAAAATGCTTCCAAATGGCCAGAGTTTTTCCGGTCCCGAAAGCAGGAATACTTTTGAAGCGGATCGGTTTTCCCCGAAAAGTTTTCGGGCCCGGAAGGCTTGGCCGCCACTTTCGCCAATTCTTGGGTTCGGGAAATTGACCTGCTAATGAGGGGTAATTCCCCAAACAGCTTCCAGGGGCAGGGAGAAGTCGGTGAAAAGCTTGGTCGGGGCCAAAACAGCACATCTTTCCCCTCCTAACTTCGAAAAAAGCTAGCCCGGACTAGTGTTTGCGAGAAGGAGTGGTGGAAAGGCTCGGAGACACTTGTTAACAGAAAGAACTTTTCCGGCTAAAGTTTTTCCAGCCGCAGGGGATCTTGCGGGGGGAGCAAAGGATCCTGAGAGGAGGCCGACCTTCCGGGCGAGATTGGAGTGGCTGGGAGGATTGACTTATATAGCACAGCGAGTGAGGAACTTTAACCTTTATTGCGGATCACCCGCCAAGATTTTTCCGCTATAGGACTGCAAACCCTTATTCCCCCGTTTCTCCGATAGATCTCCAGATCTGCCTTCCTGGCCAGATCTGCTTAGGACCTCTCCTGGGGTTCGTCAGCCCCCACGTGAGTTTTGATCGACCGGACCTGCCGGTCGAAGTCTTCCTCAACCTCCGGCAGCCTTGGGACATATGCGGCAGCATCGGGCAGGGGTTGCCGCAAATGGAGATTCCCCCCGGTAACATCTTGGAAGTGCTCAGAAACCACTCGGGTGAAGTTCCCTTCAAGGCGGATAGAGCTTTCGGTTTCCACCCGCATTTCCGGCCCACTTAAAAGGTTGTGGGCCACGACCAATCCTTCGTTGTCATGGACAATGCGGATGAGTCGTCGCAGCCGGGAATCCGGGCAATGCACCGTGTTATGAAGGATCTTACAGTCTCGCGTGTAGTCTGCCAGGATGCCGTTCTCTGGGGCTCCCACCACAAAATTATTGCGAACCACACATCGCGTAGCATGGATCGGAAACCGCGAACGGTGACTGTTGCCGAGGCAAATGCCCGAATCACAGTTGACGATCACATTCCGCTCCACGAGAACATCCCGGCTATCCATCCAGATGAAGATAGCCCCCCGGCCTTCGCCCGTTCTTCCTCGGATTCCCCAGAAAACGTTGTCGGAAATAACCCACCCTCGGGCCTGCATGATATCAATTCCGCCCACATAGTTGCCGTTAAAGGTATCGGGGCGATCCGTAGGGTCATCCTCCCACTGTTTGGGGCGGTCGTTGTAAAAAAGGCAGTACTGGATTCGGCAATCCCGTGGGCTAAGTTCCTCGATCTTCTCCGGGGGAGTAAACGGTGCTTTGACCCCGCGTTGCCAAATGTTGTGGATAACGCAATCGTAAATCGTCACTCGGTGACACTTTTGGTCGGAATTGAGCTTCAACCCGTTGTAGCGAATGTTCTGAATGGTAAGATGAGCAATAGTGACACCTGAACACCTACTGATCCCCACCAGCTCGCCGTGCCGACTTCGTGCACCGTCCAAAATGACTCGCTCCCGCTGTCCGGAAGCACTCCGCAGGGTTATGTTGTCCGTATGAAGCTCGAAATATCGGGGCAGATAGTAATGGCCGTCTTCGAGGAGAATCGTTCCCCCGGGCTGAACCTTCTCGGCTGCCGCAAACAGTTCTTCCACCGTTTTAACTCGGATCACTTGTCCTTCGGGAGGTGCGAGGGGAGGTGCTTTAGGAAGCCAACTGAAATCAGGAAGTTCTGCAGCAGGAGACGTACGGGCCGGAAACAGCACTAAACTTGGCAAACCGATGCCTGCCCGCAGGGCCATCCGAAGTACTTTCCGCCGTGGAATTCGGCAGGCTGCACTTTGTTCAACCGGCTTCGCTTTCGAGCAACGCGGGGCTATGTGGTTTCGATGGTCACTCATTGTTACTTTCGGCCTCTAATCCGCCCATTACCACGGTGGTTTACCCTTAAGAACACGATTCTCCGCTGCTCTGTCTGTTAGAGAGTTTCACGGTCCAACATTATGAATCCGGAAGGACGTTACGGCTCGGATACTGCGGAACTCTCCACCCAACCCAAACTAGCTGTGAGTTCACTCGCTCCTTTTCTCTGAACGATCGTTTACCAATCTTTCGTGGCCAAATTGGTGCTGCCGAGGGCTTATGCTATAACCAATTCTCGGAGGCCTCCGGCTCCGTCTGGGCATGGGCACTTTCGCGGGTAGGAGCCCAACCCGTTCTATGAGTATATCCCAGACGGCCTGCTTGGCATTCAGCTGCCCCGGAAATCCCGCCCTTCTGGGAACTCGTTCCAAACAGACCGGGAGATTTACCTCTCAGAGAAATGGCTGGTATGCCGGCCGGACCCGCAAGTGATCCCCACTACGGCGGAAAATAGGTGATGATTAGTGGCCACGATAGAGCCGGAATCCAGTCGAAGTTTCCCCTCCCAGTCCGTCAGGTGCCCGCCGGCTTCCTCCAAGATAGGCACGAGGGCGGCTGCATCCCAAAGGCTCACAATCGGATCGATCATAATCTCTGCCCGACCCGTGGCTACCAGGAGATAGCCGTAGCAATCTCCCCACGTCCGCGTTAAAGCAACCCGCGAGGCTAACTGGGTCCATACCTCCGGTCGACCGATTTGACGAAAGTGGGCTATATCGGTCGTGAGGAGCAAGGCCTGGGAAAGGTCTTTGCAGTCGGAAACCCGAGCTGGCTGCCGATCACCTTTCCCGTTCACATACCAAGCTCCCTGCCCTCGAGCGGCATATACACACTCCCCGGTGGCCGGAATGTAAATAACGCCAATCTCAAATTTTCCAGCATGCTCTATACCCACAAGGGTTCCGTAAAGAGGAACCCCGCGGATGAAAGATTTGGTACCATCCAAGGGATCGAGAATCCACCGGTAGCCGCTGATCCCCGGCCGGATTGGGAACTCTTCCCCCAGGATCTCATCCTCCGGAAAGGCGGCGGCAATCCGCTCGCGAAGCAGGAGTTCTGCCTCGCGGTCGGCTTGCGTAACGGGAGTAGCATCTGCCTTGAGTTCCGTAGAGAAATTGTTAGTCCGGAAATACCGAAGCGTCAGGTTCCCTGCTTCCTGAGCAATTTCCACCGCAAACTGAAGCCGCTCTCGGCTGGTGGGCATAGCAAGGTCCGTCTACCAATGCGGGTCTATTTCGTGCTTTCCAGGAAACTCTCACGGATTGGCAGAAGAATGCAAATCAGTCCAAAGACGGCAGAAACTCCTCGGTAAATTTTAGCTTCGGCCGCTCGAAATCTCTTACTATTCGGAGGTTCCTTCCGCACGGGACCTACCTGCGGGCCCGGCAGAAGGTCCTTTTGTCACTTTTGACCGGTTGAGCCAAATCTTGGGTTAACGAGGCTTGGGGCTTATGAGCAAGCTAACTCAATTGTTCACTCCATTAAACGGAAGCTTGCCCAGAACCTTGCGAACTTGCTTTACTACCCTTGCACAGCTGTGACCCCGTAGAAAGGAACCTTCCGAGCCCAAAAAGGGTGTACCTACACCTGGCCGGCCTTACTGGGAACCACTTGTCTATCCTCCGAAAGACCCTCGACGGATACCGGCTCCGATCCACCGGCAAAAAGGGGCAGGATTAATCGATCACAAAGTGGCTACCCATTGAACGATTCTTTTTGAGGCTGAGGCCAATCATTAGAACATAGGAAAATCCTTATCGATGGTACCAAGATTCTGGAATGGATCGACCGAGGGCCTTTGCCATTTCGCGGATTTTGTTGGCGATGACCGTCTCGGTTTCTGGGGCGAAGAAGCCAGGGGCAATATATACCCCCCGACATTCATATCCCCCCTCCGAAAGCACCTTCGCCGAAGGGATGTATCCGAACATCTCATTGCAGTAAGCAGCAATCCATAGCCTAAGGTGTCCCAGAGCAGAGTCAAGCAAAATGGTGTAATCACTCACCACTTCCGCAGGAAGGGCCACTAGCGTCAGGTCGTCGCCAAATTGCCAGACGGCAAACGGAGCCGAGAAGGTCTGAGGAAGCGACTGTCCCTTCTCCAACATCTCCAACATTCGGCGGGCATTGCCGGCCATATAATCAGGCCCTTTTGCGAGGGTTTCCAGCTCTTCCTTGCTGAACTGTTGAAGCGGCAAATCCACCCGCTCGTAGGCTAGCTTCAAAGGACCCCGAACGGGTTGGAGAGTGCCCGCCAAGACCTCGCGAACAGCAGCCGCCAAAATTTCGCCATGGTGCTTTGCATGTTCGATTTCGCCGCGAGGATAGGGATTAGCATCTCCCCCGCAGCCCGTGACGAACATTGCTTGGACCCCGGGCAAATCCTCCTCCAACTTCGCCTGAGCAAATCCGGCGTAATCTCCGGAGATGACGTAGTGCTGGCCCGTCAGGGTCGTGTTATGGCAGGCATATCCGAAAAAGACTGCCATCATCTGCCCATTTTCAGAACTCACTTTGAGCACCGGCACACTCCGATCGACGTAGCCCCGCGGGTTGACTCCGAGGCGAACCCCGCGATCGGTAAATTCCCGGCGGTTCATCACAAAAGATACTATTCCCGTGCCCCAACTCAACCTTGCCGGTCGAAGGTTGCTGCAGGCCGCCGAGGCTAATTCTCCTAGTTGCTGGATGAGCTCGCGGGTATAGGCTTCAACGACTGCTCGATTCGCTTCGTCGATGTTATAGCCTGTGACAGGTCCCAGACTGACGATCGGACCCGTATGAGTGTGAGAAAAGCAGATTAGAATCTGCTCCCTCCGCAAACCCGTGCGTTCGCCAATAAGCCCTGTGACGGCCTCCGTCACGTTATCCCGAAATCCAATCAGATCTAGGCTCAGAATGAGGCCGCGGTTGCCTTGGAAATCTTCTAGGAGGAGTGCTTTCGCCCAAAGGGGAGCTAAAATGCCTTCCGATGGTTTATTGCGAGCGGCATACCCAGCCATCCAAATGGGCTGCTTGGGCGTAATTTCGGCTTTCGCCAAGCCGACCTTCCAAACGGCAGGATCCGCCCGCTCCGGTTGCTGAGCGAAGGAAGTGGCGATAACCCAAAAAAGGATCCCAATGCTTATCCACCCAATCCCCGCGGCGGGCCCAAATCGGCTTGGAGTTGTTGGGGCTTTACGATAGGTCGCAACCCCCCGACAAAGTCGGGGCTTTGAGGCACGGAGGAAATTCGCCAATTTGAGAAGATCACGGCAGCACTGGTTTGCGGGGGTTCGAAGAACCTCTTTCATGGCATGAGTCTCCCTATGGACCTTTTCCGACGATAACATCGAAACACAGTGTCGTTGCAAGTAGGTTTTAACAGATGCTGACCCCGACCCACATGACCGGCTTGTATGTACAACACGCCAAAACGGCTCACACAAAACCGGCATTGCAGAGCGGGGCAACCGGTTTGTAAGGGCTCAATTCTTCGAAGGGCTTAGTTCGTAGTGGCGAGATTCTTTTCGCCGGAAGCTTCTTTCCCAACCGAAAATAGACCAACTTCTCGACAGCTTATTTCTTTCCGCGGATTTGGGTTTTCAGGGTAATGGGGCTTGATTGGTATGGTCGGCTTTGATTGGAGGCCTTGGAATTAGCTTCGGCGTTGACCACAAAGCACGTGTCCAATTATCCCGCGTTGGTCGCCTTCAAGCCGGGCTCTTGGCACCCGAAGCTCAAGCTGCATTCGCTTGCTGCAGCTTGGAAGAGCCCTCCTGTGCGTTTAACATACTTCCGGCAAATCCGGAAAACAAGTCGAAGATCAGACGCTGTCTGAAAGCGGATTTTTGGGTACCGGAGGAAATGAAATCTTCCAGTACAATGGGTGATAAGACCGTATCCACACACGGCCTAGTTTCGGGGAAACTGGGAGGTTGCTTCTTTTGCAAGAAAAATCGCCTGGGATATGAGGCTGACTAAAGCTGGTGTTGGCGTTGTACCCTTCCGCTCGATTTGAATTCGTGTCCAATTTTTGTGGATCACGAAACTGAGGCATTGAAGGCCGAAGTAAGAAGGACTAACGCGGTTTCCGTGTGATGCACAAGGTTGGAGGATTTTTTTGATACTGTACAAAGGGATAATTGCATGGAAAGAGACACAGGCGAAAAGGTTCTTTTTGAAGGGCCGTATTTCCGGGACATGATTTTCGAGCCGGCTGGTCGAGAGTTCCTTCGTCAACGCCTTTTGGAATGCCTAGGTGGGCCTTGGCCAGAGGGGGGTGATCTTCGACCCGTTGTTCGCCAGGTGTGGCAGCGGGAAGGATATCGGATCGAGTCAGTCACCTACGAGGCAATTCCCGGCGATCGAATCCCGGCGTTGGTTCTCGTTCCTGAGGGAGTCTCTGCCCAAACTCCCGCACCAGCAGTTGCGGTTTGGCATCAGCACAATGGAGAGTGGCATTTGGGCAAAAGCGAGCCTGCCGGTTTGGCTGGCAATCCCATGCACCATACGGGGGTGGCTTTGGTTCGGGAGGGTTACGTCGTCCTTTGTCCGGATGCATTGTGCTTTGAGGAGCGTCAGGACCCGGTTCTGAAAGGAGGTGACTACGAGCGGTTTGAATTTCTCCGATATGTGGTAAGCGGGAAATGCCTCGCCTGGCGAAACATTTTGGACATGCGGCGGGCAATCGATTATCTGTGTAACCGGCCGGATGTGCGTGCTGATAGGATAGGGTGTTACGGCCACTCGATGGGTTCAACCTTTACCTGGCTTGTGGGACCATGGGAGCCCAGGCTTCGGTGCTTGGCGGGCAATTGCTGTCTTCCTACCTACACGGGTATCCACAAGCATAAGTTGCTGCATTGCTTTCCGAATTTTATCCCGGGGTGGTACCGGTATGCGGACACTCCGGAAATCGTGGCTTTGGCTTGTCCTAAACCGCTGCATCTGAATTTTGGCGAGAAAGATGATGGCAGTCCGATCGAGGAGGTTCGGCAAGCAGTAGCCCGGATTGCCCGGGTCTACGAAGGGGCCGCGGTCCCACAGAACTTTTCCTACTTTATCGAAGAGGGTGCCGGTCATGTGCTTTCGCCGGCAATGTGGGAACGGATTCGGGAGTTTTTTGCCCGCCACCTTCGCAGCTAGATTGAGTGGGCATTTAGGAATAAAAACCGCTCGGTTGGGATTAGTATCAATCCCTTGCGGTGAGTGTAGATCGCTTGGGGTGTGTAAAGTTGCTCTCGCTGGGCTGTCTCTGCCGCCAATATTCCCTTGCGTTTGCCGGGAACTTTGAAGGCAAACTTGCTCTTTTGAGCCGACCGTGATGGGCTTTGGGTATTCTTGGGGAGAGAGCGGGTGGCATATCGAGGGTGGTCTAGCCGCGGGGCGGTTTGGCGGGTATTCCGCTGCCAGGTTCCGGCTGAGCGGCCACCCGCGGTGCGGGTTCCGAATTTCGGCGATAAACCCCAACGTCGGTCACGCCATCCCCGTTGAAATCACCAGTTACTGGCAGGTCACCTTTTTGTCCGAGGGAGATTACCCGGTCCTGGGCTGTGAGGCGACGGTCTCCGTCCATATCGAGGATAAAGGTGCCTTCTCGCCAGATGCCTAGATCGGTAATTCCATCCCCGTTCCAATCACCCACCACAGGCAGATCGCCCAGCTGACCGAAGCTTTCGATGACCAAGTCGTGGGCTGTGAGCCGACCGTCACCGTCGATATCGAGGATCCACCGCCCTTCCACGAACACACCGATGTTCGTGATACCATCGTCATTCCAGTCTCCGGTGACCGGGATGGCCTGCCGGGATCCAAAGAAGAATACGTGATCGATAGCATCGGCCCGAAGCGGCCCCCGGGAAGTTAGCCTAAGAGCCCGGGCTCCCGAGGTTTGCTGATTTTCTTGGGGAGGTAGGTTCTTAGGTGGACCTTCGCGGCGATTGGCTGCGTCGGGCAGACCGGGTTCATGACGCACGGCCAATTCATCGCGGATCCATGCTGGCCCGAAGATCCCTACGTCCGTCTTACCATCTCCATCCCAATCCCCGGTGACCGGCCGATCGCTCGATTGGCCTAGCTGGACCCATAAATCCCCTTCGTCCCAAATACCGTTGCCATTGAGATCAAGGAACCAGAGTCCCTCCAAGTAGATGCCGATCTGGGCCTTGCCGTCGCCATCGAAGTCACCCGTTACCGGCAGGCTTCCAGGGGCACCAAAACTTGCCTGAAGCAAAATCTGGCCGGTATTAGGATCGAGGATAATCCACTCGCCCTCCTCAAGTCGCCACTGGGACCAGCTGACCGGGTCCAGGCGGGAAGAAACCTCGCGAAACTTTGGACTGCTGGGCGAACTTTGCCGGGGCTGGCCGGCGTTGATCACACTAAGATGCCAGCTCCACTGTTCTTCCAGCACTCCCCCTGACCCCATGAAACCAGCACCCGGTCCGAAGCGGAGAGGCTCCTGCGGAAAGACTGGAATCGGAAGCGGCCGAGGGCCTTTGTCCGTCGGCCAAATGTTCACCACAGTGGTCATTTGTGCCCATCTCGGAGGAAGGTCCAGAGGAAGTGGTAGTGGCAGATAGTCGATCTTGAGTTCGCTGAAGTTGTTTTCCGCTGCCACATCGCCCGGAGCCAGTGGAATCCGCAGGATGGCGTCGTTTTGCGGATCGGTTTTCAGTTCCGCGAGGATTGCCGGATCGATCGGCTCTCCGGGATTAACCGCGATGCCCCCTTTTGTGCCCGGGGTATCCCGTCCGTCTTCAAAACCGGCAGGGTGTACCTGGTAAACGCAGTAAATCCCCGGCGGTAGTTTTGAAAACTGGTAGTACCCGCGGGCATCGGTGACCGCTGTGATGGGTTGGCCATTGGAATCCAAAATTGGTTCACCCCTTTCGTTCATTAGCCGAAGGATTACCCCAGGAATCGGAATGGCCTGGGGTCCTCGAATGCCCGTTCGCTCTCCAGTCAAGGGAGCGGCCTCTTGCCCGGGTAACACAAGGATCGGTGGGCCATCTTGAAAAACATATCCGGAAATGCTAGCCGGTTCCCACTCGATGAAACGGTAATCGACCCCTTGTCCACCAGGTGGGAGTTTAATTCCCGTAATCCGGTCATTTCCGTCGATCCATCCGCCGTAGTTGCCAACACACTCCGGGCCGTCGAAGTAATCTTGGGGTTGTTCCTCCTCCACGGAATACATCCCTGGGGGAAGGTTTTCGAATAGCCATCTGCCTTGCAGGTCTGTGAGGGTGGTAGCTACTACCACTCCGCCTGCATCCAACAAGCGGATGGTAACCCCGGGGATAGGTTTTTCGCCGGGATCAAGCAAGCAATTCCCATTTCGGTCGGCAAAGACAAGCCCGGAAAGAGTTGCCGGCCGGAGTTCGCCGAAGTTGTAATCCCGGGCCGATTGGGCGGGGCGGAGAAATATCCCCGTCATCCGATCGTGAGCATCGTCAAGAAGCCCTCCGGCATTTCCGAGACTGTCGCGACCGTCGAAATACCCCGCAGGTTGGACCTCCTGAATTCCGTACGTCCGGTTAGGAGCCAGACCGTCGAAGCGATAGGCCCCTTGGGAATCGGTCACGGTTTCGATTCCTAGCGGTTCGCCGTTTTCGTCAAGCAGGAGGATTCGAACCCCGGGAATCCCTCGCTCTCCCGGATCGCGTCGGCCGTTTTGGTTGTCATCTTCGTACACGGAACCGGCAAGGCTTGCTGGTTCCCATTCGCGGAATATGTAGCCAGAAGCCTGAGTTCCGGAAGTTAGAACGATGCGTTCCACCCGGTCCGGATGCCGAATTATCCCCCCGGCCGAACCAACTCTCACCCCGCCATCAAAGTATCCTTCCGGCTGGATTTGTTCTAGTCCGTAAACCCCTGGGGGAAGGTTCATAAAGCAGAAACGCCCTTGGCTGTCGGTGATGGTACTGGTCAGCCGGGCCCCGTGGTCGTCAAGAAGCCACACAGTCACCCGATGGATCGGATGTTCACCAGCATCGAGAGTCCAATCGCCATTTCGGTCGGCAAAGACCATCCCGCAGATACTCACCGGAAGCAATTCGCCAAACCAGTAATCGGTGCCCGCAATGCCGCTCGAAAGCCAAATGTCCTGAACAAAGTCCCCTTCAGGGGCAAGGATTCCGCCGGCTGTCCCTACCCGGTCTTTTCCGTCGAGGAATCCTTCCGGTTGGAATTCCCGAAGAGACCACATTCCCGGGAGAAGCCCGGCTAGGTGGAAGGAACCATCTTCAGCGGTGAGCACCTCGAGTTCTGTGGGCCCTTCATCTTCCGGCAGCGGTCCGGAGTATTGAGCGATGAGCCGAGTGCCAGGAATTCCCGGCTCACCTGGGTCGGGAACACCATTATCATTTGCATCGTGATAGACCTTTCCCTGAAGACCGGCCGGCCGGGCTTCGGCAAACTTGTAGGCAACTCCCCGTTGCCCGCCAAGAAGGGTAATTCCCTTGATGTTATTAGCGGATACCACGATTCCTTGCGGAACCCCGTCCACCTGGCCCGAAAGGGCCGTCACACTGAAGTAACCCAGCGGTTGTTGCTGCCGCAGCTGGTAGATTCCGGGGAGCAGATTTTCGAAGAGGAAATTACCGGCGGCATCGGTGACGGCTATCAGGCCCGTGGGCATGTATTCTGCCCCCTCCCACCGCCAAAGTTCCACAATAACGTCAGGGATTCCCGGTTCATCCGCATCCCGGCGGAAATTGAGATTGGTATCTTCGAAAACAACCCCCTCCAAAACGGCGGGCAATGGTTGCTGCTGTAGGGAAAGGAATGCACCAGCTGTATAAACGGGTGAGGGCACATCGCTTGGGGGCACATAGTCATCCGGCGGCAGAGGCAGCCCGCTGGCTTCCAGGAGAGAATCGAAGGCATCGTAAAATCTGGCCGTTTCTTCGGCGGGAAAGAAATGAGGGGCTTCAAAACGGCCAATCAGGATCGATCCCTCGAATTCATTCCCCTCTACCACCGCGTTCGGGCCAAGAAAGCCCATTTCGTCCACATCGATCGAAAAGATGAGGTAATCTCCTGCCTCAAACCCCTCGAACCGAAGTCGCAGAATCGTTCCTCCGTCCTCTACCTCCGGAATGATCTGGGTGATCCCGTGAGACTCGATAATTTGAAATGGAGACCAGCCGAAGGCTCCTAGCCCACCGGCGCCGGTGTCGAATAAAGCATCGCCAATGGTCAGACCGTTCCCTTCCTTGTCTGTATCGATGATCAGCTCGACCAGCCTCGTACCAGGTGCTCCGCCTTGAAAAGTGAGGTGGAAGACATTCGGAGCGTGGTCTTCCCCAGCCGAGGGTTCGAAATAGACCACTCCCAGCTGAACTGGCGGAACCGGGATCGGCTGCACGGACAAGAGCTCGCGGGTTTCAAGTGGTTCCACACGGCATTTTCGTAGCAAGGATCTTACCCCGGAAGCTGCTCCGGCTCGCAAGGTCTGACCGGAAGAAGACATCCTGCCTTCTACCCTAGAGAAACCCCGCCGGTTCTGGGTCTTTCTTCTTGCCTGCCGTCGGAGGTGTTTCCAGAAATATCCGAACACAGCACTCCTTCCTTACAAACTTTCCTTCCGTGGCTAGGGAACTTGTGCTCCGTTAGGCCGTGAAACAATGCCCTAATGTGTGCTGTTTCCTGTTTGAGAAGGGCCGATTACTTTTGAGGGTCGGAAGTTCCTTGGATCCCCATCACCGCTCGAACGCTTGGAGGTCTTTTCTCGGCTACATGTGCTATCGAGGGCTCATGGCGATGCTTTCCACGGTCCCGAGGAACCAAAAACGAATTGTGGTATCGAAACTGCCGGAAAGGAGCCGATCGGCCTCCGCTTGCCAAAGGAGGCAACTGACCGTCCCGGTATGACCTGCCAACATTGCCAAGGTGTTTCCCCCTGGTAATTGAATGAGTCGGATGATGTTGTCGGTACTGCCAATCGCCAGCCGATTGGGACCACACCAGCAAATTGCAGTGGCGGGGGTTGTTAAAGTGATTTGGTTTACCTGGGTCACAGTTTGCACGTCCCAAATGATGAGCCGGTGATCCTCGCCTGCGGAAGCCAGTTGGTTGCCATCGGGGCTAAAGACTAGAGCTCTTACCCGGCGGTGATGGCCGGCGAGATCACCCAGCAACTCCCAGGTGTTGGTTTTCCAAAGGCGGATAGTACCTTGTCGCCCTGCCACAGCTAGGAGATCCCCAGAGGGGGAAAATTGGGCTACCCGCAGGTCACGTCCCGGGCCTTGCAAAGGGGCGAGGGGCTTTTTGGCCGTGAGGTCGAACACCACCAGTTTCCCCTCGAACCCTCCGGCCACCAACCTTTGGCCTGCAGGGCAGACGGCCAACACAAAGATGGCTTCTTGCCACCGATCCAGGGCCACAGGAGGGGAAAGATTCCAACCTTCCTGGGAACGTTGCAACCCCCATAAAAGAATCCGCCCATCTTGGCCGGCGGTGACAAGTTCGCTTCCCGGAGGCACGAAGACCACCGCTCGGACCCAGTCGGTATGGCCTACACCGCGGCCCAATAGCTCAAGCGATTTCACATCCCAAATCCTTAGGAGGTGATCATCCCCGCAGGTGGCAAGCAACGTTCCGGAGGGATCCACGGCCATCGCGGAGATAACCCCCGCTCGATCCAGTCGAGCTGCCGCCTCGTCCTGGAGGATCGCCACTGTTCGGATACTCGGAGGGCCGGGGACATCTCCCAAAACTACTTCGGAAGTGGTCTCGGACCGGGCAAGTCCCAAGACTAAAAAAGCAACGGCTGAAAGAATGCCCCCGATAACGCGGTGCTTAACCATAGGGATCCTCAGGTGCTGAACAATGATGGGCAGAATGATTGGCCTGCGAAGGCCCACAACAATTTGGGCAAACGTGTCCTTAGAGTCGGGATTCGTTCGGTTAGTCGAGATTTAGGGTTAGACGCAAAAGCTTTTCCCGAACGGCTTGGTTGCGGCCCCTCCAATTTCGTTCACTTCATGGCCTCGCTGGAATTGCAGAGGCTTGTCGCCCAAGGGTGGCCCCCTCACCGATTCTTTGTGATCGGTTAGCACCAGATGGAAAAGTCGAGAAAATTTCGCCGATCGAAAATCTTTGCCCCTTTTTGCTCCTTTTTGTTCTCGGCAATCTTTTTGTGGGCAGTTTTGCAAGCTCGTTGTGAAGGCGGGGAACGAGGCCGACGACGCTGTGCCGATCCAACTTTCGACGCAATGAGAGTTTTTTTCAACCCTATGGCACCTTGTGGCCGTGGGTGAATATTGGCCCGACGGCCTCCTTTCCGCAACCGGTAAGTCTTGAATTCCGCCTCGAATGCCACGTGGGGGAATTTTTCCAGTCGACGGGAGCGTTCCTCCCACTGAAGGGATTCAGCCCAAGAAAGCCGAAGCTTCCGGCCTGCGTGCAACCGGCTTTGGGGAATACATCTCGGCTATTAAAACCCAGCTATTAAAAGGAGAGGGCCTTTCTTTTGGAGGCTTAGGCAATTTCCTTGCAGAGCTGATTAGAAGTCTCGGCATTGGAGCAGGCATCCCCGCGGGGGTGTAAAGGCCTTTTCTGACAAAGTGCGGGGTGTAGGCCGGTGGGTTAAAAGCATTTCTATCGAAACCTTCTGTGGCAGAAAAACTGACATGGCCCCGGAAGAAACTCTTCCCCAATTGGGAGGATGGTCCCCACCGGCTCTCCGCTCGACCAGGGGGTTCGACAAGAGCCGGCCCCGAAAGGTGCTACCAAGGAAAGCAGCCGGCTAGAGCAGGCTTCCCACTGGGCGAATAAATCTTTCGCCGTCTCCTCGGAACTCCCGAAACGCGTTGGTAGGGGCAGCTCCCCTTGGCGAAGCTCCGCCGGGCAAAAGCTGGCAGCTCCCTCGGCGAGCCGAATTTGGGGCTTTCTAGGGTCTGGAACAAGAATGACGGCCAGGATATTTCTCCTGGGGGGCAACGGTTTAAGTTCCCCCTGCCACCCGGCCGAATCTCAAATTACCCACCACGGGCTTCGGCAACCCGGGAGAGATGTCCCGCGGTCTGTAAGTCGGAGGGGGAACCAACCAGCACGGCGAAAGCTCTGGAACTGTTGCGAACAAATTTTTATGCGTAAAATAAAAAGTGGTAGGAGAGCCGATCAGAGGGAAAAACACTCGGGTGGGGCGTTCGAGGAGGGGTTGTCCGGATTGTGAGTTGTCCAAGGTGCGTGCTTCCTTTGATGGGAGTGTGGGTCGGAAGAAGCTCGCCAAAGGAGGAGTACGCCTATGCCTACTTACGAATTTGAGTGTTCGCAGTGCCGGAAGACCTTCACCGAAAAGATGAGCTTCGAAGAGCACGGCAAGAAGAAGGTCAAATGCCCGAAGTGCGGAAGCACCAAGGTCACCCAGGTGCTAAGTGCCGTGTTTGTTAAGACTTCCAAGAAATCGTGAAGGATCTGCCGCTTTTCAAGTGTTTAGGCTATGGTCTTGCGAACGGCCTCACCCCGTAGGCTGGGGCCAAAGTTCGCCGGCCGGCGGTAGTTGGCTGAACTTATGAGGGGAGTGCAGCTTTCAGCCCAAACTGGGCTTTTTTTGTCTCGTTCTCCTACCCGTCAGATTACCTATGATTGACTGAACTCCTTGAAAATGCCCGTAAGCTGACTCGTGGTTGGTGTTCTAGGTGGTCTCGCGTTAAAAATCTCGTTCCTTGGGGTTCTCCTCTCGATTCTCTTGTTGCTTTGTCCCGAGCGGTCGCCTAGCGGTGCCAGGGTGGGGCCAAGAAGCTAATTGCTTCTTCAAAGGTTGGCCGGCGGCGGAAATCCCGAGGGTCGTACAGAGGGTTGTTCGGATCGGGCTCCAGCCACCGGATATGCTGCCGGCCGAAATAACTTCCGTAAAACTGGTAGTTCGAATCCACCCACCGGCAAACCCGCATTAACTCCATCGGAGTTAGTAGCCTGGTATGATCGGTGGTTGCATTTTTCGGATGAGCCGGATCGGTTAGGATCCGGACCAGTTCGCTGGCATAGCTGCCCAAGCTTTTCGGCGGCAGGTAAGCTCCGTTGTAGTTTCCCTGGTCCCCTTTCAGGAAGGAAGTGAATTCTGCAATGAGCGGGCCTGCCAGCTCCCGTTTGGCTAGCTCCTCGTACGAGATCGAGTACATCAGCGTCGGCTCACCGGTTAACCGCAAGCCTCCAGCCGGATCTTGGCTCCCGTGGCAAGAGATGCACTTGGCATCCCAAATTGGCTGGATGTCAGTCGGATAGTGGATCACCTGTCCTGGCTTCCCGTCTCCGCCATTTTCTACCAGATCACAGGGCTGAGGCATGAGGCGACTGGGCGGTCGGCGAAGAGCCAACGGAACTCCATCGGTCCGCACCGGGGGGGTCCGATTCCGCTGTCCGTGACAACCGTTGCAGGAACGAATTTCGCCGGGGGCATAATTCACGTAGGTTCGTTCCCGTTGGATTTCTCGGAAGTTTTCATCGAGGGCCTGAAGGAAGATGGCTCGCCCGGCCGGTACCACAAAGTGGGCCGAACCGTCCGCTTCCACCGGTACCACCCCCCACTGGACCCGCGGCCAAAGGGCAGCTTTCCAGCTGGAGCTACTGATGGAAGGATCCCACCGCCGACCGGTAGACCAATACCGGGGCAAAACTTCGTTGATCCGGAGCCATTTCACTTCTCCGGGCCTTACCCCATCCATGCCGTCAGTAATGTTGGTAACGATGCAAATGGCCTCGTTCTTGGCCGCAGCCGAAGGATTGCGTGGTACCGTGCGACCTACGCCGGCTGGCCGAGGCAGAATCGGCGTGGGATGCCAGCAAGAGAGGTGCGGGTCCCGGTGGACCAGCCGGTGTCGGCCCTCGATATCCAAAAGGATAATCCCATAAGCGTTTGGCACATTTTGATAGTGGGCAAACGGATCCATCTTGTAGGAAGCCAAAAACAGACGATCGGTAATCGGGAAGGGATGAGTATACAAATGTCCTCGAGCCCCCTCCTTGTCGTGGACGTACCGTCCCGATCGCGTGCGGAAGTACCACCCAGGCTCGGTCCGTCGGTCAATGCAAACATGGGGCGTGATATTTATCACGGGCCAGCGGGGATCCCGTTCCACGAAATCCGGCTCGTTCGGGAGTGGACCTGGCTCCCGTTGGCCCCGACCTGCATCCACTAAAAGAATGGCCCCAAGACAGCCTCCCTGTGGATAGTGGCAAGTTCCCACACAGACAAACCGATCCGTTCTTCCCGGAAGGGGTTGCGGGTACATGTAAATTGTCGTTGTGTCATCCGCCAACCCGTAAAGTTCCTGCGGAAAGGTCCCGTCGTAGTTCATCGACCAAAGCGTTTTGGCAACCCGTGCACCTTTGTCTACGTATTCCCAACGGTGATAAAGTAGTCGGCCATCAAGGAGAGGAAGCGGACAGAATTCACTTACCGGGCTAAAAGTTAGCCGATGAATTTGGCCATCGGGGAAGAGCCGATAAAGGTTTAAAGCGGAAAGATGAGCTGACCCTCCGCAGAGAATCGTGTGTTCACACCGGTTGGAGGCAAACACGATGGACCCATCCGGCAGATAAGCTGGATGAATATCGTCGATATGGTAGGGCCGGCCCCAACGGGCGATTTTCTCGGCCTCATCCGGCGGGGAAAACGTCAACTGTCGTAATCCGGTCCCGTCCAAGTTTACTTCCCAAATCCGATACCCTGCTCCCGGTCGCTCGCGAAAGTCGAAGACCACCCGGGTGGCATCGGGCGAAAGTCGGGCACTGCCAATGAACCCCTTTCCCCCAGGAAGTTGGGCTGCGGTGATTACCGGCCGTTCCTCGCCTGTCCTCAGGTTGTAAATGTAAATGCCATTCCGGGGATCGAACCGGTCAGGATTCGTGCACTCATCGATGTCTGTATAGTAGTGCTTCGAGGAGTATACCCGCCGTTTCACGAAAAGGATTTCCTCAAAACCCAGATCCTCTGGGGAAAGGCTAAGCTCGGGACTTTCCGGGGGACTCCATGGCAATTCCTCTTCCGGAAGAGCCGGTCGATCCGCTCGGCCTTTCGGAGCACCGGCCCCAAACAAGTTGGCCGAATGCCATGTCCAGACCAAAATCCCTATCAAAAGGGGTAGAAGAACGTGGCTCCTTTGAGGCAACCCAGCCATGCTAAGTGAAAGGAGCCGAAGATGCCAAAGCAAAGTGAAAACGTTTTGGGCACCGATTCTCATTTGTTCCCGCTCCTCCGTACAAGAGAGAAGCCAAAATAACGATTAGCTCCTCGGCAAAATCCGGGTGCCTTTTCCGCCACTTTTTCCGTAAGCTGGGGCCATCTTTGCTAACGCTTACCAAGCACGACCACTTAAACAATTAACGTTCCTATCGTTCTGCCTTGGGCATTTCGCACTAAATCTACTGTAAAATCCTAACCAAAGAAATCCAAGATCCCAGAACACTGGCCAACAAAGAGCCGAGCGATCCCAAGCCCAAAAGTACCGAACATCCGAGCATCCGCCCCACTTTTCGTTGCCGGCCGGACCGGGTCTGAGGGATTCCGAGCTGTCGGGAAAGCCGGGCCTTCATTCCGGAAATCCCGACTGCCCTTTTCCAGGAGAAAGAGAACCCCCACTTGCCGGTTGTTCTGCGCGCCATCGGATCTCGCCCCTTAAGCAAAGAACTTTCTTACTCTGCCGGACTGGCTCGTATTCTAAAGTCGTTCTCTTTGGCCCGGTTGCTAGGCTGCCTTTGGCCCGGAGTGTTGCAGGGCCTAGTTATAATCGAACCCTCCAAATCATTCCCCGGGGCCATGTAGCCGGTTGCCAAAAAAAGGAATCCATCCCCGACAGAACCGGGAAGTGCATAAATTGGCATCTGACGCTCGAGGGCCGAAAGTATTCAGGGTTTCCCCTTACTTGTTTCCATTGTAGGTCCCAGATATAGCGATTAGCAGGGGTTTCCTTTGGGGATGCCGGGATTGGTCCCGGGCGGGGATTTCCCGGGGAGGAATTTTGGATGGGGGATGTTGGCCCGGCCAACCTTTAAGCAGCGGGACGAGAGTTTTGTGTGCGGCCGGGCCATGGTTCTGCTTCGGCTACAGCAACAGGCGTGAAGGCCCAGGATTTGAAGAGGGCACCAAGCTTCCTTGCACGTTAGGAGCCACCAGGGGGTGGCAGACAAAGCGGTAGGTACTTTCAAAAGCTGACAACTAGAAAAGGGGCCAGGGCTAAATTTCTTCCTAGATTCGGCTTTCCCTCGGACATTTTTTGCCTTGGCAACTCAGTGAGGGTATCGGTTGGAACACCGGTTCTTCTGAGTCACCGTCAATTTTCGCCGGGCTTAACAGGTTTAGTTATGGGACGCCACCTCCCCTCCCGGCCTACCACACCATCCTCCTGGACGGACAAGCCCGCTAAAGGTTCTTTCGGACTTTCCCCGAGGGGTTCCTCGGGCAGAACCCACTCCAATTCCGAAGGCAAGAGGAGTTCGGGGGGAAGCTCGACCTCTGGGGGAAGATCCGATTCTGGGCTTAGTTGTTGTGGGGCGGAGGAAGAGGGACCAGAGTTTTGTCCCCGCGGCCGGACCAAGGGGCCGGGGTCGATCCACATGCCGCTCTCATCGAGTTTCATCGTGCCCAAGTTGTAGTCGAGCACCATTCGCTGGACTTCGTAGCGGACCCATCCATCCAAGAATTCGTTTTGGGCCCGGAGGAGGGCATCCAGGGCTGTCACCAAGTCGCGAGCGGTGGTGGCTCCGAGGGTGAACTCTTCCTGTCCGGGTCTGGGAGGCCGCATCAGCTCAAGCCGTTGTTGTTCTACCCGGCCGATGGCTGTGAGCACCCCCGCTCGCTGTAACTCGAACTGTACCTGAGCCAGTTCGATAGCCCGGAGGTTTTCTCGCAAAATTTGCCGGACACGGTCCTCAAAAAGATAGTACTCGCGGCGGGCCCGTTGGTACTGAATGAGAGCCTGACGGTATTGGTTCCGTTCCGCCCGCCTTGTGAGCGGAGCATCAAACTGCACCCCTACCCGTACACTACCTATCGTGTTATGCACGGGAGCCAGGGTATCACTCGTGGTAGTAACGTTTCCGTCGAAGACCAAGCTGAGATCGCTTTTTAGGCGATTGGCAGCAATTTCAACCTGACGCCATTGGTCAACGAGTGCTGCACGCATGTTCATCCAATCCAGTCGGTTCTCGCGAGCAATGGCGAAGGCTTCCTCCGGGTCAAGCTCCACCGGGGTCAGGACCGGAATTTCTAACCGGACTCTTGCTTGCAGCAACGATAAGCTCATTAACCCAGAGGCCAAGGTATTGAGGAGATTTTCCAATTGCTGAAAAAGATTGTTCCACGCGGATAATTCCAGGTCGGTTTTCCCTTTTGCCTCTCCAATAAGCTTGGCCTGCTGGCGAAGCTCAACGGCGAGCGACTCTAGCTGGTGTCGCAAGCCGGGCATTTCCCGAAGGTTTTCAAACCATTGTCTTTCTGCCTCATCCGTCAGGAGTTGGTCCGCAACTTTCTTGACTTCCGGAGCAGTGTTTCCGAGGTATTCTGCGTGGAGTTCGACCACCCGCCGACGAAAAGCAGATCGGTCGGCGATGCGGGGGTCGACGTCACCGGTGCGAAATTCGGGTCGCTGGGAGAGTCTTTCCAGCCACCGCTCTCGCGTGGGGACTGCTTCTAACAACCGTTCTAAGTCGCGGTCTGCTTTGCCGAGGTGGACTTCCATGGCGTCGGCAAATTGGGGCAGGAGATTTCCCACCTTCCCTAGAAGACCAGCCGCCTGAGGGACAAACGTGTCTCGTTGCACTCGGGTTTTTTCCGCGGCCTGATTGGCAAGGTCAGTTGCGGACTCAATCAGTTTGGGCACAACCTGAGGCAGTTCCTCGGCCGGTCCTAGCAGGGCAGCATCACACTGTTTTTGAAGGGCTTGGGTGGAGCTCACCATGGGGGCTGCTCGTAAGGCAAACGCAGCACGGAGAAGGAGGTCGCAGGTCCGGCTAACCGCTTGGACGGCCGGGACGTGGTTGCCTGTGGCGTGGGCGTTATTTGCCTCTTGTAATGCGGCCTTCGCCTCAGCAGTAGCACCTTCTGCGGCTAAAGTGTCGCGGATACCTGCCCACAGTTCCCGCACGGGACTGAGCAGAGCGGCCACCTCCTCCTGACGTTCCGACAAAGCGGCGTCTAGCAAGTCGAAAGGCTGCAATAGCGGATCCTCAATCCGCACGGGCAGATGAGGAGGCAAACCCAGGAGAATCTTGTAGGCATCCAATTGGTTGGCATAAGTATTTTGCCGAGCTAAGAGCTGCAACTGCGAGGAGTAGAGGTTTTGCCGGATTTCGTCCACTTGACGTCGGCTAATTCGGCCGGCTGCATAAAAGGCGTCGATCCGCTCCAGGCTGTCTCGCAAGGAGGCTACGTTGGCCCGCTGATTGCGGATCTGGATTTCTTGTTCTACTAGCGACAGATACCCCCCCACGGAGGCTGTCAGTCCAGGGGAAGCACCCCCGAGCGGAATCCCGCCCGGAGAAGGCCCCGGTCCGGGACTTAGCCCAGCTACCACGTTCAGATAGAAGCCTTGTCGGAAGCGTTCGAATTGGCGGAGGTTAGCCAGGAGATTTCGTTCGGCTTGGGTGAGATCTTCGAGGATGACAGCTCGCCCGGCTCCACGCAAAAGCGGTTGAACGACACTAAGGCTGATGGGGGTGACTGCACTGTAGCCGTCTCGGCCCGAAAATTGCCAGGTGATCGAATTTGCCACCTCCACCACCAGTTGTGTGCCCGTAGCCATCAATCGGCGAGCACTGATCGGAGTGGAAGTTTGAAGGGTACTTGAGTCCGGCCCCCGACCTCCTAGCGGTCCCCGTCGGGTAAAGAATGTGTCATTTCCCCCGAAAAACTGCACCTGAAAGCGAAACCGTTGGAGACTTACTTGGAGAGCCGAAAGATAAATATCTTCTAACTCTTGTTGATACTGGGATGAATGCAAGAGAGCTAAATGTACAGCTGTGCGTCTATCGAGCCGAACAAAGCCTTTCTCGTCCCGGGGGAGAAAGCTCATCCAGTCAGGGTTTTCCACCGTACGTGTGCATCCGTACTTAGCCTCGTACGGAGCCCCCCGTTTTCCGTATACCTCGTGGAGCAGCTGGTGAGATGTAGGATCGTCGGGCGGCATCGGGGGGACGTCGGCAGGGTGCGGATCATAAAATCGAGATTGCGGGGGAGGTTCAATGGAAAAGTCTTTTAGTTCCCATCGAGGATCCTGAGCTTTTTCCTTGACGATCTCAAAAACCTCAAGATCCGCCCGCTGGCGGTAATGGGCCCGAGAACACCCTTGTAAGGCGAGTGCAACGGCTGCCAGAATCAAAAGCCACGACCAGAGGAAAGAGACTTGTCCCCCTCCCCTGCACATGTTTCCTCCCTTTGTGTGAAGGAGCGGGCCAAAACTGAAGAGCTTTTGCCGCCGGGGAACAGCCCACCAGGGCATTCGGCTCTTGGATAGTGGAGATCGGGCGAAATTTCGTACAAACTCCGTGGAAGGTATCATGGCCACCAGAGCCCAATTTCAAGCTAATTCCCGAGGATCAACCACGCTGGCGGTAGGAAAACAAATGCCCCTCGCTTGCGGACTCTCCTCGCTTACTGACGGCGGGAATCTGGTGCACCCGAAACGGCAGAGCCGCTGGAGGCACTTTATGTTTCTACTTCGAAAGAGTCTTTTTGCCCCGAAGACAACATGCGGGCCGGGCGACGGCCCCGTGAAACTCCCATTAGGAAAAGTTTGGCCCTGCGGCTTGCCTCCAGCCTTTTCTGGCAAGCCGTAACATCTAAAGGACGCCGCATCGTAAAGCAGATTGTAGATTAGAAGTCTCTCGGTAGTGGGCCCGTAGATCCGGCGGCTTACCCTCGCCGGTTGTGCGGTGATCCGAAAGCACCCGAGTTGGGCTGGGAGCTTTGCGGTTTTTTCCGAGCCTTCAGGGTGAGCCGATGCTACTCCGCCAATTATTTTGTAGTTTGATCTAGGCCGAATTAGCCCGGAATGCGTTCCGTTGCGAAAAGCCCATTGCGGAAATCACGTCTTCGGGCTCTCAAATAAGCCCTAAGGACCGAAGTAAAAACGGGCGAATTCCCGCGGCTAAACTTAAAAAAACTTCCAGGGAAAGCAGCAAACTCATGTTTCGACGAAATTACCGTGATTTGCCGGAAAGTCCTAGTAATGACGGATCGGAATTCGGGAATATTGACTTTAACGGTCGTGCAAATTTTGAGGATCAATCCGGGGGAAGTCTTTCCTGGGGTTGAAACTAGGGCTTTTTTTGCAAGATTGCAAACGTCGGTCATCATGCAGCTTAGGGGAGGTTGGGTTTGGCAGGGGGTGAACCTTTTCGGGGTTGCCGCCGGGAATTCAAAGAAGGGAGAGGAAACAAGGGGCAATTAGAAAGTGGGGGTGTCCTTTGCTGCCATTCTCGGAACATTTCCCGGAGCCAGAGGTGTTGGGCTCAGCTGAAAGTTTGCCGGGTTTAAAGGGAGTTTGGCGTGGTCGCCACAGAAAAATTTCGGGGTTTGGCATCGAAACCGATTTAAAGTGGGAAGACTTCTACCCGAACCAAACCGATCAAATTGAACATCGGGCGATTGAGAGGCTTTTTCCCCGCCTTGTCGAAGCCTGCAATACCTTGTAGTATGACTAATCTCGAAAACTCGCACCGGTGTTTCGGTTGTAAATCTTTGGGGCACGCAATAAGGCCCGACAGTTAAGGCCATAAGTCTGGCTACGAATTAAGCCATCCGTGGATAAGCAATTAAGACTATCGAAGAAGTAATCAATTTGCCCTGGAAATGCAGGCCGCTAAAGTCCGGCAGAAATTATCGTCGTTTAACTTGTTTGTGTATTTAGTAGAGTGCTTTTAGGGATTTTTCGGGCGGTTGATAAGGTAGGGAGTTGGGAAGCCAACCCCGGCTGTACTGGCCCGTAGCAAGAGTGTGTTTTTCGAAAAGTCACATTATGTCCCGACATGGAGGAGTTTGAAGAGAAGCGAACCGCTCCAAGTAGACGGGAACTTCTGACGAAGAATTAGAATTTCGGTTAGATCGGCGAAATTCCAAAAATTGGTGGAAGGAAGAAAGAAGCCCCAAGAGAACCAGAAATTAAGGCTCTTTTAAGAGGGATACATCGGACATGCTTCGGAAAACAACGGTGCTCAAACCCGCGGAGGTTCAGCCTAAGTGGTGGGTTGTGGATGCCGAGGGAATGGTCGTGGGGCGGTTGGCAGCCCGAATTGCCCGGGTGTTGATGGGTAAACATCGACCAGATTACACCCCCCATGTACTTTGCGGGGATTATGTGATCGTAAAGAATGCCGACAAGGTCGTATTCACGGGGAAAAAGTGGGAGCAGAAAGAATATCGGTGGTACACCGGATATCCGGGCCAGAAGGTGGAAACTGCGGAGCGACGTCTGCAGCGGCGGCCGGAGCTTATCCTCCGGGAGGCCGTCCGGCGAATGTTGCCGAAAAATAAACTGGCTCGGCGGATGCTCGCCCGACTGAAAATCTACACCAGCAAAGCCCGAATTGATCCGGTAATCCGCCATCAAGCCCAGAAACCCCAACCGTTTGAATCCATCGTTTGGTGAAAGGGGCTCTTGGTCAGGCAGGGGACCAGTCGAGTTCCACAAGCCCTTCCCAATGCCGGCTTGAACCCCCGGAACTCAAATCCAGAGTTGCCGGGATGGCGTTTGTTATGGGTTACCAAGTCGGACCGCTGGGTCAGGGGCCGCAGAGCTGGAAAAAGGCAGGATGGAGGAGGTTTTTCAAGCGGCCGCAACTGGGCTTCTTGGACCGATGGAAATAACGGACAGAGGCCAGAACTGAATGGGCCTCTAAACCGATTGGCCTCTCCCCGCCCTGCAGTGTCCGTAAGATATAAATTGGCCAAAGCGTACTTAGAACCTATCCTATACAGCTTGGGGTGGCGAGGGATTTTTTGGAAACGTGGAAAAATCGACTTTCCTTTGTGCTAAAAGTGGGTGAGATCAACCTGGGGAGGTGAAGCGTTGATGACAGAACCTGTGGCGATGGAAGAAAAAGCCGAACAGCAAGCGGTTCCTAGTGAATCGGCCCAGCCCGAGGCTATGCCGGCTGAGCAGATTCCTCTCCCGCAAGGGGAGTACATAGCGACCGGGCGGCGGAAAACCGCAGTGGCTCGGGTACGCATGCGACCAGGGTCGGGGAACATCGTAATTAACGGCCGACCTTTAAATGAGTATTTCCCGAGCCTCTACCACCAGCTTGCAGTGACAAAGCCTCTGGATCTGGTGGGCAGGCGACATCTTTTCGATTTGGTCATCCGCGTAAACGGAGGAGGCCTCACAGGCCAGGCGGAGGCCTGCACCTTGGGAGTCGCCCGGGCATTAAAGCTTTATGACCCGTCGCTTTATCCCGTGCTTCGGGGGGCAGGTTTGCTCACCCGCGATGCTCGGAAGAAAGAGCGGAAGAAATACGGTCTGCACGGTGCTCGCCGTGGCACCCAGTTCTCCAAGCGTTAACAGCTTTGGAGTCTTGGTTGTGGGGGGGTTCCCTGCCCCTTACTTGCTGGGCCTTTTGGGGAGTCAAACTGGAACCGGGTAGCCCCAAGGGTTGGGGTAAGGCGGCCCCGAAAAGGATATTCGGAAAACTTGGTTTTTGAAGGGCGGGCTCTCGGAAGATGAGGGCCCGTTCTTTTTTGTCCGCATAAACGTTTCCTTTTTGGTCCGCACAACCCGTTTCCATGGCTATTGGGGATGTGGGGCGGGGAATTGCTCAGGCAGCCTTGGTTTTACGGGCCAGGTGTCAAACGAGGTTGCTACCCGGGCCATCTCGAGGGAAATTTCTCTCAGAGACCGGTCTTCGAAGTATCAAGACTATGCCGGGTTGTGGTTGGTAACCATTTTCCCCGAGGTTTCCGGGTATTACCGCCATACGGATTCACAGTAGTACAGCCTTACAGATTCACATTAGGTGCCAGAACCCTCCCAACTCCAGATGCTTTAAGTTTCGAGGCCACAAAAAGCCACCGCCAATCTTCTTTTTCTCGCTTTTCCCTTTAACGGAAGTCCCAAGTTACGATGGTCGTGTAAACCCTGCCACAAAGTTGCGAAAAGACTCCCCGACCCCGGAAACAAGGGCTGCTTCGTGATTTGGAGACAGTCGTTCAGGTGTTAACTTCGACGAGGCCATGGGGCAAAGGCACCCCAGGAGAGTTTCTTGCTAAGATGAGGCGGGGGAATGCCGACGCCGACGTGCGACGGTTTTTCTGGTGGACTGACCGTTGGGCTTTTCCCGGATGCCTCGCCGGGAAAGATGGTAAACATTTATTCGTTGGGCAGTTCAGCGATGCGGATATTCCGGAAAAAGATATCAGTCCCAGGATCGTGTCCCTGGAAGATGATGGTGCCTGGTTCCAAGCGTAGACCTTGCCGGGGATTGGGGTGAGGTGATCGGGTGTCTACCCAATCAGTCACTTGGTAACCATTGACCCATACAGCCATGTGAGGGCCGTCGGCTAAAATCGTTTTTGTGAACCATCGGAAGTCATCTGCTACTACCTTTCGAGCGTTTTGCCGGCGGAAGATCCCCCCGGTCCCTGCATCTCGCGGTTTGGCTCGATCCCCGCCGACAAAACCGTTGTGAATTTGGCTTTCATAGCCATTCATCATTTCGCCGGGGATGCAGCGGAAGAATACTCCGGAGTTGAGTTCCCGGCCGTTCACGAAGACATCCAATTGCAGAATAAAATCCGCGAAGACATCCGCGGTCTCCAGCTGCCCCCGGCCGCCTTGGAGTCGGAGGGAACCGTCGGAGGTAATAGTCACTTTGCTAGCAGATTGCGGATGAGTTCGCCAACCCGATAAGTCTTTCCCATTGAACAGCGAGCGAAATCCCAGGGGTAAGAGCTTGATATTGCGGAAGGCAATTCGCCCCTCGCGTACCTGTAACCCGATATGACCTTTCCGAACCGGGTGAGGATCTTCGTACTCAAGAACCTCTTCACCGTCGATGCGGACGACAATCTTCCCCCCTTCTGCCCGGACCTCTAGGGTCCGCCAACCGGGTTCTGGCTTGATGAGCCTTCCCTTTTGCCGGCGAACGAGGCTACCGGTGGGATACTCGCTTTTTTCGGGACTAGCAATATTTACCTCGTAGCAATCGGTGGCTACATCTCTAATTTGTAACGGACTTCTTAGGAAGACCCCGCTATTTGTTTCATCCGAGGCCGAAAACTCCAAGCGGAGGAGGAAGTCCGAGAATCGGCTTGTTGTGAAGAGAAACCCTTCCTCGGCCGATTCCGCTGTAATCACCCCTTCGCGGATTTCCCACTTAACAGGCCCCACTGGTTGCCAGCCGAATAGGGTTTCCCCGTCGAAGAGGGCGATCCACCCTTCGGCCACCTCAGACTCGGTTAAGATTGCCGGCAAAGGGGAAGGACTCCTTTCGGTAGTCTCGGCGGCCTGACCGGATAGCTCCCATCCGGCCGGGGATCCACCTACCCCACAACCGATTGCAAAGACCGCCCCAATAGTAAGTGCGGCGGTTTCCAAGCCCAGTATTCTGCCATTCATCGAACTGCCTCTACCACGCTAGGTCGGAAGGGTACATCTACGGAGCAAACCGCTTCCCTGGATCAAGTTCGCCGGCGGACTGAGTCCGCTTTGGCCCAAGCTTCCTGATCTAGTGAAATTGGTAGGTTTGCGGGTCTTTTTACGGGGAGTTTGGGGACCAGCCCAGCGGCAATTTTCTTGGGAATACCACACAGCATACCCGGACGTTTCCAACTAGGGGTTCGGCCGAGCGTTTCCGGCTAGTCCGCCAATAGCCGATTCACACTCTCCAACAACCGATCCATGGCGAAGGGTTTGCGAATGTAATCATCCACCCCCAGCATTTCTGCATAGGCCTTGTGGCGACTTCCTTCGTTGGCGGTAATCATGATGATGCGGACAGGAACCCGCCGGGTCCGCCGCAGCCGCTCAAGGACAAGAAAGCCGCTTCGCTTGGGCATCATCATGTCCAGAATGACCAGGTCGGGATTTTCCGTCTCCGCCAGCACAAGTCCCTGGTTACCGTCCCGTGCGATGAGCGTTTCGTAACCGGAAGCCTCCAACGCGGCCCGAATCGATTCGACGATGTCCGGGTCGTCGTCGACAAGAAGGATTCGCTTTTTCTTACGTACCTCCGTCTCATTGACAGCCGCAGCTCCAGAATCTGTCTTCTTCTCCGGCATCTCGTTTCCTCCAAATCCGCCTACTGATATCCCAGGCCTTGGCGAGGCATCCCGCCCATGTTGGCCAGCCTAAACTTGCGGAATGGTTGTCACATTACGCAAATCACCCAACAAGCAGCCTTAACACACTTCCATTCTTTGTGCGAGCCCAGCTTTCCTTGCGGGTGAGTCCTAAAAGTTTGATTGCTTTAGAGGCACGTGGCCTCCGGCTTACCCTTACTTTGAGGATCTCGTTGCCGCCCCTTCGACTTCGCGGCTCACTCCCGACGGTCTTGCAAGTGTAGAGAATTCCTCGGCAGGTGCGGGTTGAACTCCTTCACGTAGTAGCCCACGGCGGGGTAGAGCCTTTAATTGCCTCCTCGTGACGAAGAAGGGGCACTGTGCAGGGGAATGCCAAGTTGGTGTTCCTGAAACTTGAACCAAGTTGCAGCTTGGGGTGGGGTGCAAAACCCAGCTCATAAGTACCCCGGATCCTTTCCCCTCACGAGACCACCTCCATCTTCCATATTCCCTCAAGAAAGCTAGGATTTCAAGCCTTCCTCTGCCGGCCGAAAGACCAGGACTGGGTTAAAACGGCGTGCTTTTCCTCACTAGGGAACGCTCTCTTCGGCCGCAAGGACCGTTGCCAGCTCCATTTCGCCTACGTTTGCCCCCGAAAATCACTTTGACAATGAGATTTGCAGTGAAATTCGAGGACTAATTTTCCGGCAGACTTCAATTAAGACGAACTCCTGGCCGGCAAATCCGAGGCAAGGTCAATCGAGGAGGGAATCTGAAGCCTTACTCCCGTCTGGTGCCCGGTTTTAAAGTGCCGTGCTCCAGGACGTATACGGACCGGGCCAGGCGAAGGACCCTTGGATCATTACTGGCTGCGAGGACGGTTCCCCCCCGTAGGTGGTAGTCCTTTATGGACTCTAGGACTTTTGTAGCACCCTCTTCATCGAGCAAACCTGTGACTGAGTCGGCCACGAGGAGATCCGGTTTAATGGCCAAGGCCCGAAGGACCGAGGCCCTCTGTGCTTCCCCCAGACTCAGGTCCTCGACCTTCCAGTTCATCTTGGGAGTTAATCGGAACTCTTCTGCCAGACGATCGACACGTTCCCGGACCACCACGCGTACACGTCCCGGGACACCGAGCATCAAGTTTTCTAAAAGACTCCGGGTTTTTCGGAAATTGGGAATCTGGGGAATATATGAAATTCGGGCAGCAATGATGCGGTCCCGCACCCTCCGGGGCTGCTGGTAGAGGTCTGTCCCGTCGAACCAAACGGTCCCAGCACTTGGTGGCCTCAGTCCGGCAGCCACCGTCAACAGAAGCGATTTTCCGGAGCCGCTGGGACCTGTTACCACGACGAAATCTCCGGGCTTGATAACAAGCGACACCTCCGCGATGGCCCGGTAAGGCCCTTCGCGACGCCAAAAAATGATGCTTACATCGTCGACAGCTAGGAGTGCAGAAACGCTAATTGCCAACCTTAGAACTCCGGACTGCCTTGAACCTTCGGGTCAGCTTGTCTGTAGGATCTCTAACCTTATCACCTTTGTACCGTATTTCCCTTGCCGGCAAGAAAAAACTAGTACCTGGGTGTGAAAAAAACCATTTCCTCCGAACCAGAACATCTCTTCTTTCCGCCGGGATCTAGTAACGTCCCGATTCATTAAAGCCTGCACCAAAGCTCGTGCCTAGCAGGCAGACTCCAGGTGGGAGAAAAGATCCCAGGATTCGTCGCTAACGAAATTAGCTTTTTCCGCCCCATTCCCTTGGTGAAATCCGGACGATGTGACCTAATCCCCTCCCGATCGCAGGAAAGACACCTTGCCGAACTGGTAATGCTTCAATGCTTGGAAGGTCGGAGGCGTTTTATTTTGGGGCGTGTTCGGCAAAAGTTGTGGTTATCCGGGAGTGCTCACACCATCGACAGAAACAGGAAAGGGAAAGAGGGATTCCAACGAGCTCTTACTATCTTACTAACGTTAATTGTGTTTGCAAACACAGTGGAGCTACCTGATCCGCTGAGGCGGTTATAGGAGTTCACTCTTTGACTGAACTGTCCGGTCGATGGACTGCCAAGATTAAGCCGCCGAGAATTCTTGAGCAACCAAGTCTTACGCGGAAAAAAATAACCCGACTCTGTAGCTGGGGTCAGTAAACCACAGCCAGAGCCGGCGTTACTTAGGTACAAACTGTCTCTCCTTCCCGTGGAATAGCCCCTGAGACCGAAAACGATGGCCGGTTTGAGTGGTCTGTTCAAAATCTTCGCTGGCCTCCGGTGCCTCTTTTGCGGATAGTGAAGCTGAGCTGTCGAAAAATCGTTGGTTGGTCCTCCCTGGTGGAGTTCGGGCAAGCCAAAATGTCTGAGTTCGTGCATTAATCCGAGCCTATTGGCAGCCATGGCCCAATTTATGCGCTACTCTTCCGTCCTGCTTCTTCGGATATTGTGGCCCGGAGGCACTACACTCACTCCCGGAAGAAGAAGATTCGGGAGCCCCGCGGTACGTAAGGCGTCGGATCTGAACTTGTTGCATGTGAAGTTTGAGAATAGACAATCACATGTTTGGACGGGTTCAAAAGTCCTAGGCTATGGGAAGTGGGCCATAAGTCTCCCTGATAGGAAGGGTTGACGAAAATTTTCGATGGGGAGCTTGCCTGGTTTCCTTTGGAGGCCGGAATTGGGACCGCCTGGTTTCCCCAAGTGGCAGAAGCGGGCTCCGGGTAGTAATCGCGGCGGAATAATCATCTGGGCCTTTCACAAGCGGGGACGGCCAGTTAGAATTCGTGAGTTGCCCTGCCGCCAAAGGGCTGTCCGTGCAAAACCCCGAGGATAGGGTTGGAGGAGCTATTAGCGGAAGGAAGGGTCAGAGGCCCGAGCTGGGCCGAGCTTCTACCTCAGAGTTTTGCTGAGAGGAAATTTATGTCGGGAAAACAAGTTAGTTTGGGCATTTAGGTAACTATTAGCTTCCCCAAAGGAGGTCTGGCACTGTGGCAGTTCGGTTGCGGATGAAAAAGATGGGCCGACGTCATCGGCCGTTTTACCGTATTTGTGTGATGGATGCCCGGACACCTCGGGACGGTCGCGAAATCGAGGTTGTTGGCACCTACGATCCGATGGTTCGGGATGTGGATGCCCGGGTGCAGTTCAAGTTAGACCGGGTGGCATATTGGCTCAGCGTGGGGGCTCAGCCCACTGAAAAAGTAAAGGTCTTGCTGAAAAAATATGGTCCTAATGGCACGCGGTTGAAAGAGAATCAGGAGGCCTTGGCACGGTTAGCGGAGGAGCGAGCAAAGAGGGCTGCTCGGGCAAAGGTGGCGGCTGCGGCTTTGGCTCGCCAAGTAAAACGGAGTAGTGGCGGAGGGGCCTCTGGCGAAGGCTCCGTCGCCGGCGGGGAAGAGTGACCGGCGGGGAAGAACAGATAGCGTTTTACCACGGTGGAAAGCCCCTTTGTTCCGACATTGGTTTAACCAGCGGAGTGAAACTCCGCTTTATGATCAATTCACTCTGGCTTGTTTTGCCATTGTTGCGAGGCAGGGTTTAAGGCTGTCCTTAGTAGAGGCCCTTGGGGGTGGATTAATGGTTGACTGACCCTAAGCCGGGCGGGCGGAACCCGAGGGGGACAGATTTCCGGCAACACAATGATTCCAGCCTGCCTATTGCTGCAGACCGGTTTGCCAGAGTTCGCTTTCAAAAGCGGGGTGGGGCCAAAGGAGGCTTGATAGCAGCTCCGGCTCCCATGAGGGTGCGGAGGAGCGAAATGGATCAAGAATGGTGATTCCTCGGTCTTGTAGTCCCTGTCCCTATTGGGCATGCGAATCGATGTAATTACCCTTTTTCCGGATATTTTTCAGGGTTATTTGTCCGAGAGCATGCTCAAACGGGCGATCGACCGGGGAATTGTGGAAATTCACCTGCACAACCTCCGCGACTGGGCCCCGGATAAACATAAGACCGTCGACGACAAGCCATACGGGGGTGGCCCCGGGATGATCCTTCGCGTGGACCGGGTTGTCCCGTGTGTGGAAGATGTGCAGGCGATGTGTCCGGACCCGGGGCATTTGGTGATGCTGACTCCTCAGGGCCGTCGGCTTAATCAGGCCATCGTGGAGGAACTGGCTCGGTTTTCTCGGCTGATTCTTTTATGTGGACGGTATGAGGGGTTTGACGAGAGGGTCCGACTGATTCTTCGGCCGGACGAAATCTCCATTGGGGATTATGTCCTCAATGGAGGCGAGGTGGCCGCGATGGTGGTCATTGATGCCGTGGTCCGGTTGGTACCGGGATTTTTGGGGGATGAAGCTTCCAACCGGGAGGAATCGTTCTCCGGACCGGACCGGCTTTTGGAATACCCTCAATACACTCGGCCAAGGGAATACCGCGGCTTTCGAGTGCCAGAGGTGCTCCTTAGTGGAAACCACCAAGCGGTGGCTCAATGGCGGTTGCAAAAGCGAATAGAAACGACTCGCCGCCGTCGTGCAGAACTGCTGGGCGGGGGTTGGCGGGCTGTATGGGCCGAAGAGCCGACCAGCCACGGGCTAAGCGGGGAATCGCCTCCAACTTTACCCGGCGAGAAGCAGGCGGAGCAAAAGGAGCTGGAAACTCCTGCGGAGAATAAATCCTCTGTGGGTGATATTCAGAGGCCTGGAGCAAGCTCCCACGGAATCGCGGGAGGCTTTCCGGCTCGGCCCCCGGAGGACACGAGCACAGCCCCAGGGTTTTCCAGCGAAGATAGGCCGGCCGACGTAAGTTAGAAAGAAGGTGGCTCGGAACACGCCCACAGGGAGAATGGTGGAAGGGTTTACCCCGAAAACCGCCAGCATGTGGAAACACAATCCAGATAGGTTGGATTTAATCGGAAGAGCACTAAAACTGAATGAAGGGGATCGGAAATGAGTCAACAGATCATGGAACTTGTGGAAAAGCGGTTCATGAAGCCGGAAATCCCCCATTTCGAAGTCGGTGACACGGTAGATGTCCATTGCCGGATTATCGAGGGGGATAAAGAGAGGATTCAAGTGTTCAGTGGAGTAGTGATTGCCCGGAGTGGGTCGGGTACCCGGGAGATGTTTACTGTTCGGCGAATAGTGCAAGGGGAGGGAGTAGAACGAAAATTTCCCCTGCACTCTCCACTCATCGCGAAGATTGTGGTACGTCGCTCGGCCGTAGTCCGCCGGGCCAAGTTGTATTTCCTCCGCGATCGTGTTGGAAAAGCGGTTAAGCTCCGAGAGCGGCGACGTATTGTGGCACTTACCGAAGGAGAGGCAGCTCCCAAGAAGGTTCGCGGGCGAAAACGGCGGCGGCTTCTGCAAGCTCAGGCTGCCGAAAATGCCAACGCGGAAATGGCTGAGCAGAACAATACCGAAAAGTAGTTGTCTGGGGCTGGTGAACAGGCTATCACTCAATCAGCTCGTACCCTGAGTTACTTGGAGGTTGAGTTGCGAGAATGGCGGAGGTTGGCCCTCCGCCTTTTTGTTTCTTAGCCGGCTCGAAGGCTGAGACCGCCCTTTAACATTTCCGGGGCTAAATGGTCTGGATTGAACCTCGGGCAGTCCCCGGCATTATTGGTGCACCCCAGATCCTCTGGTTCATTCTCTATTCGTGGCAAACGTTCCCCAAATTGTTCGATATAAAGCTATCCTCGATCGATCCCCCTCAACCTCACCTTTCTCCCGTCTTGTGGAAGCAGAAGTTGATCCGTTTTGCCTGCTCCACGTATCGGCCTTTTCCTCGATTTAGAGGGTTGTGATAGACGGACTGAATAAGCCGGTTCCCCCTTTGGGAAGTATCCACCAGCGGGCTCTGTTGACAGCCCGTGATCGCAAGAGTTAACTGCCACCGAAGGAGGGTAGTCCAGAGATGGTTCGGAGTGATCGAGCCGGCCCGGGCCCCTTGCCGACTGTTGCCGAGTGGGTTTCCAGCGTACTGTGGGTCCGTGATATAGTACTCCGTGGTGATCGGTATAGACAGGCACAGATCGGCAAATCTCTAAGTGATTTGGCCTTTGAAAGATGTGGCTCCGATTTGCCGATGTTTTCCTGTCTTGTTTGGCCATGTATGGGGGTTGTTGAAGTGTAGTTACACACTTCGATCCAGTTGTTCAGTGGTGCCTATCGAACGTCTTTGCAGGTATTTTCGATGTTTTCCGGATTGTGGGAGCACTGGCTGAGCAAAGGGTGGCGGGCTATATGCAAGTTTTTTGTTCGGAGGCAGCGTGGCCCCAGCAAAGAGGAGTTGGATCGCCAGGGAGAAAGGATAGCAGAAGAGTTCTTGAAGAAGGCAGGATACAAGATCCTAGCCCGGCGGGTCCAGCTCGGCCAGGTAGAAGTTGACCTCCTTGCCATGGAGGAAGATGTTTTGGTTGCGGTTGAAGTTAAAACCCGCACTCACAGATCCCGGATGGTAGCGTTTTGGCAGATTACTCCCGAGAAGAGACGGCGGCTACGACGGGCTCTGCAGGCGGCTGCCAAGAAAATGGGGTCACGGCTTTCAGGGCTACGGTGTGACGTAGTACTGGTGATCGTTCCCAGCTCCGCCCGTCCGGAAATTTTTCACTATAAAAATGTACCCCTAGAAAGTTAGAACTGGATCTCGGCCGCCCGCAGGCCAACACCAATCTGGCGGAAAAGAGCCCTAATAAGGAAGTTTCTCAAAAGGTGAAGGAACACCATTGGGCTTTCTCTTCGAGGGTGTCGGCCGTTTCCCGGATCCTTTGTGGTAGGTGGAATACTTTCGGAGACCTTGGCCATGACGACGCCACCAATGACGAGCAAAGCCCGGATGGCCGCTGCCATGAGACACCAGCCGGTGGATCGGGTGCCTGTGATGTGTCAGCTGGCGATCGGGCACTACCTTCTTAATACCGAGGTTTCACCTGTCGAGTTGTGGTTTACCAGTGAAGGTTTCGCTCACGCCCTGGTCACTCTCCAGCGGCGATATCGTTTTGACGGGATTTTGATCAATTTGCTCGGCACCGATCCCGACTGGATGCGGCATGTGACGAGGATTTGCACAGAGGCGGACGGCAGTCAGAAGGTTTTCTTCAAAAACGGAGATTGGGCTTGGTGTCCTGCGGATGACAATGTGCAGTATTACCCGGCACAAGGACGACGTTATCCGACTATTGAAGAGGTGGATCCGGAAAAGATCTATTACGATGATCCTCACTCTTTGGGCGGACTAAAGTACCCTTATTATTTCGGGTTGGAGCCCTACGAGCCCGACCCGGATAACTACTGGCCTCCCTATATTTTTCGGACAATTGATTTGGTGCTTCGGGAGGTGGGGGAGGAAGTATCCGTTCATGCAGAGATTTTTTCGCCATGGACTCAATACATGGAACTTTTCGGATATCAACAGGCACTTCTTTATCTTTATGATGCCCCAGGCAAAGTGCATGCAATTTTGGAGCGGTATGCAGCGGGGGCAGCTGACTTGGGAGTGCAGCAGGCCAAGCGAGGAGTAGACGCGATTTTGATCTCTTCTGCCTTTGCTGGCGGAGGATTTATTTCACCCCGGCACTATGAGGAGTTTGTGCTCCCCTACGAGCGGAAAGTCATCGAAAAAATCCACAGTGAGACCGGTGTACCGGTTTACATTCACACATGCGGAGCCCTGGGCGACCGGTTGGAGTTGCTGGCTGCATCCGGGGCCGACGGTGTTGATACCCTGGACCCTCCTCCTTTGGGAAATGTGGACCTTGCCGATGCTAAGCGGCGGATCGGAGACCGGCTCTTTATCAAGGGAAACATCGACCCGGTGAACACCCTGCTCCGAAAATCGCGAGAGGAGGTTCGGGCCGATGCCCTGGGGCGGTTGAAGGTGGCAAGCCCGGGCAGTGGGTATATTCTTTCGAGTGCTTGTTCCGTTGCCCCTCGGGTACCGCCAGAAAATCTCACCGTGCTCGTGGAAGCCGCCGAGGAATTTGGCCCTCCGCCCGTCTGACAGCAGTGGATCGCTCATCGAGCGGGAACCTTATGTTCCCCCGGCTACCAGTTTTGCCGGACTCAAAGGTGCATCGGATGATGAGCCGAGTGTCTTCCAAATCACGGAAGGGCTGGGCCTGATGCCGTCTCGAAGAAGATCGGAGTCCCTATCCCATCAGATTGCAAGACAGGACTACTGCGTGGACCTGGTTGTGACCCGTGTGCATTCGGTTTATACCGGCCCTAATAGCACCGAAGACTGGGCAGCAAGTCGCAAGCAAGCGTTGTTCCAGTAGCGGCTGTGCCCCATCAAAGGTTAGTAAGATTTGCAGATGATGAGGGATATTGAGAAAGATGTAAGTTAGTTCCCTAGATAGCCGGGCCGAGTACCGGGCTGATGAACAGACCATAGCCCGCTTTGGTTTTTTGGAAGGAAAATCTGCTTGCTTGAACCTCCCGCTTGATTCGCCACTTATGGCGACCTTTAGTCGAAGGATCGGCATTTTGGTCAAGTTATAGCCCAAGCACATCAGCCATAGAGTAAAGACCGGGAGCTTTTCCCACCAGGAACCGGGCTGCCGCAAGGGCTCCTAGAGCATAGGCATCCCGATTCATAGCCCGGACTGTCAGTTCTAGGACCTCTCCCAGTAGGGCAAAGATGATGGTGTGTTGGCCGGGGTCGTCACCCGCTCGGACGGCATGGTAGCCAATTTCATTCCGAGGCCGAACCCCTGGTCGACCTTGTCGGCCGTGCACTGCCCGGCTTTGTCCCATCTTTTCCGAAATGATTTGACCGAACTTCAATGCAGTGCCGCTAGGGGCATCCTCCTTGAACCGGTGATGTCGCTCGATGATCTCTACATCCACATCCCGGCCGGCTAATGCCGCAGCTGCGGTGGCAGCTAGCTTCATAGCCAGATTAACCATCAGACTCATGTTAGGGGACCACAGAACGGGGATTTTTTCGGCAGCCCTTCGCAAGACATTCATTTGCTCGGCGGAAAGGCCCGTGGTGGCACACACGAGGGCCACTCCCCGCTGGGAGCACTGCTCGCAAACGGAAACGGCAGCCTCGGGAACAGAAAAGTCGATCATCACCTGGGGGCTGCTTGCCTCAGGCCAATCGGAAGTAATGGGGACTCCAAGACCACCCACCCCTGCCACCAAACCGGCATCCTGATCGAGCTGGGGATGACCGGGTTTTTCCAGGGCGGTTACCACTTGAAAGTCGGCATTGGTAGCAGCCAAGGCTATGACCCGACGGCCCATTCGCCCGGCAGCTCCTGAGACACCCAGCGAAATTACAGAGCTCATCGCCAGTAACGCCCTTTGTTCATGTTGTCCATGGAAGTTGTTAGGGAACGAGTCGAGCGGATTTGTTCCAACAGGATCAACCGGCAACCAGCTCAACCGTACAGACGGAGGGCTTTTATGATTTCGTCTAAATCGTTCGGCACGACCACAGCCCGGTTGGCGTAGGTGGCACGTCGGACCCCCCGGCAGCCCAGCACCTTGTTAAACACCTCCTGGTCGGTGGTGTGATAAGCCACGGTGGCATTCGGGTCTTTAAGTTGATGGCCGGTAAGCACGCACACCACCCTCTCATCTTTGCCGATAATGCCTTGTTCCACAAGCCTTTTTGCCCCCGCCACACTGGCAGCACTTGCTGGCTCACAACCAAAGCCACCGATACCCACCTGAGCTTTGGCATCAAGGATTTCTTGATCGGTAACCTCCCAGACTACTCCGTTGCACCACTCTAATGCTCGTAAACACTTGGACAGATTCACAGGACGGTTAATTTCGATGGCACTGGCTATGGTGGAGGCTCGTCGATTTTCCCGGTCCATGGCTTGATAAAACATGGTGATGGCATCTCGGTTCGGACGCCCTCCGTTCCAACGCACCCCAAGGTGATTCACAAGCTGGAAAAGGGTATTCGCCCCGGTGGCGTTGATGACGGCTAAGCGAGGAATTCGCGGGATTAGCCCAAGACGGTGCAATTCCCAGAAGGCCTTTCCAAAGGCACTGGAATTACCGAGATTCCCACCGGGGACAACGACCCAATCGGGGACCTCCCACCGCAAACCTTCTAGGATGCGGTACATGATGGTCTTTTGGCCTTCCAATCGGAAGGGGTTGACACTATTGACGAGATAGATCCCGAGCTCCCGGGCCACTTCTTTCACCCGGGCCATGGCGTCGTCGAAGTCGCCCTGGATTTGGATCGTCAAAGCCCCGAATTCCAGAGCCTGAGCCAGCTTGCCGAAAGCTATTTTCCCAGACCCGACGAAGATAATTGCCCGCATGAGCCGAGTGACGGCACAGTAGAGGGCCAAGGATGCACTTGTATTCCCGGTGGAGGCACAGGCAGCTCGCTTGGCACCCAAAAGTCGGGCATGGGTGAAGGCAGCCGCCATTCCGTTGTCTTTGAAGCTCCCGGAGGGATTCATCCCCTCATATTGCAGGTAGAGGCAACCGGGCTCTAGCCCCACATAGGAAGCTACCCAATCTGCCTTTTGCAGGATCGTTTGCCCCTCCCCAATGGTCACACACGTTTCTCGCGGAGCGAAGGGAAGTAAGGAGTGAAATCGCCAAACCCCACTAAAGGCATGAGGATCGTTCCGATGAGCCCAAGCAGCCTCGAACTCCCGAAGATTTCTTGGCACGGGGAGCCGATCCCATTCGTAATCTACGTCTAGCAATTCTCCGCAGCGGGGGCAGGCCACGAGCGTTTCGCTCAAGTCGTAATTGGCCCCGCACCCAGGTGAGATACAGCGTTGGAAAGCACATTCCTTGGGACGTGAAGACACCATGTCATGCCTTTTTGCAAAGATCCACAAACAAACTGATAAATAAAAACGACCGCGGGGGTTTATGAGGCATCTCGAGCCATAATCTAGAGAAACTTGGTGGATTATTCAAGGACACTTGAGGGCCGAAAATCCTCTGATTGTATCCGCTTTCGATTGACCTCTTCCGGCAACTTACTGGAAACTCTGGACAAATCAGTTTATTAAAAGCGTGGGTCCAATCTGTCGATATCTTGTTGCGTTGTTTGGCTACCTATCGGTTTTGGGAATTGTTCACACTCGCCAGACGAATTATTCGGCGGTTCCTCAGAGTTTTACCTTCATCGGCCTCGGACTCTGCTTGCTGATATATGAGGGTTCGGAAGGGGCACCTCTAACTTGGTTTCCCCTCCAGCATGCTTTCATGCTATCACTCCCGAACCTTCGCTATCCGTCCAAAATCTTGGGAGACGTTCGTTGCCAACCGAGCCTGAAATTACCGTGATGCGGCTTGGATATACCCGACGTGGAGGAAGGTGCCTTTCACCACTTTGTGTTGCAGCTTTCAAGTCTTAGAAAAAGGGCGACACCGTGGAGGCCGGGTGGAAGCGATGGGCAGTGCTTCCAAAAAGCAACCGGGTCCGAAAACAGGTTTACCTAAAGACAAGTGAATCCGAGTTAGACCTTCGCACCTATTAGTTCCGGGGAGGTGGTGAGGGTCGGCTCGAGGATCCGTAGGTTTTCCCATTTCCCTTGGCTATACCGCCAGAGGAAGATCACTCCTAGGAGCCAGGCCCAAGCCGTAAGGACTGCCCAAGCCCAGAGGAGTCCCCAGCCGAGGAGAGCGGTTCCCAGCCACGTACCTATGGCTGGAAGCCCCGCTGTCCATAAAGCCACTCGCAGGAGGAAAGGGGTGTCTCCCGCCCCACGAAGCACTGCTGCGAAAATCACGCTCATAGCATCGAAGACACAGTAAGCGGCGACGAAGCGAAGTAGAACCACCACGATATCGCGTAATTCTTGGAAGGCGACTTCATCTGCTCCAACTTTGTAAAAGTGAAGGAACCAGTCCGGGACCAGCACATAAAGGGCAGCCAGTATCCCAGTATAGGCGGCAGCCAACTGGAAGCCGGTGGAAGCAGCCCTGCGAGCAAGGAGGGCATTGTTGGCCCCCAGATTTTGAGCCACCAGGGCGGTTACGGCCATGGCGATACCCAGAGGAGGGATAAAGGCCACCAAATTCACACTGATTGCCAAACTTGTGGCGGCGGCTGCCTTCTCTCCGAGTTGCCCCACGATGAGTAAGAATGCAGTGAAAGCTGCATTCTCCAGGAGCCACTGAGTCCCGTTAGGCAGTCCGTAAAACCACAATCGGCGAAAGAGCGGAAGTTCCCACCGCCAAAAGTTCCCCAAGTGGTACTCCTTGTAGTGGTGCCCTGTTAATTGCCATATGTACATCAGTACCTTGCTCCATTGAGCGACCACACTTGCCCAGGCCGCCCCGGATAGGCCAAGCTGGGGGAAGCCAAGCCGGCCGAAGATCCAGAGGTAATCGAGGAGAATATTGAGCAAAGCAGCGGAAACGTCTACCGCCATGACCCGTCTGGTTTCCCCTCTTCCGGTGAAAAAGGCGGCCTGGACTCCGGCAACGAGCATCGCAGGCCCGCAGAGGACGCAAATGCGAAGATACCGGGCCTCCAGCTCTGCAAGGTGAGCTTCATGACCCACAAAAGCGAAAAGTATCTCAGCAAGCTGTCCCATCAAAAGAATTGCCGGGGAGACCAGCAGAGCCGTCCAGTAACCCTGGGCCAAGATGGTGCCGATTCGGTGCCTGAGGCCGGCTCCCTCGTACTGCCCCACAAAGGTGGTGGCGAAGGTCACCACACCTAAGGGAAGAGAAACTACCGTCCAGAGTACCATTCCCGCGGGCAGAGCAGCGGCAACACATGCAGGATCATACCACATCAGGAACATCCTGTCGGTGAAGTTCATCACCGTCCAGGACGTGGAGGAAATCACCAGCGGTAACGCCATCGCAAGAAGGTGCCGCCCACCACACGGACGAAGCCACCACTCCTGCAGGCCACTCCAAAGCCTCCTCATAAAATCCCTTTGTTTCGTGCTTCTAATAGAGCTTTCTTATTCCGATTCCGAAACAATCGAGCATTCCGTTCCTTCGGCGGTGTGGGACACAAGCCTCGTAAGGTCCCAGGCGGGCTATTCCCTATCCATTCCAGTCCAGATTCCCCAGCCTCACCACCGGGGCGGCAACGTCCCGGCCTAGCCTTGGGCGGGCTCCTTCCGCGGAACGTCCTCTAATCCATGAGAGGGCCGGTTGGATCCGGTGGTGCCCCAGCTAAAGTGAAGGGAGGTGGTTCTAAATTCCACCCGCCACGGGGGGAACGCACGGTCCCGCGGAAGGTTCCCGGCGTGAAGGTCCGGCAGGAGATCCTACGAAGCAAGTGGCTTGGCGGCTCTTCTCCGGATCATTAGTCTCCTGACAATACTCCAATTCGGCACAATTTGAGTGATCATAGCAAAGATCATGGTTTCTCCGGTCATTCTTATTCGCTCGCTATCTCCGAAAGGCCGAAAATAACTGCATCGATGGGAGACCTGGGTAGCCTCCCGCTGGTTGGGCCTGAGGTTCAAGCCCTGGGGGTTTACATCGAAGGGCCCGCCTGATCGCCTTTCTCTGCCAAGCCACTGAGGGTACATACCCTTCTTAGGGGGCATTTGTTTTGGGGAGGAGGTGTTTGGAAGGCGATTGCAAATAAGGGTGCCCCTCATTTGGGTGGGACTTACCCAGTGAAATTGGGAAGAAACATGCTAAGTCAGCTAATCTAGAGGAGATTACTAGCTAATCTTGAGGATATCTTAGCTAAGGTCCTCACTTCTCGGCTCTCCCCACGCTGACCCTTCTAGGGAGTGTCCGCGGGTTTGTTTTGCCCGTCGCTCGAGAGTTCCGAGTTATGCTCTTTAGGGGTTCTCGCGGAGAGCAGCTCGGAACTCCCTTGAGCAGGCGGGATCTAAAAACAGGGGATGCATGAAGTCCGCATGCGTGAACTCCGGATGCCCACGGCACTTAGAGGGTCAATCAACCACCCGAGGAAAGTTTCAGTCTCAGGGCAAAGTTTAAAGGGGGAAAGAAAGCTCACGAAAAGTCAATTCCCCAACGGTTCTTTGTTCATCAGGGAGGCAAGAGAGGTTTGTGGAGTTTGCCCGATGTTACCCGGTTCTCCTAGCAACCGATAAAGAGATGCTTCGAGGGTGGTGGCCAGCTCGGCCGCGGTCGTAGTGAGGCCGACGTTCAGATGGATTACCGGGATCCCCAGGTCCTTATAAAAGTCGATGAGTGGGCGGGTACGTGAGTGATAAATCTCCAATTTCCGGTGCACAAGGGGCAGATGGTCGTCGAGTCGGCCGGCACGATCCCCGCCCGCGTTCGAGTGAATTCGCTGGATGACTACCTCCGGAGGGCAACTCAATTCCACCACGGTCGCAACCCTGACATGTCCCGTGATTGATTGAGCTTGGCCCCTGTGGCGGGGGAGCCCATTGAGGATTAGCCACTCCCCAGGCTGAAGTCGCACCTCCGAGATAAAAGAGTGAAGGATTTTTAAAGCAAGCGGGAAGTGCTCGTCCTCCAGCAGGGCCCCGGTAGCCAACACGTCTTGAAGGAAACTCACCTCCTCCCGCGAGAAGAGATCGGGGGGCGGAAACCGCACTATTCGGCGGATTTGAGCCCCGAAGTCGAAGTGGACAGCCCTTCGGCCGGTCAGCCCGCGGCGGGCAAGCTCTTCGCCTAACGGAGTCTTCCCGGATCCCGTAGGACCAACCAGAAGCAGGGCAGGCCAATGCGGAGCAAATAACGAACTGTTCGGTTCCCCCGTATCAGGGGAAGGTTCCTCCCTTCCTTCGGGAAAGCGTAGACTCTCCATCAGAGATTATCTCCAATTCCACTAGGCTAAGCTCCTGAAGCGGGCCCCAACACTTTACCCATTCAGCCTTTCGCAAGTTGTACTTTCAAGCTGCGAGGAGTTCCTGCCCATCCCAATTGCATCTTTTTGCATCCTCCCACTTTACTCTACCTGCATCGAGAGGAACTTCCAGCAACCCGCGTTTCGAGGCGTTTGACTTGGCAGTTTACAACGCCTGACAGGCTCCGGTTGAAGCTAACTTCGCTAGGATGTTTCCGGGCAAGCCCCGTTTTTGAGGCTTTTTTGCCCCCAACACTGGGGTAGCCCTATCCCCGAGGGTTGTACGGGAACTCGGCTCCCCTCTCCGATCCGCCGCAATGGCATGGAAACATCTCCTTCGAGAAAGCATCAGATCATGAAGGCCGAATGTGGATTCCGCCGGTACGGAAGGTGCGGACACCTCCGACGAGCATCACCTCCGAAGGGTGAAGTGCTCCTGAGAAACAGCATTCCCAGCGATATCCGGCTTCGGACCGGGGAGAGTGCCCTTCGGAGTAAAAACATGAAAAGCACTTCTGACAAGGCCGCCAATCCTGCCGGGCAAATTGCAAGTTTTTTGGCAGAAGTTGCCGCAGATGAAATCCAAGCAAAGCTCGGTGCTTCCGAAGCAACTTCTTCGGACTGGTTTTGTGCCTTCCTCGGGCTGATCCAATGCCCATCGGACACCTGGCTACGGTCTTGCGGAATTGGCAAAACTTGCATATAATAAACTGCATCCTGAAAGACACCTTCAGGTGCGTGGCTCTGGGGATTCTCCAGGATCTCAGAAGGAACAGAGGCAATTGGTCTTCAAGGCTCCGGCAACTTCCTTCGACTAATTTTTCTAGTTCGTTGGCTTGAGAGTTGGTGGTGCGTGGGAAAAACACGCCGGTGCCGCAAAGCCGGAAGGCAGAAAGGCACGGGGAGTGGCTTTCCCCTTTCCACCGGAAGCCAGGGTAACACCCACAGTATTTTCGAGAATCGAACCGTTCATCAATGTCCATGAAGCAATCCCGCTTCAGATCTATCTGGACAAAAGAGGTTGGACATTGAGGTCCGAATGTTGGGGCATTGGAAGAGGGCGGAGGAGTTTGGGTTTTTCGGTATGCTAACTTCTTCGCCAACGAGCAATTGGCACTTGGTAGTAAGACCCTCGGCAACTGTTCAGAGTACGGAGTAGGGAAAAGATGACGCTGATTCAGGTGTTAGGTCCTGGATGTGCCAGGTGCGAGGCTTTGCACAAGAATGCCTTAGAGGCCGTACGGCAGCTTGGCGTTGATGCTCAAGTAGAGAAGATCACGGACCTCAATACAATTTTGGGGTTTGGGATCATGATGACCCCTGCGTTGGTGGTCAATGGTGAAGTCAAGCTGCAGGGTAAAGTTGCGAGCGTGGCCGAGATCAAAGAACTGCTCTCGTCTACGGCGTCTTGACCGAACTAGCCAAAAAAACGACGGGCAATGCCGAACTTCTCCCCGAAGGAACTAGGTACGTGGATAAACTTAGAGAAAAACGATACCTAGGTAGAGAATCGTACTAAAGCGAAGGGCTAAATATCGGGGGTTGACGCCGGGATTTCTCCTCGTCGGGGGGCTGGTGCCAAGGACAAATATTGATAATGCACGGGTGAGTAGGAATCATGAAGCCACACCCGGCGGGGGGTAGTTGTCTTTAGTGCTATCTGCAAATCCCCATCCCTGCATGGCTTTGTGTCTTCGGAATTGTTGAGCTTGTGCAGCATTCCCACCACGAATTCCCACGCACTTTTTAGCGGCACTTTAACAACCACGCCGCAATTTCCCGTCGCGGCTCGGTCCTAAAAGGTGGACAGCAGAGCGGAAGTTTCAGGGCACCTATCCTTTGGGACTCTCCTTCTGCGGTCTGGCTGGAAATCTGCTATTCCCCGATGTATACTCCGGCAAGTTTGCACGACGATTTATTCCGAACCCCTAAACCTGTGTTCCACAGGGGGCACAGTCCACCCAATTTTTGCTGAAAGGAGATTAGTTCTGGGCCTAAAGGTAGGGCAGTTCTTCGGAAGAAGGAGCGGGTTCCCGCCAGTAGCATTTTGGCTGATATTTTCCGCCTTAGTGAACTTTTGGGTGCAAGCTATGGATCCGGGGACATGAACGGCGAAAGAAAAACGACATTTCTTTTGACTGGCGATTTGGAGGGTATCGGATTACTGGAGGAAACTCTCAGCGATCCGCACCAGAAGGCAAATTGCACTAAAAAAGCAGAAAATTCGGGGAATGGTGGGCTTTAGTCTTCTGCAATATCGCGGGGGTAAGAACCTGCGAGAGAAATGGGTCCACTAAGAATCGCAGAGATAAGCATTTGAGTTCCGGGGTTTGACGCAAGAGAAAATTGCTTATGCAATTGCCGGACCTTGTTGTGGAGGCCATCGGCAACGCGAGCAAACTGGATGGGGTAATTGGTTAGCTTGCAAACGCAGATCGGAGAGCAAAAGGTAATCCCCGAACTATCCGCCAACGTTTAAGCCTTCACGTGAAAAGCAGGCAGGTAAAGGAAAATGACTCCGAAAAAAGAAAACTTCGTTATTTTTCAAGGTGTTTGGGTTCAAAGCAATCCGGAGGGATTTCCATGCAAAGAAACCGTTGGAGCCGTCGCGAAGTACTCCGGTTGGGTTCCGGAGCGGTAATGTTCCCTTTGGTACTGCCCCGATCGATCCTGGGCTTTGGCGGGGTGCCCGGGGCAAATGAGACCGTCAACGTGGGAATCATTGGCCTTGGAGGCCGGGCCCGGGCTTTGGTCAATGAGTCCCGAGATATTCCGGATATGCGAGTGGTGGCGGTGTGCGACTGCTTTCAGCCTGCTGTGGATCGCTTCATCGCCGATTTAGGACAAGATCGCGGATGGCGAGGGTACGATGATTTTCAGGAAATGCTGGATAAGGAAAAGCTTGATGGGGTGATGGTGGTTACCACCACCCATGCTCGGGCCTGGGTGACCGCTCACGTGATGCAAAGGGGTATCCATGTTTACATTGAGAAGCCGATGTGTCTCACGGTTGCCGAAGGCCGGTATTTAGTCAACGCGGCACGGCGTTACAAAGTGGTCACTCAGGTGGGAACCCAGCAAAGGTCGATGCCCATTAACAATTGGGCGAGCGACCTGGTGAAAAACGGGGCCATAGGTAAAGTCCGCGTGGTTCTTGCCCCGAATTTTGTCGGACCGCTCCAGTGGCCCGGCAAGCCGGAGCGTCCCCTACCCCCTGGAGGAAGAGCCAACTGGTGGGACGTTTGGCTCAATCAGGCTCAGTATCGGCCGTATCATCCGGAGCTGCATCGGAACTGGGCGGCTTGGTGGGATTACGATGGAGGCGGTTTGTGCTACGGGGTCACCGGTTGGGGAACTCATTCGTACGATCAGATCCAACGGGCCTTAGGCACGGATGACACCGGACCGGTGGAAATCCTCCTTGAGGAGCCTGTTAAGGATAGTCCTACCGGACGGTATGCCGAAATGGTCGAAGAGGATGAAACTCGCCTGGATTACTTGATCCGTTTGGCTAAGCCGGTGGTAGGACCGCGGGCCAAGATGCGAATGTGGTATGCCAACGGCACAGAGTTACGACTCCACCTTGATGGGGATTGGGGGCCCGGTCTTGGGGCTATCTTTATCGGGGAAAAGGGAAAGATCGAAATCAATCGGAACAAAATCGCTAGCAATCCGAAGGAGATTGTCAACTCACCAGAAAATCCCGGTCCCATCACAAAGCCGGAAACGCAGTATCACATTGAAAACTGGATCCAGTGTATTAAAACGGGCCAACGATGCACTGCGGATGTTGAGATCGGTCATCGATCGACCACTTTATGTCTTCTCGTGAACATCGTGAGGGAGGTGGGTCGAGTAGGCGAACGCCTCCGATGGGATCCGGTGGCAGAGCGATTCACCAATTGCGAGGAGGCGAACAAATCGTCCTACATGGATCGACAACGCCGCAAGGGGTATGAATTGCCTCCCTTAACGTGAGAGGCTAGGTTTCCATGATGCTTGCACCGGGATGTTTGGCCGGGGACTGTCGCTGGGGAAGGCAAGTCCTTGGCTTGGGATTCGGCTTAGTGGTTTTGTTCTTGGGTGGAGAAGACATACGAGGACTCACAGCGGAACCCCAACTTGAGTTGCCTGCCAAGGCGGGGAGTTCGGGGCCAGGGCCGACAGTTGTCCTCGAGGTAGAGGAGGATGTGTACACTTTTCGCCCGGCCAAAAATGGTGCTGGACCTATGTGGTGTCGGGGATCCACTTGCCTGGTCCGCGTGGGAGATAAGGTATTTGCAAGTGGATTGGAGACGATCCCCAACGTTCAACCGCTTAACAATTGCCGCTGGCTTCTTTTTACCCGAGAGGATAATGGGGAATGGCATCTTGTAGCCACCGATCCAGCTGGACGTACGCGGGAACCATGTCCCCTGGTGGCACTACCGCCCGGACGAGTGTTGCTATCAGGTAATCCCACATTGACCGGTCTGGAAGCCCGAGCGGGACCCGCCCAGCCAGAGGTTTGGGTGTTTGCCGCGGATAGGCCGAAGGACGAACCGGTTCGAATTTTGCCCGTGTGGGACGGTGAGCCTCCGTTCACCGAGCATTCTTATCGGAGTTTTGCAGCCGACGGCCTTCGGGGAGAGTGGATCCTTTTTCAAAACATCGGCTATTCCCACGCGGAATGGAGTTTTTGTGATGCCCAAGGTGGGTTTCGGGCAGGTCGGTTGACTTGGCCTATAGGTCACGAATACCCGAAACCGCAACCTATTCGGATCTGTTATCCCACCGTCGCCCTCCGCGATCGTGCCGTCTATTTTTGCGGTGTGAGTGACATCCTCGAGCCATATCCTGAGTGGCGAGCCTACAAACGGGAGCTGACCGGCCAAGACTGGGATTACGACTTCCGCCGCCTCTTTTACACGTGGTGCGAGGACATCACTAGGGGGGAGTTCCAGCCCTGGGTGGAAATAAGCACTCGGGATAAGACAGCCGGCTGGATCACCCCATGTGACCTACGGGTGGAGGAAAGCGGTAAGGTTCACATCCTTTGGACGGAAAGAGCCATCGATGAACGGTTGCGGCCTAAGTTTTTCCCAGAGGAAAAACAGTGGTATGAATTGCGGTGGGGAGTGATTTCGGCGGGAAAGCTTGAGCGATTGACCGTGCTTCTTCGGGCCGAGGAAGGCGGGGCCAAGGAAATTCCCGGGTTTGCCCGGTTTCATATCACGCCAAACGGCAGACTGTTCGCGATCTATTACGTGTACGGCCATAACCAAGAGGGAAAACGTGTAGCAGAAAACCGTTTGGTGGAACTTTATCCTAATGGTGGGTTTTCCTCGCCAAGTGTCATCCCGCTGGAACATCCGTTCGATAGTTTCTTTACGGCCACACCTCGAGCCGGGTGTCAGCCGGACTGGCGGCTGGATCTGCTGGGCACTTCTCCCCGAAAAGGCAAGGTCATTCGGTATGCCCGGTTAAGGATCGTGCCTTAGCCACAGGGGTATCAGCTTTTTCCCACTCAATGCGGCGATCGTGCTATCGGTCTGGTTCAAAGGAGCGAGCGACGGTTGGAGCAAGTCGGGCCAGCGTTCCTACTTGAATTCTTGCAGCCAGCTGGCCTGGGCCGGCAATTCTCACGATAGTGACTGAGGTTCGTAGAGTTTGGGCAAAGGGTTTCAGCTTGTCTCCGGCCAACCAACGCTCCTTACCATGGCTAGGCTTGCTTACCGGTCGGGTGAGGTTACCGGTTTCGGTGGGAGGTTTGCACGGTGGCCCAGCCTTGGGATTCCTGGTAATGACGGCGTCTGGGCCTAGGTGAGGCACTACTGCTTGAGCCGGAGCCCCCTTGTCCCGAATCGGTCGTAGCGGTTAGTATCTCCGGGGTGCTAAGCCCGGTTACCAAAAAAGCGAGAAAATTCCAGGGCAGAGGTAGATGCTTACCTACCAAGAAGGTTTGAGTGTTCACAGGTTCAACAAGGCACTTTCCTGCGATGGACCGGAATGTTCGCTTCATTTACTTTGATTTGGGGAAGGTCCTCGTCGATTTTGACGTGGAGCGAATGTGCCGGCAAATGGCCGAAGTGGCCGGTACAACCGCCGAGGTTATCCACCGGATTCTTTATGACAGGGGCCTTCAGCGGAGGTATGAGCTGGGGTTAGTGACAACTCAAGAGTTTTACGAGCTATTGTGTCAGGAGTTGGGGTGTCGGCCCGATCCTGAAAAGCTGTTGGAGGCAGCCTGCGATATCTTTTCGCTGAATGTGGCGGTGGTCCCCATTGTCACACGCCTTGCGGCCATGCGGTTTCCCATGGGTGTTCTTTCGAACACCTGTGAGGCCCATTGGGAGTATATCCATCGGCGATACCGAGGAGTAATGGAATTATTCTCGGCAGGGTGTGCGAGTTACCAGTGTCATGCCATGAAGCCCGACCCGCAGATCTTCCGGCATGCTGCAGAGCTTGCCCGCTGCAGTCCTCAGGAAATTTTCTTTGTCGATGATTATCCGCCGAATGTGGCAGGGGCCCAAGCGGTTGGTTTTCAGGCAGTATGCTTTTGCGGAGTTGACGGTCTCCTCCGCGAACTTGAGATTCGTGGGATAGCCCCATTACTATGAAATAGGTGGAGTGCCCAGGGGTAAATTCCGCTGGGCCACCGCCCCCCAGGGAGAAGTATCCCTCAGACGGAGCGATCTGGAGCGGCTTTTTCCCCTCGTTGAGCCGGAGGAACGGGAGCACCTTGGGCACAACCGGGACATAAAATCACGGGCTTGTATTTCCAGGTTACCGTCTCCTCTTCTTTTTCCTCCCGAACAAGAATCTTTCGCACTCGCGGAGAGGAACAAGCTGGAGGATTTTCCGCCTGGCACGGACTCGGGCCATTCAAGGTTTTCCTAGAGGGTTGGCTAACAACACTCCGGTTTATCCCACTAAGGTTCCAGAGAAACTGGGGGAACGAGATAGATGGGTTTTCTAAACAAAAATACTCTTCGCGGCTACTCCACACTGGTTTCTTTTCCCTCTTAACCTCGGGGACAAGTTCACAGCAAACGACAAAGCTGGTAGTTAATTGGCCACATCTGTCGCACTTTTGGGAAGCGATCTGAGCAAGAGTTTCTGAGCTTCCCATAACGGCCAGGAGCACCCAAAAACCTATGACAAGTCCCAGTGCCCGACGTATTCGGCAGAGATTAATACCCGCGAAGTTGCGGATCGGAAAGAACCTGGCACCGCCATCAGAGCTCCAAAGCCCAAACGTGTCAGGAAGGGACACACCTACTTGCATTCTGCTTTCTCCCAAAACTTCTTGAATAATCTCCCGGATCGCGGGTGCTATCCTTGTTTTCGGGACGAATTCTGGCGGTTATCGAGGCAGTAAGTTTATATCCGGTCCGCAAAAACCCTCGGGATTACGAGTTTTGTTTTGCGGGGAATGTGCAGGCTAACAAATTATCGGGGGGCAAGCCAGAGATCCTTTGGCGGGCGTTAAAAATCAGCTCGCCAGGAAACACCGAGAATATCCGTGTGAGCGAGATCGGGTTCCCTGCGGACATCGGCGATGGAATGGATCCACTCGAACATCATTCGCATTTGAGGATTCCAGTACCAATTCACGCCAAGGGTTAAGTTGTGCATTTGGCCGGCAAGCGGGGCGGCTAGGCCGGCATCTTCCAAATCGGTCCAGGACCAGCGGAAGGCGGCCTCCCAAGCCCCCCAGCCCAAGCTAGGCCCATCGGGTGTACGAACCCACCAGAAATTCGTATGGGGGATGACGCGTTCGAACGTGCCTCGACGCCGGCTGTATGGCCGATGCTCGCCAGTGAGAAAGTAACTGACGTAAGCGTAAGCCCCGTGGAAGGCGTAATCCGGATGCCCTCCTACACTTTGGGTTCGAACTGCAAAAAGCTCCCCTTGAAGGGACCAAGAGCCGAGAACGACCGCCGCCTCGACTGCACCCCGGTGTACGCTGTCCACGGGGAGGGAGCCTGTATCGAGGAAATAAGGGGCTTCGTGTGCTTCGGGGCGGGTTCGGAATCTCACCGCTCCATCTCCGTCGGAGGTGAACACGTAGCTACCACCCAGATGGAGAAGTCCCCGACCTTCCGAAGTATATACAGGTATCCACCAACTGCGGATCACCCAGTCTATGCCTTGCTTGTCTTCCACCTGCTCTTTCGTCACCAGGGAGACGTTCTCGAAGAATGCCCCCGTACTCCACCCAAATATCTCCGTTGGAGTCGCGTTGCTGGCAAGGAGACCTATCTTCCGCTTAGGAGCAAACGTTTCTACGGGGGCTGCCCGCTCCATAAAAGTAATAAAGCGGCTGCTCGTAAGCTCCTCGAGGGAATATGGCACTTTGGTGCAACCTAAGCGGAGTGATCCGATAAGAGGCATGTCATTGTGCTGAATGTAAACGTCGCGGAGCTGAACGAGATCGGTTTCTGCGAGGCGATTACCGTGGCGGTCGCGGATGACTTGCTCCGGTTCAAAATTTAGCTCTAACCGATACTCCCAAAGTCCATACCCCGAACCCTCCACGCCCAAATACAACCGACGGAATTCGAAATAATCATTCAGGTCTCCAAAAGCAGAGGTGCTAGGGCCGTTTTGCCCCGCGAAGTTCACATAATCGGCGTGTACCCTGCCAATGGGCCGAATTGAAAACCTTTCGGAACTTACATCCTTGGCTGCACTGCTGCTTGAGCCCGGCGACTGGGAAGCAGATTGACTGACAAGCTGAGATGATCCCTGGCTTTCCAGGGAGGCAACCCTTTCCTCCAATTCTTGCAGCCGTCGCAGTGTGATTTCATCGGTTATCGGGGGACTTGCTTGGTAATTGGGATAGCCGACCTGGGGCAAGGAATTGGCAGCGGGGAAAAAGTAAGGCCCACTAGTCTGGGGAGGAGCGACTGTCGGTTGCTCCCACACAGCTCCGGAAGCAAGCATTCTCGAGCCTCCTGCCACCTGCTGCGGATAAGACGGGGAAAGGGCACGAGCATTAGAAACTCCAGCTACCGGATTGCCTTCAAGAGGGGGAACCCCTAAGGCGAATGGCTGGGGCCTTTCGGATCCCCACCACTCCTGGGCAAGACCAGGGTTATCTCCTCCATGCGGACCTAAGCTAAGGTTTGCAACCCCCAATGAGACAATGGTCGCGAAAGCTACTTGGACTAGGTGGACGCAGTTCTGCAGCCCAGAAAACTTCCGCCGGTGATCCTCCATGATGCAGCCTCCCGGGGATTATAGCTTCCTTGCGGTCTGTGGGAGCCAAGGGACATTCGTGCCAGAATCACCAAACAACCGAACCTACCACCTGAGGAAAGCCGGGCCCGTGCAAAGCCGCAGCTTTCCTACGGGTGTAGGTTGGCCGGGCCAGCCCTTGCCGTTTGGCACCTAATTAAAGGGCCCCTGAAAAGGTTATCGGCGACCTGCACAAAGGCGTTGATTCTTCCCCTTTTTCCCGGGCAAAAACTTTTGCCCATCTTCGGCACTTTAGCCTGGGGTGGCTTGCAGAATCCTCAGCTCCGTCAATCTTGGTGAGCTCGCTACAATCGGCAGGACCCGTAATCCCCGGGATTTCCCCGGAAAGGATAAACTTGCGGAAGGACACGAACTTGGGTTCGCCTCGCCCAGAGGGTTCTGCCTAGTTCGAAATTCTCGGGTTGCGAGATTCATTTGCGGGAGCTTCTTCCGATCCGCTTGCGTTTTGCCCGACGAGGGAAGCGAGGTAAGACGAGAACTGAAGCACCTCTAAGAAACAGGGGCGGAATGTAGCGGTGCTTGCCTACTTCTTGGTAGGGAGTTACCTTCTGGAGGAAACAGGGTCTTTAACTGGACTAGCCAATTTCGGGCGGAGGGGACCGAAGGCCTGCGGTAGGTAATCCATGAGTCTTTCGTAGAGATCCAGCAGGTGGAAGGGTTATCTTGACGGAAACTAACAATTCGAATACAGCTTTTGGCATTCGAGAAGGATTTTTTCGAGGAGAGTGCGGCAATGGCAACAAGATTACGTTGGCTAGGTCACGGAAGTTGGCACGTGGAAACCGGAGGGTATCACATCATTGTGGATCCGTTTCTCCAGGAAAATCCCCAGGCACCTGTGCGATGGGAGGATTTGCCTGCCAACTACCTCCTCGTAACTCATGGACACTTTGATCACATAGCGGATGCAGAGAAAATTGCCAAAAAAACCGGAGCCACAGTGATCGGGGTTTTTGAGATCTGCGATTGGCTCGAGAAAAGGGGTGTCCCTTCAGTCCATCCCATGAATGTCGGCGGAAGCTATGGATTTCCGTTTGGGCGGGCAAAGCTCGTTCCTGCTATACATTCTTCCACATTACCCGACGGTTCATCGGGCGGAGTGGCATGTGGTTTTGTGCTTTTTCTGCCGGAAGGGAATGTGTACTTTGCGGGGGATACAGCCTTATTTGGAGATATGAAGTTGATTGGGGACCTGGGGTTGTCTGTGGCGATCTTACCCATCGGTGACAATTTCACCATGGGGCCGGAGGATGCACTTATTGCAGTCAAACTTCTCCGCCCCAGACGTGTGGTTCCAATGCATACGGGTACCTGGCCAATTATCCAGCAAGATCCGCAGGCTTGGGCTGAGCGGGTCCGGAAAGAATCGGACTCGGAACCCATTGTGCTTCGCCCTGGAGATTGGATGGAGCTGTAACCCTGACTCCCACATGACCGCGAGAATATTGGCCAGCCGGGGTACAAGGCTGAAGATTTGCGATTCTTGAAGATCAGCCTTGGCCCCCGTGGGTTCGATTAAATACCGCTGGGCTTTGGACTCCTTGGAACGTTTCCCGGAAGTGCTTTCGTTTTCCCAATCCCCGGCGGTTTCCCAGACCATGGCAGCCTTAAGAGGGGCGGGGAAGAAATAAGTTTTGCCGGCTTAAAAGCTTTTGGAAATGATTGTGCGAGATGATTTAGCAACCGGGCTTTGGAAACCTCCCAAATCAGGGAAAAACCATCGATTAAGGACCACCGATCCGGCGTGGTAGGCGGCGGGGTACCTATCGCGGTAAGAACCTTCCGCACGGAGCTTCTCTGGTCCTTTGAGGATGGGAACTATTTTTGAACGAGCACCTGGGGAAGCCGCCGAGCATGCCACGGCGGTAATTGCACCACACTGGGACGTTCTTGTTTTGGGGTAAAGACATTGGCGAGGAAGGTTTCGAAAACAAGGCCCAACAGAACCGCAAAAAGGAAGAGCTCCCACAGACTGCGGCCTTCTCGGAGATACTTGAAAGTGGAGGAGAGATCATCCGGATTGTCGGCCCAAATCACAGGGGAGGGACGGTAGAATGCCTCGAGTTGGGACCGGTCCACTTTCTCCGCGGTGCTTTCCTCAGGATGGAAATTGACGGCAAAGGTAATAGTCCGAGGGGAGCTTCCTTCAAGTAACCTCACTTGGTAAAAACCGGGTTCGTAGGTTTCCGTGTAGCGAAACTCGCGTAGGGGGGTGTCGCCTTCGGGCCGAAGCTCTTTCCGAATAATGGCACCGTTAGGAGGCAAAACCTCGGCTACCCGCGGGGGAATTTGGTCTTCGAAGGAGAGAATCAAAGGTCGGCCTGCCAAAACTTGGTGGCGGCGTTGTTCGGCACCCGCTAGCTCGTAAGTCAAACGAGCCACCAATGGGAGAAAGATAGGTCGGAGTGGAAAATTTGTCCACCCTACATGGGCACTGCTCCCCCAGAAGATCACAGTGCCTCGGCCGGAACGTTTTTCCACCAGGATCGGTTCCCCATCCTCCAATCGGGCAAGTACACGTCCTCCTTCAAGTTGGTCTGTAGTTAGTTGCACATGCCGGTACACGAGGACCGACTGGTAGAGGGAAGGAGGCTCGCTCAGCAGCCGTAGCACAGGATGCTCAGTATCGATCCAGGTGACCCGGAAACTCTCCTGGTTACCGAGCTGACGTGGATCACGCACTTGCACCAAACGAGCTGGCAGGACCGAACCTTGGGTCTGCTCGTACATCTCGTTGTAACTAGCCGGATCTACATCCGGGCCACAGATCCAAATTAGGGCCCCGCCGGACTCCACAAACCGCTGCAGTCGGGAGAGGGCTTCCCCTGAGAATGCAGGTACGTTGACGCAAAAGATCACTTTATACCGATCAAGAGGTTCGCTTGCCAACTGGGTTGCTAACAATTTGTTTACTTGGATCCCTGACTCCGCGGCCAGAAGGGCATTTTCCAGATAGAAACTGTCGTCGAGAAAAGCAATTTCATGGATTTGGGAAACGACAATGGCCACGGGAATGCCAAGGTTGATTTCCATGGCAAAAAACCATCGGTCGTCGGCCGACAGGCCATCCTCGCCCACTAGGCGGACTTCGCAACGTTGCAGTCCGCCCTCAGGAAAACTGAATTGAAAGCGATAGGGACTGACCTCGCCAGGCGGCAGAGAAACTGCTGAACCCTCAAAAAGCTTTACCCCATTTGCCAAAAGTGCAACCGCCCGCTGCTGGGGCACAGGCGACCCATTGAGCAGCTTTGCGGACGTGTAAACGGGTACCCGAGCGACAGGTACTGGGGCAGTAGCTTCTACGTCCACAATCCCCACATTCGGCCGTGGGTTGCGGTAACAATCGATCATTACTAAAGGGATTCTCTTCAAAGCACGGATTTCGGCTTCGGAAAAAGGTTTCGGCCCCTCCCCGGGAACAGACTTGCCTTCACTTGCCGAGGGGCTAACCGATGCACTCTCGCTTGCTGGTGACTGACCCAAGGGGGAGGAGACTGACGCTGGGGAACTTTCTTCCGAAGATTGTGCAAGTCCAGGGAAACCCACTCGTTGGAAATCGGAAACGACAAACAGGTAACGGTTCGGGGCATCGCTCTCAAGGAGTAACCGGCGGGCATGATCGATGGCGGCGGAAAGATCGGCCCCTTCGTAGGTTAGCTGTACCTGGGCCAGAAGTTGTCGAACCTTTTCTTGAGTTCGATCCAACCTCCCTGCCTCCGGAAATTGGGGACCGCTTGTAATAAAGAGGGCAACTTCGTCCCCAGCATAAAGCTGATCCAAAATTTGCTCGGCTGCCCGGAGGGCTGTCTCCCAGCGAGGACGTCCTTCGTCGACGGTCCCCATGCTTGCAGAGTTGTCCAGAATAATCGCTACCGCCGACCTGGCCTCACCCGCCACCAACGCTGCCAAAGAAGTCAACGTGGGTTTTGCCAGGCCTACCGCAATTAGGACCAATACAGCCATTCGAAGGAGCATGAGCAACAGGTCCTGCAAACGCCGCCTCCGGCGAGTTTTTTCCACACTGATCCGGAGGAACCGCAATGTGGGAAAAGGCAACAGCTTGGCCTGTTGCCGGTTGATGAGATGGAGAATGAGCGGAATAACCGCTGCCAGTGCCCCCAAAAGAAAGATCGCAGCTCCAAAAGTCATAGTCGGCCTCGTCGAGCCAGATAGCGAGATAACATGAAGTCATACGGTACCGATGTATCCGTCATCACATAATCCACGTACATCTCTGAGCAAGCCCGGCGATATTGGTGGATGAATTCCCGGAGTAGCTGAAGATAGGTTTCCCGCACACTTGGAGGATCAATGAGCAGTTTCTCCTTAGTTTCCAGGTCATAAAAGGCCGTCAGCTCTCGAAAAGGAAACTCGACCTCCGCTTTGTCTAGGACGTGGAAAACGATGACTTCGTGTTTTCGATGCCGGAAGTGATGTAAGGCACGGATAACTTCCTCGGGTTCGTCATAGAGATCGCTAATCAGTACTACCAAGCCCCGCTTTTTGAAGCGGTTGGCCAGCCGGTGGAGGGTACCTGCGATGTTAGTTTCGGTGCCTGGCTGAAGGGATTCCAGTTGCTGCATCACCTCGTTGAAATGCCGGGGCGAACTGCGGGCCGGTAAATCCAGCCGAACCTCACTGTCGAAGATCGTCAGTCCTACCGAATCCTGCTGGCGGATCATCAGGTAAGCAAGGACCGCCGTAAGGTAGCAGGAATATTCCAATTTCGTGATCCGGCCGGAGTAGCGGTAATTCATCGATCCGCTGCTATCCAGCAGGATCTGCACCCGCATGTTGGTTTCTTCTTCATACTGCTTGACGTAAAGCCGGTCCGTTCTGGCCAGCATTTTGTAATCAAGGTGCCGAGGATCATCCCCGGGAGTATACTCGCGGTGCTCGGCAAACTCGACGCTGAAACCCTTGTATGGGCTTGCATGAAGCCCGGAAATAAAGCCTTCCACCACTCCCCGAGCCACAAGTTGCAGATTCTTCACTCGGGCTAGGGCAGCTGGGTCGATGTATCGATATCCAGTTCGTGTTACCATCGCTTGGGATTTTCGTTTCGCAAACTCGGACCTAAATGGCAGAGGCGGTGTGAAGAAACCCGCCTAAAGTGCTGGCCTGCTCTCGGAAATGGACCTCCGGATGTCGAAGGAAGATCCGCGTTATATCGAGGGAAAATCTACCTACACCTCGGGGAGATGCTACCCCGATGGCAACCGGCCTCCCGCTTGCCCAGCCTTTTGTATCCCAACAGGCCGATGGATAAATCCGGAGGAATCCTCTGAATGCCGTAGCCATGCCTAGCTGCGGACGTTCTGAGGCCACTACCGGCTTTACTCAATCCGGGTTAATGGGATCCGCTTTTGGAGTTGTCTTTAAGAACCGCTCCTCGGTCTTTTCGCAGCCTTCACTTTAGAAGGCCGACATTTTGCGGATAGCCCTCGTTTCAGCTGGACTCCCTCAAGCAATTGTTACTCTTTTCCTATGCCTTGTGGAAATCCACTTCCCAATCCCTTATGGAAATTCAGCTGCCGGGTTTTCCCTTTTTGAGCTGGGGTGCTCCCCAGGGTATTCTGCCCGAAGTGCTGACCCCTAAACTCCCTCGAACGGGGTGGCAACCGAGACTTCTCGAATGCCGGATCCCCGAAACCTCTCAGTGTCCCTTCAAAACGCGGAGAGTCTGAGAAAGTTGGTTTCTCGGGGTGACACGTTTGGTTTGTTTCCACCCTCGGGGAATTTCTGCCATCACCGCAGCTGGAATCGCCTTCGAAGGACCCATTCGGTGGTCAGTACCCCGACAAAGGCCGTCCATAGCCAAAAGGGACTGTAAAGAGGTTGTTCCGTGTACACCCGCTTTTTTCGGGCAGCACGATTGAGTTGGTCGAGCAGATTCCGTGCCGCGGCAATATGGAAGTATCGTCCACCAGTGGAAGAAGCGATTGCTGCCAAGAGCTTTTCGTCTAAGTCGAGCTTTTCATATTCCAAGTTCGGTCGGCCTACCTCCACTGCCAGAGGATCCGCCCGGAGTTCTTGACCTTCCAAATTTGCGGTAACCTGAATCTCGTAAGTTCCCGAGGTTTGCGGTTCATAAGGGACACTGTAGTGTCCTGCCGCACCGGGCAGCACACCTAAATTTACCTGTTCCACACGACTGCCGGGACCTTTGATCGTCGCTTTTACTTCGGCCTTCGCGGTTCCTTGGCCCTGGCTATCCCGGACGATGGCGGAAATGGTGATCATCTCCCCCGGTTCATAGTAGGCTTTGTCCGTGGAAGCCACCACACTAGCCTCGACCTTGATTTCCTGAGCACGCCCAGCCAAAAATCGCACCAACTGGCCCCAAAATTGGATGAAAGGGGATTGTTGATCCAATACCCGAGGTCCTTGCTGCCAGTTCCGGGTAGTATCACCGGTGAAAACAGCCACTCGCCCTTTGCCTAAAGGTTGGACCGCCAGAACGGGCATGTCGCCTTCAAGCGGACAGACAGCCAGAACAGATGCTGCTGGCCGAGGTGGGCCGACTCGCGTGCAGCCGGAAAGCGGGGGCAAACCAGCTACCCGCGGGCCTTCGCCCGAACGGGGGAAGAAATCGGCGATGTTCGCAAAAATGGGGTGAAAAACACCTTCAGGCGTAAGCTGCGGTAAAAACGGCTCTGTCACCTGCCCAATGTCCGGTCCCCCTAGCTCCACCGGCAAGGCGGCTCCCAAAGGAGTTTCCCCATAACCGCCCGGTCCCAGGGTGTTGTAACCTCCAAGCATCACAAGACCCGCCCCCTCCCGCACCCGTTCGAGAAGCAATTCTTGGTCTTCGGGACGGAAAAACGAGCTGTGAAGATCTCCGATGATGAATACATCAAAGTTCGCATACTCTTCTTTTGTTTGAGGGATCAAATTAAGAGTCAGGCCTTCGATGTTACTCCGCCGGGTAAATTGATTGCCTTTGGTTCTCACCAAGGCACAAAACTGAATGTCTGGGTCCTTAGATAGAAAACGCTCCACGATTGCCCCGTATTCAGCCCGTAAGGTCCCTTCGAGGTAAAGGACGCGAATTCCCGGCTCTACCACCAGAGCAATCGCAGTCCGCTCGTTATTTTGCGTAATCTTTTCCTCCGCGACCGGTGGCACAGTAACCCGGAAAGCCCGTCGGCCTTTGACCTCCGGAATAAACTCGAAGACGACTTCCTGGTTTCCCGGTAAATCGTCGAGCGTCAGCTCCTGTTGGGCTAGCTCTTTGCCCTCTTCTTCGAGGACGACTTTTACCACACGCCCGGCTAGTCCGAAGGCTTCCACCCCCACTTTGATTTGGGCCTTGTTGCCCAGCAACAGCCGCTCAGGGCAATCGAGGGAAGACAGCTGAATATCGCGGTAGGAGGCCTCGCTTCGCAGACTAGCACCCACACCCACGGTATGCACGGGAAAACTCAGTCGCAAAGCGGCTTCTTCCGGATTGCCGGCCGCGTTGTGAATTCCATCAGAAAAGAGGATGGCCGCTTCAATCGGGCCCCGTCGTGCTACGAGTCGGCAAGCATCAAGGGCTCGGCCGATGGCAGTCGCCTCGCCATTCGGGGAAAGGTTTACAATCTCTCCCAGCCCTTTGTGTTCCTGAGGCCGTTCGGCAAAGCTGATCCATGAAAATTCGAAACTCTGCTCCAAGTTGGGGACCCAACTTTGTAACAACTGACGAACCTGATCGAAACGGCTCATTCCCCCAGGGGTATCCGCGATGCTCATCGATTGCGAGCGATCGATGAGAAACACCAGAAGGGGTTTTTCTTCCAGTTCGCGATAGTAGCTCAGCACTGGGCGAAAAAGAAGCAGCACCACAATCCCAATAGCCACACTTCGTAAAAGAAACAAAATTCGCCACTGGGCCGGCGGCAGCATGCGGAATGTGCGGGCATAAAAAACCCCTGCGAGGGCAATGGCCGCCAGTGCCACTGCAAACATCGTCCAAAGATTATGTCCCCCCGCAAGTGAGATCTGGACCACAGCTTCTTGGTTTCTCCTGATTTCTACTTGGATGCTGTTGTGCTTTCTTTACCCTTACTTACACTTTACCCCTACCTACAGACACGTGGAGATGAAAAAAACCTAGCCCGAGAACATGAAAGACTCCGGTACATGTCCTGTTGATCGGTTACCCGCCCGGTTACCCTCCGTTACAGCCGACTGGATCTACCCAGCATATTTCAACGGAATCACGCGAATACCTGTGCGGTTCGGAAATTCGTAAGATTCACTGGTGCGGAACATTTCTTCCCTGTTTTGCCCAACTCGACCTCTCACATTCCCCGGAACCTTACCCCCGCCACTTCCAAGAACAAGCTTCTGCCCTAGACTTGTTCTTCCAGAGGATCTCCATAAAGAACATCCCTACAGTTAACATCAGCCGAATCGTCCCGAACCTCTCGAGTTTCCTCCGTCCCACAGATAAACCGGGGCTCACTTAGCCCAAGGATGGTTTCTTTAAGACCATGCTTTCCAAAACGTCTTTGAGCCCCAACCAGCATCGTGACGATTATGCGTCGAAAACCCCATTCCACCGGCTGTCAAATCGGCGGTAAAGACGCCCAAAGGAGAGCGGGGTCAGCGAGTCCTGGGTCCCGAGGCCGTTTTCCCCGAAGTAGTGGTTTTTCGTACACTTGCCTTGCGTTTTCCCTCGGCCAAGGCCTCCTCGCCAAGCTTGACCATTTTCACGTACACTAGATCTTTCAGCGTTTCGCCAATCTCACCTTTCTGTCGCTTATGAAGAATTAATCGAACCGGTTCGCTGTCGGACGTTGCCTCCTGACCATCCTGCCTTGTGTCGACATAAAGGATCTCTGCAAGACCCCCGGTTATTTGACGGCCATCTTTCAGCGTGATCGTGTGTTCGTACTCCCGGGCTGGATACTGCCGACCTGTGTAATACTTTTCATCCCGGGTAGTTTCGCGGAATCGCCACTCTTTCTCCATCCATTCCTTCAGAATCTTGCATTCAATCTGAGCCACCGCCGACAAGGGGATTTCCCGTTGCCGCTGGATGCTTTCGTCGTAAATCTTCAGGCGTTTGTCTCGGGTCATGTAAATGTGGCCGACGACGATTGTTCCGTCCGAAAGCTCTACATAACCGGGAACAGCATCCTCGCGAATCGCCGGCCGGGGAGCAAACGGATTAATAGCGGGTGGCTCCTGTGCAAATGCCGAGGCCCAAAGAAGTATCGTGGGGCTTGCGAGTAATTCCATGATACCCCAAGCTGCAAAAAGGCACAGGAACTTTGCTCCCGTTCCTCTTCGCCACTTGTGGAACTTCCGTCCACTACCCGAATGCGAGCCCGATATGCGAAGCCGGCTTGCAAGAAACGTTCGGTCCCTAATTCCGCGGGCTAAAATGGTGGGAACACCCAACATGCCGTATTTCATGGCCAAGGTTCCTCACGCTTTTGCGAAAACTGCAGTTAAATCCCGCCTGTAAAGTGCACCCGCGACTTTTCCCCTATCCCGAAAACTTTGGCCCCGGAGGAGCCCTAAGTCGGCATCGACAGCAGCGATCAGAGCTGGGAAACCAAGCTCAATTTTCCAGTCCCATTGCCGCACCGGCAAAATCTCTTCCTCCGTTGGCCCTCTATGGGAATTGCCGCACGCAGTCACATTTCAACCCGAAAGAAGAATTCACTCCTAGCAATCATAAGCATCTTCTCTGGAAGGCTTCTAGGTAATCGCGATGTTCCCGGAGGCTGAGGGTTGAAATATGGGTTTTTCCACCCTTGCTGAGTTCGTCTCCGTGCCACCTTGAATTCTTCCAAACCCTTTGCGAATCCTCCGAGCAGCTGGCCAACCTCCTTTGCTATCATCCGATTCACCGGTACCTTTCCTGGGCTGAGAGGAGGTCCTTTCGTTCTTTGGGCCACGGAACGCTTTCCCCCGATTAACCCTAAACGCTGCTCCGTGAATTTCGAGATATCCTCCTTGCCGGAAGTTTCTTCCTCCGAATTTCAACCACCAACCGCCCGGAACTAGACTTCACGAATCTCCGCGGATATTGAGAGAGTTTTCTCCCTCGCCTAGGGATAGTCAGCCTGGTTGTCAGAAAGAACCCGCCAGGCCTGATTCAGTGCCCACTTAACGAGCGGTTTCCAAACAAACTTCGACTCCCAGCAGCCGCGGAGTTTATTCTTCGACACCTTCCGTTGACACCCATGGAGCAGATGGCAGAAAACTCGGAGCGGAAAGGTGTTCAAACTTTATTGTAAATCCGCAGAACGTTACTTGTCCCGCGGATGTCCAAACGGTGGGGCCACCTCTGGGCTGCTCCCCTGTAAAGACTCCGGGGAAAAATGGGACGACCGAAACTCCCAGGTTTTCGGGGCCGTCTTCGGGTGCCATTTGTATCCCACCGAGAAATGCCGAGAGCACGTCTGGTGATAAGTTGGGCGGAAAAGCTGGTGAATCGAGACGGAAACCCAAAGCACGGGAGTTATGGCGGCCGCAGAGGCCGTCAGGCCCGCGGCTGCGGCCCGGCCTCCTGCTACTCGGCGGAAAGGCACAACCGGCGAGCTCCCTCAGCCCAGTGACTCTCGGGCCCCCGTCACACTCCGGGAAAAGTTTGGCGGTCTTTCAGGGCCCGGTTTGTGTGGCGG
>Ga0272449_1000150_pt1 | contig 90673 bp, 96 predicted proteins | sample YNPCB0241_FD_198679 | JGI IMG/M metagenome (GOLD analysis project Ga0272449, IMG submission 198679) | Hot spring sediment microbial communities from Yellowstone National Park, WY, United States - YNP-CB-024-1 | ecosystem: Environmental > Aquatic > Thermal springs > Hot (42-90C) > Sediment...
GCACCGTTTCTTTGAAACATTATATGATCTTCTCCCACATCTTCGGCATTTTATGTGAAGGGTTTTACCCGCCCGCTTTCCAAAGGATGGAGTGCCTTTTCCCAATAATTTCACCTCGGCGGCGGTGATATTAGAACCACATTGTCTCCTCGGACGATTATTAGTCCAAGCTTCTTCACATTTTCAGCTTCCGTGGTATCCTCTGTTTCCTCTAGTACAAGATTTAAGTGTTGGTCGAATCCCTTCAATTTTCCCCTTAAACTTTTCCCGCCTTTCAATCTCACCAACACTATTTTCCCGAGACTTCTTTCAAGGATTTCTGTAGTCATCTCGCTCATATTGTAAACCTCAAATTGGCATTTCATCGCTTTTATATTAAGCTTTAGTAATTTAAGCATATCTACCGAGGAAGCGCATATGTCCAAGCGATACAAGCGATATTTCATAAAAGCCAAAGAAGCTAAGGAGATTTTAAGAGAGGCTTCTGAGAAGTTAAGGTTGAATTTGGAGGATCTTTTTGGTTCCGAAGCTAGAATGGAATTAGTTGAAGCGGATTTCGGGAAAATCTTCTTATTAAACAGTAATCCCGTACTCTTTAAGGGCAATGGTGAGATTTTTCCAACGTTGCACTTCGAGGCTTTCATCTCCATCGCGCCTAAGGTTTCAGTTGATATGGGAGCTGTCCCCCATATTTGCAACGGAGCTGATGTTATGGCTCCTGGAATTGTTCATTTTAAAGGAAGCTTTAGCAAAGGCGACTTGGTTGTTGTGGTTGATGAAAGGCATGATAAGCCCATAGCCATTGGGGAAATAATCTACAGCAGTGATGAAGTCTCAAAAGTAAAGCGTGGAGTTGTTGTTAAGAATATTCACTTCGTAGGCGACAGGGTATGGAACTTCATTAAATCCCTTATGAAACCGGCAGAATGAATTGGCAAAATAAAATGCTATAAATAATGATTTCGAATTCATAAATTCTTAATATAAAATCTGTATTTCTGATTCAAATGTAACTTTCAGGGAAAAGACTTAACTCTATGGAAAGTAAAGATAAGAAAATGTAAGAGAGGAGAGATTTGCTCAATTTAATTAACCCATTCCGCAGGGACAAGAAAGGTAAGCAGGAGTCGGAGGGTGTTAAAGAGGTTAAAACTTTTCTGAAGGCTATACCTCTGCGGGATCTGGCGGATGTGGAAACCGTTAAGAATGAGGTTCGCTCCGGAAATATTGTAATCCTGAAGATAACGCCTTTAGCAAATAAAAGCATTGAGGATGTAAAACGAGCAGTTGATGAACTCTGCAGTTTTGCTGAGTCTATAGGCGGGGATATTGCCCGTTTAGGAGAAGAAAGGGTTGTTGTCTGCCCTCCCAACGTGAAAATCTGGAGGGAAAAAGCCCAGATAGTAAATGAGCCTGTACCTACAACAGCCTAGTTGTTTCCATAATTGATGGTGTGATCGTCGGTATTCCAAGCTTCTTTTCAATCAGATTTGCAATGCTTAATATTTTAGCCTTTTCGCCATGGCAGACTATTATCCTCTCTGGTTTTGGTTTAAGGTTGGTTATATATGTCATTATCTGTTTCCTGTCAGAGTGTCCGGAGAATCCCTCTATAGATTCCACGCGCATCCGCATTTTTACAACGTTCATTTTGCCCTCACTATCTATCATGGTAACCTCATTGATGCCCTTTTGCACTCTCCTTCCAAGGGTTCCCTCAATCTGGTAGCTTACAAAAATTATTAAGTTCCTTTCATCTTCAGCGAGGGTCTTAAAGTACTCTATCACTGGCCCGCCTTCAAGCATTCCAGAAGTAGCCAATACAATACATGGTTCGCCTTCAATAATGCCTTGTCTATCGCTCGGATGCTCGACAATGTTGAAGTAATCTGACTCGAAGGGATTCACCCCATCACGGAGAATGCTGTTGCGGACATCTCTGCCTAAGTATTCCGGATATGCCGTATGTATCGCCGTAGCCTCTGAGATCATGCCCTCAATAAAGACCGGCGCCTCCTTTATTATTCCCCGTTTCATATATCCGTCTAGAATAAGCATTATTTCCTGAGCTCTGCCCACGGCTGGCACTGGAATTAGGACTTTGCCCTTCTTCTCTAAGGTTTCGTTTATAACTCTTGCCAGTCGTTCTTCAGCCTCGGATCTTGAAGGCATAACGTCGTCTGGACCGCCGTAAGTGCTTTCCGTTATTAGAGTTTCAACTCTTGGAAATTCTGAGGTTGCAGCCTCGAGAAGTGTCGTTCTGACGCTCTTGTAGTCGCCTGTGTAGACAATGTTGTGTAGTCCTTCGCCTATATGTAAGTGAATTATTGCTGATCCTAAAATATGTCCGGCATTGTGCAATGTTAAGCGTATGTCAGGAGCTATGTCTGTAACTACTCCATAGCGCAGGGGAATTGTGTGCAAAACGCACTCGCGGACATCCTTTTGATCGTAGGGCGGAATGATACCCTGCTTGCTGGCTACATCCAAATAGTCAAGCTGGAGCAGCGTCATAAGGCTTGAGGTGGGCGCGGAACAATAAACTGGGCCGTCATAACCGTACTTGAAAAGGAATGGGACAAGCCCGCAGTGGTCCAAGTGGGCATGACTTATCACGACAGCGTCTAGGGAGTCAATCTCAAATGATGGGTGGTCAAGTCTTGGAAAAGCTTCAAAGGGTTTTAACGAGCCCGGGTTTATGCCACAATCAAGAAGCACGCTGCTCTCCCTTGTTTGAACCAGAAAAGCTGATCGGCCAACCTCTTTAACCCCACCCAAAGCCGTTATCATAATGTCGCCGATTTCAAATACTCTGGGCCGGAAAATTCTTTCTCCAAATGTGCGTAGAATCCTTTCCCTCTCCTTGCTTTCAGCGTGTAGATAACGGCGCATGTGGGCTATGATTTTTGAACGAAGAGGCGGGCTTCTTAGGACGTTGGGACGCCATTTGGTTCTCTTTATGATCTCCTGAAGAACTGCCCCATTCTTGCCAATAACTAATCCGGGCTTTTTTGCCTCAATTATTATTTCGCCTAGGCTTGGATCAAAGCTAATGTCCGTAACCTCTGCTTCCGGAGGGATTATCTCGTTGGCTATTTTCTCGGCTTCTTTCTCAGGAAGCCTGACAGATGGATCTGAGCGTACAACAATCCTTTTCCTTATCACGTTAACTATGTCGGCAATTATGGTTCCCTGTTCTATTAGGATTTCCGGCTTTTTAGCGTATATTGCCAGCATTGGCCCTTCATATTCTACCCTTGTTACTTCAGCTTCTTTTGGAACATTCTCTAGCACATAATGGCTTATCTCTATCTTTTCTCTTTCAGAGTTGGGAGCCAACTTTAAACTTCCCGATCCTCCAGAATTTGCTTTTTCTCCTCTTCGGTTAACTCGCGGTAGCCATTCCTGTCTATTACGGCCACGTTGAAACTGTCACCGCTGGCCGTGTCCCTTTTCATCGCCGCATTAACAGCCTTAACCACTATGGGCAAAGCCTCAGCCACGGACATATCCTCCTTAAACTTGTCCTCAAGCACTCCATAAGCTATGGGTGAGCCGGAGCCTGTGGCAACACATTTTTCCTCGGTCAAGCTGCCAAGGGGATCAAGAGAGAATACATGGGGTCCATTGTCATCCATGCCTCCTATTAGGACTTGAGTTAGTAGTGGCATGAATCTCGCTGAAAACAGGAGGTTTGCAATAAGCCTTGCAGCTGCATGGACAGGCATTGGCCTTCCGTTGCTGATTTTATAAAGCTGAGCGTTAGCCGTCAGTATATCCACGGTTCTCTGGGCATCTGCAACGGTTCCTGCAATTGTCACGGCTAAATGATCATCAATTTTGTAGATCTTTTTACCATGCTTGTGGGCTATAAAGTACCCCATGGTAACCCTGGTGTCGGAGGCCAAGATTACCCCATCTCTGCATACAACGCCTACCGTAGTTGTGCCCTTCAAAGTTAATTGATTGGCCACATCTTTAAACTCCATATCGCATTTCTCCCAAAACCTAAACATACTGTCAAAGCGTCTGAAATCAAAGTAGCAACATGTATTCATGGTCAGAGTCTTATTAAGTTTATGGTAGAACAAATTCAAAAGCGCCATCCACAAAAAGTTTTAAGGTTTTTGGGCTATCTATTTATGGTGCGCCGTTAATCTTGTCTGGCAGTGGTTAGCTTGAGTTTAAGGCATCATTGGATGCAACTTCCAAGGGAGGTTATTGTCGGCAAAGGGGTAATAGCGGAAGTTGCCAAGGTTTCTATTAGGCTTGGCTTCACGAAATCTGCCCTTATAATTACGGGTTCAAGAACATATCATATTGCTGGAAATATTGTTAAGGAATATCTTGAGGGGGAGGGCATAACTACAGAGACGATTATTGTGGAATCAGCCACAGCCCGAGATGTGGAGTTTGTTGAGGAGAAGATCAAAGCCTTAAAACCTGAAGTGGTTTTTGGGGTTGGCGGCGGAACAAAAATTGATGTTGCAAAGCTGGGATCAGCGCATCAGGGCATTCCATTCATAAGTGTTCCTACAACGGCTTCTCATGATGGAATTTCAAGCCCCCTTTCCTCAGTAAAGGGGCTTAAAGAGCCCTTCTCAGTTAAGGCTCAGGCGCCGATTGCCATAATAGCGGACACTGAGGTTATAATGCAGGCGCCTAAGCGTTTAGTAGCAAGCGGCTGCGGAGACATCATAGCAAAGTTTACCGCTGTTGAGGATTGGCGACTTGCTCATAGAGAGAGGAATGAGTATTATGGAGCATATGCCGCCAGTTTGGCTATGATGAGTGCTAAGCTTGTAATGCAGAATGCAAAACTCATAAAGTTTGGAGGCGAGGAAGGTTTACGAGTGCTCTTAGAGGCTTTAATAAGCTGTGGTGTAGCCATGAGCATTGCGGGGAGCAGTCGTCCATGCAGCGGGTCTGAGCATCTTTTCAGTCATGCCCTAGACATTATAAGGCCGAATTGCACTCTGCATGGAGAGCGCTGCGGTGTTGGCACTATCCTAGCGGCTTATCTCCATGGAATGAAGTGGCAGCGTATAAAAGAAACCTTGACAACATTGGGTGCTCCGACAACAGCTCAGGAATTGGGCTTATCACGGGAAGATGTAGTCAAAGCCCTGTATATGGCTGGCTCCATAAGACCTGAACGTTACACGATACTTAACAAGCTAAACTTAAGCTTGAAAGACTGTGAGAGGGTTGCCAGGGAAACTGGCGTGATTTAGGTAAAGGGCTATTGTGCTTTTGTTTTGGTCTCCGGCGCCCTAAAGGTTTCCGTGAACTTCACCGTTGTAATTTCTGGAAAGAATTTTTGCACGTCTATGGCTATTCCCCTTTTTGCAAGCTGAATGCCTTCAAGGTATAGGGCTTCTTCAGGCATTTCTATGCTTAATGTATCCCCGTTGATGGTGAACTTGAACTTTTCAGCTTCTACTGCTGGTATTCTACGGTGGATAAGTGCGGCGATTTTCTCCTCCCTTGTCTCCAGCTTTTTTTGGACAGTAACCTCGTAAACTAATGTTTTGCCAGCTAGGGGAGGATTAAAATCCAAAAGCACTCGGCCAGCCCCTACAGAGCGAACTACAGCCATTTTTCCATCATATTCTAGACGCATTCCAATAGTTGGCGTAATTCCCCTAGAGGTTAATCGCCTCAACGGGACCTGTTTAACCTTCTCGGGATCCCTTGGACCGAAGGCCTTTTCTGGAGGTATCTCAACGGTTGCAGGCTTTCCAACGTCTATTGTTGTTAGGCTTTCGTCAAGGGCCTTAAGAACCCATCCTTCGCCTACAACAACCAGTTTTGGCTCGTATATTTCACCTTCTTTGTATAGTCGCTCCCTCTTAGCTGTTTCCTCTATAGTTGTGTCAAAAACCTCTCCTGTCTCCTTAACCTTAGCCACATAGTCCAGGAGTACGAAATCACCCTTCTGCAGCGGCATTTATGATCCCTTTTATTTTGTTCGCCAAACTAAACTTGGAGCATTAATAAAAGCTTTATCTTATTATTAGGGTTTAGTCCATATTTAATGTGTCTTCATTAAAGTCAAGTTAAGGAAAACATAAAAGGGTATTAAGGCTACTTGGCCATGGTAGGCTTGAACTCCAAAAGAGGCAGGCGAAAATTATGGGAAATGTACCAGCTGATGCTAAGAGGGCATATGTTGCCATCCTTCTTCTTGGAATTGTAAGCCTTTTGGGCGATGTGGTTTATGAGGGGTCCCGCGGCCTTGTAACTCCCTATCTTGCTTTGCTAGGAGCTTCCGCCTTCATTATCTCCTTTGCCGGGCGCTTTGGAGAGTTTCTCGGCTATACCATGAGGCTTGTTAGTGGGGTGTTATCTGATAAAACCCAAGCCTACTGGATTTTCATATTCCTCGGCTACGGTCTCATAGTGTCCATTCCTCTATTGGGCTTTACAGGTGCTTGGGAAATAGCCATAATCCTAATAGTGCTGGAAAGGGTTGGCAAGGCCTTGAGGGCGCCTTCTAGGGATGCCGTTCTTTCAATAGTAAGCAGGGGGGTGGGTGCTGGAAAGGCCTTCGGAATACATGAACTTATGGATCAGGTAGGTGCTGTTTTTGGGCCAATTATCGTGGCGGGACTAATGCTGTATAGCAACAATAACTACAATCAAACATTCTCCTTCCTTCTTCTGCCTTTTCTAGCCCTTTTAGCCGCTTTGATATACGCCTACATGAAAATTGGCGGAGTTAAAGAGGCTAAAGCGCCTCAAGTGTCTGAAGAAGCACGGCGAACTTGGGACATAAAGCTCCACAAAGCCTTCTATATTTACACGTTATCCGTGACCTTGAGCACTATAGGATTAATACCCTATGAGCTGATCCTTTATAGTGCCTATACAATTCTTACGCCTGAAGTACAGTGGGTCATTCCGCTTCTATACATGGTCATACAGCTGGTCGACGCGCCCTCCGCGTTATTTTCCGGCTATGCTTACGACAAGTTTAAAATCAAGATTTTGATATTGCCATTCATTATCTCAATGATTCCGCCAATACTTACCCTTGCAGGTGCAAACATGTTAATGTTAATTTTTGCAGCAATCTTTTTCGGCTTGGTTTTGGGAATGCAAGAGTCAGTTTATCGAGCTGCAGTCTCAGAGTATGCGCCCCCATTATTTAGAGGTACAGCCTACGGCATATTCAACACGGCCTATGGAGTTGGTATGCTCATAAGCGGCGCAGTATATGGATTGATGGTGACATTGGAAATCCCCATTATCATGGTAATCCTTTACGTTGTTACAACACAGATTGCAGCCATAATTCTGCTTCTTAAGGCCCATTTGAAGGGACGAGCAGAAAATGTTAAAGTTTAGAGGCAACATCAAAATTGAAGGAGGAAAGAAATTTGGCCTACAAGGATGAAGCTGAAGTTTTAGATATTCTGGAAAGGGTAAGCAGGTGTGTTGTAAATATAAGCACTATAAGGTTGATTCAGAATATTTTCTACCAAGTTCTTCCCGTTAAGGGCATGGGTTCTGGAACAATAATAGGCAGCGAAGGCTACATTTTAACAAACAATCATGTCGTTGAGGGTGCTGAAAGGATTGCGGTTACCCTCTGGAATGGGGAGGTTTTGGAAGGCCGCCTTGTAGGTACATGTGCAATCCATGACATGGCGGTGGTCAAAGTTGACAGGACGAATCTTCCCTCAGCGGAGCTTGGAGACTCGGACAAACTTCGAATAGGCCAACATGTATATGCAATTGGTAATCCCTTCGGCTTGACAGGCGGGCCTACCATAACCTCCGGAATTATCAGCGCCCTAAATAGAACGATAGAGGCTAAGGAGGGGCTTCTGGAAAACCTTGTCCAAACAGACGCTGCCATAAATCCAGGAAACAGCGGCGGCCCCCTCGTGGACTTGAATGGAAAGATTGTGGCCATAAATACGGCTATAATACCCTTCGCCCATGGAATAGGATTCGCCATTCCGATAAATTCTGCAAAGGCTTGTGCAGAAGAAATAATAAATACTGGCATCCATAGAAGACCCTGGCTCGGCGTGATTGGCCTAAGCCTTTCAGAGGAGCTTTCGCGTTATTATGGCATCCCCTTAAGCGAGGGTGTCCTAATAACAAGGGTTGTCGAGGGAAGCCCAGCGGACGAAGCTGGACTAATGCCGGGTGACATAATAATCGCCATGGATAACACACCAATCCCGAAAATTGAAAAACTCCTAAGCGAGATCCATAAAAGAAGGGTTGGAGAAAAAGTAAACTTAACATTCTACCGTGAAGGCCTTAGATACACCGTTATTGTAACCCTTGCCAAGACGCCTTAATGCGCGTTTCACAAACAACATAATTTTCCACTAATCATAACCATTAGGAAAATTAAGAAAATCTTTTGAAAATTGGTAGTCACAGCCAACTGGCTCATTAGATCTTTCCAAGCTGATAGAGTTTTTGGTAAACAAGTAGTAAACCAAACAATCCAAAAACGTACTCAATCGCTATAATTAAGGCGATGATGGCTGAGGGAGAAAAGACCGCTGTGGCGATGTCGCCTGCAAAAAACAGAAGCACGCTTGCCACGATTCCAATGTAGGCAGTTAGTTTGCTGAAAGTGTTGCTGCGTAGCATGACTATAGAGATTATCAAGGCTGCGATCAATAGTGTGCTACGCCCAGCAGTGGCTGTTGCAAGGAATATGGGTATGCCTAAGAAGGGAAGAGCCGTAGCGGTTAGCGACCAGATTCTGCTCGTCTTTTTGAGGGTGGTATAGAGACCAAGGAACAGGGCGCAGAACAAAGCCATAATCGTTATGTCTATGATGTTAATGACGCTTAAGTTGGCTTGAAACCCCATGTTCATCTGTAAGAAGAGCCTTACAATACGGCATAACTGTTCAGTATAATCCCGAAATGCCAGAAGCCAAGGCTTTGCCAGAAAATGTCAAAAAACAGCTTGAGGGCTATGAATCAGCAGATTCTTTGATCGCCAGAATTAAGGCTCTTTCAAGCCAGCTTAGAACCGCATAAACGCTTAATGATAGGTATCGCGCGCAAGGTTGATGACGTACCAAAGGTCGTGTGCCCAACGGATCACGATGCCTCCTCTGGAGGCATCCCCCGTGAGAAAACTAACGGCACATGGCACCTGAATAGTTTTTGTTAAGAAAGACTTTAGAATTCTTGGCGCATAATACGTTTTGCTCTGAAAGTGAGAAGATGAGAGTTTTCATTGATACTAATGTTTTCTTAAACGTCTGGTTTAGGGAGGTGAATCCGAAAACTGGGAAGGAGTATTGGCGTCTCTCTGCCGAGTTTCTCAAAAGACTTGGAAATTTCGAGTCTTTCACGTCCAGAGACGTAATTTTTGAGATTAAGAAAGTTCTTGACGATTGTGGGGTGGATGAACAGAAGATATTGGAGAAGGTTGTAGCAGTCAAAATTATAGTAGATAGGGTTGTGAAAGTTACGAGAGAAGATAGGGCCGAGGCTTCTAGGTTAATGGATGATCGGGGAATTGAGGATGTTTTTGATGCGCGGAATGCTGCCGTTTGTAAAAGGCTTAATGCTGTTCTTGTTTCGAGGGATAGGGAATTAGCGAGTAAGCTTAAAGGCTATGTTAGGGTCGCTGAGCCAGAAGAGCTACTCTGACCCTTCTATTTTTCGCTCAAGGATTCTAAGTGCCTTTTCTTTGTCTCCGCCAGCCTCTTCCAGGCATTCTCTCCAGATCTTCTCCCTGACCTCTTTAACCAGTTCTACGCTTGTCTTCTCAGTTTTCTTTTCAGCAAGGCTTCCTATCTCGCTTTCCACAATAAGCTTTCGTACAGCATCTCGAACAGCTTCACTTCTGCTGCTATAGATGCCCCGCTCAACCAACCTGTCAACCATTTTTATCAAATCCTCGGTTAACCTAACCTGCATAGTCTCCATAGTTGACCTCTTCATGTTTACCCAATTTAAATGTAATTGCCTCGTAATTTAAATACATTACGGAAAACCATCCATCGGCACATATTAAAAGTCTTTTTTGATTTACTGAATCCGTTTTCATCAAGATTTCGGTCAGCCAAAATGTAAAGTCCATGGCGATTTCGGTTTGTCAAAATCAAGTGAAATAATATTGTATTATGCAAGCTATCTTTCTGAATGAAAATCATGAGTGAAAAAGAACAGCAAACGGAAGATGTTGAAGCTTTGAAGGCTTTGCTGAAAAGCTTAACAACTTCATCTATGCTTAAGGCGTCAAAGCATTATTCCGCTGTAACGGATTAAAACTTGAACTACCCTACAGCCTGCCAAAAAGAAATGTTTACAGCGACAGAGCACCAACACCAGAAGAGCTCCAACACATTATAGATAGCCGACATACGAGAAAAAGTCATAGTTTCAATGCTGGCCTTAGGCGGATTCCGTATAGGCACGCTGGTCAAACTCAAATATCGTCATGTCAAACGAGACCTAGAAAAAATGATTACACCAATCCATATCCACGTTGAAGCTGAAATTACAAAGGGAAAAATACCACGACTACGACACATTCATAGGACCAGAAGCATCCCAATACCTAAGAACCTACACAGAACTTCGAAGACAAGGAAGCCCCACAGGAAGAACACCACCAGAAAACATCCACGAAGAATCACCCAAATGGCAGCATTAGGCGTCGACCGCGACTACATCGAATACAATGATGGGCCGCACCATAAGCACATACCACGACATACAAATGAAAGGCATAGAATTTCTAAGAGGCATCTACATCACCTCAGGCTTAAGCATAAAACCGAAAACACGCATCAGCAAAATCGACGCCCTTAAAGAAATCATAAGGGCTTGGGAATGAACCCGGAAGAAATCCTAACAAAAGAGGCGCTAACAAAACCCTAAGCCACAGTAATAGACCAAAGCCAACTCGAACAAAACCAACTACACCAACTTACAACAGCGCTAAAACAGCAAATGCTAAAAGAAATCCGTGAAAACCAAAATCAAAAAAGTATAAATTCATGCCTAAGCGGTGGTAGCCCGGGGGAGATTCGAACTCCCGTCAGCGGGTCCAAAGCCCGCTATGCTTGTCCGCTACACCACCGGGCTTCGCTTGATGTGTTTCTTCTTCAATTTTTAGATATGTGGCTTTTGATTAAAGTTTCCTCTACCTCTTATCTTAAGCAGCATTTCTCTTACCATTTTAACTGTTTCGCCAACCTCTTCTTTCCTTAAATTGTCCAAATCGAGGAGATTAGTAATATTCTGGTAGTGCTTTGGCTTTCTCTTCTCTGCGCTTTCGAGGAAGCTTATAAGGCAGGTGTAGTCTAGTGCTGATTTTTCTATGGAAGCCCTTAATATGGCATACTTTTCTATGGCAATTGCGGCCAGGCTTTTAATATAGTGCACGGCCTCGGCTAATTTGTTTGAGGCTATTAGGGATTCAATGCGGAATACGGCCCCTTCAATGAATGTCGGATTAAAATAATATTTTATGTTCTTTTTTGCTTTGGGATGTAATTTTTCAACATTTTTGGAATGCTCATTAACCACATGGCTCATCTCATTCAATACTATCTTTAGAAGCTCCAATTTCTCTTTTGCAAGTTCCCCGTCCACTTCATGGAGTTTAGTTGCATCTAAATAAAAGTTGAAGAGGCTTTGCGCTTCAAGTTTTTTAGCTGACTCTTCAGCTTCTTGTATGAAGTGGCTATTAGAAATGGGCCTCAGCGCCCTCTCCATCAGAACAATCAAGGCCTTTTCCAGAGCCACTGTTGAAAAGAGTTGGGCGCTTTTTAAATCTCCCTTGAAGAGGGCTGAGGCTGCACGGCTAAAGTATATGTCTGATTCTATTACATGATTTTTAATCCTCAACCTTACACGTTCAGGCGAACTATAAATATTGGTTATTAAGAGTTTAGCATTCGCTAAGGCCCAGTCCCTATCATAAAATATCTGTGCTTCACAGAGTTTCTGATCTATCTCTGGCGGAACTATCCCCTTAATCCAGCTTTTCGGAATGAAATCTAAGTCTACAAATACGCCTCCAGATATGATTCTCTCAATGTATTCATCCTCAATATTTTCATAAATTATGAGCAAATCCGCGTCGCTTGATGTTTCCGCGTCGCCTCGGCTCCAGCTTCCAAACAATCCTATACCGTAAACCCTTTCATTCAGCCTCATATCTTTAACAATTCTTTCCAGGGATTTTCTGACATTTTCCGGTAGCCTATGCATGAACGTCTCATCCTTCTTGTTTGATAAGTGACGAAGGTTCGGGTTTAACTTTCAAAAACTTGAGAATCGATATTCTATTTTAAGATTTGTTTTGCTAAAAATCAAACCGTAAACCTTATATACTAGAAAATTGCAGTGCTTTAAAGCGCGGGGCCGGATGGCGTCTTCTATTCCGAACCGATGAGGAAAATGAAAAGAATGACGGTTCTACGCAAGATCAGTAAGAGAGGTATGATAAAATGAGCATAGAAGAAAGCCAGGTTCGACAACGTCTAGCCGATAAATGTCCGGAGTGCGGTAGTGTAAACCTTATCCATGATTATGACACTGGAGAAACCATATGTGGTCAATGCGGCCTTGTCATTCACGAGCAGATGATGGACAAGGGACCTGAATGGCGGGCATTTACACAGGAAGAGAAGGCGTCCAGAAGTCGTGTAGGTGTGCCCACATCATACTCGGTTCATGATAAAGGATTATCAACAGCCATAAGCCAAGTTGACAGGGATGCCTTTGGAAGGAAACTTCCATTATCCACGCGCCTTCAAATGTGGCGGCTAAGAAAGTGGCAGATCCGCTCAAGAGTGCACTCCTCTATAGATAGGAACCTAGCTCAAGCCATGGCTGAACTTGATAGGCTCTCAGACAAGGTTTATGCTCCCCCCTCTATTAAGGAGAAGGCTGCAGTCATATACCGTAAGGCCCTAGACAAGGGCCTGGTGAGGGGAAGATCCATAGCCGCTATAGCTGCTGCGGCCCTCTATGCTGCTTGTAGAGGCAGCGGTACTCCAAGAACCCTAAGGGAGATCGCTGAAGCCAGCCTAGTCGATAGGAAGGATGTTGCAAGGTGCTATAGGCTTCTGCTCCGTGAACTCGAAGTTCAAATGCCCATAGCCGACCCGCTAAACTATGTCTCAAAAATTGCGGAGAAGATAGGAATTTCAGGAAAGACACAGGGGCTAGCCATTCAAATCCTTAGGGAAGCAAAAAAGAAGCGGGCTGCAGCTGGAAAGGACCCTATGGGTCTAGCCGCTGCCGCGCTTTATATTGCATGTTTACTAAATGATGAGAAGAAAACCCAGAAGGACATTGCTGAGGCTGCTGGGGTCACAGAGGTCACTGTAAGAAACCGCTATAAAACATTAAAGAGACAGCTAAACCTGCAACTGCCAGACTAGCTGGGCTTTTCACCCTCAGCTTCTTCAATGCTTTTCTCAAGTTCCATTACTATTGGGCCTAAATAGCCGCAATCTTCGCAAATATACTTTTTAGGGGTTAACCAATAGTCAAGACTGCTGAATAAGTGAAGCCTTGAACTTCCGCATCTTGGGCAATATATGCTAGTAGGGATACGATACTTTAGAGCCTTAAATACCTCACGGATGTTCTGCAATATTCCCAGCGGGCTCACCCCTAGCTACTATTGAACTTCAATGTTTTCCTTGGGATATCCAAGCTTTATTAGGAAATGATGAACTTTTTCCCGATGATCTCCCTGCAGAATTATTTGTCCATTCTTAGCCGTTCCACCGCAAGCGCAGAAGCTTTTTAGTTTTTGTGCCAGTGCTCCGAGATTGGTGCTTTTGTTATCTATTCCCTCAATGATGGTTGTCGGTCTTCCGAATTTCCTTGTTTCAAATCTTATGCGAATCCTCTGCTGCTCCCTTTCTATCTCGCCGCATACACAAAGATCCTTAGGAAGCCCACATATTGAGCAAATATCCGCCATGCCGCTCAGTCTCTATAATGTTAAAGGCAGTATATAAAACTTTCAAATTTTCATCATCAACGGGAATGTTGGAAACACCGCAGCATCAGAACCATTAAGCAGCGGAAAGGAATTTTCAAAGTTTATATTTCATGTTCCCCAATTTTTAAATGGAGAAAATGGTTATAGCAAAGATTAGAAAAAGAGACGGTAGAATAGCCGATTTTAATCCAAAAATTATCAGAAATGCCATTCATAGGGCCTTTCTGGCTGTGGAGCTCGGTGATGGAGAGAAGGCAGATGAGGTAACACGCGAAGTTGTAAAAATTCTTGAGGAGAGGTTTAAAACCAAAATTCCATCAGTTGAAGATGTGCAAGACACTGTTGTAGAAGTTTTGAATAAGAGGGGATATGGAAAAGTTGCCCTTGAATATGAGGCTTACAGGGAAAAGAAGGCCGAAATAAGAAGGCTTAGAGAGAAACTTGGAATAGAGGAGCCAAAACTAACCGTTAACGCGTTGGAAGTTCTGAGGAGGCGCTACCTGTTAAGGGATGAGCATGACAGGATTATTGAAGATCCGGCTCAGATGTTCAGGAGGGTTGCAAGGGCCATAGCAAAAGTTGACAGGAGATATGGCGATGATCCAAGGGAAAGCGGGGAAATCTTCTATAAGATGATGGCTCGGCTTGAGTTTCTCCCGAACTCCCCTACGCTTTTTAATGCTGGGACAAGGCTCGGCCAGCTTTCAGCATGCTTCGTTTTGCCCATAGAGGACTCTTTGGACAGTATTTTCACAGCCATTAAGAACATGGCTCTGATTGAGAAGAGCGGCGGAGGGGTTGGCTTCAACTTTTCAAGGCTTAGGCCAAAAGGCGATATTGTCATGTCAACAAAGGGCGTGGCCTCAGGCCCTGTTAGCTTCATGAGAATCTTCGATGTAGCCACAGAAGTTATTAAGGCCGGCGGTAAGAGGCGTGGGGCAATGATGGGTATTCTGAACGTTGACCATCCGGACATAATCGAGTTTATAACTTCAAAACAGACGCCGGGTTTCCTATCCAACTTTAACATATCAGTGGCTGTTACAGACGAGTTTATGGAAACTGTAGAAAATAACGGTGAATATTGGCTCGTGAACCCGAGAAATAGGGAGAAAACGGCAAAACTGAAAGCCCGTGAGGTCTGGGATCTTATAGCTAAATGTGCATGGGCAAGCGGGGATCCTGGAGTAGTATTCATAGATGAAATTAATAGGCATAATCCTACGCCGGAGCTTGGAAGAATCGAGTCTACGAATCCATGTGGGGAGCAGCCGCTTCTGCCCTATGAGAGCTGCAATTTGGGTTCAATTAACCTTTCTAGGATGGTTGTTGATGGTAAGATTAACTGGGATAAATTGAGGGAGACCGTGCACAATGCTGTCCATTTTTTGGACAATGTTATCGACGCTAACAGATACCCGCTTCCGGAAATCGAGAAGGTCACTAGGGCCAACAGGAAAATAGGCCTAGGCGTTATGGGTTTCGCGGATATGCTGATTAAGCTTAGAGTTCGATACGATTCTGAGGAGGGCCTCACCCTTGCTGAGCAAATTATGCGGTTCATTGATGAGGAGGCTCATAAGAAGTCAGAGGAAATTGCGGAGCGGCGTGGCTCATTCCCCAACTTTGAGAAAAGCATATGGGCGGATAAATACAAGGCTATGCGGAACGCCACAGTAACCACAGTTGCGCCAACTGGGAGCATAAGCATAATTGCTGGCTGTTCCTCGGGCATTGAGCCCATATTTGCCGTTTCCTTTGTAAGGAAGGTTTTAGGCGGAACGACACTTTTTGAGGTTAACCCGCTTTTCGAGGCAATAGCTAAGGAAAGGGGGTTCTACGATGCAACGCTTCTCGAGGAGGTTGCTAGAACAGGATCAATCCAGATGATTGACAGGATCCCCGAGGATGTCAGGCGAATCTTCGTAACAGCCTTAGATATTTCACCTGAGTGGCATGTGCGTATGCAAGCAGCCTTCCAAAAGTATGCAGATAATGCTGTTTCGAAAACCGTTAACATGCCCCATGAAGCGACAGTTGAAGACGTTAGACGGGTATTTGAATTGGCGTGGAAACTTAAATGCAAGGGCGTCACGGTTTTCAGGTATGGCTCTAAACCTGAGCAAGTTCTATACGTTGGCGAGATAGGGAAGGCAGAGCGGAAATTCGTTTCAGCCGAGTCGGAATATGCAGGAGGCTGTCCGGCTAAAACCTGCCCATTTCCTTGAATGGAAGTACTAGGAAAAGGAATATAATTTTCCTAGGAGTAAGGTAAAGCCTATGAATAACCAAGTGGGCCTTGTTGACGAAGAAGACCTTTGCATGCTCACAGACCTTTACGAGTTAACCATGTGTGCAAGCTACTTCGATAACAAGAGGTTTGAACCAGCATCCTTCGACCTTTTTGTTAGGAAGCTTCCTCCGAACCGTTCTTATCTGCTTTTCGCCGGGCTTGAGCAATTTTTACGTTTTATTGAAGGTTTTAGATTTAAGGAGGAGCATCTCAATTTTTTAAGAAGGCACGGCTTTAAGGATGATTTTATAGAGTATTTAAGGAATTTGAAGTTCACAGGGGATGTTTGGGCTATTCCAGAGGGCACAATAGTTTTCCCCAACGAGCCCTTAATTAGGGTTACAGCGCCCATAATTGAGGCCCAACTTCTAGAAACTTTCGCCCTTAACACCATAAATCTTCAGACAACTGTCGCCACAAAGGCTTCAAGGGTTGTTTACGCCGCCAGGGGCCGGTCTGTGATAGAGTTCGGTCTCAGGCGGGAGCATGGAATCGACGCAGGGATGAAGGTGGCGCGGGCAAGCTATATAGCCGGATGTGAAGGCACATCCAATGTTCTCGCTGGCCTGCGTTATGGTATTCCTATCTTTGGAACTATGGCCCATTCCTTCATAATGTTTTTCGAAAACGAATTAACAGCCTTCAGGGCCTTTGCGAAAACATTTCCAGATAGGACAACCCTCTTAATAGACACCTTCGACACTTTGAAAGGAACCGAAAATGCCATTGTAATCGCTAAAGAACTGGAGGAAGGGGGATTCAAGCTTCGAGGGGTTAGACTGGACAGCGGAGACCTTGTGGAACTTAGCAAAAAAGTTAGGGAAATGCTGGATGCAAAAGGCCTAAAATATGTTAAGATTTTCGCAAGTGGAGACCTAGACGAGTACAGGATAGATGAACTTCTAAGAATGGGCGCCAAAATAGACATTTTCGGCGTGGGTACAAAGCTAGGCACATCCGCTGACAGGCCATATGTGGACATAATATATAAGCTCTGTGAGAAAATGGACAAAAGCGGACGGTTCCAGCCAATAATGAAGCTCAGCGAAGGCAAGGCAACACTTCCAGGCCGAAAGCAGGTTTATAGAATAAGGGATGCAAAGGGCAACTTCGTAGAGGACATCATAGCCCTAGAAGGGGAGGAAGTGGACGGTGAGCCCCTACTAGTTAAGGTTGTGGAAAAGGGCAAGGTTATCTACGATTTTCCATCATTGGAAAAGATAAGGGAAAGAGCCCTTGATAATCTTTCGAGGCTTCCGGAAAAATATAAGCGACTTCGGAGACCTGCAATATATCCTGTAAAGTTAAGCCCCAAACTTGAAAAAATGATTGCAGAACTAAAGCAAAAGCTGCTTTAACATCTGATTTCAGGATTAAAATCTCCCTTTTTACGGGTCTAGGTTTTAAAGTCATAAAATAGAAAAATAATGGAAGTTTTGGATGTTGAAGTTTTCTACATTAGCCTGTCTAGTATATAGTAGAAGATTGTTGAGAATGCTTCTATGGCTATCACCGCAAGAATTGATCCTGAAATTTCTCCTGTGAAAAGGTATGTTAGGAGAAAAGCCGCTGGATCAACAACAGCCCTGTATATCAGAGTCTTCTTGAGGCTGGCCCTTCTCGGCTTGGAAATTGGCTTGGCATTCCACGCTACACCTTTAGGTAAGTAAGGTATAGCTCTTGTTATTTAAAATTTTAGGATTTGCAAACACTGTAGTTTATAATATGGGGGCGATCAGCCACTCGTATATGATGTGGAATATGCCGAACAGCAGGGCTAAGAGCACCAGTATGGCTATGAATATTATTATTGCTAAAATGCCGATGGCGATGGCTCCAAGCCATCCTGTTTTGTAAAGGCGTTTTATAAGCAGAAGCCACACTAAAATGCTGAGGAACAGGGCGAGGATGCTGTAGGGTATAAACGCCACGAAAACACTTGACAGGATGCTTCCCAAAAGCGCGATTGCGAAGGCGCTAGTTAATGAGGCGCGTTTTTCACCGGCAACTATGCGCCCTGCAATGTATAGAACAATTGTCAACACGAGTAGTTCAACGAAGAACAGAACTATTCCAAATAGAAGTTCGCCGACTCTCTGCCATAACCCCCTATAAACATTCGCAGCGGCGTTAAAGAAAATCGTTGCAAGATATTGTACAGCAGGCATCTGGTTCACCGCATCTTCTGTTTTGACGTTTTTCCTTAAATAACCTTTGATGACTCCTCTTAGAAGTTAAGTTTTTCCCGCCTTATCTTAAATAGCACTGTTCCCCCATTAGTGTATGGTGCTCCCGGATCTGGACATTGGAAATACCCTTCATCACCCTCCTTGGCAAGGCCTAAATCCTTGAAGCTTATCCCGCGGCTTATGGGCACAAGCATGGAAAGGATACAGCCAAGCGCATGAATGCAAATGTTGTCCGTCTGATTCAAAACAATTTTCGGCGATTCCACAACCATTCTCTCGCCAACCCTAAATACGGGGCAATTACCCCTGATTTCCTCAACGGATATTACTAGGCGATACCTCTCCCTAGCGCTCATAACTCCTCTTACCTCCATGGAAACTTATGAGGAAGCTTAATTTATAATTGTTCAAAACATTAAGCCAAATGCGGAGGAGCAAAAATGCGCAGTAGAATATGCATGGACAAGCCCATAGTAGAAATAAACGGAGATGAAATGGCTAGGGTTATGTGGGGTTGGGTTAAGGAGAAGCTTATCCTACCCTATGTAGACTTAAAAACGGAATACTACGACCTCCATATTAAAAGGCGGGATGAAACCGACGATCAAGTGACTTTACAGGCAGCTGAAGCTATAAAACGTTGGAAGGTAGGTGTTAAATGCGCCACCATAACTCCTAATGCTGAAAGAGTAAAAGAGTATGGTCTAAAAAGGGAATGGAAAAGCCCCAACGCCACTATCCGAAACATTCTTGACGGCACCATCTTTCGTGCACCCATAATCCTCTCCAACGTAAAGCCAGCCGTTAGATTCTGGAAAAAACCAATAGTTATAGCTAGACATGCCTTCGGCGATATATATGATGGAGTTGGCCTAAGATTCGAGGGTCCAGCCGAGGCTGAAATTGTCGTAAAGCAAAATGATGGCAAAGAGCATAAAGCAAAGTTTCCCGCACTTAAGGGTTCAGGGGTTCTCCAAGGAATATACAACATAGACTCTTCTATAGAGAGTTTCGCCAGAGCCTCCTTCAGATATGCCCTAGAAAACCAGCTTGACCTGTGGTTCGCGGCCAAAGACACCATTTCAAAGGTCTATGACGCTCGCTTCAAGGAAATCTTCAGCAAAGTTTACGCTGAGGAGTTTAGGGAGAAATTCCAAAAAATGGGCCTGAAATACTATTATTTTCTAATAGACGACGCCCTGGCCAGGGCGGTTAGATCAGAAGGCGGATTTATCTGGGCATGCAAGAACTTCGACGGAGACATATTCTCGGACTTTGTCGCCGCCGCTTATGTTGGAAGCCTAGCCCTCGTGACTTCTGTGCTTTTCTCGCCTGAAGGTCACTTTCTGGCAGAGGCTGCCCATGGCACAGTGCAAAAGCATTACTACCGATATTTGAAGGGAGAGAAAACCTCCACAAATCCTACCGCTATAATTTTCGCTTGGGCTTCAGCCCTTAGGAGAAGGGGAGAACTTGATGGAATAGCAGAGCTTGTCGATTTCTCTTTAAAACTGGAGAAGGCTACAAGGGTTACCTTGGAAGGGGATATGATAATGACTGAAGATGTGGCAAAAGTTTCAGAACCACCAGCTAAGGTCATTGTCAGCACAGACGAATTCATAGAAGCTGTAAAAAGGAACGTTGAAAGGTTGATTCAGTAGGTGCGAAATTCGTACACAACCCTTTTTTAAATCATCCTCATCATAATAATAACGCTTGAGGAGGAAGGGAAAATGGCTGAGGAGACTGTTGGGCTACCAGTTTTAGGCCAGCCTGCTCCTGACTTTGAGGCTCTAACCACCCATGGAGTTCTTAGACTTTCAGACTTCAGAGGAATGTGGCTTGTCCTGTTCTCCCATCCAGCTGATTTCACGCCTGTCTGCACAACGGAGTTCATAGCCTTCGCCCAGCTCTACGAGGAGTTTAAGAAGAGAAACGTTGAACTTTTAGGGCTCAGTGTGGATAGCATATCATCCCACATAGCCTGGATAAGAAATATCGAGGAGAAAATGGGCGTTAAGATTCCGTTTCCAATAATCGCCGACCTGAACAAGGAAGTAGCCAAAAAGTATGGAATGATTCACCCTGGACAAAGTAAAACCGAAACTGTTCGATGCGTCTTCATAATAGATCCGGAGGGTAAGATTAGGGCGATTCTTTACTATCCGCTTACAACAGGAAGGAATATGCATGAAATTTTGAGGCTGATAGACGCGCTTCAGACAACTGACAAGTATAAGGTGGCGACGCCGGCAAACTGGAAACCAGGAGATCCGGTGGTTGTTCCACCTCCATCAACAACTGAAGCTGCTGAGGAAAGACTTAAAGCGGCAGCCAAAGAGGGCTACACGTGCAAAGACTGGTATCTATGCTTTAAGAAGCTTCCAGAGGGCTAAAAGATGCCATGTATCTCCCCGGATGGGAAGCCAACATCAAGCGGAATGGCTTTACTACGGGCCCTAAAGGAGGGTGCATCTTCTCCAGAGGATGTTGCCAGCAAAACTGGCAGGTCAATATACCTTGTTAGAAGCGGATTACGAGAACTGAAAAGCGCGGGCTATGTGGAAGAGGAAGGGGAAAACAGGTATAGGCTTACGGATAAGGGTGCAGCCCTGTTAAAATAGGTGTAGGCAACACCGTAACAACCAAGCATTCCCATTTTTATATTTTCGCTTTAAATTATGGCAAACATTTAAATTCTTTAATGAAAGGGATAATTGCTATTGCCGGAAGGTTAGTTTAGAATGTCGAGACGCCCTGTAATTGTTGGTGCTGGAAGAACAAAGTTTGGGGAACATTACGATAAGCAGCCTGAAAGGCTTATGGAGGAAGCCTGGCTTCGAGCTTCCGAGGATGCCGGGCTTGAACGTAAGGATCTTGAAGCCTGCTACATTTCAGACTATTTTCTTCTACTCACAAATAAGCTGGGCTTAGAGGAGGGTTTCCTATCGGAACTAACGGAGTTACATGTGCCGATGGATTTCACCCGCTCATTCAGCTCGGCATTCTCGAATGCTTGCAACGCCATCCAAGCTGGAAAGTTTAATGTTGTTTTAGTGGGCGGAATAGAAAAGATGACTGACAGGTTGGACAAAATTCGAGATGATCTAATGATTTTAGGGGATCCCTGGAGCTACTATGCAGGCGGCACCCCAGAGGCTAATCATGAGCTCATGCTTAAGGCCTACATTAAAAGGTATGGGATAAAAGATGAAGCGTTGGAAAAGCTCAGCATCGCCTTGGCCCAAATCTCCGTTAAAAATCACCTGCACGCCCTAAAGAATGAGTATGCCCAATTTAGGAGGAAAATAACCATAGAGCAGGTCTTGGAAGCTAGAAAAAGTGCCCGTAGACTTTTAGGCATGTATGATTTTGCACCTATATCTGATGGGGCTGCTGCAGTAATTCTTGCAAGCGAGGAGGTGGGTCGAAAACTTACAGATAAGCCTGTTTATATACTTGGCTCAGCATCAGCCACCGATTATCTATCATATCCATCGAGGCAGGACTTGGCAGGCTTCCTGGCAACCAGATTAGCGGTGCAAAATGCCTTGAAAATGGCAGGCATAAGTTTATGGGATATTCAAATTTTAGAGGTTTATGATCAATCCACCGTTATGGAGATGATTTCTCTCGAGGATTTGGGTTTCTGTAGACCTGGAGAGGCTTGGAGGATGATATTTGAAAGTTGCAGAGATTATAAGGGCTATTATGAAGTTAATGGGAATAGGCTTTTTGTAAACATTAATGGAGGGCTGAAAGCTGACGGAAACCCCCTTGGCGCCACCGGTGGAGCTCAAATCTATGAAGTTTATAAACAACTTAGGGGCGAAGCTGGAGAACGTCAGGTTAAAAATGACTCTGGGCTTAAGTATGGATGCGTATTAGAGCTTGAGGGTTTCGGCACGAAAAGCCATGTTCACATTTTTGGAAAGGAGGATTCTAAGTGAGCAGCGAACCTATAGAACGAAGGGTTTCATATTTAGGTGATAGACTTAGGGGTAGACGTTGCCAAATCTGCGGCAAGGAGTATTTTGAAATAAGGGATTACTGCGGAAACTGCGGTAGGAAAAGCTTTGGAAAAATGGTTGACATAGACTTCTTTTACGAGAAGGGACGCTTAGAAATATGCACCCTCATTGATGAGCCAACGAACAAATTCACAAAGTTTGGAGCCTACATCTATGGCATAGTTTCTTTCCATAATGGGCGGATAAGAGTTCCAGGAAGACTTACGGATAGAATAATTCGCGATGGCGAGGTTATCGATTTTTCAGCCCTCGAGGGCAGAGAGGTTGTTCCAAGGTTTAGGCGAAGGTATTCCGTTGGCAAAAGCGAAATTATTCCAACAATCTCATTGACTTTCACATTTTCTGATGAATATTACCCCCACCAGGAGTATCGCATAATAAGCCCTAAAAAGGAGTATGATTCCCCAGGCATTGTAGGCTACGGCGTGTACACCTCCAAGTTTAGGATAAAAGAGGGCAACATTGAGCGTGCAGTTCCCTTCATAGACGAAGATGCAATAACCGCAGCCGTGGAGGCTGGAAAGCTTGCCTTGATCAGTTCTGGAGTGGACAGTTCGCTGATTGGCAAGGTTTACGTGGGCTCCGAGTCTAATCCGTATGTTGTCAAGCCTATAGCCTCTAAAGTGGCCCAAGTTCTAAAGCTTGGCGAGGAAGACGAGGATGTGCAGAGCGTGGACGCTGTGGACACAGAATTCGCCTGCAAGGCGGCAACAAGCATGTTTAAAGATGCCGCCTCGCTTGTAAGCCATCCAAAATTCAGCATACCATATGCTATGGTTATAGGAGCGGATAATTCGCAGGCTGCCCCAAGGGATTGTCCAGGAGGCGAGTTGGACTACTTTGTAGGCTTCGGAGGATGCGCCTTCATATTTGGAAAGCATGATGTCATAGCTGAGGTTGAGGGATGGCATTCATGCACCTCTGATACGCCTGATTTTTGGCGTAGAGATGGCGAACAGTATCCAATGCATGGTGGAAGATACACTGGAGATCCAGCCTACTTCAAGCATATACGCAAAGCTGCAAAGAGACTTATGGAAAGGCTCAACCTGCAAGCTAAGGACATAAACTACTTCATAGCCCATCAGCCTAACCCGCACTTTCCAGTTAGGATAGCTAAAGAGCTTGGATTCAAAGAGGAGCAGTACATGCCATCCCTTCAGGTGGCGAAGTTTGGCAATACATATTCAGGCTCATCGCCTATAGGGTTGGCGGCTGTTCTAGACATAGCCAAACCGCATGAGCGTATATTAATGGTAAGTTATGGTTCAGGAGCTGGAAGCGACGCCTACTCCTTCATAACTACAAGCCAGATCCTTGAAAAGAGAGAACGGCAAAAATTCACTGTCAGATATCAGGCTGAAAGCCGGTTCATAGAATATCTGGACTATCCAACCTATAGACGGTTGAAGCTCGGGCTGTAGTCTGAACCTTAATAAACAAGCCGAGCATAAATAGGCATGAGTAAAATTGCCAATTAAGGAAATATTAAAGGTTCTTTATTCGCCTCATAAGGCTTTCAGGGATATATTAAATAATCCAAAAATTTCTGGGCCGATCCTGATTATGATCCTATTCGTCGCCGCCAGCGTAGGCGCCATATACATTTTCTATTCCAGAACCTACTACGAGGATACGCTGCCAACATCAATACTTGAAAGCGACATATCAAAGAAGGACCTGTGGACTGAAAAGGCCTCCTTTTGGAGAAACCTTGAAGGAGAGCCGCCTATGGAAAACTATGAGGATTACATAAACGGAACCCTATATGGAAATAGGAGTATCGAATTTCATGTGAAAAACAGTCAGAAAATTAGCGTAATTTTGGAAGACATTGGAAAAATTAATTGCTCCAGCCCTAACGGCTACTCAAAGCTATATTTTAGTGTAAAATGGATAGGCCTAGAAAACAATCCGAAGGATGCAGTTCTGTACCTTTTCTCAGGATCCCCCTCAAGCTATTTCCGCCTCAGCCTAGTTGAAGAGTTAGCCAACACCAAGGATGGTGTCTGGAACAGTGTGGCTGTATCCCTTGGGGATGGCGGTTGGGCCTCTGTGGGAACAGCAGATTGGACGAGTATAACTGGCTTGCAGCTTGAATTATCATGGTCCGAAGCCTCCAATATAACCCTGCTAGTTGACGGGGTCTTCTTCGGCGGAGTTTTTAAACCCCTGGAAAATTTCACCTTTATCCCAAACTATGCCATTTTGGCATTTATGCAGTTCGTTTTTAGATGGGTGCTCCTTGCTGGAGTCATCTATGTGATGATTAGGGGATTTAAAGCCGGCACTGTCTGGCGGATTATCATAATCCTTGTTGGATTCGCCCTCATACCAATGGTAGTTCAAGCAATAGTTAACGCTGCGGTTTTTTCAATAACTCCGGCCATAAAATATTCCTTTGAATATCTTGTTGGATTTAAAGGCGAAGCAGCCTACAACATCGGCCTTCTGAATCAGATCTTCAGCTACATACAGGCAGCCATAATAATCTGGACGATAGTTCTCTGCGCCTTTGCCATACGAACGGCAACGGAATTTTCATGGTCAAAGACCTTCCTGATAGCTGCAGTTGCCTATTTCGCCGCCACAACAATAGAAAGTTTTCTCATAGGAATATAAGGTCGATTAAAAGTAACGTTTATAGGTATGCCTTTTTTTGAAGCTACTTACCGTCGTGGTCATGATGACGGCGATTCTTGAAGTTCATGATGTCAAAAAAAGCTATCACTTAGGACGGGTTGTTGTTCCAGCGTTAAGAGGGGTTACCTTCGATGTTGAAGAAGGCGAGTTTGTAACTATTTTTGGTCCCTCTGGAAGTGGAAAATCTACGCTGCTTCATTTAATCGGCGGATTAGACCGCCCGGATGATGGGGAAATAATGGTTGATGGAATTAACCTCTTAACCCTTGACAGCGACAAGTTGGCTGAACTTCGCCTTAGAAAGATAGGTTTTGTATTCCAGTTTTTCAATCTGCTTCCAAGGCTTTCAGCTCTGGAAAATGTGAGGTTGCCCCTTGACTTTGCAGGTTTTCCGGAAAAGGAGACTGCCCAAAGGGCTGAGGAGATGCTTAAGCTTGTAGGGCTTGAGGCTCGGGTTAATCATAGGCCTACGGAGCTTAGCGGTGGAGAGCAGCAGCGGGTGGCTATCGCCCGCGCGCTCATTAACAACCCTAAAATAGTCTTGGCTGATGAGCCTACCGGAAATCTTGATACGAAAACTGGATGGGAAATAGTTCAGTTAATGAAGAGACTTAACATTGAAAAGGGGCAAACCTTCGTTGTTGTAACCCATGATCCCCACATAGCAGAAGTGGCGGACCGTATAATTCACCTAAGGGATGGAGTTGTTGAAGGCATAAAAATAGCTCCTAGGAGGAATTAAACATGAAAGTGGAGAGGATACTTGCCTTTGCATGGCGAAACATGAAGCAACGGAGGCTTAGAACCTCCCTTACAACCCTAGGCGTTGTAGTCGGCATAACAGCCATAATAGGCATAGCCGCATTGGGTGAAGGTTTCAGAGTGGGGATAAAAAATCGTATGCAACAAGGCTTCGAATTAGATATTCTTGTGATTATTCCTGGAAGCTTCACCGCAGGCATAGGTGAATTTGAGCCTCAGGATTTGGAGAATGTTCGCAATGTAAGCGGTGTAGAGCTTGCCGCTGCGGTGATTACCATACCGGAAGCATCCCTCTACAATCATGAAGGCACAAAATTAAATGCGTTGACGGTTGCGGGTGTAAACTTTTCAGAAATTACCAGCATGCTTCCTGAAAGGCTCGTCCCATTAGAGGGGGAAATACCGCTAAATGATGTTAATGACACCATAATTCTGGGTTATAAAGCATGTTTCCTAAACGAGACGGAATCCCTCGTTAAGGTAGGTGAAAATGTAACTTTGCAAATTAAGGCAAGGATGCCATATCCGCCCTATTCAGAGGTAAGTATTAACAAAACATTTACTGTTGCTGCTATTCTCGGTAAAAGTGGCACGCCTGGATTAACGAACTTTGACTATTGGGCATTTATACCTATGGGGGCTGCTGTTAACATAACCCGCAAAGAGGCCTACAACATAATTTTAGCAAAAGTCTCAGATCCAGAGCAGTCAGAGGAGATTGCCAGGGAAATAGAAGACACTTTTGAAAACCCCTATGCAGTGAGCATCCTAGTTCCAGTAGCCTTCATGCGTCAAGTTGACAATATTCTAAACTTCGTCCAACTCTTCTTAACGGCTATAGCCTCCCTATCCCTTCTGGTAGCTGGATTGGGCATAATGAACATCATGACAGTTTCAGTTATGGAGCGCACCCGTGAAATAGGAATCATGAAAGCCATAGGTGCTAAAGATAGGACAGTACTACTAATGTTCTTAAGCGAGGCTATACTTATAGGCGTTATAGGCGGGCTGATAGGGGTTCTAGCCGGATTCGGTCTCTCCCATGTACTGGCTTATATGATTTCATCGTTTATGCGCCCTCAAGGCCAGAATACAGCCATTCGGGCTCCTGAAACCGGAAGGTTAGAGATAGCTCCCCTTTTCACTCCAGAATGGGCGATATTTGCCGTGCTTTTCGGCACAGTTGTATGCATAATCTTTGGGCTTTATCCGGCAAGAAAGGCTGCGAAGATAAATCCTGTGGAGGCCCTACGATATGAGTGAGCAGATTCACAACATTTATATTTGTGGTCATTATTGTTTTGTAACAAGTCTAGCCAAAACCGGTGCTGTAAAAGGCGCTGAGTTTTGGTTTAGGACTGTTCCACGTTGAGGACGAAAAAATAATATGCCGAGAAGGCTCCCGGAAAAAACAAGAAACATTGAGAGGAAACCTAGAAGGTTCGGAAGTAATTACTTCGACCCTGCTAAGACGTTTTTCCAAACAATACCTGTGAAGGAGAATCAGGAGATAGAAGTGGTTATAGACGACATTGGCAGCAGGGGCGATGGAATTGCAAGGATTCAAGGCTACATGATATTCGTCCCAAATAGCAGAGTTGGCGAACGTGTAAAGGTGCGGATTCTATCAGTAAATGGAAAATTCGCCGTTGCGGAGAAACTTGCCTAAAAAGGGAGAATGAGACATGAAGATAAATGAACTTAGAAATGGAATGAAACATGTGAATGTCAAGGGGAAGGTCGTGGAGAAATCGCAGACCCACGAGGTTTTAGCCAGGTTCAGCGACACGGTTCACAAGGTGGCTACGGCTGTTATTGCCGACGAAACCGGCGCCATAAAGTTGACTCTATGGAATGATCAGATTGGCTTGGTCAACGTGAATGACTTGGTTAAAGTGGAGAACGGCTATGTTACAAGCTTCAGAGGAGAGCTACAGCTGAATGTGGGAAGATATGGAAAACTATCAGTCAATGAGGACGTGGAACAGCCATAAACGTTTAGCGAGGTGAAAACGGAATGGAAAGAAGAGATTTTGGCGGAAGAAGAGGTCTCGGAAGGGAGAAGCGATATCCCCCAAAGCCAGTTGAGCTTGGAAAGGAATACGAAGTGGATGTGAAGGAGCTGAGCCGAAGGGGCGAGGGCATAGCCAGAATCCAAGGCTTAGTAACCTTTATACCAAACACAAAGCCAGGAGACCATGTGAAAATAAAGATAACACGGGTAAGTCGAAGATTCGCCGAAGCCGAAGTGGTTGAAGAAGCAGCTGAAGAATAGTCCAACTGGCACATTCACATAAAAGTAGCCTTTTACGAGGCGATCAGATGCATCGTTTATTTATCTTCATTAATCCTAGTGGGTGCTCTAACCTCTTTTTATTGTATCCTGCAAAAATTTTGTTCGCGTAGCGGATAACTGCTTTATTTAGAATTGCAGATTATAATTTTGGTGTTCGAGTTTGGATTTGGGCATTAATGGCCGTGTTGCCATCGTGACTGGTTCAAGTCAAGGTATAGGAAAGGCGATTGCCATGGGCTTGGCCATGGAAGGTGCTAGGGTTGTAATTTGCGCTCGGAGGGAAGACGCTTTAAAAAATGTTGCTGAAGAAATTGCCTCTCGAAGCAGCTCAGAAGTTCTGCCTATTAAGGCTGACCTTTCAAAAAGTGAGGATATTAAGCTTTTAGTTCAAACAACTATCCAAAAATTTGGCAGGGTTGATATTTTAGTAAATAATACTGGTGGACCTCCATCAGCGCTGTTTATGGAGACAACAGAAGGGGATTGGCGCGCTACCATAGACTCTTTACTCATGAGCGTAGTGAATTGCTGTAGGGAAGTGATCCCCTACATGATAAAAAATAGGTGGGGTCGCATTATAAATATGACCTCTTTCGCCGCTAAGCAGCCTGCTGAAAGACTTGTTCTTTCTAATGCCGTAAGGGCCGGAGTGCTTGGCTTGACAAAGACGCTTGCAAACGAACTGGCGGGTTACGGGATTTTGGTCAATGCAGTTTGTCCAGGCTGGACTCTAACCGAGAGGGTTAAGGAGCTAGCGAGGGATGCTGCAGAGAAGACAGGTAAAACTCCTGAGGCCATAATATCTGAGTGGGCGGAAAGCATACCCCTCAAACGGTTGGCCAAGCCCGAAGAAATAGCCAACCTGGTGGTATTTTTGGCTTCGGAGAAAGCAAGCTATATAACTGGCGCAGTTATACAGGTTGACGGTGGCTTCATAAAATCAATAATTTAAACAAGGCAGCTTTCATGGGAACATATAACGTCAATTTTAGTTTTTGTAAATTTAAAAACAAATGAGCTGACATTCAGCCCATAGTTATACAATGGTTTACATGTTTAAAGACAGCTAATAAGTTTGGATTTTTGGACTTTATTTAACTTCTGCAGGATCTTAGTTGCTAGTGATAGGCGTTAACATCACCATTCAGGTAAAACCTTTATTGGAGAGATAATTGACGTTATTGAGCTTTCTACTCCTTGAATTTTCTGAATATTTAAGACTGTTTGTTCAAGCTCTGTATGATCTCTAGCTTTGACCGCGCATATAATATAAGGTCCAAATACACTATCAGCAGATAATACGTTCGGAATTTTTAGAAGCGCCACTCTGACATTTTCGGTCCTTTGGTTTAGTGTTTAGGAATATAAAGGCGTATGGTTTTTCGATAAGCGGCGGACCTTCTGATATTACGATAAGGCTCAATATCTTGTTGCATCTTAAGGTTGTGTGAGAACTTCAAGCGTTGGTTTTCTTGCAAATCTTGCGGCTGGGTATAAGCTTAGGATAAAGGTTGTCGTTAAAGAGGCTAGTAGCCATCCGGCTATTTGTATAACCGTGTAGCTTGTTACTAACGGTTTTTGAACTAGAATCAATAGTGTGGTGATTATTCCGAGGGATACTCCACATGCGTAGCTTGAGAGCAAAACCACAAGATTTTGTATGGCGATGATTTTAAAGATGGTCTTGGGTTTGGCTCCTAAAGCTCGCAGAATGCCGAACTCTTGATGTTGTTCGGTTATAGCCAACATTACATAGCCAATAAAGCATAAAGCGGCTGATGCTAAAGAGAATGATGGCAAAAACATTATTGTGAACCATATATAGCCAAGAAAAGCTAGGCATTTGCCTAATTCTTCGTCTAGCTCTAGGACTTCAAAATTTGAATTTAAGGCTTTAATGTTCGCCCTTATCTCGTTCAGAATCGCTGCACGGTTGGCTGAAGGTTTAACCTTGACCATTATGAGGTTGGGTTTATACACGCCAAGAATGTTTTGTAAATCCTTTAATGGCACGTATGTGACGTTTCCATTGTTGATTGGGTCCAGGCAGACGCCCACGATGTTGAAATAGTGCCCGTACAGCCGTATACTTTGATTTAAGGGCATGGTGAACATTTTATTGGCTATTGAATCACCGATAACGGCTTTCCCGTTTTGTCCTTCCATGAGGAATTCGCCTTCCATAAACCATTCGCCAAGTGTTTTTTCAGGTTCTATGCCAACAATTAGAGATTCGCCTTCTCGGTCTTTGCCAACAGAGGTTACGGCTCCAGTTTCAGAGTCGATTATGTATCCTGAAACTTCTTTTATACGCGTAAATGTAATCAGCCTTGTTTCCATGCTTATATCATCAGACATCAAATTTAACTGGTTGATGATTTCTTCAGGTATCAAATACCTTGGTTCGGTGTAGTTGAATGTGGCTATTTCCTTGTTTTCGTAAAATTTTGAGAGCAAAAGCGTATATTGACTGCAAATTTCCCTATGAGCTACTAATATAACCTTTTTTCCAACGGCTTTTTCAACCCAGCTTTTGGTTGTTTGGTCGGCAATTATTCCCCCGGCAACGGCCACGGTTACAAAGAGGAAAACCGTTGTCAGGCATAATAGAATATGAATGGTCGCTGATTTGCGGCGGAAAAGGCTGCGTAAGGCAAGTTTAAATGTTAAGCCACGTTTTGAAAAAATCCTGAAACTTGACTCTGCATTTACCCCTAAATAATAGGTTGGCGACAGCGCCTTTGCAGGCTCAATTTTCGTTGCATTCAAAATCGGTTTTGCTCCAAAAACCAGCAAAAGAATGAAATAAGCTGCAGAGACCAGCAAAACAAGCCAAAAAATTAGCTGGTTTCTGCGAAATTTGGAAGCCTGAAACTTTTAAAATGTTGGCTAATGCGAAATCGATGGATAGTCCCAAAATTACGCCTAGGAAACAGCTGATAAACGCGACTATTAAAAGTTCATTCATGAAATATCCGAAAATTAAGTTGTTTGGACAGCCAGCCGCCCTCATAAGTCCAATATCTCGGATTCTTTGAGCCATCATGGCAAAAACCATAAAAGAAATGAATATTGCTCCGGCTGTGAAGACTAAAAGGCCTATGAATATTATGAAACGGGAAAAGACGATTGAAAAGCCAGCTGATAATTTTTCCTCAACCATTAATGAAATTCCAAAACCGATTTTATCGCTGGACAATAATAGAAAGAGCGTTGATGCAAGGGATAAGGATAGGCTGGTGATGACGAGGATTGTTTGAAGTTTTCTATGCATTAAATCATTTACTGGGAAGAAGGTTTCACTCAATCAAACGGCACCAACATTCCATCTTCCAAAAGCAGTTTTTGGTCTGCTAATCGAATTATTCTCTCGTCATGGGTTGCAACAATTATGGTTTTTCCATTTTCCTTCAGTTTGCGGAGTATCTCAACGATTTTTAGGCTTGTTTTTACATCTAAATTTCCAGTTGGCTCGTCGACGAGAAGCAAGGGCGGATCGTTTGCCAATGCACGGGCAAAGGCTACACGTTGCTGTTCACCACCACTAAGTTGAAATGGGAAATGGTTTGCCCTATGCTGTAGGCCGATGGTTTCTAAAAGTTCCACAACACGGGCTCTTATGTGATTTTCTGGTTTCTGAACCCATTCCATTGGAAACGCAATATTCTCAGCAACTGTTAAGGTTGAAATAAGATTGTAAGATTGAAATACAAAACCAATTTTGCGGCAGCGAAAATCAGCTAGAAAATCTTCATTCTTATCGCTTAAACACTCTCCAAAAACGAAAATTTTTCCGCTTGTAGGCTTGTCAATGCCTCCAATAATGTTTAAAAGCGTCGTTTTCCCTGAACCTGAAGGGCCTGTGACTACGGTGAAATCGTGCATTTTAACGGCGAAGTCAACGCCTCTGAGGACTTCAACAAAATCCCCTCCCATTTGATATACTTTGCATAATGATGATGCAGATACCGCAAATTCAGAAAGCTGCATTGTGACCACCTTGAAAAAGGACAGCTGCCCAAATATTTATAATAATCGTATTGTGCATGGGTTTGGATGGGCATAATCAAAGCTAATGTATTCAACATGTAAGGTGGAAGGCTCCGACCACCCTTTTGCCGGCCTTTAAAAGCTCGTTGAACGTTTTGTAGGCTTCACCGGTCGGTTGGGCTATGAGCTTTATCCCCTGCTCCTTTAGGGCCTTTTCAACTTCCGGCAAGATTTTTACAAGTCCGGAATAGCCCGTGCCAACAACTAAAACTTCGGGATGTGGCGCCCTCTTGAAAACTTCTTTTAGGTCCTCGACGCAGATTTGGTGGCCCTCCCTCCTCCACCATCCGCTTAAAACCTTTTCAGGGAAAACTATGAGGTCGCTTGTGTAGCGTTTCCCGTCAATGATCATCATGCCAAAGTCATAGGACTCAATCAACGCTGTTCACCAGACCATATTTTGGTTAAAGGGTAAGGGTTGTCACGCGCATGGAATGCGTTTCATTCTACCGGGATTGTCTCCCATTTTCCGCCGCGTCTCCTGGGGAATCTTATTCTGATCCATCCATCCCTGTATTCGACTTTAACTTCTTCCTTCTTGACGTCCCTGGGAATTTTTAAAGTTAAGATGACCTCGTCGGCGGTTCTTTCAACGTCAATCCAGCCTGGCATCCACCAAACTGGACCCCAAATGTCGAAACCGAAAGGCCCGAACCTGAAACAGTGATGGGGCAACCAATCACCTCCATATTAAAGGGGAAACACGAAAATAAAAATTTAAATTAGAAAATATCATCTAATTTTGCAATTAATAATTTGGCCCCTCTAGGGGCTGCGGTCTTTTGGTTGAAGCTATTTTTGTTATTATTCTGGCTAGGCCTCTTGAAGGTGCCTTAGCAAGCCCCTCCAGTCAACGTTCTCTGCCACAAGCTGTTTGGCCAGCTTGATCCGTCTTTTGTCGCTGTATTTTATCTTGCCAGCGATGTCCTGAAGCATTCTTACGGTGGTGTATGTGTCGTAGGGAACAAGCAGCACTGGTACGCCTCTTTCTTGGGCTTTGTTGAGGATTACTGGGCTTGGGTGAATGTTGCCTGTGAGAAGCAGCATAGAGGTATCAGTCTCCAATGCTACGAGACATATGTCCGGTCTATCCCCGCCGGTGATGACAGCTTTTCTAGGCGAAGCTCTAAAGTATTTTAGGGCAGCGTCTGGCGTCATAGCCCCTATAAGGTATCTTTCAACGATAACTTCTCCAAGCTTATCTTCACATGCTAGCACTTCAGCGTTTAGAAACTCTTTGATTTCTAATGCTGTTGGGCTTCGCATCTCACTTTTAATTGGTATAGTTCCCCACACTTTGATGCCATTTCTTTCTAGGAGCGGCAAGTAGATCCGCTTGATTCTGTCCATGTCGGCGTCTGCAACGCCGTCCATTACAAGTCCAAGGAAGGTAACACCCGTCCATGAAACGTGGTTTTTCTCTGCGACTATTTCATCTGTCACTGCGTCTGTGTGGATGGAGGAAACCATCAGGACTTTTAGGCCTAGACGTTTACATATTTCCAAGGCTGAGAGGTTAGCTGAGCTGCCGAAAAATATGTCCCGCAGCATTTCAACTATAACAAGGTCCTTATTTTCGGCCAGCTTTTTGAAGTTCTCTTCTATAGTTTCGAGAACTATGTCGCGGTCCATGCTGCTCAATTTCTCAAGGTAATGGTATCCAAGCTGGACGGGCGACATCACCCTCAAGTCTTCCTGAGCTCCGAGAAGTTCCCTCATCAAAAGTACATCTTCATCTGTTCTGATGTTTCCGTAGGTGATGTTGCTCCAGCTGAAGGGCTTAAAGTATCCCACCTTTAAACCTTCATCCATTAAAACTTGGGAAAGCCCTAGGCAGAAGGCAGTTTTGCCGAAATGCTCTATTCTAGGGGAGGTAACACAAATTTTCAGGGGCTTTTCATGCAAGCTTTCATCACCCTTTAAACGACAGGGTTATCTTGACGTCCAAGGCTAAAGAGTTTTTCCCCTTCTCATAGACGAATAAGGGATTAATATCCAGCTCGACGATTTCCCGGAAGTCCATGATGAGCCTTGAAACTCGGAGGAGAACATCGATTACTGATTCTATGTCTGAGGGGCTTTCGCCCCTAAAGCCCCGGAGAAGCGAGTAGGCTTTCGTTTCCATTATCATTTCGTATGCCTTCCTTCTGCCTAGGGGCGCCAACCTGAAGCTGACGTCTTTTATGAGGTTGACGTAAATTCCCCCAAGCCCAAACATTATGAGGGGGCCGAACTGGGGATCCCTGTGAACGCCCACTATGACCTCCTTACCCTGGGGCACCATTTTTTGAACCTCAACTCCATATACGCGGGCTTGGGGCATAAGCATCGCAGCATTTCTCATCATGGCGTCATAGGCGTTTTCAAGCTCGTAGTCTGACTTGATGTTTAAGGCCACGCCGCCGATGTCTGTTTTGTGCATAATATGCGGTGAAACAATTTTCAGGGTTACAGGGTAGCCTATGCTGTTGGCGATTGTTATTGCTTGCTTAAGGTTCTGGGCGAATCCCCCTTCGGGAACCGTTATGCCGTAGGCTTTCATAATGGCCTTTGTTTCTGGGCTTAGGAGAACCGCCCTATCCTCAATTCTGGCCCTTTCAATGATCCTCCTAACCGCCGCGGTGTCCCTTTCAAATTCTGGAAACTCCTCTTCAGAGCGCTCGCTGATGAATTCTCCATATAATGCCATGCTCCGGAGGGTTTTAACAGCCTTCTCTGGAAACTCATATACGGGTATATGATTCTCCTTTAGAAGTTTCACCGCTTTAGCCACAGTTTCGCCGCCCATGAAAACTGCCAAAACGGGTTTTTCAGGGTTATCCTTATGGGCTTGAATAATGGCTTCAGCGGTGTTAAGGGGATCTGTAACCGCCTGGGGGCTTAGTATAACCACGACGGCGTCAACGCCAGGGTCTCTTAAAACGGCTTGTAAGGCCTTAAAGTAACGTTCAGCCGACGCGTCTCCAAGCACATCCACGGGGTTTATAACCGAAGCTTGCGGCGGCAGAAAAGCCCGGAGGGCTCCAATGGTTTCTGTAGATAGCCATGAAAGATTTAAACCTAAATTTTCACAGCTGTCCGTGGCCACTATTCCAGGGCCGCCTGCGTTTGTTACAATTGTAACGTTTCTGCCGCGGGGGATAGGCTGATATGCAAAGGCCTTAGCGTTGTCGAACAATTCCTCAACAGAGCTGACGCTTATGACTCCGGTCTCCTTGAAAGCTGTTTCGTAGGCCACGGCGCTTCCGGCCATTGAGCCAGTATGGGATGAAACCGCCCTGACGCCGAAGTTTGTTACGCCTGCTTTGAAGATTATTATGGGCTTAGTTCTTGAAGTTTCCTTGGCAACCTTTAGGAATCTTTCGCCATCATTTATTCCCTCCACATAGCAGGCGATTACGCGGGTCCCACTGTCATCTTTTAGGGCTTCTATGAAGTCGATGACGTTGAGGTCTGCGCTGTTGCCTAGGCTAACTATGACGCTGAAGCCTATGTCCTCCATGGGTGCCCAATCGAGGACGGCTGAGCAGAGGGCTCCGCTCTGGGAGAGGAAGGCGATTCTCCCTGGCAGAGCCTTTGATGAGGCGAATGTTGTGTTTATGGGAACAGATGTGTTTATGACGCCTAAACAGTTGGGGCCAACCATCCGCATGCCATATTTTCTGCAGATGCCAAGGAGTTCCCTCTCAAGGTTTGCTCCTTCATGGCCTATTTCTCTGAATCCGGCTGATATGACTACCAGGCCTTTTACGCCTTTATCCCCGGCCTGCCTTGCAACTTCGGGAACTATGGCTGCTGGGACGGCTATGACGGCTAGGTCAACGGGTTCTTCAACATCAAGAAGGGATGGGTAACACTTTAAACCGCATAATTCGCTTGCCTTGGGATTTATGGGGTAAACGGGGCCCTTAAACCCGCTTTCTATGATATTCATGAGTATGCGTTTTCCAACGGAACCCTCCTGTCTAGAGGCTCCTACAACCGCCACGGATCTAGGCTCCAAAATAGCCTTAATATCCTCCCGACTCAACCAACAGACGCTCCGTTAAAGACCATTCATCTAGGTTTTCGCCATCCATAAAAGGGTTTCTAGGGACAGAGCATCAACTTATGCACTAAGCCTAATAATGAAGAAGATTCGTGGAGGGCAATAATTGTTGAGTATTACGTTGACCCTGTTTTACTTTATTGAAGCCAGTAATTCGAATAGCTGCTTTATTAGGTCGTCCTGTACACGGTTAAACTCTTCCTCTGCCCTACGCTCGTCTTTTTCCCTCATTGCATGGGTCAACGCGTGGGCTTCTATGGCCTGACCCATCTCCCTTATATCTTGGGATAAGGGGATTTCCTCTCCACACCAGCATTTAACCGAAAATTTAACATTGGAATTCAATAATATTACTTACTGCCACCGGCAGGTAAATGAGACTTTAGTAATTATATTTTTCGTCCGAAAACGAATATTTCAGAATTAGAATATTCAACAATAAGCTTTGAAGCCTACTTTCTTAGCCTTCCAAGGAGGGGATAGCCAAGTGTTTTAGGTCTTCTAGACGGGGGATGCTTAATGCTTTGCCCTGCATTTCCTGAAAAAGCTATTTATGGGTAAAATCAAAAGAGAATTCATCAAAGTTGCCAAAAACCCGAAGAGATTAAAAGCCCGTTAGAAGTTGAATTTGAATGAACAGGCACGCTCTATATTTTTAAATATACATTATTGTCCAACTTCATTTAGGGAAGAGTATGCCTAACTTTTGCCCGAATTGTGGTGAAAAGCTTCCAAGTCCAAATCTGAACTTCTGTCCTAATTGTGGGGCCAGTTTAAGGGAGCAAGCAAGTCTCGCTTTGCCAATTGAGGTTACCGAAAAAGTAGAGGAGGAAACGCGGGCCGCAATTTACGAACTTGGCGAAAAACTGGAGGAATGTGTAGAAAAGATATTAGTTGCTAAGGGTTATGAAATAGAACGTCGGGTAAGGCTTTCTGGTTTAAGCGGTGTTTCCCATGAAATTGATGTTTTGGCAAGAAAGGGTAAAATAGTTAGGATAGTGGAGTGTAAAAATTGGAAGCATCCCGTAGGTAAGGAAGTTGTACAGAAACTTAATGATACACTTAGAGATTTAGGTTCGAAATTAAACGGGATTGTTGCGTCATATGCGGGATTTACGGAAGATGCTAGGGATTTAGCAGAGCATTATGGCATTGAACTGTGGGAACCGGATTATCTTATGCGTGAGTTTTTTGTGGTTTCCGTTGGTAGAGCAAATGAAGCAAAATGTGGTGAAACGATAAAAGTGGAAAGCGCCTTACAAATTAGGTTTAATTTTTTGAGAGTCAGCGAGATAAATTTACAAAACAAAGACAAAATCATAGTAAGGGGAACATTATCATATCATCCATATTACATAGTTACCTATTCATATTTCGCTAAATTCAAAGATCCTACGAAGAAAGTTCATACGTTTAAGGATTCAGGCAAAATTTTCATTGACGGATTAAACGGGGAAGTATTAAATCCTCTCCCATTAAAAGATATCCAGGCAGTTTCACAAAGGTTAAAGAGCATCTTATCAAAGGAAGGAAGGGAGGAAAATAGGCGAAACAAGAAGCTAATTGAAGAAATTGAGGCAGGTGTACTTGCAGATTATGAAGTGAAATCAGGAGAAGATTATGAAGTAAGGTTGTTTCAGCCAGCCATAAGCAAACGTTCCATTGCAAAGTCAGCTATGGATTACATAGTCGAGAAGAATACCACAGATATTAAATATATTCCTAAAAGTAAAAAGGACGAACTTTTTCCTGAAGTGAAAGTAATCAAGTATACTCCAAAAATTAGAGACATCAACATAAAAAGCATAACACTGGCTTATGTTCCGAAATGGGAAATTAATTATGAAGCCTTTAACAAAGCATACGCAAGGGAAGTTCTAGCATTTTCAGGAACTGTTCTAGAAGACACATTAAAGTATTGTCCAAAACATATTGGATTTTTGAAAAAAGAAACAATTGCGATCTGTGAAGTTTGCGGTCAAGCATTGTGTACTGAACACATATCGCAATGTCCAATATGTGGAAGATGGTTATGCGAAGATGATGGAGTATTCTGTGAAGGATGTAAAAAGATTTTCTGCAAAGAGCATACGTTATTAGATTGCGAAATATGTGGTTCAACCACTCTGTAATAATTGTAAGTTAATTTGCCCAATATGTGGAAAGACTTATGGGCAAAAACACATGCGCGTGTGTGATAATTGCGGTAAAAAAATTTGTTCTGATTGCGTCGTCATTACAGGACTTATAAGAAGAAAGAGCCTATGCAAAAAATGCGGAGGAAGCTGACTTTTTCTCTTACTAAGTAAAAGGCTATTCCGTTTAATTCATTATGGATTTCTATAGCTGTTGTGTCCAAATCGCTAGTAGAAAAAGGAACGTTCAATTAACAGCAACTTACCAGTTCTCTATTATTTAATGCGGTGCAGCTTTTTGGGGAAGGGGACTTTTGCTTGTTAGATGTAAACGTCATACGTTTTTGGTTTACGATGGCTTGACCAGAATCTTTTCAAAACTTTCCGAACGACGAGTTTATAAAAAAGGCGGCACACTGTTAAGGAAAGCCATAAAGCGTGGTGAAAAGGATTTGAACCCTTCAACGGGTGAACGCTTCCGGCTATACCGCAAAAGAAAATAGGCCATTTGACTCGAGGTATAAGAAGGAGCGAATGAGGTCAAGGAAAGTGGTCGAAGTTCACTGCACTGTGGCCGAGGTGAGGTAGCCTGGAAGCCTACGGGCCTGTGGAGCCCGGTGCCCGGGTTCAAATCCCGGCCTCGGCCCCACAACCCTAATTCTGGTGCCCTAACCATTAAGCTCCGCTTTTGAGATCTTGGGACATTGTTAGATTTTTAACGTGGCTTATTGTAAAAGTAGTTTTACATAATTAAATCTTCGTGGAAAACAAGCCCCTAAGCAATAATAAAAGTGGTTGTGTTAGTAATATATGTATAGATTTCATATTGGGGCTTAGGGCATCCCAAAATCTTTGCCCGTTTCCCACCTTATTAAGAGACTCGAGAGGATCGAAACCGAATATGCCCAGAAAGAGATAACATATAAAAAGTGTAAAGGAGAAAAGCGTAAAATCGCGTTCCAAGAGTTAATTAAGCTGGAGAAGATTTGGATAGCAGTCAAACGGGAGTTGCACCGCCGCCTTAAACCCTTGGTTCTTGAGAGAGATGGTTATAGGTGCAGGGTCTGCGGAGCTACTGAAGACCTTGAGCTTGCAAGGCTTTTCGAGGATTCCTTGGCTCTCCTCAACAGTCCAAAAGAGGAGCAGGCGCTTTTCAAGTACTCCGGCCCCTACAGGACAGTTTGGGAAAGGTATTCTCCAGACAATATGTTCATTCTCTGCAAGAAGTGCCACAGGCGGTTTGATTCCTTTATCGGAAGAGCTTGGAGAATGGATGAAAACGCGGTCACCACAGTTGAAGAAGCCGTGAAAGTCCTAGGCGACAAAAAAGTTTTCCGCCATCCGCCAATTCTTGAGAAAAATGCGGAAAAATATCGCCGCCTTTTGCAGTCAAGAAGGATCCTTACGTTTTTTGAAAGTTTTGCGAAAAAGTATCACTTATCGCAGACATGGAGATATCAGAAAATTCAGGTTTTTTATTGGGCTTACAAGAAGGGAGTTGAATCATTGCAACAAAGAACTACCATGCAACATTATGTCAGAGATGTACAATTTCTTAAAAAATGCAGAGTACATGAATGTTGTAGAATTAGAAAGGGTAGAAAAAGACGTTAGAGCGGCTATTTTTACACACTTAAAAGGCATTTTGCCGATAGACGAATTTAATGAGTTTCTAAAGCGTCTCGCCGAGCAAGACATGTTAATCGAGAAAAATGTTCAGACTGACAGCGGTTGAAGCTCGCCATTTCAGAAAGCGCTTGAAGTAACTGACGTAAGAAAATTTGTGGAACTTGTACCGTCATCGTTAAGAGAAGAAATTTGAAAAGTACTTGCTATATTGGGAATGTTATTTTTGCAGGAAGCCTAACTGCCTAGTGTAATTTTTAGGGTTAGGGGGGTCCTTCTGATAATTATCGGTTTGTAAGCCAAGAGCCTCAGTCTCGGTCGTTTCTCTGAACGTCAAAGATCGCTCCAATGAGGCCAAACGTTAAAAGGAAGGACATAAAATTGGAGGAAAATGGCTATCAATATATTTTGAATCACAAATACATACTGCATAGTTCATAGAACACTCATAAGGGTTTGGAACGGCTGATCTCTAAGAAGTTTAAATAAGTTTAAAGATATTCGAGAATACTTACTTTTGAGAGATTTTTTGTTAAATGTGATGGTTGAAGGCGGTTTTATATATTTGGATTAAGGAACAAGTTATTGGATGATTTGAATGGTTGCGAATTCGTCTGCCCTTTTGAAATGGTTAAATTTGGCTGCTTTTGTGGCTGTTGTTCTTGTAAATGGTTTGGCAGGTAGCACCACGATTATTGGCAGCAAAACCACGGCTCAGGTTTCTGATGCCAATCCGACGCTTATAACCCCTGCAGGCTACGTATTCTCAATATGGGCTGTTATATATGCGCTATTAGGCGTTTTCGTGGTTTTTCAAGCATTGCCAAGCGAAAGGGGAAGAGATTTTAGAGGGAAAGTTGGCTGGCTATTTATAATCAGCAGCGTTTTAAACGTTTTCTGGCTTTTCCTATGGCAGTTTGAGCATCTCATCTTTTCGGTTATCGTCATGTTTCTGCTTCTGGCAACTTTAACCCTAATCTACCTTCGCCTTGAAATTGGAAAATCAAAGGTTCAGCTTCGCGAAAAAATCGCTTTCCATCTACCCTTCAGCGTCTATCTAGGCTGGATCACCATAGCCTCAATAGCAAATGTAGCGGTTGCGCTGGTTTCGGTTGAATGGGATGGCTTTGGAATAAACCCGGAAATATGGGCCATCATAATCACAATAACCACTCTATTAATTGCAATATTGGTCGTACTAACAAGAAAGGACATTGCCTATGGGCTGGTGGTAATATGGGCGCTTTTAGGCATAGCGGCAAAACAAAGTACAAACCAAAACATCTTAATTACCACAGAAGTATGCGCCATCATCCTAGCAATAACTTTGTTAGCCACAGCGATTCATTCAAAAATGAAACATTAAAGAACAATACTCGCGCATTAACGACAATCGGCCTATCCTAGCAGCCAGCATATTTCAAGTAAACTTCTTAACGAGAAAATATGTGAGCACTGATGCTGTGACGGCCATCGCCGCGGCTATCATCAATCCAATGGGCGGAGGATTTACCACCGACCAGATCCGCATATCCGGGTCGCATAGGTTGCAGATGCCCATGCATCCAACAGTCACAATTTCCGTAAGGCCGTCTTTATTTAAGTCGCCTGCAGCAACATTCCAGGCGCAGACATTGTCGCCTATCATCCAGTCTTGACCATATTTCATCGCCAAATTCTTTCCATCCCAGCTCCACACTCTAAGCTGAGCATGGCCGGGGGTTGATGAGCAATTTGCAAAGCTTCCATAAGCAGCCACCATGCCGCTTGTCAATATATCCATCCGCGAATCACCATCAACATCGCTCAAAAAGACGCATTTAACCTCGTTAAGATAATCATCCGCCCATTCTCCGCTTGCCTCTAACCGTAAAGATTCGCCATTCCAACTCCATATGCAAAGTTGAGCATTAACGTTTTTACCATCATAAGTGAAACCGCCTGTAACTATTTCTGGAGAGCCGTCGCCATCAACATCGCCCACCTTCACATCATTAACCATGGTGTTGCCCTGAACCCCTCCGGCAATATTTAAAGCATAAACACCCTCCACAAGCTGCCATTCCCTATCAGCCTTCAATTTTAAATCCTCGCCGATCCAACGCCAAACGCACAGCTTACCCCTACTGTCCTCCAACCTGCCCGCATAGCCCGCCGTTATTAACTCAACAACACCGTCACCATCCAAGTCATAGGCATAAACTGCAGCAACACGGGTAACATTAGCCAATCTCACCTCTTTCTTCAAAACTAAGCTGTTCTGCTCTAAATGCCACAAGCACAGCAGACCAGCATATTTAGAGCCCTCCAACAGGCTTCCAGCAGTAATAATCTCCGATTTCCCATCACCGTCCAAATCGCTAACGAATATTAAGCCAACAGGAACCCCCTCATAAACCGCCTTCAAACTCAAACCTCTATCATCCCAACGCCAAAATCTAATGGAACCGTAAATACCCGTTTCATTCATAACAGCTCCCCCAGTCAATATTTCATTCACGCCATCCCCATCAGCATCAGCAACATAAATGCAGCTAACAACGCCCGGCCACTTATGATCCCCCTTAAGCGTAATGTTTCGACCATCCCAAACCCATACCTTCAGCGGAGCCTCAAAACCCCTTCTTGAACCATTAACCACCCAATACATTAAGCCTCCCGTAACTATCTCCATGACGCCGTCCCCATCCACATCAGCAACAAAAAGATTATGTGAACCAGGAATACACGTGCCACCTAAACCATAGGTTTCCCAATGCTTCTCCGCCAGCAGCATAAGTTTACCCGATTTGGATAACCAATACACAGCAACTAAAATTGAAACCAACATTACAAAAATTAATAAAGCAACAATCATTTTCTTTTTCACGTTAAATCACATTCCCACATAGAAGCATGGAACCCAAGATTATATCTGAAAACTTGTAACCTTCCTTTCATTCTAACTCCAAATAAAATCCTATTATTGCTTAAGTATGCCCATGATTTTCTTGCTTATCTCCTCGGTTTCCAGTCCCTCTATGAGGTCTATCCCATAGCTTTTTATGAGGTCTCTATCCTCCGCGCCCAGCCAATCTACTTTCGGGGATAGAATAAACTTTCTGCTTGCTTTAACATCCTGGGCTTTAATGTGAATTGCTATGGATGCCAGCTTTATATCGCCCGCCCCTGTGAAAACATCTCCGACAACAACCTGACTAGGTGAACCATTATATTTTAAGGCCAAATCAAAAATGTGCTTTAGCTTTGACGCTCCCTCCATTTTGGCTGGCATCTCAAGGATCCATCCATGCCCCTCGGCTAGAGGCTTAAGCACTTTAGGCAACTCTTTAACGGCCCTTCTAAACTTTAGCTCCATAAGCCTTATCGACGAATCCACAGCCTTAGCCCACAATTCCATAAACACTTCACTTAAAAACTGCGAGAAAGTAGCATTATTCGACCATAGACACTGCGTTAGGCTAACTCCAGCCTCCTCAAAAGTGAAGGGAAACCTCAACAGGTTTTCCTTCCTATCCACAACAACCATGTCAAAGTTGCATTTAATATCCGAATGCCTAACCTCTGCAACACTGAATATTTCATTGTCACCGCTGAAATCCTCTCCTAGACATGTTATCACCCTAACATTCACCCCCCGAGACTTTGCCCGCTCAGCGAATCGAATAAAATCTTCTAACATTGGAATATCTCCTAACGTGTTAGCAATTATAAGAACCTCGCCGCCGGCCCTACCGATCATCTGCATAAAATGCCGCACATACTCATTCGGGTCATTAAAGGTCACTGTTTTCTCCGGCATACTTCCAGCGCTTAAATATTGAAGTAGAACAGGCAAATCGCTGGAGTGGTTCCAAATAAGGTCAAAGAAGGTTTTCAGCGACTGTGCATACTGGGGCGAGTCATTCCAAAAACCTGAATCCGCCTGAGACTCAAGGTCCATTGAGTCCTCAACCATTAAGGATGTAAGCGTTTCCCTCTCATCCACTATGAGCATACGGGTTTTAATTTGGAAATCCGCATGCCTAACCACGGCATCCTTAATGTAGCCCATGAGGAGATTGGCAATTTTCTCGTCGGCCACATTTGTAAGGATCTTTACCTCAACCCCCCTACCCCTGCAACCCTTAAGTATATCCTCTAAACCAAAAAAGGACAAACATATCAAATCATTAGGTGTCGTCAGTAAAAGCACCTCCCGTCTGCTATTCTCAAGCATCCGCGCCATAACAGTGTAAATGTTCCTCCTTCCACTGTGAACCCTAAACCTCACGTAGAATGATTGCTCGGATGGCTGCTGCTGAAGAACCTTTGAAAAAGCCTCAATCACCGCTGGAAACCTACCCTCCATCTCCGAAACCACATTTTTCGCCGCAGAAATTATCGTATTCAACGCTTTATCAATGGGCACCGCCGCATACTTTATAGGCCTACCCAAGGTAGCTTCAACCAGGCCGATGCTCTCCATCTTTTTTATGTTCCTAAAAACATTCATTCGATTAGTTTTCAAAGCCTTAGCAAGCGTTCCAACACTGCTCGGACCAAACTTTGTAAGGTGTATGAAAATTTCCGCTTGAATTCTTGTAAAACCATATCTCTGTAAAATGCCTATCAAATTCTCTAAGGGCTCTGCATAAAATTGAGCTGCCATGTATATGTAACAAACAGATGTTACATATGAACTTTTTTATTAAGCCACGCAAATATCAAACTCACCCACAGGCGGTTGAGGGAGAAAGGAGATGAATGTTCCCTCCTTCCCATGTGGAAAGAGAAGCAAATTGGAAATTTATTTAGACATTCTAAGGGTCGTAGCTAATGAGATAAGCGAACCCGCAACAATAATGTATGCAGCGAAAATCCCAGACAAGCTATTGAATGAAATGCTAGATAAACTTGAAGGATGGGGATTAATAGAAAAGAAAACGGCGAGAAATAGGCTCAGAGTATTAATAACGCCAAAAGGCATAAGGGTTCTAAGCAAACTTGATAGTGCATCAAAAAAACCAGCTACAACTCATCCCGAGCAAAAATCATCATTCCTTCTTCCCAACAACCATCTATAACCAATTTAATATTTCAACAACCCCCTATTCTTTAAAACTCCCATACTCAAAGAATTAAGGGGCCATCAACTTAAAGTTGGAGCATACTCAACAAAGACGGATTAACATCCCTCAGTCTTTCTTTATAACAGGTCTAGCCCATTTTCCATACATTATCCATAAGATGGCAACCAATCCGCCAACTATATTGCTCAGAGCTATGGACAGCCATATTCCAATGGAGCCCATCTGCATTATAAATGCCAATAAATAGCCTAAGGCCAGCCTTATTCCCCATAACCTGAATATTCCAAGGGCTGTGGGAAATGAGGTGTGTCCTGAACCCCTACCAGCAGATACAGCGTTTATGAATATGCCGAAGAATGGAAGCGTTGGAAGAAGCGTCTGCAAAAACAATTCCGCTTCATTCAGGATGCGTGGGTCATTTGCAAACACGTCTACAACTGCACGTTTAAATGGGTAAATAATGCAAACTAGTAGGGCTACGATGGCGAATATTAGGGCCGTAGCCTTTAAAGCAGCATCCCTAGCCCTTTCATATTTATCAGCTCCCAAGCTTTGGCCTATTATTATGGCTGGGGCTCCGCTCAATCCCCAGAGAACCGCGTCCACAGCATCCATTATCACAAAGCCTATGGAAAAGGCCGTGGCCGCAACAATGCCAAGCATGTTAACAAGCCTAAGCTGAACGAGAAAAGCAAAGCCGTTAGTCAGGCCGAGCACAAGTATTGGAATGCCTATGCGTAGAACAAGCCCCATCCACTCGGCATTAATATCCCCTGTAAATAATATCTTAAAATCTGGGTAACTTTTCCTGAGAATGTAGGCCTGACCAATAATTGATATTATCTTACCCATAACATCCGTTAAGGCTGCACCTACAACCCCAAGCCTTGGAAAGGGGTTAATGCCCAGCACCAAAAAAGGATCCAACAAAATATTAATGCCTAGAGAAATCACATTAACCATGGCTGGACGCTTAGTATCCCCAACGCTTTGAAGCAACGTTGTATAAGTAAGAGCTATATAATTGAAAAACAAGTCAAAGGCCATCACTCCTGAATATGCCATGATATCATCGAAAATCTCCTGAGGCGTAGACATAATTAACCCGAATATTACACCCCTAAATGCAAAAAGAAATGTGCCTACCGCTGCTCCAGAAAGCATGGACACCGTGAAAAACCGTGAAGCCTCAACGCTCGCCTTATCATAGGCTTTAACTCCAATATATTGGGAAACCATGCTCAGGCAGGCGGTTGTTAAAGCATTAGTAAGCGCATTAAACAGCATTAGGACAGGCCACATCTGCCTAGGAACAGCCACAACAATTTCACTGTAGTTGCTGAGCCAATAAGTATCAGCCAAACTGTAAGACACGACGACAAGCTGGTTTAAAAGTGGAGGAAATCCAAGCCAAAGAATAGTTCGAATAATCGGCCCATTAATTATTTTATCTCTATATTTGCCTATTGCAGGCGACTCAAAAGAGTCTTCAGCCTTACCATCAGCCATAAAATCCCTTGATTCTCGTTGTAATAATAAAGCATTTCTATAAAGAAACGGCACAACCAATCAACTTCTTCCATTGAGACTAAAAAGCCGAAATGGAGATTCGCCCTCTAGAAACGAAAATAAACGAAGTTTATATATAGACAACAAATGGAGGCGCGGAGCCCATTAGAAAATGGAAGGGGCGAATATCGCTAAAAAATCTGGAAACCATAAAATGCCTAAAAACATGTTTTTAGCAGCATAAAAATACTCCTAAACTCTAAATCTTTGACCTTTTCCCTTTACGTAAATTTCACGTAAATCAATATTTTATCAAAAAAATGTCAAATAAAATAAGAAGACAATTTTAAACACGATTTCAGTTTGCATCTAAAATGCCAAATATATATCTACAGAAGCCGAATCCTTACGAAAACATGGGCGCTCCCGCTGATCCAAAGCTCCCTTGAAAATTTAATTTCATGAGCTTATTGTAGGAGAGCCTATAAGCCCTCAAAACCAGCAAATGAGGGATAGACGCAAAGCTACCCTAAACGCTTAAAGGCTATAGGCTTCTATCAGAGTTTGGCTCGCCAAAAACACTCAACTTTCATCCATCTGAACAGCTACCTTTTGTGGAAACGGCAAGGTTAAGATAAACCTCAGATTGACATAGAGAAGAACCTAGAAAGTGAATACTTGTGAGGAGGCCTACTGCTCTCCCATCACTTGGATTATCACTGTTCGCCTTCTAGGATGAACATCCGTTTCCACGAAAATGAGCGACTGCCAAGTTCCAAACTCAACCCTACCATCAATTACAGGCAGCGTTTTATCCGGGGGCAGAAAAATCGATCTCAAATGAGAGTGAGCATTAGAAGGATGCATGTAGGCACTATGCTTTGGAATAAGCTTCTCAAGTAAAACCTTGATGTCATTAAGCAAGCCATACTCGCTTTCAGTTAGGATTAACACGCCAGTTGCATGTGGAGCAAACACATGCACTATGCCATTTTTTATTCCGGAACGGGAAACCGCCTCCTGAACCTTATCGGTTAAATCTATAAATTCTATTTCCCCCTTAGTCTGGAAAGTATAGCTTGTGTTAAATACCTTGAAATCCGCCATACGCCACATCCCCCAGCTTAATCAATAGCCAACTACACCATCGCATTTGAAAAACTTTCTGAAATCAATCTCCAATAAGCCAGTTAAGCGCCAATCAAGTGTCTTGTTGATGCTTTTGTATACAAGAATAGGAAGCACTTGCGCGAACTCTAGGAAAATATTTTCCAGATGTGTCCTAAATACAGAATATTTTTAGCTTTTGCACGCATCACAAATACTCCACAGTTAATTCAGTGAATCAGTATTACTGAACTATTTTAGCCTAACCAAAACCTCACCAAGACCACCCAAAAATACTTGGCCTTTGGCGAACCCCCAACAAAGTTAAAACAAGAATTAAAATTTAAGGAGAATTTAGGGACATAAAGAAAGTTTATTTTTAGGTACATAAAGAAGGATTATTCAAAAAGGTCATGAAATAATGCATCTGAAATCCTTTTTAAAGTTATTTTCCAAGTATGAATTTAGATGGGAAATTTAGAGGTCCATTAAGTTATACTTTGAAGTTTCCCTTAGCTCTCATTTAAAAATCTCCTCAGGGTGGAATTTAGGTTTAATTTTCAGTTTCAAAATAAATTGACCAAACTCAGATTTCAGGCAATTTGTATAGACGGCAATAGCCCGTCTGGAGTGTCGAAGCTTCTACGAAGATTTCCGCTGCTTTTTGGTATGGAGATTTTCGTCAGTCTCTTTGAAAAGCCTCAGCGAACTCCATAGGTTCCAGAAGGGGGACGAAGCGAAAAGGAATAAAAATGCCTCTTTTTAAATTTTAGGCTAAAATTCGGCTCCAAAGTTTTAGCGTTTAGGGTCGGGTATCGTGCAGCCTATGGCTAATTCTCATGCGAATTTTTTCGTCCCATATTTTTGACTAAAAATTTAAATAGGCTTTTTTTAAGGCTGTATTTGCTTTTAAATAAGTTTCGCTTTTCGATCCTACAACATGGTGAAGCTGACTTGTTGCTGCTCCTTCAATATTCCCAATTTTGAAATAACCCTATTAATTGCCATCCAGAACTCATTGAAGGTCAGAGGAGAAAGTTGAAGGTTTGAGGGTAAGCTTTGACTATTGATTATTTTGGTGACGGCATAGAACTTCTGGAAAGAACCGTTAATGGTAAACGTGTTAAAGTTGCATGGGATTGGGGAAACTTTAAGAGTACTGAAGGTTTCCCTGTTGACGATAACTTGATTAATTGGGTTATTGGTCAAGACCAAGCCTTAAACGAGTGCTTTCTATGTCTTAACGAGTGGGTTCATAAATTAAAATTCCTTGAAGAGTCAAATTGGTATGAAAACTGGAGTGATCCAAACAGGCCTAAACCATCAGCAAAAACAATCATTAGTCCAGGACCATACCTTTTGCTTCTAGGCGACCCTGGCACGGGCAAGTCCCTTATCGGAAGGGCCTTAGCTGAAAAGTTAACACAAATTTATAGGGAAAATGACATAAAGCCATACGATGTTTTATGCTGGAAAAATCCTACTTTATCAAGTCAGCCTAAAATTTCTATTCACAGGGCAGGAGAAGGAAAGAAGATTGTCCAAAAAGAGCAGATTAATGAGTTTAAAAGAAAGTTTGCCGTGAAGGTAGGGCTTAAAGTTCTACAGTTTTTCCTCATCCTAATGGGTCTACTGTTAGTGTCTCTGGGATTATATTTTATGTTTCAAGCATGGCAGATGTGGAATGAGAATCCCCTGGTTTTTGGGGAGCCACTACAAGAACGTTATAGCAGCTTCCAAGAATATCTTGTAGGAAAATTTGTCAGCTTTGTGCCAATAACATTCATCCCAGGCGGAAGCCTCATCTTCTTTGGAGTTTTCATATGGTGGCTTTCCAGAATCGGCGGCCTTAGTGTCCTGAGGGGGATAGGAGGCGCACAACAAAGCGATGTCCCAAAACTCTTAATTGACAACAGCTCGGGACAAGCACCTTTTGTGGACGCCACAGGTCACAGAAGCTCTCAGCTTTTCGGCTCCATAGCATGGGATCCCTATCAGACCGGAGGTTTAGGAACCCCTGAGCATCAAAGGGTAACTGCCGGCGATGTTCACAGGGCATCCTTTGGAATTTTATATATTGATGAAATTAAGAACCTTGACCCTGAAGAAGCGATAACCCTTCTGACGGTATTAGAGGATGGACAGTTGCCCATAACTCTCCGTGGAAAATGGCATGGAGGAGACACTGCAGCTATGGCGGTTTCCACAGAACCCATTCCAGCGATCATTTTTCTAATAGGCGCCGGAAATTTCGACAGTATAAACCAAATTCACCCGGCCCTGATGGATAGGATCTACGGTTATGGAAAAATTGTTAGAATGAGCAATGATATGCCTAATACATTGGAGAATCGGCGAAAAAACGTTCAGTTCATAGCCCAAGAAATTAAACGTTTCAACCTAATTCCATTCAGCAGAGAAGCCTGCGAAGAAATGGTGGAGGAGGGTAGACGTAGAAGCAATAAGAAGGATGCTTTAACAACTCGCTTTAGGCCCTTAATCTCAATAATTAAAACTGCAGCGACGCTGGCCATGGGTGAAGGATGTAGGGTTGTTGAGCGAAGACATGTTATCGAGGCTATAGAAAAACACTGCAAAACGATACAGCGGCAAATACTTGAGCATGAAATGAGCGAGAGAGGCAAATTGCTTGAGATAAAGCCGGAAGGAGTTAAAATTGGGCAAATTTACGGTTTAGCTGTGGTTAGGGATCCCTATAGTGGAGAAATGACTGGAAGTGTACTATGCGTTAAAGCCAACATGATGAAGCGAAGCGAAATGCATAGGAACTACCCAATTAGAGGCTATTATAAGGTGACCGGTGTAGCAAAAGGACAGCAGAGCTTCATAGCCGACAGCATAGCCAAAGTCAGAAGCGTTATTTTGCAGAAATATGGCATAGACATAGCTCAAGACTACTTAACCCACATAGACTTTGCCCAATCCTATGGCGTGGACGGCACCTCCGCAGGGGTGACGATGGCTATACTTCTATGCTCGCTTATTGAGGGAAAGCCCATAAGGCAAGATGTAGCCGTGACAGGCGAAATAAATCTAGGGGTTGGCGATTCAATCCAAATAACCGCTGTTGGAGGAGTTCATGAGAAGATAAAAGCTGCTGAAGCCTGGGGTTTCAGTAAAGTTGTTATTCCAAAGAAAAATTATGAGCATTCTATCGATGTGCGCGATTATAAGATTAAGGTGGTTCCCGGGGAAACCTTAGAAGACTACCTGCGAGAGTGCTTGGTAGAGGAATCTAAAATAAGGATTCAAGTTAAAAATGCATAAAAATCCGAAAGTGTAAAGACTACTGTTCAGAATTCAATGAAAGGTTCCCATCTATGGCCATGGCAGTTGACAAAGATGCTATTCGAAGATGGCGCAGACGGGGTTTTTATAGCGAAAATGTTCTAGTAAAGCTTTTACAGAAAAACGGCTTTAAAGCTGTAAGAATCCCGGTAAGCAACCCGAGCCTGAACCCCCTCCCAGATGTTATAGCCAGAAAAGATAGTGATGTCTATGCCTTTGAAGTTAAAAATGCAAGCTACTATGCATATTTTCCAAAGCAACAGATTGAAAAGCTCTTCAGATTTTTAGACGAAATTATACCCATAGACAGGCAACTTAAGCATCCGGTAGTCGCGGCACATCTCGGCAAAAAGTGGGTTTTCAAAGAGCTAAGCTGGGATCTCTGGGAGAAAAATAAACTGCCCGAAAAGGTAAGGATCCTGAAGCGTGACAGAGGAAACCTAAATCTTTTAGGGTAGCCGAAGTATCAAGCATTTTTATTTCTGCATCATAAATAATTTACATCATGGTTAATTCAGTAGTTGGGTATTACCAATTTTAATCTACATAACTAATATCTTACCAAGCCCCCCAACATTAGTATACAAAAGCATAGACCTCAGCGCCTTGACTAGAAATACGCTAAGGAGCAGGGTTCCAGAAAGAAAGGTAACTACTGCATTTTGGGGCGGGAAAGGTAAATAAATCCCTCCTTTTAATTCCTAGCTTACAGTGATAAATATGGCTCAGGGAATTAGAGGAATCATTGTCAACAGCAGGATAGGACCAAAAACGCAAAGACCAAAAGAGTACATAATCCAGTTTACCCACATAAATTCCCTTTCAGAAGCCAGCAGACTTATCGGACGTAAGGTCGCATGGAAAAACGGTGAAAATAAGATTATTGGAAAAATCGTAGATTTACATGGTAAGAAAGGGCTCGTTAGGGCTCGCTTCAGAAAGGGGCTCCCCGGGCAGGCCTTAGGAACCACTGTGGAATTAGTCGGCTAATTCATGCTTCTTCCGCAACGCTTCAACTTCTCCATGCATGTTTTACTTGATTAAAGCTTAGTTCCAGGACTAAAAACCCTCGTTATTAAATCCAAGATTGAAGCAGAGATGAATTTCTGAGTCTCAGGAACAGTTAACTAGGCGCAGTTTTCATCATGTTTTATAAAGACAAAACAGGATTTTACAATTATATAAGCAAAAATTTACATCAATCAATCAAAATTTTCGCGTTATTATACACCAAAAATTAAAAATAAGCAAAGATCAAATTTTTTAAAGTAAAATGTTGCTGACTTAATTTATATTCATTAAGTAAAATTTTGAAAAATAATCACAAAAAAATCAATAAAACACGCCCAAAAAATTCCATTTAAAATTTTTCGCAAATTCGTTATTTTCCACGCTGCTTTTTGCGCATCAGATTCTCTGCCCTTTTTAAATCTAGGGGAGTGTTAACATTAAAAAATACATCGAGTTTCGGATCTAATTGCTGAAGCACCAGTGTGGATACGTAACGTATACCCCTTAGTCTCTCAATCATGGCTCGCATGGTAAGGTGTTTATCCTCTAAAGCCTTGTAAGCGGCTGCAAGCGCAGGTTTTACATTGTAGACGGCGTGGAGTGGTTCAATATTGCCGTTGGGCCAACGGGGTATTACAGCATTTCTATCCACACAAATATCTAGAAGAAAGGCAAGGATATCCTTGGATAAGAAAGGCATGTCACATGGCAAGAGAAGAGCATACTTCGCCTTCGTCTCTATTAATCCAGATATGGCGCCCGCAAGGGGAGTTTGTAGATCAAGCTTATCAACGACTATTTTTGCCTCTGCATCTAAAACTTTGGAAAATTTTTCCGCTTGTATTTTAGAATGAACAACTACTATCTTCTCTTCAATTATGCCGTCGGCGGCCTCTAGAACATATTTTATCAATGGTTTATCGATTAATGGGACTAACCCTTTATCCTCTCCAAGCCTTGTAGAGAAGCCTCCGGCTAGAATTATAGCTGACCTTTCCAAATTCGTCTTTCCTTAACCTAAACGATATATCAAAAGGATAACTGTTTATTGTATAAACTTTTTGTGATGCTTATTTGCTAAAGTTTGTCTATTTTTACTGCAATTTCCTCCATTATCTTTGCGAAAAGATGATCAGGGTTGTCTTGGACGAATATGATTTTCCCTTCAGCCTTTGATATATCACAGAAGCAAGGGATGGCTTCTAGAAGGGGGGCTTGGTAAATATCTTTAACCATTCTGTACAGCTTATCCCTCTTAACATTAAAAGCCTCTGCGTACATAACCTTGTTTAAGACTATCTCAGTCTTCTTTTCAAAAAGATCATACAAGCCGTGGAGCATTCTTTTTGTCCCCTCTACGTCTGAACTATCAAATGTTGTAGCTACAATTACTACATCCGCTGCAACTATGGCGTTTATTGATGAATACTGAAGCCCCGGGCTTGTGTCGAATATTATATAGTCAAAGCCCAGTTCGTTTAGAAGCTCATTCCTCAGATGTAAAAGCCTTGCTAGGGCGCGCATTTCCCATTTTCTATCCTTTGAGGACATATCTCTAATGGCTTCCATTGAGGGATTTGCAGGGCAAAAGTAGAATTTCTCCTTTTGCGCTATTCTTTCGCTTAAATCTATTAGGACATCTTTCAGCTCACATATTCCGTTAAGATAATCATTAAGCCAATACTGTGTCTTTTCAATGTTTAAAATTGTAGATAGGCTTGGGGCTCTAAAATCCAGATCCATTAGGCAGACCTTTCTACCCTGCTTAGCGAGGGTTGCCGCAAGATTTAGGGATATTATGGTCTTTCCCGTTCCGCCTTTGTAAGAGTGTATTGCCACAGCCTTGCCCATCAATTATCCCCTCCATGCCCCCGCATTATTTTTCCACGTAGAAGTAGGCCTTACGTCCCTTCCTCTCCTTCTTCAGATATCCCATCATTACCAGTTGGTTTAAATAGGCGCTTTCCACAGCCCTCGCCCTTTTCGTTTGCTGTGCAACTTCCTCTGCCGTAGCACGTCCAAGCCTACACACGGCTATCGCCGTTTTTCTAAGATGGTCCGGCATGGACAATAGTGTCATAACATCTAGTGGAACATCAGGGGGAATTGGGGACTCCTTTTGCCCATGCTTTTGCAATTCAATTATAATTTCCATCTTTTCATTAAGCCTATCCAAGCTTTCCTTTATTTTTTCTAACACTTGAAGCGGTTTTTTAGATTCAAATGGGTCATGAGCAATCACATGGCTTTCCTCTTATTTGTTTTGTTTTACAGTTATACATTTAGGAAAAAGTGTTTATTAAGTCTTACTAAACAATAGTGATTATTTAAAACAGCAAGAAACATATTGCGAAGACAGAGCACTACAACAAATCAGAGTGCTAACTGCTTAAGCAAAAATAGAAAATGAAATAGATCTGGTTGCTAAAAAGGCGGGACTCTGCTCTGATTCTCTTCTAATATTGGAAGCACCTGCTTAAGTTCTCTGAAGTACTTCAGAACTGTGATGCCCCTTTGGGTTATATTGTAAACAACCCTACGTTTGCCCACAGTCCTTTCCTCGACAAGGCCCTGCTTCATTAGGAAATCAAGATACTCTTTTAGAACGCTACAGTTGACGTTTGCCTTATACATTATATGCGTTAGCTTAAGAGGTCCTCTATGAGCTAAAACTTGGAGGATATCCACGTACATCTCGAGTTTGGATCTTCTCATCGTCCAAACCCTCTTGGCATATTTTTCCTTCCATTTTTATATAAAGCTTTTATGGATTTGAACTATGTTTACGGCTCTTTAGTCTTCGTTAGAGCTGGTTTTTTTCTTGGATATGCTTTAGCACGTTCATTCTATTTTGAAAAGCTGTCACTAGGTCATCTATCAATATTTTTTGAAAATTTGTATTTAGGTGCTTTATATCGTTCTTGAGAGCTTCGAATATTTTTGCTTTTATTTCCTTTCTTTGGTGATAGCTAAATTGTATGCTCAGAGTTGACACCACCTATGGCGCTACATAGTAAACAAGGGAGGGTATTTAACTAACTTATGAATAAAAAATATGGATTCGGAATCCATATTTGAATAGTAAATAGGAGGCGGCGTAACAAATTTTATCATAAAATTTTAAACTTATGTAGGAGGGTAATCAATTGAAATTCAAGTATGTTCTTGTTGCTATATGTATTATGGAAATATTAATCGTGGTTTCCCTCTTATCTTTACATCCAAAAAATGAAGAAAGTAAAAAGGTTGAAGTTTACGTGGGCATAGCTTTTTGTGGAAGCACAGCTGATGAAGCCAAACTTCTCATAAATCGTGTAAAAAATTACACTAACCTGTTTGTACTTCTCTCAGGGCCGGTGGGCTTTAATGAGACGGTTATGACTGAAATTTGCGAATACGCATTTGACGCTGGTCTTCATATAATAGTGTTTTTCGGCGATCTTGATTCGAGAGTTCTCGCAGCAAAAAATTTGGAGTGGCGTCTATCGTGGATTGAGATGGCGAAGAAACGTTGGGGCGACAAATTCCTGGGAGTGTATTATTACGATGAACCCGGAGGCATTTTCATTGATTATAAATGGGAGACCATGTTATCCAAATTTAACATAACAATAGACAAATTATCTTATGACTTAGTAGCAGAGACATATATTCAACTATTCCATAGGGATGATGGTTTTGATTTTCTCAAATCTAACTCCTTAAATGTCTTTGTTTCTGACTATGCGCTATACTGGTTTGATTATCTTGCAGGATACGATGTGGTACTCGCCCAAGTGGGTTGGAACCACACATTTGCTCAAGATATAGCGCTTGTGAGGGGTGCAGCTACAATGCAGAACAAAAGTTGGGGAATAATGATAACATGGAAATATAGACACCCACCATATTTAGATAGTGCAGAAAACATCTATAACCAAATGCTTGATGCCTACAAGTGCGGCGCGGACTACATGATCATTTTCAACTATGCTGAAGATATGAAAAGTCCTTATGGAATAATGACTGATGAACATTTTGAGGCGCTAGAACGCTTTTGGAATGATGTTTTAAAGAACCAAAACGCAATTCATGGCTCGGTAGTTGCAGAAGCAGCCCTTGCTCTTCCTAAAAACTATGGATGGGGCATGCGGCATCCAAATGATAAGATATGGGGTTTGTGGGGTCCAGATGAGAAATCACCGCAGATTTGGGCGTTATTAAGCGGGCTTCTCAAAGAGTATTGCTTACGCTTAGACGTAGTTTACGATGATCCAGAATTTCCGATTGCAAATAGATATCCTAAAGTTTATTATTGGAACTAAACTGATTCTGACACTTAAATGAAATGGGAATATATTTGCAGGTATACACTTTAAGATTGGAAAAATAATTAAGGGAGTTCCTTACACCAATTTTAGCCAAAGATATTGGAAAAGGGGACGCAGTCGAGAGGACTATGGATGAGCGGAAACCAAGAAGCCGCAGAAGGAGAACAGAATGAAGCCAACCAACAGTTTAAGGGGAAAATATTCCAAGGTCTATTCGCCTTCGCTGAGGCTTACCCCTGCGTATCTTAGTTTAATCATTTTAAAATCTCTTCCCCTCGGCTCTGTATCTGTTAGTCCTTTAGGATTTACGGAGGGAAGCAACAGTGACTTCGAATGATAAAAAATTCAGCGCTGCATTTAGACAATCCTTAGTTGCTTATGTATTCAATATCTTTGGAATTCTTGCTGGATCACTATTCGCTTATAGCTCAGGGCTTTTCGAGAAAGTGCCGTGGGCCGTTGCGATTTATCCGCCTATTCTCGGTGCCAGAGGGGTCATAGGCGGCTTGTTCTGTGGTCGTTTAGGCGCGGCTCTACATCTTGGAACAATTCAACCGAGAATCTTCGGCAACACGAAGAGCTTCTATCTGCTTTTTAAGGCAATTGTTGTGCTGACCCTTGAAACAAGCATTCTTATGGGCGGCGTTGCAACCCTATTTCGCGGATTTTACTCAGGTTTAACATTAACCGATCTCTTGGATATGATGGGCATTGTCGTGGCAACCATGACTATAGCATTAATCATAATTTCTCCATTAACCTTAGCTGTATCTTTTACCTCCTTTAAACACGGTTTGGATCCAGATATAGTTCTATACCCAATAGAGTCCACCGTTGCTGATTTCTTTATTACGGCAGTTTACGTCTTGCTGTTAAGTCTCCTCCAAGTGTACAACCTTCTTTTCAGGTATTTCCTGCTTTTTTTAAGCTTGCTTTCTTTCTCCATTGCCATTTATCTTTTAACTAAGAATAGGGGCGAAAATGAGTTTATAAAAACCCTTAAAGAGTCACTTCTCACGACAATCCTTGTTTCCTTCATAGTTAATGTTGCTGGGACATTTTTGAGCAGCATTGATGAGGCGATACGTGGAAGGGAGGCTTATAGCTCCTATCCTATATATGTGGTTTATCCCGCCCTAATTGACACGATCGGCGATGTTGGCTCTACGGTTGGATCAACCACTACAACAAAACTGGCCCTTGGCACACTCAGCCCATCCTTATCCTCCATCAGAAATCATTTTAAAGAAATTACGGGTGCTTGGGCAGCCTCCATGGTTATGTTTTTTGCTTATTCCATTTTTGGCCTTGCGATCAAGGAAATTTTAAGTCCGGTGAATCTCCTGAAATTTGCTTTCTTTTTGTTTTCGGTCAACATACTTGCGGCATCCATTATTATAATGATTTCCTATACCATTGCTATCATAACATATCAAAAAGGATTAGACCCGGATAACTTTGAAATTCCATTAGAAAGTTCCCTGGCAGATAGTGTGACAACCATTTCATTGTTTATTAGCCTCCTCTTGTTTATGACTATTTAGGGCTTTTCACTTCGCCTCCATGGAAGAATAGGTTTAAAAATACTTTTTCATGATTAATACTGCTGGAGAGATTTTAAAACCATGCCTCCCTTTGAAAAAGTTGAATATAGGCCAGTACCAGTAAGAGAGCTTTTACTTGAAATGAAAAATCTCTCTGAGCTTATGATTGATCTGGCCTACTCTGCAGCCTTATTTAACGATAGGGAACTCGCTGGGGCTGTTTTAGAGCTTGAAAGTAAAATTGATAATCTTGCCTACCTGCTTGACATGATGACCATGATAGCTGCTAGAGACGCAGAGGATGCGGAAGCCCTATTAGGGGTTACCGTGGTAGCATCCGCTGCGGATAAAATTTCAGACGCTGCGGCTGATATTGCCGCCATAGTCACTCAGAATATAGGTGTTCATCCAATTGTAAGCGATATCTTTGAGAGGCTTGAAAAGCGCCTAATTAAGGCGAAAGTGCATGAATCCTCGGTTATTATAGGCAAACTTATCGGCGAACTGGACTTGGTGCCCAGGATGGGCGTGGATATCTTGGCTATATTTCGGGATAAAGACTGGATAATTAATCCTAAGGAAAATGAGCGGATTCTCGCAGGCGACGTTCTTATTGTCAGGGGGGCTCCAGAAGGCTTAAAGGAGTTTAAAGAAATCTGCGAGGCTAGGAAGGCTCAACTGAGGGACTAAAATGTCAGGAAATGCTGAAGTTGATTTCGAGAAAATTGTTGCAAAGTTTGCAGAACTTAAGGATACATCAGAGCTCATGATAGACCTAGCCTATTCCTCTTTATTACTAGACAATAAGGAATTGGCTGAGGAGGTTCAAAGGCTTGAGGAGCACATTGATAAACTTCACACGGAATTCGAATTGCTTGTGCTTTCTAGCCAATTCAAGAAGGAGGAGGCTAAAGGATTCCTTGGGCTCATAAGGCTTGGCGTTGCAGCGGAGAAAATTGCGGATGCTGCCGCTCAAATAGCAGAGGTTGTTCTGAGGGGTATAAAGTCTCATCAGGTGCTAAAACTCGCCATAACGGAGGCTGAAGAAACAATAGTTTATACTCCAGTAGCTGAAGATTCAGTGCTTGTAAATAAAACGCTGCGGGAAGCTCGAATTCCAGAGAAAACTGGAATGTGGATCTTAGCCATAAAACGAAACGAGAAATGTATTAGACCTAGACCCGATATCCAAATCCAAGCAGGCGATATCTTAATAGCTTCTGGTTACGCTGAGGGTGTAGAAGAACTCAAAAGGTTAGCGTCGCCAAAACTGGAATAATTTAAAAATAAATTTAGTTTGCCTGAAGGCCGCTGGCTTGGTAATAATTTTCTATGGTAAATAAAAATTGTAAAGTTGGAACCTTAAATTCAATATGTATTATATAGAGAAAATGTGGAAAATCTTGTTTCAGATACTTGACTTATGATAAAGTCACTTTTAGGTTTCTTCAGCCTTCTCTTCCTTTGCCTTCTTTTCCTCTTCCTCTATCTCTTTAGTTATCTCTTCTATTGGTTTCGGCGGAGGGGTTGTTGCCATGGTCCAGCCTATCCATGCCCCGATAAGCATGACTGCTACAAATGCTATGAAAACTGGGACCGCTACTACCCAGAACTGAATTGCACTGGCGCTCTTTGCCCAGCCTAAGCCTATTATCCATTGAGGATAGAATAGTGTTACCACGTAGAGAATGGCCAGCAAGACACAGACGATGAATATTACGCCGCCTATTGCTTGATCTTTACTAACCATACATGTCACCACATAAAGCCATGTTATAGCATGTTTCCTTTTAAAGTTTACCATGTTAAATGTTATATCGTCCCCATTTCCCATGTGGTCAAATATCTTTTCTGTTCTTCTGTTAGATTATCAATTCTTATGCCCATAGCCTCAAGCTTCAGTTTTGCCACGGACTCATCTATTTCCCTAGGCACAGAATATACTCTAGGAGGCATTTTCTCGTTTTTCACAATGTATTCCACGCTTAACGCCTGATTTGAAAAGGACATGTCCATGACCTCTGAGGGATGTCCTTCCGCTGCTGCAAGATTTACAAGTCTGCCTTCAGCCAGAAGGTAAAGTTTCCTGCCATCTTTTAGAATAATCTCTTCTAAATTGGGCCTTATGGTTCTTTTGGAGACTGCGAGCTCTTCTAGGTCCTTTAAGTTTATTTCAACGTTGAAATGGCCGCTATTGGCTAGAAGTGCCCCATCTTTCATTTTCTGCATATGTTCCTTTCTTATCACATTTATGTTGCCTGTGGTTGTTACGAATATATCGCCTATTTCAGCAGCCTCATTCATGGACATTACGCGGTATCCATCCATTACCGCCTCGAGGGCCCTTAGCGGATTCACTTCGGTAATTATAACGTTTGCTCCCATGCCTTTTGCTCTCATGGCAACTCCACGTCCACACCAGCCATAACCGCAGACAACGAAGTTTTTGCCGGCTAAGAGAATGTTTGTGGCCCTTAGGATCCCATCTATGGTGCTTTGACCAGTTCCATATCGGTTGTCGAAGAGGTATTTCGTGTATGCATCGTTCACGGCTATTATCGCATATTTTAAGGCACCGGTTTTCTCCATAGCCCTAAGCCTTAAAACACCTGTTGTTGTTTCCTCGGTGCCGCCCTTAACATTACCTAGAAATTCAGTTCTTTTGCTGTGCAACGTGCTTACAAGGTCTGCACCATCGTCTAATGTAATCGTAGGCTTATGATCAATAGTTCGCTCTATACACCAGTAGTATTCCTCAGTAGTTTCTCCTCTCCATGCATAGACGCTGACTCCCTCCTTAACAAGGGCTGCCGCTACATCGTCCTGGGTGGATAGCGGATTTGAGCCGCATAAAGCCACATCTGCACCACCAGCCATTAAAGTCTCAATCAAAACCGCGGTTTCCTTTGTCACATGTAAGCATGCGCCTATCGTTACTCCCTTTAGGGGCTTCTCTTCTGCAAAGCGTTTTTTAATCCGATTTAGGACAGGCATATGTTTTGAGGCCCATTCTATTTGCATATGCCCTTGAGAAGCTAAGCCTTCATCCTTAACCTTAAAGTCTTTCATCCGGATTCTTTTCCCCTTTTTGCTTGATCAAGTATCAATGCTTTTTATTTATTTTATGCTCCAAGTTTACTTAATAGCCTGCACTTCGCCTTTTCCGCTGCCTCCATGACTTCTTCAACATTTATTGTTGTCAGCTTTCTGTTCTCCATTATCAATCTACCATTTACAATAACCGTTTCCACATCCTCCGGCCTTGCCGCATAAACAAGATGACTTATCTCGTTATGGATTGGGTATAGGTGGGGCTTAGCGAAATTTAAGATAATTATGTCAGCTTTTTTGCCAACTTCTATGGATCCTACTTCTCTATTCAAGCAAAGAGCTCTGGCCCCTTCAATGGTTGCCATTTTCAGAACTTGTTGGGCGGGCATTAATGTGGGGTCCCTGTTAACTCCCTTATGTAGAAGGGCTGTGATCTTCATCACTTGGAACATGTCTGCCGTGTTATTGGAGCATGGGCTGTCCGTTCCAAGGGAAACGGTTAGTCCAGCTTTAACCATCCTTGCAGCTGGGCTGATGCCTGAGGCAAGCTTAAGATTCGAAATGGGGTTATGCGAAATTTTAACATTCCTGCTTTTTGCAACTTCAATATCCCTTTCTGTAAAAGCCACGCAGTGAGCAGCTATAACCTGCTCGTCTAGAACACCTAAAGAATCCAAATACTCCATAACCCCGCCCTTCAGTTTTACATTAAAGGCTTCCTGAATCTTATCAGGCTCGTCGAATGTCTCTGCAACATGGATGTGCCATATTATCGGCGCATTCTCAGAGCCATATTTTTCGTTTAGTTCTCGACAAACACCCTTGAGCTCCCTCATATATTCTGGATCAACAGTATAGGGCGCATGGGGATCCACGCTTACGCGAATTAGCCCATCCTTCCCGCCATGCCAGTTTTTGGCTAAATCCTCAAGCGCCCTTCGATCCTCCTTTTTCCTCCATGAGAAACATACGTGCCCTATAACGCCTCGAAGGCCTACATCCGCGAAGGCCTTTGCCTCGTTTTCGCCTGGCATATAATGATACATGGTGTTCACGGTTGTTGTTCCGCCAATAATGGATTCTACTGCCGTAAGGAGAGCGCCCACATAAATATCGTGGGCTGTCATGTGGCCCTCCAGAGGCCATATCCACTTTTCAAGCCATTCACGGAGGGGCAGATCATCCGCGTAGCCTCTAAGAAGACTCATAGCGGCGTGCTGATGCGTGTTAATCAGTCCTGGCATGACAATTTTGCCCTTGGCATCTATTTTTTCGTAGCCCCTGCCATATTTTTTCTTAATTTCCCGCGCCTTCCCTACATCAACAATTAATCCATCTTCAATAACAACGATTCCATCCTGGATAATTGTATCATTCCGCATCGTTATTATAGTGCCATTGCATATCATAAAATTCAATCATAGCACCTCTAATGGCATATGAATAATAATCATCCGGGCAACTAGATAAAAAGTTATAGAAACTTTCAGGTGCTGCGGGAGACGATAAACATCATAGTGGCGAATTCTAAAAATGCAGTTGCGGAAAATAATGTTAAGACCAAATTTTTGGCTGTGAAATATGCTGTAAAGGCGACAGTTATCGGTGCCAAGGCTGTTAGGAGTCCGGGAATAATCACTTTAATGAATTCGCCGAACCTTGCATAAATGTTTCCAAGCGCGAATTCTTCCTTCCAAAATTTACCCACGAATATTGAAAGTTCAAGCATGCATGCTGCTGCTATTGAAAATGTATGGATTGTCCCGAAGGTTAGTATGGAATAGAAGCCCCTTCCGAGAAGAATCGACGTGATAAAAAGTACGGTTAGGGAAATAAGGTATATGATGATTGTTGTTATGGTTTTAGCCTTGATGATTGTTCTTTTTCTTATCGGGAGGCTTCTTGTGTAGGCGGAGGCTAATCCCTCGATGGAAAGCAGTGTTGGCGGAAGAATGAGGGTCAACATGGACATTCCCAGAAGCATGCTCAAGATAACGTGTAATCCTATTTCACTGAAGGAAATTAAAGAGAGTACTAGGATGATTGTTTGCATTACTGGCAGGAGAAATATGCTTGCATAGGAAGGCGACTTAGAAGCTATCCGCAGGTCTTTACGTATTATCCCAAGCCATGGCGCTGAAGTTTTAATGTTGGTGTCTATTGGAATTTCTGCGCCGCTAACGGCTTTTCCGGCTTCGGTGCTGAGTGTTCTTATGCGCTCAGCAATGATTTTTAGGCAGTATAAAGCGCAAGCTGCGTAAACTGCAGAGGCAAATGCGGAAATAATGTATAGCGAATCGCTGGGCATGCTTGGGTAAGCTAGATAGGCCGCTAGGAAACCATAGGAGAATGGGTAAACCAGCGCCATGTATTGCGCTGAAGAGAAGGCTTGAGTCATTGAAGCAATTGTGCTGGCTATTTGAGTAGCAAAATTTATTATTAGATATGTCCCAAATGTTGGAAGAATCCAGACAATTAGGAATATGAACCTTAAAATCATGCTTCCTTTCGATCTTCCGCCACCTTTAAGAACTTTAGAATAAAAGAATATTGCTAGGCCTATGGTAAGGGCTACAGCGAAGATCTCGGCAACCCCAATGGCTATTAAGGAGGCTAAACTACTCGCCAACGATCCATAACAAAACGCATGAATTATCGGGAAAAGCAGGAGGGCAGCTATTAAAGGGATATCAAATATTCTTATAAAGCAGATGAAAATTATCCATGATACTTCACGCTTTGATATGGGAAGCGGACTTAAAATGTCAATAATTTTAGATGAAATTAGGGATGTTGTAACCTGAAGACCCATTACTGTTATTAGAAACAATAATGCAGCCAGAAATGCTGTTACCTCACCGACCATTACGAGTTCCTTTGGAATTTCAATTTTCACCCCAAAGGCTGTGGGGGCAAAGACTGCAAAACTGAAGGCAGCAATAAAGATTGTAGTTAGAATTTTGCTGACCAAAGTATTTAATTCAGCATTCTTTATGAAGTGTTCTATGCTTGAATCTTTTTGGGGTAGAATTGCTCCTGCACGGAACGCAAAAATTGATTGAAATGAAACTTCCCTGTAAACCCTGCTTGATTTGCGCCATAGCTCTGAAAACTTCAATTTTAAGCCTCTTCCAAAGCCTTAATTACTTCCAGTACGCTTGTCTCCTGCTCTGTAACCTTGAGGAATATGTCTTCCAGCGATCCCTCGGCGCTTTTGACAAGTTTTCGAAGATCTTCAACGGTTCCTTCGCCTACAAGTTTTCCCCTGTTTATTATACCGACCCTAGTGCAAATCTTTTCTGCAACCTCCATGATATGTGTTGAAAATATGACGGCGCCGCCCTTTCTTGCATGTAGATTTATTAACTCCTTCAGTATCTTCGAGGATCTGGCATCTAAACCCACTAGGGGTTCATCTAATATTAGGAGTTTAGGCTCATGCAAAAGCGCGGCAATTATCGCAACTTTCTGCTTATTTCCCCTTGATAGCGCCGCGATGGGCGTGTCAAAATATTTTTTAATATCAAATGCGTAGGCCAGTTTTTCAAGCCTTAAATTAATCGTCTCATCTTTCAGATTTCTAACAGAAGCCACGAACTCGAAAAATTCTCGTGGATTGAGGGAATCGAAAAGAACAACCTCTTCAGGCACATATCCAATCTGACTCTTTACCGCGACTTCATCATCCAACGGCGATTTTCCATAGATTTGGATTTGGCCATTGCGGGGCTGTAAAATTCCAATTAAGGCTTTTATGGTACTTGTTTTTCCAGCGCCGTTGGGTCCAAGCAGACCATAAATTTCTCCCGAGTTAACAGTTAATGATATATTATTTACGGCAATAAAGGAGCCATAAGCAACTGTAAGATCCTGAACAATTACAGCCGCTTGTTGCACTTTGATTCCTCGTAAACTATTTTATGCTAAACTTTTCTATACCCTTAATTTATATCTTCTATTGCGTCTTCAATTTTATGCACGCCCATTGTTAAGGTTCTGATGAAGTTTCTACGCGCACGCATGGTTTTCGCTAAACTTATAACAAGTTTTGCCCTAATGTTGTCTCGCTGAGGGTAGATTTTGAGCTGCAAGAAGTTTAGAGTTATTAAGCCTGAAATTCGCGTTGTAGGCGTTGATGATGGTGCCTTTGAACCCCGTGCGCGGGGTTTTGTTCCAGTGGTTGGCGTTGTTTTTCGTGGAGGATATTGGCTTGATGGGGTCATGTACACGAAAGTTAAAATTGATGGGTTAAATGCCACCGATAAGATTGCCTCAATGATTATGAATTCCGCGCATTATAAACAGTTAAGGGTTATAATGCTTGATGGAATAACTTTCGCTGGTTTCAACATTGTAGATATTAAGAGACTTAACGCTAAGACTGGTCTCCCGGTCATGGCGGTTTCTCGCGTTATGCCAGACTTTGGGAAGATTCGCGAAGCCTTGAGGAACTTGCCTAAGAATGAAGAGCGATGGAATGCTATTATAAATGCTGGCCGAGTAATCGAAGTGCCTGTTGGAGGTGGAGGAGAGAAAATTTTCATTCAGACGTCCGGAATGTGTGCGGAGGATGCTGTGAAAATTGTGAAGTTAACCGCTACTCGAAGCCATATACCTGAAGCTTTGCGTGTAGCCCATCTTATTGCCTCAGGACTTAATGCTATTCGGAACAGATCCTAATTGCAAGCAAGAAAAGTTTAAAAGCTACAATAATAAGGAAAAGAAGCGAAGGTTGGAGCAAAAAGGATGGAATTTTGTCCTAAATGCGGAACCCGTCTCGTACCCAAGAATGTGAAATCAGGGAAAAAGGAATCCCTTTCCCTCATCTGCCCTAAATGTGGCTATAAAAAGAGCATGGCTGAAGAAGAGGCGCCTAAAGTTGCGAAAATTATTAAGCCTAACCCCCAGCGTCTCGTGGCGGTTATAGGTAAAGAGGAGCAGGAGCTTCGAACCCTCCCAACAGTTCAGGTAGAATGTCCTAAATGTGGAAACAATTTGGCTTATGTATGGCAAGTGCAAACCAGAGGCGCCGACGAATCTTCAACGCAGTTCCTACGTTGCACAAAATGCGGGTACACGTTTAGAGAATACTCCTAAACTCAAACTTTCAACTCAGCAATGTACGAAGTTTAATTTTGTTTAATGTGTGATATGGAAAGCTTGTTGGATAGTGTTGCGCCAAATTTTTTATAGTTCTAGAGTATATCCAGTAGAAGGTGAATGACATGTTCAAGTTTAGGATTTCAAATGCTAAGATTTTAAAGGATATGGCTACGGCGATTTCCATTCTTGTGGACGAAGCAACTTTTCAAATAGCCCCGGACGGGTTAAAGCTTAGAGCTATGGATCCTTCCCGTGTTGCCATGGTGGACTTTGAATGGCCTAAAACCGTCTTTGAAGAATATACCTGCATGGAGCCTACAAAGATGTGCATAAACATCAGTGAGTTGCTGAAATTGCTGAAAAGGGCCGGTAAGGATGACGTTATAGAGTTCTCCCTAGACGAGAAAACGGGAAAGTTGCAGGTTCAAATAACGGGCAGATATACTCGAAGTTTCACGGTGCCACTGCTTGAGGCCTCTGAGGAGGAGGTGCCTACACCCAGGATTGCCTTTAATGTTAGGGCTAAAGTCGCTGCTGATGGACTGCATGAGGCTATTGAGGATGCTGGACTTGTGAGTGATCATGTACGCATAGAGGCTGATAATGAAAAACTCGTTTTTAATGCGGTAGGCGACATCATGGGGGCTACGATAACTTTTAAAAAGGGAAGCGATGTTCTGCTGGATCTTGAGGCTAAAGAGGCCTCTAAGGCCACATTTAGCCTAAGTTACCTTTCAGAAATAATTAAGGCTGGATCAGAGACGTCTGAAGTTGTTATTCTTGAGTTCTCAACAGATATGCCCATAAAACTGGATTTTCAACAAGTTGGAGAGGGAAAACTGGTTTACTACCTGGCGCCTAGAATCGAGTCTGCCCAGTGAAAAAATGCAATTTCAAACAATAATTTTTACGAAGCATGATCTGGCGAAATATCCCTTCCTAAAAGAGGCTGCGGAATACGTTAGATCTCTGGATTTGAAAATAGAGGAGCTTGCGAGCCCAGAGTTTTCAAGGATTCTGGAACGTGCCGAGGAGAGGGTTGAAGAGGCTATTCTTTATGCGCTGGTTAGTCGGAAGCTTCAGAACGAGGAGATAGAAATAATCTCATTTCCAGTGGCAATCATTTTGGCGGCGGCTACCGGAAATCCCCATATTAAGAAGAGGTATGCCCTTGCTGAGGCAAAGCAGGCTTATAGTAGCATAAAGCTTGAATCTGTAGAAAAAATTATGGCTATAGCTAAAAATTTTAATTGGAAAATAGATTTGAATCCAGAGGCTGATATTCCATATCAATTTAAAATTCATTTTACGGATTATCTGAGAAACACGGTGTCTTTACGGGAGAGTAAATGGAAGCTTGTGAACCGTATGGTGTCTGGTGGAAGCGTTTATTTGAGCAGAAGTGAGGTTTCAAGGCTTTTAAGCGAGGAGGTTAGACGATATATTGAAGGTCGCCTAAACATAAAAGCGCTTCCTAAGCTGCCTCAGCAAATATTAGAAATCGCAAATAAAATTTCATCGTTGGCTTTAGAAAAAGTGGGCAAATTCGAGTTGGAAGGCATCCCGAAAAAGGTGGCAAGCGAGGCGTTTCCACCATGCGTTAAAGCCCTTTATGAGGCAGCATCAAATGGGCGTCACATATCCCACATAGGCCGATTTACGCTTACCTCTTTTCTTGTAAATATAGGGATGCCCTTGGACAGTATTATTGACCTTTTCAGAGTTTCATCTGACTTTAACGAGCGGTTAACCCGTTATCAAGTGGAGCATATAGCTGGAGAAAGGGGTTCTAGGACAAAATATAAGCCGCCAAAATGTGAGATGTTGAAGACCCATGGATTATGCATTAACCCTGATGAAACCTGTAAGAATGTAAGCCATCCACTCGCATATTATATGTATAGGTTTTCGAGAAAGGGAGGGAGACATGGCGCTGTTAAGAACGGCGATTCTGATGGGAACTTATAATTGCCGGTGCTAAACTCTTGCCTTGGAAAGCTCCTCTCTTAACTGCTTCACTTCAGCCACTATTTTTTCCGCAAGCTCCATCATTTTTGCGCTTACATTCTTTAATTCGCTGGCAGCGTTTGACAACTGCGCGGTTACTGCTGATTGTTGTTCTATGCTGGCAGCTGTTTCCTCTGAGGCTGATGCAGACTCCTCAGAGAAGCTGACAACCTGTTCTACTGCACTGTTAACTTCTTCCAAGTGTTTTACGCTCTTTTCTACATGCTCTCTCAGGGAGACTGTTATTTTTGCCGCTGCGCCCATGGAGTTTCCCATTTGCATGGAACTTTTAACAGCCTCAGCGATGACTAAACCGCCTTTCTCGGCAACATGCCCAGCCTTCTGTGCAATTGCCACGGCCCTAGCCTCCGACTTTGTAATGGCTTCTATTGATTCTACGGCTCTTCTTGCGGCTGTGCTTGTTTGCCCCGCAAGCTTCTTTACTGCATCAGCAACTACGGCAAATCCCCGTCCAGCTTCCCCTGCCCTTGCAGCTTCTATGGCGGCGTTAAGGGCCAACATGTTCACTTGACCAGCAATTTCAGAGATGTCGCTTGCTAATCCTGCAACGTTCTTCACTGTGGCATTTACTTCGTTCATGGTTTTGATGACTTCAGAGATTGCATTTTTTATTTCCTCTAGGGCGCTTGTGGCTTGTTTCCCGTTTTCGCTTACTTTAAGGGATAGGGTGGCTGTATTGCTTATCTGGTTGTTCACTTCTTCGGTTCTTTTATTCACCTCGCCCATCAAAACTGCTAGTTTTTCTACGACTTCGAAGGTATCCCTGGCTGTTTTTGCAAGATTCTGGGCGCCCTTTGAAACGTTTTGTGAGGCATATTGGATATGCTGCATACTGCTGTTCAGCTTTTCCACAGCTTGTGCTAGCTGATTGCCCAAATTACTAATCTCCCGTGAGGCCCCCAGTATTTCCGCCGAGAGGCTTTCCACGCTCTCAGAAACTTGAGTGGCGGACTTTACTATGCCCTCAATGGTTGCCATCATCTCCCTCTGCCTGGTTATATCCATGGCTACTTCTATTGCGCCTATAACCCTGTTATATTCATCATATAGCGGGTAGGCGGTATATCGGACATTGAAGGTTTTTCCGCCTATTCTTGCGATGGTTTCCGATGTGACTGCTTTCTTTGTCCTCATGGCAATAGCGGATGCGCATTTTGGGGTTCTACAGTGCTCTGTGTTGAACATGTCATAGCACTTTCTACCTACGACATCTTCTACGTTATGTCCAAGCACTTTGGCTCCGAAATCGTTTATGTAGTTTATGTTAAAATTCTCATCAATGGCAATTACCGGTGTTGGAACGGCCCTCAAGTACTGTATTTGCTGCTTGCTTTGCATTACAGCGGCTTTCAGGTCTGAAACGTCAACGAAAAGTTCCATTGCCCCAACAGTGTTACCATTCTCATCAAGTATTGGTGAGCTGAAGTATTGAAAATGCCTCTCTCTATCTTTAATGCGTGCGCTTGTCTCTGATGATGCCGCGCGGCCAGTTTTCATGGCCAATGCGCAAAGACATCTAGGGGTCAAACAGTCTACGGTTTTAAAGAGTTCGTAACATTTTTTACCCTTAACCTGTTCAGTGCTTAAACCAATTAGTTTTGTTCCAGCGTCATTTATATAAGCAACATTAAATTCGCTGTTTATAACAATAAGGGGAATTTGAACTGCTTGAAAGTATTTAGCAAAATCTTTTAGGTGCACCGTATTTGCGAGGGGAGCAGTTCCTTCCGTGTAGTTTGACTTCTCCATAATTAACTCCCTAGAGTAACATGGCTAATATTGACATGTCAATATTGCTGTTGATGGTCAATAAGTTATGTACATGCAAGATGCGACACACAACATCCAAGTCGGTTTCTAGAGGCCGCATTAAAGGGTATATTCCCCCCCAGTAAGGTTTATATGGTAGGATTATCTATCCGACGAGCTGTTGGAAAGCAAAAAATTTGCGTTATAGCTATTACAGTGGCTCTCTGTATAGGGTCAAATTATGCTTTGGTCAGTATACCAAATTTTAAAGTCATGGATTTCTTTGTTTTTATAAGCGGTTTTGTTTTCGGTCCCCTTATTGGGGCTTCAATAGGGATTCTCATATGGCTCATTTATGGGGTGATGAACCCTTATGGTTTTGTTATACAGGTATGGCTTGCAACAATGTTTTCAGAATCAATTTATGGTCTTATAGGAGGCTTAATGGGGAAAAGAACAGCTTCAAAAAATTTCTACAGCAACCGTTTTGGGTTGAGCTTTTTGTTTGGAATAGCTGGCTTCTTTTTAACCCTTTTTTATGATTTAATCACAAATATTGTTTATGCATTAGCATTCAGCATTCCCATAGGCATAGCCCTTATAACCGGTGTGCCCTTTGCATTGGTTCATGAGTTAAGCAATACCATCCTTTTTGGGTCATGTTCCATTCCCCTAATAGTTGCGCTAGAAAAATTTATAGGAGGTGAGAGGTTTGGCGCTTTTAAAAAATAAATGGGCTTTAGCAGCTATGGGCATTCTCTGCTGGGCCATCGCTGCTTCGCTGGTTTCAGGCTATTATTACTACCAATACAATGACCTTGTGACGAGGCTTGAAGGGGCAAAGGCCACAATAAATTTAGGCGTGGATTATGGCAACGGAACCAGGGTTTGGTATAACGGGACAAAAGGCTTAACATTGTATGACGCAATGCTGAATGCAGGATGGAATATCGACGGCAAATCCTACGGCGTCATGGGCATGTATATAAAAGCGATCAACGGCCTAGAAGAGTCCAATAGCAACTTTAGATATTGGGGTTGGTGGTCATGGACTGACTTCGGATGGGCGCATGGAGGCTCAGCATGCGACAAATATGTGGTAAGTCCAGGTGAAACAATACTGTGGTACTATTCACCTACCGACCCAAACACGTTTGAAATGGCTCCACCACCATGAAGAAATTTAGCTTCTAATAAACATACTTTCCCTTTTTCCAAAACTATTATGCACAAATTCTTCGTTCTAGACTTATATAGGTCATTGAGCAAGTTTCTTTTTGCGTGTTTGGCGTTAAGAACATCTTTGCACCTAAAGCTTCCCAACTTAAAGTGTATATTTGAAACCCATTTTTGAAATAGCAATGAAAAAATGGGCTCTGACAAAACCTTCTGTCTTTCTTCAGCGGCTTGGACAGACAGTTGACACGCTCTGGGCTCAAGCCTTTTTGCTTAAATGTTGTTATGTGCAAAAAAAGCCACAACAACGGAATCTTTAGAGAAGTGCCCAGGGTTTATTTGTAAATTCTCTTTCTGACGTCTATTTTGACGATGACTATTATTTTTTCTTGCTCGTAAACTTTGAATAGTGCTCTATAGTTTCCAATGCGTAATCTGAAGGTGTCTGTTTCGCCTGCAATTTTAACTATGTCAAGTCTAACCGCGGGGAAATCCTCAAGCTGTTTAAGCTTATCGACTATGCGTTGCTTCTCTTCAGATTTTAGACCCTTTAAGAATTCATATGCCCTCTTATGGATGAGAATCCTAAATTTCATTGAGGGATTTCAACTCGCTGAAGCGCTTGTTCTTAACGATATCGTCAACTTCCTTTAACAAAATGCATTCCTCGGTAGTTAGGAAAACATCCTCGAGAAAATCCCTTAACTCATCAATCTTCCTTCCAATTTCCTCAACCTTTCCCATCAGTGTCTCCGTCTCGCCCAAAAAATCACCAAAAATAAGTTAGAAAGCACACATATAAACACTCACTTTTAGGGTTTTGTAGGAAGGGTGGGGGCTGGCTATTCCGCCATTTCTAGTCCCTACCGTTGTGTTAAGCCCCTCTGCCCGAATGCCTGAGTTCTCTTGTGTAGGTTCTTCTCTCCACGGCGTCAACCTCCCTTCAAACTCTCCACTTAACAGCCTTACGATTCACATTAGGAAACTCAACTCATTGACTTCAAGGACGACGAATTTATCTGTAAAGCAGCAACCACATCTAAGGAAGCCGAACAGCTCATAGAAGCCGGATTTGAATATGTCTGCACAGCAACAGACGGCGTCATGCTGTTTAGAAAACGCAAGTAACAAGCGGGTAGGGTTCATTCTGAAACGGGCGGGGTGGGATTTGAACCCACGACCACAGGCTTAGGAGGCCTGCGCCCTATCCTTGCTAGGCTACCCGCCCAGTCTCTAAAGCCTATTTAAGGTAGCTCACAATTTAAAACTTAAACGTTCCCCAACGGAAAACTTAAACTGCACAATGCCATCAAGAGTGATTGAAGTGCGGGGGTACCCGAGCCAGGTCTAAATGGGTATTAGGCCCCGTGGGGTGCCAGAAGCCTAGGATAAGGGGGAGGACTTAAGATCCTCTGGCGTAGGCCTTCGTGGGTTCGAATCCCACCCCCCGCACTTGGAATAAAGCCTTATAAAATCGTATTTTATAGAAATAAGCCAAATTTAATGGTTAGAGAATCTAAGCGTACTGGAAAAGGCGAAGTTTAAATGAGAAGATTTGGGAAGTTTTGAGGCGTCGTTACTTTGAATATGTTCCACTCCTGGAATAGAAAAATATTTATTTTTAATGTAAAAAATTACATTGCCATGCAAGAAAATACATTGAATAGGTTAAGCGCCCGCACCCTTGCCTTTACAACCATATTTGCTGCGGTATACGCGGTGTTAAGGCTTGTACCCACCTTTCCGATGGTTGGGCTGCCTGGAGCCAGCTTCTCGTTGTCTGATGCAATTGCCCCCTTATATGGCGTTATTCTCGGACCATATGTTGGCGGTTTCAGCATTGTTTTGGGGACATTCCTAGCCATCGGATTAGGCAGACCTGTCTCATTCATGTTTCTGGACTTTCTCCCAGCGACAATAAATGCACTTTCAACTGGTTTACTCCTCAAGCGAAAATGGAAAATGGTGGTTTCAGTTTATGCAGTTCTCCTTTTGGCCTTCCTGCTGAATCCCCTGTCGCTTCTACTTGTTGAATTTCCGATAGGCGATGCAAAAATTGTTTTCCCATTTAATTGGATGCATATAATAGCCTTCTTAATGCTTCTAACGCGTATTAGGGAAAAAGCAGTTCAATGGGTTAAGTCTCCCCTAGCCACTCAAAATTCTAAGGGCCTAGCCCTAATCGCCTTTATTGGAACCATGATGCAGCATCTCACAGGGTCTATGCTCTTCGAGGTTGTTTTGGGACTGTGGCTTAAGGTGATAGCGGCTGAGGCATATAAAGGAATATGGGCAACAGTGTTTTATCTGTACCCTGTTGAGCGCTTAATATTGACGATGTTTGCCACCGTAATAGGGACTCCCATTTTAAGGGCTTTGCGCCGTGGAAAAATTTTAGAGGCAGGCTAGAAGACAGGCTCGTCCTGGACATAGGATCTTCCAATCTTCAGCGCAATTTCAGCTTTTGTCAGCTCCTTTGCAATGTACGCGATATGTTCAGCTATCCCCAACAGCTTTTGCCCTATTATTTCGTTGTAGACCTCCTCTGCAGTTCGACCCTTAAAGATTATTTTTGGTTTTTCCGCATGTGCATCTGGGAAGAATGCCGCTGCAATCATGCCTTCCTCCCGATCTACAAAAATTCTGAAGAATCCCCTATCCATAACTAAATTCCTTTTAACGTCCTCAACGGGCCTCCTGATTTCCGCCGCCAGCTCCCATTTCTTGGGGTATGGCTCTTCACGCATTCTTTTCTCCTTTAATATGAGGAGGTCTAAGCCCAGATCCTTCGGAGATGAACCCCGAGCTTTCGCCAGAAACATCATCCTGGAAGCCAAGACAGCCTCTTTTACGCTTCCCTTGGATTTGTTGCTCTTCTCTGTAACTAGTAGGAGGCTTACGCCGATTTCAGAGGCAACCTTAGCCAAAAGCGCATTTACCCCCACGCTGTCAGCGTCCATAAGCTCAGTTACGTTTGAAAGGCCCATCAATAGGGGTACATGGGGATTCCTCTCAGCAAACTTATGATAAGCAATAAAAGATTTCAGAACATCCGCGGGTTCAAGTATCAAGTCGCCTATTATTTTCCTGAAGCCTAGCCTTTCCGCCCTCTCAATGTTTTCTTCAAGAAATTTTACACGATCATCAAAATTTTTGGGCATATACCCCTCAAGCTGGTTTGTAGGCGTAACCACAACAGCCGCGTTGGAAACTGCTTTGGCCATCTCTTCCATATTTCCCGCATCAACGCTTAATACCAAACTGGCACCTGCTTTCACGCCTCCAACTGCCTCCCCAGGGTCAAATGTGTCAATGCTCACGGGCACATTCACCACCTGCTTTACGGCTTTCACAGCCCTTTCAGCATCTCCGGGTCTACATTCACCAGCTATCATCCCAACATCTATTATGTCCGCTCCTGAATTCACGAAATGCTTGGCCAGCGTTTGAATCTCATTTGTGGAGAGTAATGGTGCATCCACTATTTCGGCGATAATTCGCATGGGGAAATCTTTGCCCAAGGCAAGATCTTCAAGCAGCATATTGCCAGGATTCCTCAGTAACACATCCCTGCGGCTTTCAATTCTTTCCAGCTCCTGCAAGGAGCGGCGCTTAATATTCTCTTTCAGGATTTCGCATGCAGGAATACTTGTTGAAAGTTTCTCCACTCCTAAAAATTCCATGATTAGGGGGAGATCCGCTGCATATCTGGGACCCTTAAATGCGGGGACACCTGTAGCGTTGGTTATTACTGATGTGTCGCCTCTGGCCATTCCAGGGACGAGGATCATGTCAAAATTTTCGAGATTCAATTTCTTAAGCTCCTGAGCAATGTATTCCGTTGTCAGAAAAGCTGCAACAGGAACCCTTAGGGTGTGAACTTCCACGTCCCTATAGTTCTTCGTATAGTTCTTTACCATCTCCTCGGCAAGCAAACCTGTAACAAGAAGCACCTTCATTTAGAATCAGCCTTCATTATGCTGAGGAGCTGGGTACATATCTGCATGGGATTATCCAGCACAGTGACCCCCTGCATGCGCTTAAGCTTTCTGACATTTTCCAGATCCACCCTCCTCGGGTGAATGATTATTTTATCTCCATCCCTTATGGCGCCGAATGGACAGGCGGTTATGCACAATTTGCAACCCTGGCATAGGGCCAAATTTATGCGGGGTTTCCCTTGCTGAATTTCCACCGCCGAGTTTGGACAGACCTTCATAGGAGGGCATTCCCTGCACATTTTACTCCTGCAGATGTCTCGAATTATATATTGGGGAAGCTGGGTTTCAATAATATCTCCACTCTGATCGGTGGGTACAATGAGAATAGGCACCCTTGCCTTCTGCGCCAGCGCCATGGCGTTAGTTACTATTGTATCAGCTACTCCATACACCATCTTGGCTATGCTGTTCATTGTTGCCGGAGAGATTATTAGGGCGCTGTAGATGCCTCTAAGGAATCTGCCTGTGCGGGGAAATCCAGGGCCATCCTCTGCCTCTGTCACAATTTCCCTGAGATAGCTGCCATCGGATATCTTTTTCAGGGAATCCCAAAATCCGTAGATTCTAACAACCTGAAGCCCCGCGTTAGATATAAAAATGGTAACGTTAAGCCCGTGTCTATCAACAAGGCTGTTCATCGCTTGGATTGTTTCTTTTAGGAAGTGGCCGGCGCCGGTTATACCCCAAGCAATATTCAATCAAGCTTTACCTCCGCAGCCCTTTTCCCTATAAATTCTAATATAGGCGCCTCTGTTGTTTGCATGGGCTATAAACACCCTGCCGCCACACCCCCTTTCCATGAGAAAACTCTGAACAGCCTTTTTGGTTTCCTCAGCTTTTTTCAGGGAGTCGAATAATCCATAGAATGTTGGCCCCCATGAACTTTGTCCAGCACCGCAGGCTCCAAGATTTTGCATTAAGCGTATGCCCTCAGCGGTAACCTCGTTTGAAAATACTCCCCCTTGAACGCTGACGAATTGGCTTCCCACAATCGTTTGTATAGTCGTTAATGCTTCGCCGAACTCCCATATGTCACGTTCAAGAAGCGCCGGGATAAGCTTCACCAAAATTATACGACACGTCCTATCAATTTTCTCCTCAGACGCAGATATGCTTCTGAAGGCCTCCTCCTCCACGTTGCCCGATAATCCCTCTCCAACGTTTGGAATAGCTACAACAAAAGGCCAATCTGAAGGGAATGGAAACCTAAGCACAGCCTTAGGGAAGCCTTCTACGGGAGAATTTTCCTTTTTCAATGATTTTCCACAATCAATTATTAATCCGCCCTTTGAAAAAATCGCTGTGCCAACCCATGTTCTTTTACCCCTGCCCATGGCAGAGGCTAACTCCCAAACCGAGGTGTTCAGCTTAAAAATTTTTGCAAGGGCCGTGGCTATTGCCAGAGATAACTGTGTTCCAGAGCCTAAGCCCACATGCTCAGGAATAGTCCTCCTAACTCTAATGAAGACATTTTCTGGCACTTTATATGTGGCTGAGAACCTTCTAACAATCGTTTCAGCAAGGGCGGTGTAGGCTCCTTTCCCCTCAATATTCAATGCATCGCTTTCTTCGGCTTCAATGATAAAATTTGGACGATCTATTCCGACGCCTAGCCCTCCAAAAATTCTTCCAAGATTACCCTTTAAGTCGATTAGACCCATGTGAAGTCTTGCAGGAGTTTTAACGTAAACCTTCATTCTGCTCCCAGGATTCAATCATTCCTATTAAATTAGCCATTATTTCTGAGCATTTGGAGTTAGGAGCAACCCTATTGGTTATTTCTTGATAATGCTTTATTAAATTAATCAGGCTGGCTGCCTTCTCCCTTTCAGCAGAATTGGACGTTAAGAAGCTTTTAACCCTAGTTGCATGTATTATAGCCTCTATCGTGGCAAAGTAGGCTCGGCAATAAGCCCTAGGCAGAACCTTTGACGCCCAAACAAATTTAACATCACATGAAAATTCAGCGAAAAGGTTAGAAGGTTTAATTTCGGAGACGGAAACCTCTATTATGGCATCAGCTGACTTAAGCCTTGGAGCATTAACAGTCTTCGCCTTCTTAAACCAATCCAACGGTGCTGAACCTCCAATATTAGCCTCCTTAAAGGCTGTATAGAAAAACATGACAGGATCTGAAGTTACATTCACAACCGCACAGCTATTTGCCATCAAGTTCCTATAAGTAGAGGAGGATACATGGGGCCTGATCAAAATCTTTCTCGGCTCAATCGCTATTACGCCCATGGGTGCAGCGTTTGGCCGACCCCTTTCATCGTATGTGGAAACTATTGTCTCCACTATAGTGTCCTTAAAGAAACCTAATTTTTTAAGTGTTAACGCAAACCTGGTCATAAAAAGTTAACAAATCTAGCTAATTTATTAAGTTTTATTAAAAATCCTACAGCCGGATTGTTCTCATGTCAAAATCGAGACTTATTTTGCAGAAGAAAATTTAACATGACGATGGGAATTATTTTATGCTGTGGAATTATCTTGATTCCGCAGTTGCTGGAGTTCCTAAGGGGCTTCGTTAAATGGATAAATAGCTTAACATGGGTTGATTTTATACTGATTTTTTGGCCCCTCCTAATTATCGATTTTCTCCGCGCTATACTAAAAGTGGCGATTATAGGCATCCATGCAGTCTACTCGAGGATACGCAGAGCGCATTATCCAGGATACTTTGTACCTAAGGTTTCAATAATAATTCCAGCTCATAACGAGGAAAAGGTTATTGTGCGATCCATCGAATCTGCCTTGGAAACGGATTATCCTAACAAGGAAATTTTGGTTGTGGATGATGGATCAACGGATAGAACATATCAGCTTGCATATCCATACGCGGAGAAGGGCTTGATAAAACTTTTGAGACGGGACGTGGCCAGCGGGTCAAAGGCTGGAGCCTTGAACCATGGACTAATGTTCGCCACCGGAGACATGATCATCACAGTTGACGCTGACACCATGCTGGAACGCGGGGCTATAAAGGAGGTGATTAAGCCCCTTTCCAACCCAAGGATTTCCGCAGTTTCAGGTAATGTCCGAGTATTAAGCGGAGAGCATGGAAAAAATAATCTTCTGGTTAAGCTTCAAGCCTATGAGTATCTGCTTTCACTTGAGCTTGGGAGACGCTTCAATTCAATAGTCGGCACCTTGTTGATAATTTCCGGAGCCTTTGGGGCATTCTGGAGAAAGTATGTGGAGTCCCTTGGGAGATATGACAAGGACACTATAACGGAGGATTTTGACATCACGGTTAAAATGCGGAAGCTTGGCCGTAGACTCTTTTTTGCAGAAAAAGCCGTCGCATGGACTTTTGTGCCTGAAAAAATGCGGGATTGGAAACGTCAGAGGCTAAGGTGGACCATAGGACAGGCGGAAACCCTGTGGAAACATAGGAACGTCTTCCGTAGGGAAACTTTTGAGTTGAGATTTGTAGCCGCTGTCTATGATATGTTGTTTATGGATATTATCCTTCTTTTTATACGGATGTTGTGGACGTCAGTTATGTTAATAACCCTAAAGCAAACATTTCTGTACGTGGTCCTTCTAAGTACTATACTGTACCTTCTTCTTGAATTCTTCCTTGTGATCACGGCTGGTTTGCTTTCGCCGCGTAAAAACGATTTAAAAAAGGTTTATCTTGCTCCTATTATGGTTTTATTCTACCGTCCATTGTACGCGCTTGTAAGACTTGAAGCCTACATTCGGTGGGCGTTAAAGAGGAAAACTAGGTGGTAGCGCTGTTAAGGAGTGGCCCCTTCAGCTCTAATTTTCCGAAGCTGATCTTTTCCATGTTCGGTTAACTCATAGGTGTGCTGTGGGATTATACGCGCATCTTCTAAACTGAAGGTTCTATCACACTTTATACATGTAAGCTTTATTATTGGACTAGAGAACATGTGGCCGCTAGAGCACCTATACAACGAGTATATTCTCCTATAGTCTACGCCTACAAGTCTAAGTTTTTTACGGCATTTAGGACATTCCAGTTCGTCTCCCCGCTCAAAGTTTCTAGCGAAGTCTATATGTCCACAGCTGAAATGCTCAATTGCTTCGCCTTTCTCAAGCACCATACTTTCGCATTGGAAGCATTTTAGGTAGAAGTTCATCCTGTGGGATCCACAGTAAGGACATGATATTGAGGAGCAATATACCTTTGAACTGAGAATTTCAGATTCCTTAAGCTTTTCCATAGCATATACCAGATCTTGCGGGTCTGCGCTGCTCCATGGAACCTCTAATGTTAATGTGGGATTAACGTTTACGGAGTTAACCTTGGTGAATATCTTTAGAACTTCAAGCATCATATCCCTGCTTACTTCTTTGGGTATCGCGGGTTTTAGAGAAATCCCACGTTGCTGATCTCTTACAATGAGAAAGACCTCGCCAATAACAGGCACTCCGACGTTATAGTCTATACGGAGGGTTTCTTCATCGATTATGAACTGGCCATCAGAGTTTGAGCATATCGCACTGAAGTTCTTAGGATCCAGCGACTCGGGACACATCACGCCCAAAGTTATCAGATTAAAAGGCCTTGTCAAGAGTTTAAGCGCCCTAGTAAACTCATAGGCTTTCCTCTCATCCATATTCAACGCTAATGTGGATAGGGAATCTATGATCATAAAACCATCCTTAATCCAGTCTAGAAACTGGGATACAACCTTGAATGTTTCATCAGGATCGTATTCTAAAATTCCAATCCTAGCGTGATTTATCAGGGCTTTCTGGCTTTCAGTGAAGAAGTCCAGATAAAAAATGCTGTAGTCAGCCTCATATTTTTCAAGGTTAATTCCTAAATTTTTCATGTGGAACTTTATATCCTCAGCAGAAGAGTCCAAACAAACATACAATCCCCTCAACCCAGCCTTTAGAAAGTTCTGGATAAGGCTGAACAGAAATGGATATATCTGCGTTGCATGTTCCCCGAGAACCCCAATGCAGCATGGCTTACGCAGTCCCCCGCCTAAACGGTTATCCAATTCCTGAAAGCCTGTGGGAACATATTTAAACATACAGCATCACTACACTCACATCTTTAAAAGTTAAGAAATTTTAAAAGGATTACTTGAGACGCCAAGGCCGCAAGCGCTTCTTAAAAATATACAAGCTTGCCACTATCCTTTAATTTTACAGAACTAAAATCTAACTAGTTTAGGTGAATCTGTTGGATTTAAACTTGACCGGAAGGGTTGTGATTGTCACGGGCGCCGCGCGGGGTATAGGCCGCGCCATCGCCTTAGAGTTTGCAAGGGAGGGCGCTAATGTGATTGTAAATGATATTTTAGAGGAAGGTTCCTCAGTCGCCGGGGAGATTGAAAAATTGGGCGTAAAGAGCATTTTTGTTAAGGCGGATATTTCAAAGGAGCAGGAGGTTATAAATATGTTCAGCAGGGCTGTGGACGCTTTCAGCCGAGTGGATGTTCTCGTTAACAATGCTGGCATTATAAGGGATGCTTTAATCCATAAAATAAGCCTTGAAGACTGGGAGGCGGTTATTGAAACGAACCTGAAAGGCGCTTTTCTCTGCTGCCGTGAGGCTGCGAAATATATGATGAGGCAGGGTTATGGAAGGATAATCAACATATCATCGGTTACTGGGCAAATGGGTAATATTGGCCAGTCAAACTATGCAACATCAAAGGCCGGAATAATAGGCTTGACGAAGGCTTTAGCCCTTGAGCTTGCAAGATATGGCGATATCACCGTAAACGCTATAGCTCCTGGCCTAACAAGAACAGAAATGACTGGAAGGGTGCCTGAAAAGATTATCAAGCACTTTATTGATAGGATACCCCTCGGCAGAATGGCTGAACCTGAGGAGATAGCACATCTCGCAGTGTTTCTAGCCTCGGATAAGGCAAGATACATTACCGGACAGGTTATAGCCATAAACGGCGGGCTTTATATGTGACGATAAGCGACATGCGTGGACTACAGCATATCTCATGGGCATAGGAGGCGCTAGATGTCACGGGTCAAGGTTGTTTCCTTCGACCTAGAAGGAACCCTTGTGGACAGGGGGTTCAGTGATAAGGTTTGGAATGAAGGGGTCCCAAGGCTTTTTGCCCTAAAAAATGGCTTAAGTTTCGAGGAGGCGAAAAGGATTGTGATGGAGGAATATGCCCGAATTGGAGAAAACCGTGTCGAATGGTATGATATAGCCTACTGGTTCAATAGGTTTGGACTTTCGGGTTTAGAGTCTCTCCTCAATGAATATAAAGGGCATATTCGCCTTTTCCCAGAGGTTAAAGAAGTTTTAGGCGAGCTAAGCGGCAAATTTACCCTAATCCTAGCAACAAACTCTAATAGGCTTTTCATAAATGCCCTAGCAAATGATATTATGCATTATTTTAGGCAAACGTTCTCAGCCACTTCAGACTTTAAACTCCTAAAGGGGAACTCGGAATTCTACAGCCGAATTTGCGGAATCCTGAAGGTTCGCCCAGAGGAATTTGTCCACGTAGGCGACAGATGGGTCGACGACTTCCAAAGTCCAAGGAGCATTGGAATTAGGGCTTATCTCCTTGACAGAACCGGAAAAATGGGGCACATGGGCCTAAAAGGCTCTGTAATTGCGGATCTAAGGGAACTTGCGGAGATAGTGATGGCGGACTTTTGACGCATCTCAATTTGTTAACTTTTTATTTTTATTCAGCTTTTGCTAAATATTGATAGTGCTCCGGGGGTTTCTTGTTGTCTATTGAAAGGTTGTCCACAGGTGTTCCAGCCCTTGACAGCATGCTTGCCGGCGGGATTCCAAGGGGTTTCACAGTCGCTGTTACAGGTGAACCTGGCACTGGAAAAACTGTTCTCTGCATCCACTTCATAGCTCAAGGTATCGCCGAGGGCGATAAGTGCATATATGTAACAACTGAAGAGAGCAAGGAATCGATAATAACCCAGGCTGGACAGTTTGGCTTTAACTTTCAAGAAGCCATAAAAAGCGGAAGGCTAATACTGGTGGACGCGCTGATGGGAACTGAGGACCCATGGACCATTAAGACCCTCAATGTGGAAGAGCTTATAAGCAAGGTGATTGAAGCCAAAAAGGCCTTAGGCTTTGGAAGGGCCAGGCTCGTTATTGATTCCCTCTCAGCCTTTTGGCTTGACAAGCCTGCCATGGCGAGGAGACACTCTTACTTTGTCAAGAAGGTGCTTTCAAAATGGGACTTCACTATACTGGCGACCTCGCAGTATGCCATAACAACGTCAGAGGCCTTCGGTTGGGGAGTAGAGCACATAGCCGATGGAATAATAAGGTTTCGGCGCCTCGTCAGAAACGGCGTGTTGAGACGCTACATCCTAGTCGAGAAGATGAGACAGACAGCCCACAGCCTCCAAATGCATGAAATAGCCATCGAGCACGGAAGGGGTTTAGTTATACTGGGGCCTGTTGAGGAGAGGAGAGAAGACGTAACCCTACCCAAGATGGTTATGGATAAAATCCAAAGAACCGTTGAAAGGAAAGATTCTGAACTTCCAAGCGAAAGTCTATGAACATTATTCTGGGCTATACAGGCTGCTGGGTTTTCTTGTAAAAGGCTAACTCTTCATCTATGAGTTCTTTAACCACGGCGTTTGCAAGCAGCTCTATATTTCTGAAAAGGTCGCTGCCAAACGAGGGAATTAAATCATTAACAATCCTTCTAACCTTCGCCTTATAATTTGAAGGTAGATGCTCAATCTTCTTCTCCATGTAAGCCTTAATTTCCCCGCCGAATCTTTCATCTTTAGCCAGCGGTAAAGCACAACTCATATCCCTGATGGTCATAACCACATAGGCTATCCTCTCAAAGGGGCTTGCCCTTGCAATTTCCCAGCTGACGAGCTCCTCAGGTACAGGCTCAAGCAAATATTTAATGTATGCCAGCTGATCCTCAATAAAGTCGCCGCTTATCAAAAATTTTGTGACGGCATATTCTTTAGCTGCCATAGAAACTCCATAAAGAATCTTTGTTGCAAAGGCTTCTGGCAGACCGTACTCTACCATGGCTCGCCTTAACTCTGAAGGAAGCTTTATCCTATAGAACTCTGGCGAGCCATGCAGTATGGAATGGGCGGCCTGGCGTCTAATTCCACCTACAATAACATCACCCGAGAGGCCTAAAATTTTGTCGGCGTAAACATTTATTGTAGGTCTTTCCTGTGAAGCGTCATGAGATGCGAAAAAGGAGACTCCCTCGATGGATTTTTCAAAAATGCGTAAACTAACAGAGAACGTCATAGGCGGTCCTAGCCTTTCATATGTTTCAGCCATGACGTCTAAAACCTTATCTATTAAGGCTTGGTCTACCTGACCAAACTTCTCAATTTTTATAATCCTTTTAACACCCTCATTAACCCTGCTTGATGTCTCCAACGCCCACTCCACACATATACAACTGCGTCTTCCTATCCTTGAATATTTGTGTGTATCTTAAACCTAAAACATTTTCGAATTACGCTGGCTATGGCTTCCCATATAGGAGTTTAGGTTATAGAAGCAGCGTTTTTGAGCGCTGCTATACCAGCCCTTAAACCATCAGATTTTTAGCTGGGTATTGTGTAATCCACTAGATGAAAGGGGGTTAAGAACGGGAATGCAAACTCCAGTGCAGGATAAAAATTATGTTCCCCCGTTGGACGCTGTCCTAGTCATCATTGTAACATTCTTCCTCACAATATTCATTAGCGCCACAATCATTTTTCTCTCATCTGATATATCCACTGGCATTGTGATTGGTGAAATCCTTATAGCTGTTCCACCATTGGCTTATCTGGTATACAAGCGAGTTGACATGAAAAACTATTTTGGGGCATATTTGAAAACGAGGTTTATTATCATGGGCTTAGTCTTGGGATTCGGGCTTCTTCTTTTAGGCATTCTAGCATCAGGTATGGTTATCCTTGTTTTCGGAGAAAGCGAGGCTGTTGCTAGGGCTAATGAACAACTGCTTGAGTTGAGTCAAACGCCGCATGGTTTAGCCGCTGCCATCGCCACATGCCTCTTAGCGGGCATATGCGAAGAACTAGCCTTTAGAGGGTTTTTGCAGAACTCTATCAGGGGTAAATATTCCGCTAAGACTGCCATGCTGATTTCCTCAGTGGCCTTTGCCCTCTTTCACTTTGATCCTCAAGGAGCCTATATTGCTACTTCTTTCATAATGGGTTTGGTTCTCGGCTACATTTATAATAGGTGGCATTCCTATATTGCGAACGCCACAGCCCACGCAGTATATGACCTTCTTGCATTGGCAATACTTCTCGCCCTTTAGCCGGTGATGTGAAAGGCAGATTTTTTACAACCGTCAACCCTGGAATATAATACCCTGCATACCGTGAAGTTGAAAGCCTCCTATGTTAAAGGCAAAAATATTCAAATGCCGAATTTAGGCAATAAGCAATATTTGCGGCGAGGCAATGTTTTTAACCCTTGTGGGATGACATTACTGTCCGAGGCTGGTGAAGTGCACGAGATAAGGATTGTAAAGCCTGAAATTCGAAACTTCGAAATCGTGAAAGGGGAAGAAGCCTGGAGGGAAGTCGTTTATTCAGCGAGGATGAGCGGGGTTCCCGATGGAATTCCAGAGGGGGAAGTGTTCAAAATGATGGTCAGGAACGATTATGGCTCAGCCCTTGAACACGTGATCATCAAGTTTGATGTTAAAATGAGTAAGGGAAACGCTGCTGAACTTCTTGAGCACAGAATAGCCAGCCACAGCGGCTACTCGACAAGATACATCAAAGTCTTTCAGGAGGCACTCTGCAAAGAGGGAGAAACCTACGAGGTAATTGTGCCAACACCCCTTATGGGGGACAAACAGAAAATGGAGCAGCTAATGAACGCCGTTTCAAAAAGCTTTGAAGTCTATGAAAACCTGCTAATGGCTGGAAGTCCTAAAGAACACGCGAGATACGTTCTACCCTTTTGCACGGCCGTTGGAATCTACCACTTAACAATAAACTTACGATCGCTTCTGAATCTTTTGGGCCTTAGGCTTTGTGTAAGGGCTTCCCCTGAATTCAGATGCCTCGCAAGCCAACTCTACTTTAACCTAGTTGATAAAATGCCCATTCTGCGCGGTCTTGTGGGCTGCAGAGGCTTCATGAGAGGCGCATGTCCAGAATCCGATGTGACGGGGGTTAGAACTGGAAAACAGCATCCCTTCTACCCGCCATGCCCCTTCAAAAATCCAGACTCAAACATATACATTCCAACCCTCAAAGAGCTAAGAGAAGGCGCCAAGACTGGAAAATTTGATGTAGAAAAGGCTGTGGAGGTTCAGGAGAAGATTTTCAGAAGATGGGCGAGCTGGGAGGGATAATTAGCCCATTTAAGCCTTGCGGCAAAAAGCTTATTGTGCGCGCTAGGACGTTGCTAAATTGATGTTTTCTTGTTATTTTTATGTTAGCCTTGTTATTGCTCTTATTTGTTCTGGTTTTCCATGTTTTATGGCTGTTAAAGCTACGAGTAGCATGGCTATTATGCATAGTAATGTGTGTGTGAGAATGTTTCTTAGGCCTTTGACCTTGTGGTTTTCTAAGTTTAGGTGCTGTTTTAGCCTTGAGATGGTTCTTTCGGCTGAGGCCTTATGCCTATAAAGCCTTTTCAGCCTTTCAGGTCCATGGGCTTTGAAGCGTTTGTCTACGCGTAGAAACTCAGCTTCGGCTGGCTTCTGGTTTGATGGATAGGGTATTACTGGCTTCATTCCATGGGAGTATATGTGTTTTCTAAGCTTTCTGCTTGAATACTGTGAATCTGCAACTAAAACTTTAGTTTGGCCATTTGTGGCTTTAACAGTCTTCTCCAACAGCTTTGGGGCATGCTTCTTCTCGTTTTCGTTTGCTGGTGCAGCTGTACAGGCTAATGGAAGGTCTGAGCCGGCGTCTACAGCTAAGTGGAGCTTGTAGCCGAGCCTATAGCCCTTCTCAGCCCTTCCAACCCTAGCATCAGGATCGCTATAGCCTCTAGAGTCATCATTTGGGTCACGCTTGCTGTATGCTTTAATGAATGTGGCATCGCAAACCACTATATCGCCCTTAACAACCCCAGCATCCCTAAGCCTTCCAACAATGGTTTCCATTATACGTTCAAGCCTTTCAGGGCCCACACGCTGTCTAAAACGCGTAAGCTGAGATGGATGATAAGGTTTCTCATGCTCTTCTATATCGCACAACTCCCTCAGTTCAGGATCACTCCATAAACGCCTATACAACTGCCTATCGCTTGGAATGTTCCTAAAACGCTTAACAATCAAAGCCTTCAAAATGCCCATTGGGTTCCTAGGAGGCCTACCAGCACCCTCATGCCTGTAAGGCTTCCAGACAAACCCCTCCAAATCGTCCAAACATGCCAAAACATCCCTTAAACCAACATTCACCTCCAAACATCACCAATAAACAAGAAAATGTCAAAACCAAGAATTTAGCAACGTCCTAGCGCGCGAGGGTGGAATTATGAGCAAAGCTGAAAAGAAAGAGGGAGAGGCTGAAAAGAAGAAGAGATACTATTATTACCAGCAGAAGGAGAAAAAGGCTAAAGAAGTTAAAAAGAAAAAATAATAGCCGCCTCAAAGGTTAATTATTGATTTTGCCTTAGAAATTTTGGCAAGCATCTGCTGTCACTTGCAGGATTAAAGCCCTCAACCTCCCACTTTTCCAACGGAATTACAATTCGTGAAACAAGCCCGTTTAGGCTGTAGGGCAGCCTTATCAACCGCATATCTCCCGCAGTAACCCATTCATCTATCTGGAAACCCTGCTCCTTAACCTGCCTAGCTATTTTTTCACGCTCAGCCCCATCCAGCCAATAGGCATTATCATCAAAAACATGAATATGAAATCCCCTTCCAGAATAGACTATTTTTAGGCTGGAGAAGGTCTTCTCTAAATATTCGTAAAGCCCTATCGTCTGCTCTTTGGCGATCTGGAACTCCAGTTCACAGAAGCTTAAGCCTTGACCCCGGCTGATTTTGTCTGAGAGACTGCCATGAACTGGGCATGTTATGTTTTCAGGGTCAAGGTCGTAGGCCAATTCCTGTCCCAGCTTGTTACCCATCTCGTCATAAACGTTTCTGTCATAGTATACTGCCTCGGGGACAAACTCGCGCGCGCAACCCTGCGAACGTCAAACTCTTCAACGTAAAATTTCAGCCTCTCGTCAAGGGTGGAGAAGCGCATACCCCATGGGAAATAGTACATAAGCTTCCTCCAAAAATAGGGAAAAGCTATTGGAATGTGGCGAAAAATTGAGGGAAATGCTGTCAGTTAATGGGTGCCTATTTAGCAGCGGCTTTTGCAAGTTTTTCGCCAAGCTTTCTAGCCTGCTCTATATCCTTTTCGCTTGGCGCCCCATGCACAGCCATTCCAGGCTTTATCCACTTAGGGTTAAAGTTGCCTAAGATTTTCTCTATATTGTCAAGCGCATTAACCTGTCCGCCGCTGCCCGTAGTGAATACGCATGCAGGCTTTCCGGCAACATGATCCCTATGCGCGTATATGTTTGTGAACATTGTTAGAACTTCACCGGACATTATGCTGAAATGGGATGGAGATCCAAAGGCAAAAGCATCCGCGGAGGCCAAATCTTCAGGTTTTACCTCCCTTGTCCTCTTAAGGACAACCTCAACCCCCGGGATTCTACGTGCACCCTCAGCAATTGCATGGGCCAGTTTCTCAGTATTTCCAGTTCTACTGTCATAAATTACGAGAACTTTCGCCATAGGAAACACCAAACAATATTACTTAAAACACGCTAATTAAATTTGCTGAGCGAGTTTTTAGTTTACCGCGCTTTGCATTAAAAATATTCTTCAGGGATTAGACTTGTGGCTAACATGACCATGTTAATGTACTTATGCTCCTTCCATGAGGGGCTTGCCCTATTTAATGGCTTGAGCCAGAACTTCTCAACTTCATCTGCGATCCATTTATAATGTGTTAAACTCTGGACATTAGAGATGATATTGCCTTTACATGATAGGTCTTTTGATTTTCTGGCTAAATCGAGCATTCTTTCAGCAGCCTTCAGCCCTATAGAAAGTCCGAGTTCCCTAAAAGCTAACCTCAAGCTTGCAGGCATCTTCAAAAATCCGGTTGCCAAACAGAGTTCAACGCTTACAAGAGAAGCATCGAGAACTTCAGCCAGTAGATTTAGGTTGTTGTAACAACCTTCAGCGATTAGCTTGGTTAAGGCGTAAGCATTCCATAATAATCCGCCAGCTCCAAGCGGGTCGTCAGTCGTCCAGTCCATACCTTTGCATATTTCATCAAGCTCCCCGATCTCCCGCTCAAGGCTGAGTCCAATATCCCTTGGCGCGTCAGACCACAACTCCAAATACGTGGTAAGCCCATCCAAAGGATCATGCAGTCCCATCGAGGTTACCAAAGGCCTTGATAGGTCTATGCTCATCTTCCAGTACATGCGCCTACGCCCATCTGGAGCGGTGTAGACAAAGGCTTTGTGTGCAGTCTTGGCGAGTTCAATAGCCCACACTTTATATTTTAAGTTTCCAGTTATCAGGCTGGTTCTATTTAGTGCATGCATCCACTTTACTAGGTAATGATAGTATTGACCATCCCGATCCCATTCCAGGGTTTCATTAAAAGGTTCTTCGGGTCTGCGCTCTGGTAATGGCTTACCTATCCTCAAACCTCCTATGGTTGGATGCTTAAAACCCTCATCATCGCTTAGCCCGCTTATCCAACCCCTTCTATGGTTATCCTCCCTATGCCTACCAAGCACAAAGTGGACCTGGTCTACAAGCTTAAGCGCCAAGTTTAAGAATGCCTCATTACGTCTCCTGCGATAGAGCTCAATAAAATTGCATACTGCAAAGGCATCTGTCCAAAGGTAGCGTTTAGGCTTAAGATTTGAGGATATGCCCGTCTCATGGGCGAATTCAAGCATTATATCCTCGCGCGCGCATTTACTTTCCGGCAGGCGTTTGTGGGTTGTTCGTTTTGCGTTTTTGTTTTTTACGGTGTCGTTTTAGTTTCAGCTCTTCATCTGAAAACCACATGTAAGCCCAGATGCTTTTAGGATTGTATGGGTCTAGAAGCTCGTCTTCGATTCTATATTCCCCCTACGGCAAGTTATAAAATGCTTTCCATCCATTTTAATTTCGCGTTCAGTTTTGAACCTCTAGCATCTCCATATCAACAGCCATTCTTCTCGTGTTTGGATTTGCATAGAATGTGGCATTTGGATTGTCGGTGGACTATGCACTGCCACAACGTTTCATTGCATAATATATATTATTAGCTGATGACTAAAAGAATATCTAGACTTAATTGGCAAAGGTGAATTCGACTGGTTATGGAGGAACCCCGTTATGCCCAAGAAGTGTAAGAAGAAGGTTGAAGAAAAGACTGAGGAGAAGAGATCTGAAGAGAGCAAAACGGCATGCTGCCAATAAATTCATCCACCAATTAACCATCAACATCCCTATCCCTATTTTTCTGCCATCCAACCTTACATAAATAACGTTTTTAAGGAGTTGTCTCGTAGGCGCTTGTAATAGTTTGTTGGCTTTATGTTTGCTTACTTTAAAATCGGGTTAGGTTTGATGTTGATATTTGCCGCTGTATGGCTTTGCTCCTTGACATTTTACCACTATTAAGTGTAGGAATCTTTCACCCTGCTTGAAGGTGTAGGGTTGATTGGAGAGGTTGGCGATTTCGATCACCAGCTTTCCCTTGAATCCGGCGTCGACTACCGTTGGCGGTATTAGGAGGCCTTTTCTTGCGTATGTGCTCCGCAAATTACATAAACCCGCCAGGTCGGTTGGAAACTCAACCCATTCTCTGGTTTTTGCTAGGGCAAATTCCTTGGGCTCTATGGTTAACTGGTCGCCTATGCTTAGGTCTATTCCGTTTTCCCTCACCTGATCTGGGTCAAGAGGGTTAACTATCAAGTCGTTTTGAAGCCTTTTGAGGAGCTCAAGGTGACCAAGAATCACAAACCTCACCCCAGAATGGTCCTTGCCTTCTGAAGTCAAAGCAATCCGAAGTCTTTGATACGGCGTTAAACTAGGGAAAAAGCCAAAAAATATAAAACTTTTGGCAATGCAATTATCTAAAAATGCTACAGAATTTGGATGGGGACATGCAGCACCTTAAGTTTAACCCCCACCACTGCCATAAGTGGGCGGCTTTACTTACCGAAAGACGGCGAAAGCTCAATCAAGCCATTAAACACATATCCTCAGGAAATTTTGAAAATGCCAAGGAGTTAATTCACGAGATCTTCTACGGTGATCGTAGCAGAAAAACTTCAGACCCTGGAATGTTAGGTTCTCTAGTATATCATATGGCTATGATAACCAAGATGGCATCTGAGTCGGAGATGATCCAGGAAGCTATAAAGGTTAAAATAGAAAATATTGAAAGACTCATTGAAGAATTTTACCAAGAATTCTGTCATGACGTGATAAATCTTCTTAAAGAAGTTATGCCCGAATTCCCTGCAGCCTTCACTGCTCCATCGTCTAAGAAGCCCCTAACAAAAGAGGAAAAAATAGCTACAGCAGAAGCCCTGCTGCATAAGCTGGCCCATGTGGAAAAGTTGCTTAGTAAGGGAGACACCCTAGTCGTAGAGCAGCTTGAAAGCCTCTTTGAAGAGTGGAGCATAAAAATTGTGGAGATGCGGCTTCGTCAAGAATACGAAACCATAAAGGGATACT
>Ga0272449_1000152_pt1 | contig 89315 bp, 66 predicted proteins | sample YNPCB0241_FD_198679 | JGI IMG/M metagenome (GOLD analysis project Ga0272449, IMG submission 198679) | Hot spring sediment microbial communities from Yellowstone National Park, WY, United States - YNP-CB-024-1 | ecosystem: Environmental > Aquatic > Thermal springs > Hot (42-90C) > Sediment...
GTGAGTTTACGAGATTCAGGCGGGCTGGGTACCGTTTCTGCGGGTGCAGCTTGGGAACGCTTCTTCCGTTTCTTCTTTTTCCGCGATTTTTTTCGCTTTCCCGGGGCGGTTTCGGAGGAGGAGGAGGAGGTTTCAGGGCGGACTTCCGCTGTGCCCACCGCTTCGGCAGCGGACTGGCAAACAGAAGAGGGAAGGGTGGGGGAGGAGCAGCTCACTTCTCCTTCTTTGGCCGCTCGCCCTTCAGGTTGAACTTCTCCCAATTGCGATTCTGCTTGCGGGTCTTGGATTTGGCCCTCCAAAGCGGTCGATTGGGCTAGGACTTCCGCCGGCTCGGTAATCGGTGACTCCACATGAGGCTGTGGAGGCCCAGAAGCAGAAGCCTGTGGCCCACCTGCACCTTCGGCATTTTCCGGTTTACTTTCTTCGGGACCGGCTTGGCATCTGACTAGGGATGCGGGAGTCTGCCCTTCCGGTTGGGAAAATTCGGCCGGTGCATTGCCGGCGGGCAGACCCTCGCCAGGGGTCTGAGCTAACTCCGCGGAAACTGCCTCGGTAAAGGTACGGGTCCAGCCAGGGGGAATCGTTGGCCCTGAAGAGGATGCTTCCCCACTCCTTTCGGCGTCAGCCCTAGATAAACTCTCTGCCCACTCACCCAGCGAAGATTGTCCGGACTCACCCGGACAAACTTCCCCTGGCTCGGGGAGAGAACCTTCTATTGACTCAGGGAGGGAACTTTGTCTTGAGTCTGGGGTTCCGCTCGGAACGGAGTCGGGAGTCTCCGCCGGGTTTCTCCCGAAAGCTGCCGAACATTCTCTTGATTGCGGCGGGGTTTGGCTCTCCGGTCTCTCTGGGGCATCGCAATGACCACCATTGCCCCCATGATCTGCCGGCAAGCCGCCGCGGGAGCCATTTCCGTCGTCGGGGGAGTGGGAACCGTTGCCGTTGTCTAAAGAGTCGAAAGAATTGGAGGTATTTCCTTCCTGAAAGGAATTTGAGCCGTTTCCGCTGTCGGGGTAGGCTACACAATTTGGGACAGATCGGTCTTCTGGGCGGGCATGCCCACCGTTGCCATCACCTTTGCCGCAACAATTTTCGGGCCCCTTTTCTTCTCCCGCCGATAAAGTGCCCGAAGCTGGCGGCACCTCTCCATGAGCCGCCTTTTCCCCCAGGGAGTAACCCTCAAAGCTCTGTGAACCGCTCCCTGAATTTGCCATCGATCCCTCTGAGTTCCCCGGATTAACGATTTCGAGGCTCGTACCGCCCCCTGTGCTACCCGAAGAAGGGGTAGGTCGGGTTTCTTCAGAGCTTAATGGAGTTGCTGCAATTAGGGCCGTTTGATCAGTTGCCTCGGGACAGCATGCCACGTCTGTTCGTTCCGAGGCAAGCTTTGGATTTGGGGTTGTCAACTCCTGGGTATCTTTTGAGGCACCTCCTTCCAGCGGGATCGCCTCCGAGTGAGCGGCTGCAGTTTCCTGGGCGGAAGCTTCGCCTGACAAAATCTCCGCATTTTCCTCCTGAGGCGGACGATCGCTGGTAATAGCCGGTTCCTGGGCTATGGTGAGGAGTCCCGAGCTTATGGAAACAGATGTGTCCGCCGGGCTGGCCTCTTTGTATGCCCCGGCCTCGCCGAAAACCGACCTAACGTTATTCCTTGGAACCGCGGAGTCCTCATTCGCCCCGTCCAAAGTTTGCCCGGGAGCCACCACAGATTGTTCGGCGGATGCCGACGTGTATTGAGGAGTGGCCTCTTGGCTCACTGGTTCACTTTCCCCCGTTTGAACGACCTGGGGACTAAGAGTTTGACCCCCTAATGCCTGATCCAGCCCCATTTCGGCTGGAAATGAAGGACCCTCAGGTCCCATTGCAGAGGGGGTTGCCGAAGAGGAACCCTCGCCGAAAGCAGTCGAGGGTTGCGGGGCCTGAGGTGGGAGGGAAACTATCGCCTCCTGCGGCGACGCGGAAGGCTCCTGCACCTCCCCGGCAACCGGCGTGACTTCGCCAATAGCTTCGGGGGTGGGACCGGCAGAAGCTGTGGGTGAGGGCCCTGCCGGCACGGAGCCTGCGGTCGCCGGTGGGGCCGTGGGCGACGCTACTTTCTGCAGGCTTTTCGGTGGTTCTGCGGCTACACTCACCAAGTATGCATCTGCCCGCAACATCTCCCGAAGTTTCGCCCGAAGATCCGCACGTTCGCTGAAATATTCCGCAATGATATGCCCCGCCCCCGCCAAAGCATCCGCCACATGATGGATTTTCTTGTCCGGATCCACAAAATCGGCTGCCCGAGCATCCAAATTACTGCACGCGGGATCCGCCTGGAGAATCTCCTCCGCAAGTTTTTGCAGCCCCCGCGAGCGGGCCAGCGTGGCAAGCGTTTGTTTCTTTGGTTTGTAAGGAAGATACAGATCTTCCAGCCGGGATGGAGTGTCCGCCTCAAGAATAGCTTTCTCAAGTTCAGGTGTTAATTTTCCCTGGCTTTCGATGGATCGCAGAATGGTTTGCTTCCGCTCCGCTAGCAGCCGTAGGGAATTCAGCCGGGATTGGATCCTCCGGATTTGCTCTTCGTCCAGGCCTCCTGTGCGGTCTCGCCGGTACCGCGTGATGAAGGGAATGGTATTTCCCTCCTCCAGAAGCTCGATAACGGCTTCTACCTGCCACGTTTCGAGGTTCAATTCTTTGGCGATGTCGCGAATGTCAACGGTAACCGGCTTAACCATATACACCCTTTTGCCAGAAAATATTTCACCTCTAACTGCGAGACCTACTCCTGGGGGAAACAGTTTCGGGAATTGTAAAAACCCCCGGACCACACTCCCGAGTAGACCCCCCGAATCTAGACCCCGTGATCCTATCACTCTAAAGGTAGGCCGATCACCCGTCAAGAACAGCTCTGTTGAGGACCGGAGGGAACTTGCATGAGCTTCGTCGGCTTTTGGGAGCCCATAAATTAATCGGGAATTAATATCCACAAAACGAGAGCGGTGGCCTCAAATCGGAAAAAAACAGCTGCGGTGGAACGAGCGGCTTATCTTGGGAGCACAACCCACAGGGGCGGTTCGCCCTCGATCACCACGATTTCCCGGCATCCAGGGAGTTCCTGAAGTTGGTGGGTTCTTCCCGAGGGCCAGCGGACTTCCAGTGTCTCTACCTTTTTGGCCTGCCCGAGGCCGAAGTGCAGGGTCAGCCCCCAGTGGCTTTGATATCCCCGGCCGCTCACCACCTGGGCCACTTGGCGGCGGCCACCACTTTCGACACTTACCCACGCACCTACTGCCGACCGGTTACTTTCAGTACCAACAAGAATCAGGCGGAGCCAACTGTTTTCCCCAGCACTTCTGTTCCGCCAGATTGTGGGTGCCTCGCGGGAGTTCAACACCACCACATCAAGCTTGCCGTCGCCATCCAAATCGTCAAATGCACAACCTCGGCTACTATGGATAGCCCGAGGCCCAAGAAAACACTGGGGGGAAATTCGCTGGAAATTCCCCTTACCATCATTGGCCAGAACCAAGTCTTCGACTCGATAGGCCGTCGTTTGATCGTACGAGTCGATTTGATCCTGCAGATGGCCGTTGGCGATAAAGAGGTCTAAATCGCCATCGTTGTCAAGATCGACCATTCCTGTCCCCCAGTTCACGTAAGGATAGGCCCCAGCTCCAGCTCCTGTGACTGCTGTCGCGTCTTCAAATAGGCCATTTCCCAAGTTGCGGTACAACACGGGAAATTCCCCTTGATAGGAGGTCATAAAAAAGTCGAGATCCCCATCGCCATCAAAGTCACCGCAGTCGACCCCCATGCTTCCTAGTTCGTCGCCATAGGCGTTGAATGCAGTGCCGCTTAACATCGCGACCTCTTCAAAGTGGCCTTTTCCGTCATTCCGGAAAAGAAAGTTTTGAGCAACATCGTTGAGGACGAAGACATCCATGTCACCGTCTTGGTCGTAGTCGCAGGCCACGAGTCCCATTCCTGTGCCGGGGTGGGCAGCGATTCCTGCTATTTCACTGATATCAACGAATGTTCCATCACCTTGATTTCGATAAAGGATGTCCGACACGGGTTGGTAGTCCCGAGGCCCCGCATATTCCGGATATCCCCCTCGCTTGTGGAAAACATGGTTTTGAAAGTTAAAGTTCACATAATTTGCCACATAGAGGTCTAGTAGGCCGTCGTTGTCAACGTCTAGAAAAGCAGCCCCCGCTCCCACGAGGTTACCGGCACTCACACCGGCTTCGTCCGTGACATCGCTAAAAGTACCGTCGCCGTTATTCCGGTAAAGGACGTTCGGTCCAAAGTTGTTGATATACAGGTCCACGAAACCATCGTTGTTATAATCTGCGGCAGCTACCCCTAGGCCGTAGCCGAGATCGCCCGTGCCGGTAACCTCCGTTACATTCACAAAAGACCAATTCCCCGTATTACGGTATAAAGCGTTTGCTGGTTTTTCTGGACCGGACCAGCCAGGAAGCGGTGCCCCGTTCAGAAAATAGATGTCAGGGAGCAAATCACCATCGTAGTCGAAGATTGCTACCCCTGCTGTGACCGTCTCCACGATGTAGTAATTGCCAGAAGAACCATCCGTGTGGACAAACCTGATACCTAGACTTTCTGGGAGAATGTTTTCTAGCCGGATGGATAATCCCCCAGTCTCGACCTCCGAAGGAAAGGTACCTGCCTGTACATCATCGTTAGCAGAATTTTCGCCCGGATCACGAGCTTGAAAGCGATCGGGATCGTTGCATGGCCACAAACATCCGGCAAAGTGGATCGCAAGGGGGAGCCCCCACAGGCAAAGTGTCTCAAGCAGCCGGTGGAGCCGCGATCGGCTCGGTGTTTTCCCCATGGCAGTCCGAACCCATGAAACCGTGAAAACCTGCAACCTCGTTGCAGCAGACTGCTCGTCCGGGTCTCAGCCCGTGCAAAAGCTGAAGGGAGAGTTGCAGGGACAGAAAGTTTTTTCGGGTCTCATTGCTCAGCCACGGATTGAAGGCATGTAGAATCCCAGCTTTCTCCTCATTGTAACGGAAAGGTGGGTTTGAGGACGCCTGCTGGGTGTTCGCGACTTCCGTCTCCGTCAATCCGCAGGTGGGCCAACGGGTATTGTTAGGAGGGAAGCAGGGGTCCTTGGCCTCGCACAGGGAGGATATCGGCAAATGCCGGGAAAAGCTCCGAGTTGTAAAAAAGACGGGGTGGGGGCAAATCGGTCTTTGTGGAAATGGTCTTCAAATTGTCCCTTCCAGCGAACAAGCAGGAGCTACCAATAGACCTCGGACGAACTCCCTGGGAGGAGTTGAAAAGAGAACGTCATTTCACGGGTTCCGAAAGGGCCACAATCGCCAGTCCGTGCTCGTCAGCCAGCTGGATGCATTCTTTTGGCTGCAGGAAAATGGTCCGGCCAGCTTCCACAGCCAGCACTTGTGCCCCCGCTTCGATCATGGTCCGGATGGTAAGGGGGCCGATGGTCGGCACATCGAACCGCATGTCCTGTTGAGGTTTGGCCACCTTAACCACGGTGAATTGCCCGGCTGGGCAAAGGCTCCCGGCCCGCCGGATGCATTCGTCGGTCCCTTCGATAGCTTCTACAGCGAGAACTGCCAAGTTTTTTACGCAGACTGTCTGGCCAATATCTAAACCCCCAATTCCTTTAGCCATCCGCCATCCAAAGTCGATATCCGACCACTGAGCTCGGGAAGGTGTTCGTCGGGTAAAAGTTCCCTCCCCGATTAAAAGTTCCGGCATGAAATCGGTGGCGGGGCGGAAATGAATTCCCCGGCGAGCAAATACTTGTACTACCCGGCTTAGGAGGCTGTCGTCCCGACAATCTGAGCGGCGGAACAGAAAGTGCGAGGCAAAACTTCGGATTGTAAGCCAGTCTGGCATCTCCCGGAGGATGAATCCCCGCTGCATCATAAAAGTTTTGAAAACCTTGCCAGCCATCGTGGCCTCCGTAACCCCATGTCGGCGAAAGAAGCGGACAACCGCCCCCAGGCGACCAAGCCCAAATACTCGGAAGTCTTGGCAATACTCCCGGATTGCGGGGTCCACATGATCCCGAATTCCGGCACAGTAAACTGGGAAACCTTTGGAACACATGGCGGCCGCAACTGCCAACGGAAGTTCCCCCCATCCCGCGATCAAGCCAATAGGCCGGCCAACGGGATTCAAAGTGTTTTTTGAGCCTTGGCTGCCCGGGCTAGAACTGTCCACTTGCTCCCCCATGAGAAGCCTTTGGATGGATTCGCTGAGTCTCCTTTTGGCTGCTTCGGTGCTATCTGTCGGTTAAGCCCTTCCGAGATATTACTGCAAACTGCCCGCCCAGGGGCTTACGGTGGTAACACCTAACCGGCCGTTCCTCGGAGAAGGAATAAGGAGGAAATTTTCCCGTCACAAGAGCACAGGCAGATTGGAGAGATTAACGGGGCAAACGTCAAGTTCTTTTCGGCCGGACCAAGGCCAAAATCACCTCCCCCAAACGACCCTAACCACCTTGTGGACTTTCAAAACGCTTCTCCCAGGCTTTTGAAGCCGGGGGGAGCCCCGGGCGGGAATGAAGAAATCCCAGGTTTATTCTGGTGTTTAGCTGTGATGGCGAAAATCCGGGGCTGAGCACAGAGGATTAGAAGCCAAGTTCGCCCCGTTGAACCTTTTCCTTGTTATTTTCCCTTCTTGCTACCTATACCTTTCGAATCCGTAGGTCACCTTGTGATAGCCCTTAAGAAGGTTTTCGCTCTTCCCAGCTCCTGATGGTTTCCTGCCTAAGCCGTAGGAGTCATTGATTTATGGTACAAACCGGGGCTAAACTCACGAAAGAGCTGGGACGTGTGGTGCCCTCGGAGACGGAGTTTCACGACGGTAAATGCCAGACGTAGCTTCAACACCGTGGATACCGTGGAGAGAAACTTCCGCGGATCAAACGGCCAACCACCTGCGTCGGTGTTGTTCCCATTTGTTTGAGAAAAACTCGGAACGGTTGGCATCGGCAAGAAACGCGGGAGGATGGCCTCGGACTTCTCGCTTCATCGGCCCCTTGGCGAGCGAGTGGAATTATTCTGAGGTCCCCGCTGTCAATTCTGCCACCAGCTTCTCCAGCTCGGCAACTTTCGCTTGGAGACGCTTCAATTCCAACCGCATCTCCGGGAGCTTGCTGAGAACAGCCTGTTTAACCTTCTGTTCTCGTTCCGGCGTGGCCGGGATCCCGACCACACGGGCCCCATCCGGTACGTCATTCATAACGCCGGCCATAGCCCCAAGAACAGCTCTGTGTCCGATCGTGACATGATCCCGCACCCCTACTTGGCCGGCCATGATCACGTAGTCCCCGGTGGTGACACTTCCCGCGATCCCCACCTGACCGCAGATGAGGTTGTGACGGCCGATTCTGCAATTGTGGGCCACCAGCACCAGATTGTCGATTTTGGTCCCTTCGCCGATGATGGTTGGGCCGTAAGTACCCCGGTCAATGGTGGCTCCAGCACCGACTTCTACATCGGCCTCCAAAATGACGTTGCCGAGTTGCGGGGCCAATCGGTGCCCCGACTCGTCCGAAAGATACCCGAACCCATAAGCACCAATGACCGCTCCCGCGTGGATGATGCAGCGGGGACCTACCACCGTGTTCTCATAGAGCACTGCATTGGGGAAAATAGTTACATTTTCCCCGATCTTGCAGCCAGCCATGATGTGGACGCCGCTGTGGATAACAGACCCTCTGCCGATTTGGACGTCCTCTCCCACCGTTGCGTAGGGGTAGATATCCACTTCTGGGGCAATTTGGGCGGACGGATGAACGAAGGCAAGTGGGCTGATTCCCACCCGATGCCGGGCTCGCGGGGGATGGAAAAAACACATGATCGTTTCGAAGGCTCGGTGGACCTCGGGCACCTGGATTGCCGGTAGGCCATTGGGCTCCACCATTTCGGGGATAAGCACAGCCGTCGCTCCACTGCGGATGGCTTGGGGAAGACGCTCAGGCCTATCTACGAGGGTGATCACGCCGGGCCTGGCCGCAGGAAGTGGGGCAGCCCCGACAAGCGGTGTATTCCCATCCCCAATGACCTTCCCTTTGACTAAGGCGGCAAGTGTCGCCAAAGTTACTTCCATGGCGTTCCTGGCAACCTCGGCGTTTTGGAGACCGGATCTTTCGTCGGTTCTGTCTAGGAAATTTGGCACAAATGAGGCCTTTTCCTTGGATTGGTTTTATGAATTTAGGCTGCTTTGGTTTTTAACCCGCGGCTCATGGCGAAAAGGCCTATCTCCGCCAAGAGTAGGGGATTTTTCCCTTCGAACTGCTCCCAAGACTCGGTAACTGGAGGTTAGTCCGCTTGAATAAACGTGCAAAACAGCCGTGCCGGGAGCGGTTCTCCCTCTTTGACCCTAGGTTGCTGGTATAGACAAACGGGGCGATCGTATTCAAGGAGAGCCATTTCCTGCAAGATCAAACCACCCCCGTTTCACTTTTGCCCGGGCCGGTTGGGACGAGTTGAAAACCCAATTTTGGTTTTGTTGACAGGTCTTCGAGACTTGGTATGCTATAACTAGGTCTTCGAGATTTGCTCTACTACTATCTTGAGTTGCTGGGGGGCTTGTAATTGATTCGGCTGCATCTGTCTGTGTTGGTCTGAGTCTTGGATTGGGGGGTGCCGGCAGGGCGGTCGCCGGTTTCGGTGTTGGTGTTTGTGGCACCTTTTATTGGGGGAGGATCTAATCATGAGGTGTGTCAGACTTAGGCTTCGGCGGTCCGGGTTTACCCTGGTGGAACTTTTGGTGGTTATTGCGATTATCGGGATTCTGGTGGCATTGCTTTTGCCCGCGGTGCAGGCAGCTCGCGAGGCAGCACGGCGAGCCCAGTGCACCAATAACTTAAAGCAACTGGGGTTAGCTCTTCATAACTACCACGACGTCTGGAAGCAGTTCGTCCATCGGTCAGGGGGAACAACGCCGGGCAATCCCAACGGGAATTCCGGCCGTCGAGCTGGGTTCGTATCACTTCTCCCATTCCTGGAGCAGAATCCGATGTGGGAGCGGATCCGGGCTGGGGATCCTGCTGCTGGGATTCCGCCGGAAGGTCCGGGTCCGTGGGTCGGTTGGGCTGCCTGGGACTTTGCTCCGGCTGTTTTGCGGTGCCCATCGGATAACGGGTATCCCGGTCCCGGACCGTATCACAGCTATGCATTTAGTGCGGGCGACCAGGTTGAAGGTATTCAGAACGGTCAGTTTGCCGGGCTCAGCGGGTATCATGTGCGGGGGATTTTCCCTGCCCGACATCATCGCCCCACGGTGGCGATGCAAGATGTGACGGACGGACTAAGCAACACGGTGGCCTTTAGCGAACGGCTTTGCCAGCAGAATACGCCATACCGTGCGATGGACCCAGTCCCGGTGGGGGCCCGCCAGGTGGAGCATGTACTGGCTGTCCACCAACGAGTCTCCGGTTTGGTGGCAAACCCTTCGCTTTGTCGCTTGGTGACGGACGGAAAGTATTTTGTTGCTGGATCCCTGATTCAGGCCCGTTTTGGGATCAGGTGGACAGATGGTCAACCCATGTACGTTAGCTTCAACACCGTGTTCCCCCCCAATGGACCAGCCTGTGCCGATGGTGGCCAGTACGGCGACTCGCACCATTTGGTTATTCCGCCTGCAAGTCGGCATCCCGGCGGCGTGAACGTATGTATGGCTGATGGTTCGGTACGGTTTATCAGCGATACGATCGACTGTGGGAACCTGGCATTGCAGCAGGGAGCGACGGGTCCCTCCGTTTATGGAGTTTGGGGAGCCCTTGGCTCTAAGTCGGGTGGCGAGGGTATCTCCCCTCCGTAAGTTGTTGAACTGGAATCTCAGCTGATGTTGATCGGCTAGCAAGGCTCCTTTTGGCGGAAAAAGTTGAGGAGGAGAGCCGTGATCGGTTTTACAGAGGGGGCCGTGGCAGTCTGATCCCTTGCTCCAAAGCGTCGCTCGGTGCTTCGAAGGAGGCACTGGTGCTTGTCGACAAATTGACACGAGCGGAGAAGTTAGCCAATCCGAACGTAATCCTGGTAAATTATTGGCTTGAGAACTCGGGAGGGAATGACTGATGAACTGGAAAACTATTTGTGTTCTTTTGGGTTTCGCTTCGACGTGGGCTGCTTTGTTTAGTGCGGGCTGTCAGCCTGGCGGCCCTAAGGAACGCACCTACCCGGTCACAGGGGTGGTGACATTAAATAACGAGCCCGTGGCGGATGCTGCAGTGACTTTTCATCCGGCAGGGAGTGGTAAGCTCGCAGTCGGCAAAACAGACGCCTCCGGAAGGTTTACTCTGACTACGACGGAGACGGGTCAGAGCGGGGCAGTTCCGGGACGATATCGGGTCACAGTGGCTAAGTATGTCTCGCCAGAGCAGCCGGCTGCCGTCGCTCCCAGTGGGGAGTATCAGGAGCAGGCACCAGAGACGACGCCCGCCCCGGCTCAGAATGTTCTCCCTGCCAAATATGCCGATCCGAGTACCTCGGGCTTCGAGGTGGAAGTGAAGGCGGGCGAGAATTCGTTCACGTTCGCTTTACAACAGTAGGGCCTGAAGAGGTACGTCCCTCAAGTTTGAGGTCTCTTCATAGGGCAGTTGTACTTCCCCAAAAAGCAGAGGGTCTGCGAACCTCTCCGGCTAACTCCTTGGTGACCCAACAAGAAACCGGCCGGTCCCTGATTGGGGTTTCGGCCGGTTTTTTTCCGAGGATTAGGGGAACGCTTTCTGGTAAAGTTGAATCTTTAATTGCTCCCGCCCTCTGGGCAAACTGTGAGGCCGGTTGAGTATAAGATCTACGCTTTCGGTACGGCAGGGCTGTGGTGTAATCGTGCGAGAATTTAGGAACTCGGATACACCGACACAGGCCCGGGCAACACGGTGGGGTTACCGGAGGGGGTGATAATGGCCGGATGCGTCGGATCCACCCCTGTGGGAGCACAAGGATCCACTTGAGGGGCAACCACCGTCGCCGGCTGACGGAACAAGGCCCCCCGACGGAAAAGGTCCAGCCGACAGCCGGTAGCTGCCACCATCGCTAGACCACTGATCAGCACTAGTAGCCCAATCTTCCTTATCATTGTTCGACCTCCTGCCATAAGGTTTCTCTCTTTACACCAAGTGAGGCGTTCTACCGCCCCGGCCAAAGCTCGGACCACAAGCTTCCAGGACTTTTGCCATTTTCCGTGCTTTCCCTAGAACTCTAACCCGCAGTTTATGTTGTGCAAATAAAACGGGGAGTTTTCTCTTGGCATCGGCGTTGCCTTCCGGCGTCAAAGGCAGCAAATCCGGAGGAAGCGGCGGCCAGGAACCCACCAGTTTACCTAGTCCATGGCCACACTCGGGCACAGGTTTGGCAAATCCGGCAGAGACCCTATTTTCGGCAGCAAGGAAATCTTTCGCCTTTCCCCGATCTTGCCCCGGAGTTTAAATGCACCGGTCTTTTGTGACCGAAATTGCTCAAAAGGACAACGCAGGAAGTCCGGCCCGAGGAAGTCTTCCACCAGTAATGTACCACCCAAAAGGGTTGTGAGGATGACGGCAAGGATCCACACGTGCTGCTGGGACAGGTTGGGCATTTGGTGGTTGAAAAGACTTGTCCGTGGAATTGCGGTTTTAGCCTTGCTTCCAATCCATCTCCTAGCTGGTGGAGAGGCTTCGGAAGCAGACGGCAGAAACACATTTTGGGTCGTTTCTACCCGGGGGATTTCTTCTTCGGAAGTTAAACCGGGGGTTAGTGGGGCCATCACATACCTCAAGGGGGATTCACAGGGTTGCTTAAGCGAGAACACTTCTACCGAGCTCCTCCAGGAGGTTTCTTCTCGGTGCCGGGTGGTTATATATGTTCCGGGAAATCGTTCCGATTTCGCCTCTGCTCATAACGAGGGGTGGAAGTTATTCCTAACCCTAAACCAGCCTACCGGGAGCAAGGGATTTGTTTTTGTCGTGTGGTCGTGGCCTTCGGATCGGATTAGTCTGGCTCAGCGGCCGGATATTTGGGCAAAGGCTTGTCGGGCAGATTTGGAGGGATTGATTTTAGGGGAGTGGCTGGGGCAGCTACCCGGCGGAACCCAAGTGGTTTTGGTTTCTTATAGCTTGGGTGCCCGAGCTGTGGTTGCCGCCCTCCACGTTCGGGGTGGTGGACAATTGTGCGGGGGAGAGTTTAGTTTTCCCACCCCTAAAGGGTTGACGTCCATTCGCGTGCTCCTTGTAGGAGCTGCCATCGATGCCCACAGCTTAGGGCCAAGCGGGGCTTATAGTCGAGCTTTGGCGGAAAGCGAGCAGTTCGTCATAACGACGCATCGTCGGGATGTCCTCCTCCGCATGTATCCCCTGCTTTATGGCCTTGGAGGTCCCCCAGCTCTCGGATTTGTAGGACCCACATCCTTGCCCCCCGACCAGCTTGAAAAAGTAGAACTTCTCCCTGTGGAAGCCTTTGCGGGTTCTGGCCACGGATGGGAAAACTACTTCTCCGCCTTTCCCGTGCAAGCTCGTCTAGAACAGATGGTGCTTGCAGATTAGCCAGACCGTTTGCCCCACCGCCCAAAAAGGGAAGATAGAGACACTGCTTCGGGAGAAGCCCCCAACACCCATGTTGCACCTTGCAGAGTTTTCTCGCAAGGTTTGTTCCCGCGGAAAGATTCTGGGGTTACAACTGGGTGAGGCCTGCTCTTCGTTTTCTCTTCCGGCCCTGATGGATCAGCTGAACATTCCGGAAATAGTGCCGGAGGCAACTAGGCTAGGGAATAGAGAAACGGGTAGACCCTGCCGGCCGTTCTCCGCGGGTTGGAGCTTCACCCGGCTCCCGGTTGCATCGAGGTGGTGACAGCCGACTGCAGAAAACCGAAAGCTTTGGGCATAATGGGAACGGTAACCCCGTGAGGTGCGACTTTCCGAGGTTTGCCCAACGCTCGCCGGTCCTTGCTGCCCTTGCTGCCCCCAAGTGGTAATCGGATGCCGTGCTAGCGGTTATTTCCACTGAGACCGCGTTCGGGCAGAATTTTCCCAGCAGGGGATCCCCGCTTAGGAGGGCGACTGATAAACCTGGACTCGCCCGTGCTAAGCCCCAAATTTCCCCAGTCGACCTGCATGAGCCATTGCAAGGGACATGAGGTACACTGCCGGGAATTGGCCAAGCCCCCCGCGGAGGCACTCTCGTTCCCCGAAGACTTGGCAATCGTCTCGGCGAGCAGAGTCGGCCACCAGGACCACAGGCACCGGGTGCCAGCTATGACTTCGCAACGCGGCAGGGGTGCTGTGGTCAGCCGTTACTATCAGAACTGTCGGTCGAAGGGCCTCTACCCGCGGAATTATCCGATCAAACTCCTCAATCATTTGTACTTTGGCAGCGAAGTTTCCATCTTCGCCCCGGCTATCAGTGTACTTGAAGTGAACGAAGAAGAAGTCGTACTCATTCCATACCTTTTCCAGCAGGTCAATTTCCTCGTTTAAATTTGCGGGGCTACCCACAATTGTCATCCCCACGAGGCGGGCCAAGCCCTTGTACATAGGGTAGACGGCTATTGCAGCAGCCCGAAGTCCATATACCGACTCAAAGGTCGGTAAATTAGGCCGGCTGGAAAATCCCCGCATGGTCAACCCGTTGGCCTTGGGATGACCAGCGAGAATTTCTCGGGCTTGAGCGATAAACTTCCGAGCAACATCTGCCGTGCGTTGACTCTCATAGTCATTAGCTACCGGATCCAGTGGCGGGACTCCGGTCCGTTGCGGGTCGGTATCGGCAACGTTTGCTCCAAGGCCTTCCCCGCGAAAAATGACGACAAACCGATGTTCGCGGACCGGTTCCACAAAGATTTCTACCCCAGGGATTTGAATCTCTCGGAGCTTAATGGCTAGTGGGGCACTTTCTTCGGTAGAAATTCTGCCGGCCCGGCGGTCGATGATTCGCCCTTCCTCGTCTAAAGTGCAGAAGTTACACCGCACCGCTACATCTTTGGGACCGACCTCAAAGCCAACCCCGGTGGCCTCCAACACTCCTCGGCCGATCACATACTTCAGAGGATCGTAGCCGAATAACGCTAAATGTCCGGGACCACTTCCTGGGGTGATGCCAGGGGCAATCGGCAGCATGGTCCCGCAAACACCTCGCTGGGCTAATCGATCCAGATTCGGTGTGTGGGCTGTTTCCAGTTCTGTTTTGCCCGTACTCGGGTCCGGAAGCCCACCCAGTCCATCGGCTACCAAAAGCACGATTTTGGAATCGTTCTTTTCCTTAAGCTCGGCTATCAGTTCTAGGATATCCATTTGGCTATTCTCCCCGTCGATTGCTTCCCAACCTGCTGTTTCCCAGTCTCTCTTTCCGGTATTTTGACCGTCACCTATTGCTCCCAAATCAATACGGATAGATGGGATCTTCTAACTCTGAAAATCATCCCGCTTTTCGAAAGTCACCTTCATTTACTGTGAAGCTCAGTAAACCGCAGACGATACCTTCGAAACCCACGGTAACAAGAGCTTCAATGCAGCATAACTCCGCCAGTCCAGAAGTCGCTCCGAACAATCACTTGTGACTCAGGGGGCAGTTGTCCAGAAAACTCCCACATTGCGTGGACATTCCCGAGAGCATGTTTCTCGGTATTTCGTATGGTGCTGCAATTTGCCTGAAGTACCATTTTTTAGCGATTTGCCGAACTAACTCCTAAACAAATCTTCGTGGGACAATCTCAAAAAAACCGGATCCGGTTCCAATGTGCCCATCTTCTAAATCCAGGAAGAGTGAAACTCAATGCAGCGGAAAGGGGAACCTTTGGCCACGTTAAATAGCTGAAAGGAAAATACTGCTCAGAGATTCGCCTCAGATTTAGGCAGCCCGTCAATATTGGGAGACGTTTCACCCTTCCAGGGCTTGTTTGAAATCGGCGATCAGATCCTCGGTGTCTTCAATACCGCACGCTACTCGGATCATGTTATCGGGAATTCCCACCGCCGCCCGCTGCTCCGGAGTGAAATCGTGATAACTCATGAGCATAGGTTGCTCGATTAAAGATTCCACGCCACCGAAGCTCGGCCCGATGCGGGGGATCCGCACCCGGTCCACAATTCGGGCAGTCTCTCGCCAGTCCGCTCCTTTCACCAGAAAGGTTACCAGGCCCCCAAAGCCCCGCATGGTCCGTTTGGCAATGAGGTGATCCCGATGGCTGGGGAGACCGGGGTAATACACCTTTTCTACCCGAGGATGACTTTCCAAAAATTGAGCCAAGGCCAAACCGTTCTGATTGTGCCGTTCCATCCGAAGTTGAAGGGTTTTCAGCCCCCTTTCCAAAAGGTAAATGGTGTACGGAGAGGCCACTAAACCCATCACACCGCGGATCTTCCGGCATGGCTCGAGCTTCTCCCCCGAGCCGATCAAAACCCCCGCTAAAAGATCATTATGACCTCCCAGGTACTTTGTACACGAGTGGAGGACGACATCTACACCGTACTCCAACGGGCGGACGTTGTAAGGGGTGGCGATAGTGGAATCGATCATTGTCTCCACACCGTGTTTCTTGGCGATTGCTACAAACCGCTCAAGATCTACAACGCTCAAGTGAGGATTCGTGGGCGATTCGCTGATAAGCAGACGAGTTCGCGGAGTGATCGCGGCTTCTAATGCTTCATAATTCCCGGCCGGCACCTGACGGGTGGTTACTCCCAAACGACTTAAGTATTCTCGACAAAACTCCCGGGTCCGGTGGTAGCATTCGTCGATGAGAACGACTTCATCACCGGCCCGCAACTTGGACAATAAATACCCGGCCACTGCTGCCATTCCGGAGGCAAAAAGTACAGCTGTCTCCCCCCCTTCAAGTTCTGCTAATTTCCGCTCCACCACTTTTTCGGAGGGGTTTCCATATCGGCCGTACTCTTCTCGCGTGTGCCGGTTTTTTAGGTACTCGAGAATTGCTTCGCTATTTTCAAAGGTGTACGTTGCGGTGGAAAATATAGGGTCGGTGATTGAAAACTCCGGCTTAATGTGGGCTTCTCCCGCATGCACTGCTTTGGTCGAAAAGCCCCAGGGCCGATCCGGTGGCAAGTGAGGTCTACGAGTCTCAGAGAATCCTGCGGGTTTACTCATATGCTGCTACCTGAAATTAACTTACCCAAGCTGCATCACGTTGAGATTCAATGTCACCCGATAGGAGCGTAATTTCCCCAAGGATCGCAAAAAGAAATTTCGGAATGATCCCGGCCTGTAAGCGGTTGTCCTATATGCTCTGCTAAGCACGGGATTCAAACCGGAACCCCGAAGCAACTCGAACTCCTCTCCTCCCCAAAGTTAAGCCTACTTTTTTGGACTAATGGCACCGTCTGTCACGGGTGAGTTTCCAATCGTTTTTTATGGAATTTTGTTAGCTGTCTCCGAGCTCCCTCAAGCCGGCTCCAACTTTTAACCCCCGCCGCCCATACGTTCGGTATGCACACCTAGCCTGCCATATGATTTCGTTGTTCTCATTATTCCGGAGAGTCCCCCGCAAACGGCTTTACTTTCGCGGCCTTCCAAGCTTATTGACGATCTAATGTCGGCCGGTTGGAACCGTGAAAACGATCAAATAGCCAATTCCCCCTAATTTCATGCCTTAATGCTTTAACCAACCGGCCCTCCCCAAAAGGGGCCCCAAAAGTGACGATCCAAACTCCTCATTCGGCCTGAATGTGGTGCTAATTTTAGTGACGGATGCCTTTTCCCACAAGGACCCGCTTGACCACCCTGGATGACAGAGTGAATCTCGAGATGCCTGAGGGGAAGTTGGCTGGACAGTCCGGAATGGTGGTGCGGGATGACACGGACCGCATGAGACCGCCCCCATGAGACAACGATTACGGGACCCTAAGTGGATTGCCCGTTTGTATCCAGGTAGTGTGAGGATACAATGCCCGGTTAAGGTGTAACTTCTCGAAGAGGGGTTTCGAGGCTTTGGCAGACAGGGAGCTGGCCTCTCCCAAGTGCCGGGAAAGCACGGCGTGGGCAAAATGTTCGGGTTACTCCCGGAGTAATGGCAAGGGGGCTTGCAGGGCCCAAGGAACGGGAAAGTTTGCGTTTTCGTTCCGTTCATCCCTAGCGGTACAAGCGAGGATTCCGATGGTTGGCATGTGCCCCACCGGTCAGTCGGCGAGAATTCGCGAAAACCCGGGAAGGCTAGGCCTTGCCAAGATTCTTCCTTATTATTTGGGCCGGTCCGGGTGGAAAGCTCCACAGCCGGGGAATTCTAGGGGCACAGTTTAAAATGGCAAAGGAGGAGCGGAACCCGAGGCCCCCCGGGCTGTCCTTGGGGGCTTTCTTTGCTCGAGGGGATTTGGAGAAAGCACTTCTATGCACCTCGAGCTCACATGTTCTAGCGAGGGGCAGATTGGTGCTGCGAAAGAAACATAGTCCGGAGGCAGGCAATCCAGGGCGGGCGTGACCGCATGATCTCCGAGAATTGTTTCGGAACAATGAAGTCAAGACAGGTTCGTGAGGTTATTTGTTCCAGATTTACCCGCGTGTGGTTTCCCAAGAAAACTGCTTTTCTGCCCGGATCCGTTGGTTTAGAAGATTGCTCCTATAGATGATCACTGTTGGTCAGAATGAGAAGAAGAAGTTTGCGATGAACAAACTACCAGGTATGGAAGAACTGCGATCGATTTTAGATGTGGCAATTGAGGCCGCCCGAAGGGCAGGGGAAGTCTTGCGGACCCATTTGGGTCGGGTGACGGCCCGGGAAAAGGCCCCGGCTGACCTTGTCACCGAGGCCGATTGGGCTGCTCAGGAGGTTATCGTACAAGTGATTCGCCGGCATTACCCGACTCACCAGCTGGTCACGGAGGAGGGGCCGAGTTCTTCGGCATGTTCGATGGACCAGAAGGTCGAGGGAAAAACTCAGGAGAGCGGGAATTCCTCAGGCCCCGATGCCGGCTACCGCTGGCATATCGATCCCCTGGATGGAACCACAAACTTCTTTCACGGGTTTCCCCTTTTTGCCACCTGTATCGGGGTAGAGTTCGGAGGGAAGGTGGTTGCGGGTTGCATCTACAATCCTCTTACGGATCAGGTGTTTCACGCGACAAGAGGTGGCGGAGCTTGGTTGGGGGATCGGCGGCTAAGGACCAGTGGTTGTCGCCGGTTCGAGGATGCATTAGTAGCGGTCGCTCTCCCGGCCCGAGTGGATTTTAATTCCGCGGAATTTCGGCTTTTTCTGTCGGCCATCAATCGGTGCCAATCCATCCGGCGAACCGGGTGTACGTCCCTCAATTTGGCATTTACGGCAGCCGGCTGGCTTGATGCAGCTTGGGGACTCTCTTGCCACAGCTGGGATCTGGCTGCTGGGATGTTGCTAGTGGAGGAGGCGGGAGGAGCAGTGGGCGATGTGGGGCGGCGGCCATTCTCGCTGGCTAGCGGTCGTATTTTCGCGGCGGGTACTGCTGAATTATTGGAAGCCATTTATAGTCTGGCTGAACCGTTAGGGTTAGCTTGATGAGGCCAAGGGACCTCTCTTCCCGACGGAGGGCGGCTCTTTTGCCCGGAGTTAGGTCAGGGAGGCAGGAGGCTTCGTATTTCTTGAGTTCGCCTTGGAACTGAGTACCCTGGTTAAGGAGAATTAGGGGGAGGAGGCGGTGATTTGCCAGCGGAATTGGCAGCCGGTTGGGCGTTGCACTAATAGATCGAGGGAGGGACTGAGATTGTTAAGGGAACTAGTTCGGCGGGGTCGAGGCTAAATGTAAAGAGAATTCCGGAGGATCAAAGTTATGTTTTCCGGGTTTGGAAAGAAGCTGGTAGCAATAGGGGTGGTGACCTTGGGCCTAGCGGCAGGCTTTGGGGAAGTTTCGACGTCGGTTGCCTTGAGCCAGCAGAGCTCGGAGCAGAATCAGGGAAGTGTGGCTGCCGGAACTTCCGGTCCGGCGGTGGTAGATGCGGGAAGTTATCCATCGCTTCAAGCGGCTGTGAATGCCCTTCCGGAAAGCGGAGGTCTCGTCAGAGTCCCTCCTGGAATCTTTCGGTTGGAAAAACCGCTGGTTATTAGCCGAAGTAACGTGCGTTTGGAGGGTTCCGGGCCGGCTACGGTCTTGGTGAATCACTGCAGGGAAGGAGAACCATCGCTGATCATCTGCCCACCAGAAGCTGAAAAATCGCCTAAAGCCCGACTTTGGCGGGTGGAGATTACGGGTCTGCGAATTCAGGGGGACCCTACTGCCATTGACGACAAAAGCGGCCAGCCCACTTCAGGCCACGGGATTTGGGCCCAAAATGTGAACGAGATTTTCATTCATGGGGTAACGGTGGACCATCATGGTGGGCATGGAATCTACCTTCTCAACTGTTACGAAAATCCCCGAATTATTGGATGCAACATCACTTACAACCGAGGCAGTGGAATCCATATTGAGGGTGGGCATGATATCGTGGTCACTGGGAATCAACTTGAAGAAAACGGCACAGCCCTCCAGTGTTTGGACGGTTTCAACCTGTGTATGACCGGAAATAATATCGATGATCATTTGGGTCAGGGGGTAGTGGTGGAAAATACCTATGGTTCGGTGATATCGGGCAATATGATCGAGGAATGTCAAGGTGCGGCTATTGTGCTGAACCGAGATTGTTACGGCATCACCGTAAGTGCAAATGTTATCGCTCATAACTTCGGCGGCGGTGTCCATCTTCTGGATGCTTGGGGTTGTGCAGTGTCGGCCAACACCTTCGTGTTAAATAGGGGCGACTCGGTGTATATTGGTCCAGAGAGTGGTCGGGTTACCGTCAGCAGCAATAGCTTTTGCGATAGCTTCATCGGCAGTGGAACACGGAGACCTGAGACGGATAATCTTGCTGGTGGCATCCGATTGGAGGGGACCACGGACATTACGATCACTGGTAACCAGTTCAGTGGTTTGGACGGTCCCGCGGTTATTGCCGATGCCCAGTGTAAGGGAATCCTAGTAAGCGGAAACATTGCAAGGGAACTCAACCGCCGGGCAAAGGAGCCTCGACCGGCGTTTGACCTTCCATCAGGATCGGGAATCTGGAGGGCTAACAATCTCCTGGATGGTACCCAGGAGCATTAGACGGGTGGGGAATCATCTTACCCGGAATTGTGACGGAGGCCGATTTTTCGCGGACAGCCTAAGCATTTTCTGTACAGTTGCACCGGTACCTTGCCGAATGGTCGGTTTATGTTTCCTTCTTCCCGGGAAACCGCGGAGAAGCCGGTTCTGTGAAAGAATTTGAGCGAGATAACCTTAGAGAGGAGGTTCTACTGCTTCGGGGTCTTTACCCCTACCGGCCAATTGAAACCATGGCACTTTGCGGTCGAAAGAGGTTCCTTGATAGGGAACGCGTGCAAGGATCGGAGGAACGCACCGCTGGGCCAGCTCATCGGGATTATATTTCGTACTAAGATCCTGCTCCGGAGGAAAGCAGTCGTTGATCACAATCCCGGCAATGGGAAGGCCGTCTTCGAACGCAGCGGCCGCTATTAAGGTTTGGAGAGTTTGATTGATCGTTCCTAAGGCATTCCGGGTCACGACCACGAGGGGATATCCTAGTCGGGCTGCCAGATCAGCAACGTAGTGGTCCTCATCGATAGGGGACATCAGTCCCCCAACTCCCTCCACTAAGAGGATATCGCAACGGGTTTGCCAGTACTTTGCACCCCGAAGAATTTGATTCCAATCGACCTTTTTGCCCTCCAAAGTGGCCGCCAAATGAGGAGCAAGGGGAGCACGAAAAAATTGGGGACAGACTCGCTCGAGCGATGCTGGCCGACCTGCAGCCTCCCACAAAAGAAGCCCATCCTCGGGGACCAATTTTCCTTCTTTGTCGGGGCACCCGCTGGCTACGGGTTTGTAAACTCCCACGCGGTAGCCCTCCCGCAGGAGTTCCTGGGCGATCAGGCACCCTACGTAGGTTTTGCCGACTCCAGTATCGGTACCTGTGATAAATAGACCGACGGCTTGCTGCAATTGGCGATCATTTGGAGTTTTCTGCTTTCGGGTTCGCGAATTCTTCATGGAAGCCTCCTTGTCACCCATCTTAGGAGTATCGGCTTTGCCCAACCTAGCTAAGTGGTGATCATTGGATACCTTATCCGTTTGAGGCAGCCGAACCTCGGGAATATGATCGAGATGTCGACATCTGATCACTTCCGTGCTATCTAAGGGAGAGTACTGCTCGGAGATGCCTTTTTGGTCTCCAATGCTCCTTGTGGGGATGGTGCAGTGGACCTCGCTAAGGTTCTGGCCTCGGTATCCACTTTCGCCTCCAGGTAAATAGCCCTTGAGTCCATTTGCCGAATCATGGCCCAGGAACTAGGAACCGCTCTCCAACCCCCCACTAAAGCCAAATCGGTTCAGAGATGATTTCAAAGTACCCGCGAGTTGGCCGGAGGCCGTTTCCGAGAACATAAGCGAAGTTTGCAACCAATTTACCGCAGTGGGTGAACGCCAGAAGTGTTTTATCTTAACTCCTGGGGGAGCTGCTGGTTCTTGATCTTGCCTTCACAATCACGGGCAAAGGCGGACGGATCTGCAACTCCCTAAGTTTCAGTTTGTTCCAGAGAATTTAAGCTAAACCGGCCCTAATCAGGTAAAGTGGCCCAGGGTTTACATTGCTGCTTTTCCAGTGGATTGGCCCTGTTGCGAAATATATGGAACATAACCGTGGTGCTCGGCCATAGGTGTAATGCTCCAGTATAACCGGAATTATTGGTCTGGTGGTAACACGTGACAGGATGGGGAATGGAAGGTGGGGTTTAAACGAGCGTTTGTGGGGCATCTCCAACCGGATCTGCCCCCAGAGTGCGATGTACCGCCTTTGGGAGCGGAGGCCGGACAGCTAGCTCGGGCACCAAAGTAAGGTTAGAATTGCCAAAGTCATCTGTAGTTCTACCGCCTGGGATGCCTCGAGACAGTAAGGGGTTAAGCCTAAACGCGAGTAATAAACGGCAGGCTTTTTCAAACATTTCCGGGATACGGGGCCCTTCTTTAGTGTTTTTAAACATCTCCGCTTGAACTTTCGCCTGCGGGAGTTTTTCTCCGGGTCCTAACTTGGCAAATCGAGGTTTGTCGGAATGATCCGTTGTGCGGCGATTATACTTTCCCTGTTAGCGTTTGTGGCAGCTGGGTGTGGAAGCCACCGGGATCGAGCTCGCCTCCAGGAGGAGCAGCCACTCATTCAGGAACCATTGCGGATCCTGGTAGTTGGTGCCCCGGAGGTAGCTGCGGCAATTCGCCGATTACGAGCGGAGTGGCGGGGTCAAGCGGGTTATGAGTTGGAAATTGAGGAATCCGGTGCGGAGGGGCTTGCCGAACGCATCTCGGCACAGCCGATTCCACACGCGGTTCTTCTTCCATATGGATTGTTCCCTCAAGTGGCTGAGTCCATCCCCCTGGCAGAAATTCCTGGGTCCATTTTGGAGGACGGCCGGGGACTTTGGACCGGAATATTCGGCACTCTGCGGGTGCGGGTGCTCCGGTGGGGCGAAAAACCGGTGGCGGTACCGTTCGGAAGTCCGGTATTCGTTCTTTATGTTCGTCCGGACAAGTTGGAGGAAGCTGGGGTAAAGATCCCCACGACGTGGGAGGAATACAGGAGAGTGGCGGAAAAGCTGGCGAAGTTGCCGGCTGAGGAGGGTTCGCCCCCGCTTTCAGGCAGGCCGTTCCATCGGGGATCTCCTGAAAAACAGGGGACCGGTTCGGCATCCGAATCAGGGGAAGCTAATTCCCTGACGGGAGCGGAAAAAGCAGACGGGGAAAAATCGGGGGACGTGTTTTCAGAAAACGGAGTTTCCCCTGCTGGCCGGCGGTGGTTTGGTGCTCTAGAACCGCTAGGACCGGGTTGGAGGGGGTTGGTTTTGCTGGCCAGGGCCGCTGCCTACGTTACTCATCGGGATAACTATTCCACTTTCTTTTCCATCGACACGATGGAGGCCCTTATTGATCGAGAGCCGTTTGTGCGAGCACTCGAGGAGTTGGTGGCAGTGGCCCGCCTGGGGCCGCCGGAGATCTTAGATTATGGGCCTGATAAGGTCCGGGAAGCTTTTTGGCGGGGGGAATGTGGCATGGCAATGACTTGGCCAACCGCAGCCCATCGAGGAGATTGGCCCGAGAATTCCCCTCCCGTCAGTTTCGCCGAAATACCGGGCTCATGGGAAGTGTTCGATTTGCGGAAAGGAGTATGGCAAAAGCGGCGACGGGAGGAGTCCCCGCAAGTCCCTCTCCTGGGAGTGGACGGCCGGGTAGGAGTAGTCCCAGCATCGAGTGCAAGGGTAAATGATGCCTTCCAATTTTTGTTCTGGGCCTCTTCGGAGCAGGCTGGGGAGATCGCGGCACGTTCGCCCGCGTGCACCTTGTATCGGAGCGACCAAATGACCACTCCCAGCATTTGGGTCGAGGGGGCGATGCCCTCTGGGGCTGCCATTGAGTACGTCCTTTTGATTCGCCAAATTTTGGAGAAACCTGTGGGGCTGGTAGCACTTCCGCTACCGGGGCGTGAGGAGTATCTGGCCGCATTGGACGATGCGGTGGCGGCTGCGGTTCGGGGGGATCTTAGCCCGCATGAGGCACTTCATCAAGCTGCCGTAAAGTGGGAGGAAATCACCGAGCGATTGGGTCGCCAGCGGCAACTCGCAGCTTTTCGCCGAAGTTTGGGACTGCATTAGCGGGCGGGCCTCAGAGACTGCCGGGGGTAGAGAGACTTTCTAAATGGGGTGGTTCCGGACCGGCGGCTGCTCCGTTGCAGGGAAACGCGTTTTGGATAAGGGTTCGATTGCCTCAAGTCTCCAAGGGCATAAGGTTCCTAGAGCCCGGCAACGCCTAGCGGTCCACTCTAAATAATGAAGCCGGTTACCCGGTCCATGGACCACGTAGTGTCCGGTCTACGGTTCCAATGGCTGCAAAGCTCCTGTTCTAAGTCCTCGGAAGCCGAAATAATTTGATCGTAAAGGTTCCACCTTCCGGGAGTGGCGGAGGGTTGGGATGCTGTTTACTAGAGGCCCGGATGGTAGGAGGATTTTCCATGATCCGTTTTGTTTGTCCTGGCTGCCGGAGCCGAATTCAAGCTAAAGACGAGCTGGCAGGACAGGTCCGACGGTGTCCCAAGTGTCAGGTGGCTTTTAGAATTCCCAAGCCGGAGTTACCCACCGAGGATTATTTGGAAGCCGAATGGGTAGAAGGTGCTGCACCGGCGGAGACTGCACCGGGTGCTGCGGCAGCGGAGGCAACAAAGATTGTGCCGGCTGCCGAAGAGGGCATCCGCACGGTAGATGTTCCCGATAAGTTGGTTCGAACTAACGTGTATCTCATTTGCGACAAAGCCAGTATTTATGCCGTGTGGGAAAATAACGGACGGGGTTGGCAGATCAAGGGGAGTATGGGCTTTATCAGTGCCCGGCAGAATAGCGATGAGTTGCCCCTTGAAGGGGATTTTCAGCTGGTAGAGCTAAAAATGCGGCCGGTACCGGGTGGGATCCGTTTAGTGGGGTTGATGTCCTATCAATTGGCACCGCGATATGCTTTACTTTCTTTGGCCCGCGGGGATGAAGATATTCTGACCAAGGTGGTGGGATTCGGTCGGCTTACTCGGGAGCAGAAGTCGGCCATAAAGTTGTTTATCCTGAACAAATTTATGCATCCCGTTTGGCAAGATGCTCGAGAAGTTCTGGAATTTCTCAACAGCCCGGATTATCTGACTCCTGGGGTAGGTTGAGTTAGCGGACGGGAACCTGAAGTTCGGTTCTTGCTAGAGGCAGATCCCTGCACCTAGGAGCCTAATTTAAGTTTGGAAAGTGTTCGCGTGCAGTTGGCAAACGGACATCGGCCGATGAGTGGTGGAAGAGATGTCCAGCATTAAAAGGCACCTTTTCCGGCTTGTGGCTTGGCATGACAAAATCCCGCTCCTTGGTGGCATTACCCATCTATAATGAGAGGCCGTTCGTGGAGGCGGTCTTGACCGAGGTCTCGCGGTATGCGGAGGAGATTTTAGTGGTGGATGATGGCTCCACGGACGGGTCTGGCGAGATTTTGGCAAGCCGCCGTGATGTACATCTGATTCGCCATCGAGAGAATCGAGGTTATGGGGCAGCTTTGCGATCTGCCTTTCATTTTGCCTTGGCTCACCACTACGACTTCCTTGTGACGATTGACTGCGACGGGCAACATGAGCCGAGCTTTATCCCCGAATTTCTCGATTGTATTCAGGAGGCCGATTTGGTTTCAGGAAGTCGGTATCTGAAGAAGTTTCCCGGCGTCACTGCCCCTCCTGAGGACCGTCGGAGGATTAACCAATTGATTACAGCTGAATTAAACCGGCTACTCGGGTTAACATTGACGGATGCCTTCTGTGGATTTAAAGCATATCGGGTGGAGTTGTTGAAACATTTGTCCATCCGGGAGGATGGGTATGCCATGCCTCTGGAAGTTTGGGTCCAGGCAGCCCGACTAGGGTGGCGAATTGTGGAACTTGCTGTGCCGTTGGTTTATCTGGAGGAAAGGCGGTCATTTGGAGGAGCCCTGGACGATGCCGAGACCCGGCTGAATATGTACAGACGTGTATTACGCGAAAGTTTATGGCGGTATTGGCCGGAAAAAGCTCAGGAATTAGGTTTCGAGGAGCCGAGGTCCGATCAATCAAGCTAACCGAGAAAATTGACCGGCGGGCAACGTTTACTTTTGGGGTTGCTAAGCCGGCAAGCCGCACAAGCTCCAAATCCCAACGTTCCCATTTTCCCGCCCTCGGATTTCACAGCACAATTGGCCTGCAACCCGTAGGAAAGCTTCACCTCGGCATTTCGAAGAATTGTGTGACCCCACTTAATTGACAAATGGGCCAGTTAGTGGCGGATATTTTTTGTGACCACCTATCCTGTGTGGGAACTTTTGCTCCAAAGCGGATGCCAGCAATTGGGTAATAATTTGAGGGGAGTGATTATTCCGGAGATGAACGCAACGGGAATGCCGTGAAGTGATTCCCGAGCTTTCCTCACCGAGAAGTTTGGAGAGTTGGCTCGACTTCTGGTGCCAGGGCATGATTCTTTGCAAGATATGGAGCCTGTGAAGAATTCCTTTTCGACGTCTATCCAGTCTCTCATAACGGCACTGTGTGGGGGAGGAATAAAGAGGCCTATTGATACTTTGGCTTTTGGCGGTTCGTGGCTTGAATTGTTTAGGGTTTCCATGTCTTGCCCGTTAAGGGTGTTTCGGATGCTGGACCAGTGAAATGTTTTTTCCCAGTAGGATCTCACACGAAGTCCAGTGAAAGACGGATTGAAATCTCTCGGCACTTTTTCAACGGTAAGATTCTTGATCACGATGAAAGGAGGGTCTGCGTAGAACTGCCAAGTGGGAGCAAATTTTCAAACAGTCAGGGGGTGAGGCTACCCATTCTCCGTGGATTGCGTCGGCGGAATGGTGTAGACTGTGTGAAAGGGTGGTTTGAGATTTCGAAGTGGAAGCCGTACTGATTTCGTGCAATGGCGAGTGCCGGAAGCAACTATGGTACTTGGAACGTTCCCAGAAACGACGGGGAGCTTCTTATCGTTCCGTCGATAGGAGAATGTAATACCGCCCTACAAACAACCCGGCATCTGATTGCTTCTTGTCCAGTGCGGTTGGGAGAAAAACCGCTTGCTGAACTGGCTGGGGAGGCTCGCTGTCAACTTTTAGATGCTGCATGCCGATGGACCCTCCGATATGCGGAACTAGAGGAGGGTCCTTTCGAGCCAGACCGGCCTATCGTGCTCACGGGCCACCAGCCGGAGCTGTTTCATCCCGGCGTATGGCTCAAATATTTCGTGGCGGGGGAAATTGCTCGAATCGCCGGCGGTGTTGCGGTCAACCTTTTGATCGATAACGACGTTCTCAAGCGGGTGTCCGTTCCGATCTTGTCTGGGGATCGGGAATCTCCGAACCTGGTTCAAATTGCCTTTGATCGAGGCCCCGGGGGCATTCCGTTCGAATTGCGTGAAGTATGCGATGCCGCACTATTTGAGAGCTTTGGAGTGCGGGCGGGGGAGTATCTTCGAGCTTTTGTGAGGGAACCCCTCCTCGATCGGTTTTGGAGCCTGGTGAGGGAAGCGTGGAAGAGGGAAAACCGGGTGGGTTATCTTTTCGCGGAAGCTCGCAACCGTTTGGAGCGAAGCTGGAATCTTGCGGTCATTGATGTGCCAATGACGGAGGTATCCGATTTGCCCTCTCATCGCTGGTTCGTTGCTTTTCTGCTGGCGGAGCACCAGCACGTTTGGGCAGTATACAATGGAGCGTTGCGAGAATTTAGGGAGACTTACCGAGTTCGCAATCAAGCTCAACCTGTTCCTGATTTATCCAAGCAGGGGGAGTGGTGGGAGTCCCCCTATTGGATTTGGACGAAGGATCAACCTCGGCGTCGACGGCTTTTCGTTAGGCACACATGTGATCATCTGTACCTTGCCGATGGTGAAGGCTGGGAGGTCGGCATTCCTTGGGAAAAGAAGCAAGGTTTAGCACGACTGGTGGAATTCCTAGGGAACTTGCGGGCTCGTGGAATACGAATTCGCCCCAGGGCCTTGACGACCACTTTGTTTGCTCGGTTAGCATTGGGAGACCTTTTTATTCATGGAGTGGGAGCCGCACGATACGATGACGTCACCAACCGCATCATCATGCGTCTCTTCCAAATTATTCCCCCACCGATGGCGGTTGTAACGGGCACCTTATTTTTAGCCCAGCCTCGGCTACCGGAGGGTGTGGACGAACTTCGGCAGCTGAAGCAAATGCTCCGGGATGTGAAGTATCATCCGGAAAAATTCTTCCTTCCTTCGACCACGAATTTTGAGGAAACTGTCAACCAAGCAGGGGAAGGAGATCATTCGGTGGCCCACCTTATCGCGTTAAAGCGGCAATGGATTGCCACTCCTAAAACACCACAAAATGCCCGAGCCCGGCATCTTGCTATCGCGGACTGCAACAATCGGCTGCGGGAACATTTAAAAGATTTGGAAAGAAATCTGCTCGATAAGCTCGACCACTTGCAAACCGTTGTGAAGCAGGATAATATCCTCCGCTTTCGGGAATTTCCATTTTGCTTTTATCCGGAAAAGAAGCTTCGCCAGTTCTTCGCACAAGCAACTTGCCAAACCGGAACGGTCGGTGTTTGATGATTGAGGCTGAGGCGAGATTCTGCCGCGACCGCTTAGCGGATCCCACCAGAAATTACCAACGAGTAAAAACCGTAGCCATAAGTTTTCCCGAGTTGTGAGCATACGGGCACTGCAAGTCCGTCGATTCGAGGTTCCCTTTAGCTCTGAGTTGCAGATTGGGAAAAACCACGTTCGCTTTTTGTCCGACATACCTTCGTGAAGAGCAGACGTGGAATTCACCGAGGAAAGCGGGAGGAGCTTTTGGAAAGAGGTGGGAGAAGGACTTCTGGCTGAGCTGGCGACGGTTATGTTACCCGGGGCGGATAAGTGACGCTGAACGGAGGGGGTATGGGCGGAGTCCGATATGGAGGTTGGAAGGTCCCGGCTATGGAACTCCTCGGGGAAAGCCAGGGTGTTCAGGTCGGGCTGCCGGTCATTGGAGGAGAATCGCCATGAGGGAGGGCGGTATTTCAAGGTGGAGTCCTTGGGCTGATGAATCGGGCGGCAGGCTTGGGCTAGCCGCTCTTCCCTGCGGTGATCCGTCCACGAGGCGGGGGCCGTGGGTATTCGAGCTTGCCCGCAATGAAGATCGGCCGGCCATCGAAGCTTTCGTTCGGGCTTTTCTGAAAGACATCTTCTCCACGGAGTTGTGCGACTACCTGGCTGAGCGGGAAGGCGACCGGGCAGAAACCTTGCTGTGCCGCAGGGGCAGGGAGATTGTTGGGGTTCTCCAGTTTACCAGGCGACAGATGCATTATGGGTCGGTTACATTGCCCGTTGCTGTGCTGCGATTATTTGGGGTTATCCCGGAATTGTGGCACTCTTCGGTTCCAAGCTCGATGCTGGCCCGGGCGGAGGGGCAGATGCGAGGAACTGGGGTGCCGGTGGGTTTCCTGTGGACTCGCGAGCCCAAGTGTTGGCAAAAGTTAGGGTGGGTTCCTATCTATCGGCCAACGGTTCTGGAGGCTAACGTTCATACCCTCCTTAGTGGTCTTTATGCCCGCGGTTTAGTGCGACGGAGGAGGCAGTGCAAAGGGCTTCAGATTCGGCCGGCCCGGCAGTGGGATTTAGAGGCGTTGGCAGTTCTTTATGAGAAGTGTGTCCAACGGGGTTATGGGTTTCTGCGACGCTCCGCCCCTTGTTGGAAGGCCCTTCTTCCTCGCCGAGACCACGATGTTCTTTATGTCGCTGTGCGACACCAAAATTCGAAGGAGATGGGTTCTCCCATTAACGAAGGATTGGAAGCTGGGGCTCTACCCGAGCAGCTGGTAGGCTATTACTTTCGGAAGGGGTTCCGAATTGTGGAGCTTTTGGCCCCTGTGAAGTCAATTGCTCTCGAGCTTTTGGTTCATGCCTGCCAAGAGGGGGCAGAACACAACAGGACGTGGCTTTTATTTGATCTGGTTCCCAGCTGCAATCTGCGGTCGATTGTAGAGGAACTCGGAGGAGGTTTGCCGGCAAGAGAACCTTTCGACGAGCCAGTGCTCATGGCAAAAATCTGGGACCCCGTGCGATCGTTAGAGACCATTTTGCCCGAGTTAGTTCGGCGGTGGCAACGAAGTGGCGGCAGCGGGTTTTGCTCCCTCGGATTGGAATCCGAAGGATATCGCCTACAATTGGAACTGGGACCGGATGGAGGGAAAATAACTTGGGTACCTTGTTTACAAACGGGAACTATTTTGCGGGTGTGTAAATTGGCGGAATTGTTGTTCCGAACAAACGACGGCTTACCCACGCTACCCACCAGCGAAAACAGGTTGAGCCGAGTTGAGGAGGTAACTTGTCATCTGCTTGAGCTCCTATTTCCCCGCATTCCCTTTTGGCGGTCGATTCTTGACGATCCTTTCTACTCCTATGTTGCTATTCCGAGAGGCTAAGGCTCGGGCCTTAAAGACCCTCCCGTACCGGCCGAATATCCCTGGGAAATTCTGAATAATTCACCGGGTCATAATTCACCCGGTCGAGGATTTGGGACCCAGTGGAGGATGTGGGTTCTATTCGGTGGATAGTTTCCGATCCTTTTTGCTACAGATGATGGTTCTCGGGTGCTGCTTACTCCCTCGACATTGTTATTTAGGGACTTGCCGTCGTATTTTGCCCGATCATAGTTTTGGCCCTTCGGTTCTCAAAATCCGCTACAATGGAGGAGTTCGGTTCAGCGACAGGGAAGGCCCTGCTGCGGCGGACCCAGCTCTCAAACCCGGGAGGGAAGTTGGGGGAAAAAGGCCCTAGCAAAGGCGTTCGGTGTGACGCTTTTTTGGAAAAAATAGTTGCCGAGAGAGACTGCGAAATTCCGAGGCTGACCTGGTGAGTAACCGCATTTGGGAAAAGCTTACCGTAGTTTAAAAGTTTACGGGCTCGTAACGCTGGACCGGATTGGAGCAAATTTGCTGTAAAACTTCGAAAATTAAGCAGTTACAAGCCGACGCCTCACCTGGCATATTCACACTAACAAGAGCCATAAGTTGCGGTCATTCCACTTGGTCCGGCAAAAGCCTTAAGGGACTGTTCCATTCCGGCAAATAGTTACACGGGCCCATATCCGGCGAAAAACCGTGCGAAAGTTGATAATGGAACTACTGTATCCATCCGCTCGAGGGGTACTGTGCCTACCATTTGAAAAAACCGGGCTTTTGGAGCTCGAATCTTTTGCCAGCTGGGGTTTTTCGGTACAGGCAGTGGGTTTGACCCCCCCACGTTTTTTGTTGATTAAGGCAAGATCTGTACGCGAGGGAATTGTCTGGCTTTTGGTGTGCATGTTCGCGACGACGGCGAATTTAGTTGGTAGGTTTTCGTAAAAAATTAATTCAGGTGCCGCTTTTTGGAAAAATTCGAAGAAGGACTGCCTCGAACGTTTAATCGAGAAAAGCAGCTTTCGTTCGGTTTTTGACGGGATCCGCCCTTCAATCGTACAAACTCCTAGACTGTTCGGCTTTGCGGAATCACGTTTCGTGGAGAACGGTAACTATGTTCGAAGCTTTACAAAAAGGCCTGGGTAATGCAATTCGGGTACTTCGGGGCCGTGGCCGGCTGACTGAGGCCAATATGCGGGAGGGATTGGAGCTGGTCCAGCAGGCCCTCCTGGAGGCCGACGTCAGTGTTCCCATCGCCAAACAGTTTGTTGCCCGAGTGGCTCAACAGGCCTTAGGAGAGAAGGTTCTCAAATCGCTCAACCCCACGCAGCAACTCATCGGGATCGTATACCGAGAACTAGTGAACCTCATGGGGCCGGTGGATCCGACCATCCGGTTTCGCCCGGAGGGAGGGATCGTCCTGCTTTGCGGCTTGCAGGGTTCCGGTAAGACGACAACCTGTGCCAAGTTGGCTCGACACCTTGCCCAACGAAAGTGCAAGCCCCTTTTGGTGGCTGCGGATCTCCAGCGGCCGGCAGCTATCGATCAGTTGGAACTCCTGGGTCAAAAGGCGGGGGTGCCTGTCTTCGCGAATCGGCAGACGCAGGACCCGCTCAGGGTGTGCAAGGAGGCTCTTGACTATGCTCTTCGCAACGATCTGAGCCCTCTCATTGTGGACACGGCAGGCCGACTCCACGTTGACCAGGAGCTTATGGATCAACTAATCCGGTTGGACCGGGAGTTAGAGCCGGACGAAGTCCTTTTTGTTGTAGATGCCATGACCGGCCAGGATGCCGTCAACAGTGCCAAGGCCTTCAACGATGCCCTCGAGCTCGATGGGGTTATCCTGACGAAGCTGGATGGCGATGCTCGTGGTGGGGCTGCCCTTTCGGTGAAAGCGGTCACAGGGGTTCCAATCAAATTTGTGGGAACGGGCGAGGGCATTGACGGGCTAGAAGAATTCCACCCGGACCGGATGGCCCGCCGCATCTTGGGCATGGGCGACATCTTAACCCTTGTGGAGCAGGCCCAGCAGAAACTAGACCAAGAGCAAATCCTTCGCCAGCAGGAAGCCCTCAAAAAGGGTACTTTCACCCTGGAAAATTTCCGCGAATTACTGGAGCAAACGCGACGTCTCGGCTCGATTACCCGCTGGTTGGGGCTTTTGCCCGGGATGTCCCAGCTTTCGGAAGTAATTGGAGATGAGGAGGCGGATGTCCAGCTTCGGCGGATCCGGGGAATTATCGATTCGATGACTCCCGAAGAACGGCGTGATCCGAGGATCATCGATGCCAGCCGTCGTCGCCGAATTGCCGCCGGAGCAGGGGTCGATCAGCAGGAGGTAAGCCTGCTCATCAAACAGTTTGAAGGCCTCTCGGACCTTATGCGACGGTTAAGTCAGATGGGGCTTCGCGGTCGGCTTCAAGCAATTTCGCAACTTACTCAGGCCATGGCTGCTAACCCGACTTTGACGATTCAGAAACAAAAGAAAGGCACCGGGAAGCGGCTAACTTCGGAGGAGCGGGCTCGACTCCGCAAACAGCGGGAACGCGAGGAACGTCGCCGACGTCGGGAGGAACGCCGTCGCCAAGGCCTGGCATGATGGCTCAGTTTGTTCCGGCGTAGTATCTCATTCTTGCGGTATTGACACATCCCGCTCAGCATACCCCCGTTTGGTGTTCTGTTGGTGCACGTGCAACCTTGTAAAGCCGGCCCTTGGGGGTGAATCATCGGCGGATGAGACCTTTAAAACGGCTACCCCGGAAAAAGACTGCAATCCCTTGTGGCAGATTTTTCCGTGAGTCCTCTGGGCTATGATACCTTGAGGCTTTGCTCGGTGAAGCAAAGGTTCGGAAGTTCCTGGGGGCCTTTGAAGATACAGTTTCATGTAGTGCTCAACTACTTCGGCAATTTTGGCGGCTGTCTCGGTTCGAACCTCTTTTCTACGGTACTTCATGCCGAATTCCATCTGATAAGCATCAATCGCCCATCGCTCGCCTCCAAACCGGCGGACAATGTAGCCGCCAGAATACCCTGGCCACTCGGGGTTCCCCAAGGGGTCTGGGTAAACTTTGAACCCGCGGGCTTTAAGCATTCCGAAGAGGCTTTTCTCGCCCGTGAGGGCTTCCTCGCCATACAGTTTCCGCAATCTTTCAACGGTTTTTCCGTGAGCCGTGCCGCGATAGACCACCTCGGGATTTAGCCCCTGACCATGAATGTCGAGCAGTAGTCCACAGGAGAATCGTTGTTCCACCTCCTGACATGTATCTTCCAGGGCCCGATGGAAGGCATCGTACACTTTTTGGGCTGGCTCACATTCAAAAGCGAATTCTGGCGGCCGATTGACATCGACATACTTTCGGTGAGCGGCAAGGATCACCAGGTAGGGCTTTTCCTTGAGACGCTGGTAGATTGCCTCCGCAATTGCCGAGGCAAGTTCTCTTGTCCCAACGTCTTGAGCAGTCACAAATCTTGGTCGTTCCGGATGCCCTTCCCCTTTCCGAGGTGGGCAGTTCGGAATGGGAAGATTCCCACCGTGCGGAGCGACGATAATCACGGGGATATTCCCTCGTTGCAAAACGACCAGGTCATCCGGTTGTTTTTCACCTGTCAGTGCCAATAGTGCGAGGACGATATTAAGGAAACCGCAGACGGAAGCCATAGTGCAATCCTGCAAACTGCGAAGACGTTCAGTCGGTTTAGGGACTTGTGGTTCTCGCTAATTCCTCCGATGAAATCGGCACCTAGTGTGGCTGGATAATCGGCCCGATCTTTCTTAACACGATGTTTTCGGAACTTTTTTGGCGGTGTAACACGTGCCCGTTAAAGTCGAACATTCAGCCGGGAATTGAGGATGCCCTTTCTGCGACATTTGTTCCGGGCCGTATGCCCTCAGCCCACGTTCCCGATTACCTCCCCATGCCGATCAAGCTCCTGATAATTTTCGCGTAAACGCCAGGGACTACCAATTTCCATACCAAGATAACGGGACCGGTTTTCCATACTAACATAAAGCGACCGGTTTCAGTACTCGTATAAAGGAACCGGCTAGAGCCGAGTGCTGACGCCCGCAACTCTGATACCTGAAAAGTTTGCGAAGTTAACTTTTAATAGTTTTTGGAGAGCCGGGGTATACAAATGGGGCAATCGGCCCCAACCACGGAGTCTTGGCGATTCTTCGAAAAACAACGAGCTTGTCCAGCGAATGGTTGTTGGCTTCCGCAGCTGGCCACCCGGTTTTGTGAAACGGGCGGACCTTGTTGAGCTGCCTTTGGGATTGGGGCCGGCGGCATATTTTGGGGAGCAGCTGAAGTGGTCTCTTGCCGTGAATTTTTCCAGCCGGCTATCCATCGCACAAGTTCCATCGAAAGGAATGATCTGTGGCTTAACCGCGCGCTTTCGGGGATCTGTTGATGCCACACTTTGCACCTCCATTGCAATCTTGTGAAGAGCACCGCTGGCCCTTTTGGTTATTTATCAGGGAAATGTTCTTTTATCAACCCACAAGAATCCGCCGACACTGTCCTTGCCCGAAGTGACTCGGATTGCCCTTCTTGCCGAACCGGGGCAACCCGTTCACTTTTCCCAGCACATTCAAACCTGAAGAGCTAGTACCGGGAAGCGAGATATCTTCTTTAAGGATTTTTGCCGGGTTTGAACAAAGGCTTTTGAGGACCTCGTCCGGGCTAGAAAAAGCGCGCAAAGACCGAATTTGTCAGCCGTCAAAATGCTGGAACATCAGACTTTCCTGGAAAAACAACCCTATTAGAAGCGACCCTCAATTTCTTGCCGGTGCCAACGGGTGAAAAGCAGTGACTTACCGTGGCTGTTAAATACCGGCCCACTCACCGCTGACCATAGCCAGAGGCGACTTCACAGAAAACCACGACAACCCGCAGCCGCTTTTTGGCCTAATCCGGTAAAATAGCTTACGGGAAAGCGGCTGCAGAAGCGTAGCCGTCTCCACTGGTGTCCCTAAGTCAGGGTACTGAGGTTTTGGGAAACGGGATGAAGAAGTCGGGAGGGCATGTCATGGCGATCTCATTTGAGGATTTGAGAACTGCTCTGGAATCAGCCGGGATCCGCACCATTTGTGATCCGCACAAACAGATCGCTCTTTGTCTCGGGGTGGGTGGGTCCGACATAATTTGTCTTGCGGTCCGGTTAATAGAGGATGGGGAAGCTATTCACTTCATGGTGCCCAGGATCGCAATGGTCACGAGTGAGTCAAAACATCGAGATAAAATCTTTGAGGTCCTTTTAGTAGAAAATCACTTCAGAAAGGTAGGACGGGCTTGCTGGGATCCCAGTGACGGTGAGGTCTATCTCGATTGGTTTCACAGCATTGAGGATGGAACGGTGACCGCCGACCAGCTGAGGCGGTGTGTTACTTCTTTATTCGTGGAAGGGATGGAACTCGGCCGGCGAATCAACCATATTTTGAAGCACGGTACCGATCTGCCGGAAGAGGAGCGAGGACTGCGGGGGTTGTTGCGGCATTTGGCCGAAGAAGTCGAGACGGCGGCTGAGGTCCCTGGAACACTCAGAGAGTTCTTAGAGGAGTTGAAAAGAGCTTCCGGCGATCCGGGTAGGCTTCGGAACTTCTTTCAGCGGTTTAAGGAGAGGAACGAGGGGGGATCGTGAGGCGGAATAACAGCTATAACCGCACAGTTGGAAGTCCTGTCTGCGAAAAGCCTCATTTTCGGGCACCTTTTGGCTTAAGCGGGCAAAGGGTGTGCCGCGTGTAGAAGCACATGGTGTTGAAGGAGACAGGGCGGGAAAATGGTTGTCTGACTTGCACGAACTCCCGAAGGAGGTGCTACCTATGTACAAAAGATCAGCTTTATTGATTATATTGGCCGGGCTAGGCGGGTGGCTCGTCGTCGGTACATTTCCGGGAGCAGAGTTGCCCGTCGTTAGGGCTGAGGGGCTGGCTGAAGGGGCCAAAAGGCTGACGATTTCCTCGGACGGACGATGGCTGGTTTGGGCTGACGGAAAACCGTTTTTTTATCTGGGTGATACAGCCTGGGAACTTTTCCATCGGCTTAACCGCGAAGAAGCTGATCTGTATTTGAGAGATCGTGCCGCAAAGGGCTTCACGGTCATTCAAGCTGTAGTGCTTGCAGAGCTTGATGGACTAGGAACGCCGAATCCGTACGGAGATGTTCCTCTCATCGACAACGATCCGACCAGACCGAATGAGGCGTACTTCCGGCACGTGGATTACATTGTGGAGCGAGCGGAAGCATTAGGGCTATTCATCGGAATGTTGCCCACTTGGGGTGACAAATGGAACAAAAAGTGGGGTGTCGGCCCTGAGATCTTCACGCCGGAAAATGCCCGCATTTATGGTCGCTGGCTAGGTCGCCGCTATAAGGACCGACAGATTATCTGGATTCTCGGGGGAGATCGACCTATTGAAAATGAACGCCATCGGGAAATTATTCGGGCTATGGCGGCTGGACTGGCGGAGGGGGACGGAGGTGTACACCTGATGACTTTTCATCCGGTGGGTGGGGCTAGCTCGGCCCAGTGGTTTCATGAGGAGCCCTGGTTGAGCTTCAACATGTTTCAGTCGGGACATGGAAGCCCGAACTTCCCAAATTACAAGATGACCCTCACAGCCTATCAACTTCGACCGGTGAAGCCCGTCCTGGATGGCGAGCCTCGCTACGAAGATCATCCGATCGGCTGGAAGGTTGAGAAAGGATGGTTCGACGATTGGGATGTTCGGCAGGCTGCATATTGGTCGATGCTGTCCGGGGCGTGTGGCCACACCTACGGTAACCATAACATTTGGCAGATGTGGGAACCTGGACGGCAGCCCATCTCCTGGGCCCGAACGCCGTGGCGGGAGGCATTACAGCATCGCGGGGCCACGCAAATGGGCTATATGCGGCGGCTCTTCGAATCGCGGCCGTGGCAGAGCCTTGTTCCAGACCAGCGTTTGATCGTCAACGAGAATCCGGAAGGACCAGGACATTGCCGGGCGGCCAGAGCTGCCGACGGGGCTTTCGCCTTCGTCTATTCGCCGTTGGGGCGGTCGATCCGGGTACGGTTGGATCTCCTCGGCGGTCCAGAGGTTGTTGCCTGGTGGTTTGACCCCCGAACGGGCAAGTGCGAAAAGGCAGCCACCATCGATTTGCGAACACTACCGTCGACAACCGGGCCTGAGCCCACCAAGGTAATGGAATTTGATCCGCCAGGTGATGCCGCAAGGGGAAATGATTGGGTTTTGGTGCTCGACTCCGCTGCCAGACGTTTCGGTCCGCCCGGTGCTTCGCCATATGAGCCGCGGCAAGAATAGCCAGCAAACCCAGATCCTCGCTACAAATCTGCCACTAAATTTGCGATTAAGTTACTTGCTGGAAGGAACCTGAGGTTTCGGGACCGGGGTGTTGGGACCGAGAGTGGGATTTCTCATCCTCCGGAGAACTTACATTCTAAAGACAAGTTCGCTTGCGACAGGTATCTTCCGATTCTGCAAAAATCAGCAACGAAAAGTTGTCAAGACCGGGGTGGCCTCCAAAATTTTTTTCCAAGCCATCGAATTTGACCACCCGGCAAGGAACGGAACCGAAGGCTTGATAGGATCAGCAGAAGTTTAAGGGATGGTCAAACGGCGGGAAAGGAATGGTGATACTCCATAGCTTGCAGGCGACCATCCTCGTTACCGTTTTGACACCTCATGGAACTCCCGAATTCTTTTCCGCCAAGAAGGGAAATCCAAAAGGTCGCGGAGAGTAAATGCTTCCCGTGTGCCGATGGCGACCCAGAACTTACCGTGTTTACCATCGGGACAGAAAACCACAAGGTAGTACCGTCCCGGATCTGTCAGCTGCACCGTTTCGCTTCGCAAAACCCACGAGTCGGTGCCTGTGAAATGCTCGTGAAAGACACGGGGATTTTCCACTTCTTTTGTGGAAAAGACGACAGCTCCCATCCCCTCTGGAATGGCAAAGGGAAGCTTGACGGAGGGTAAACCAGGGCCGACAACCGCCACGCTCGGCCGAAAGTCCCTTAGCCGATCAATCACGGGCACACCAATTTGCACAAAGAGATTGAACTCTTTCGGCACGGTGACTGTTAGCCACACCTGTTGCTGCGTCGGAGTGAACTCGCGATAAACAACCTGCGAGACATCCGGCTCACCGAACGGAATGGCTGTCTGGGGGCCCGTACCAGTTTCCTGACTAAAGATTGGCCGATGGGCATAAGCTGGACTTGAGGGCCACAGGCACAGTTGCTGGAGCACAAAGAGCACCGTCAGAAGACGCAGCGGAAGGGTCATCGCTTCCCTCCTCTTTAGTCACAAAGTTCATAAGGTGCTTTCGCGGTTCCGAAGGTTCTTACCCACGAGTTTCCCGCCTAGCGAGACAGTTTTTTCTAAATTCATTGACAATTTTATCCTTGGCGGAAAGTGCTGAAAACAAAAGTTTTCGATTGAGGTCATTCGTCTTAACCGAAAAAGATTTCGCTCCCATCAACGAGAAGAAGAACCGACTTCTGGGAAAAACAACTCCAGCAGCATTTTTCGACCGGCCCCAAAAATTTGCCCTGGCGAGGAATGGGAAGGATTGTGATTTTAGGGGCGGCAAACTCGGTGCTTCAACGATTGATGTGATACTAGTTCTATGTTGACGGGGGCGTAGAGACTACTACACCGGTGAAGAGGCGGAATGCAGTAAAGACAGGAAACGCTCAGAAAGGCGAAGGGACGATAGCCGAACCTTAATTACTTGGCCTTCCTAATGGTGACCTACGCCACAAACGTTGTACCCACCAAGTTTCATTAACGCCTTAAAGAGGAGACTACTGCCGGGGTTTCTGCGATGGGGTAGCGTTCTACACTTCCTTAATCAAGCCGACTTGGCCCCTGGAGCGAACTTTCGGTTGAAACGGCTTGGCACTAATCAAGCTCGGAATTTTCCCGAAACCCCAAAGAGTGGCCGGTGGAGACGGCCGTTATGCCCTCGCGGTTGCTGGAACATCTTCGCATCCAAGGCCCAAGACTTCAGTAATGGTGGAGCCTACTGTCTCCCCAAGCCACCACAGGCCCAAGCCTACAAGCAGGCCTCAGGGGCCCCCTGCCATGCAGCCAATAGCTGCCGCACTTGCTGCTCCCGCGATACGACCTGCGGTTTTCACTTCCTTCTCACTGGCTCCCGCTTGGAGTAAGGCGTGTTCGGTAACACACTGAAACTATCAGCAACCCAAAGCCACGGGGTTACTCTCCAAGCTAGCTTGCCAGTGGATCGCGAACCAACCCTGCCGGCAGCAACGCCCAACTTTGAAGCCGAGGTTACCACTGTGTCCAGCAAGTTAGCCACAGCGTGACGTCCTTCCACCTTCATCTGAATACTCTCCGGTCGTGCGGTTTTGCACCAGGTTGCAAAATGCTCACAATTATTGAAGACGAGATCGTACCCGGTTTCTCCAATGCGACTGAGACCTCGCCTCACCGCTATCTACGGTGGATCGCAGTGGGAGTACTCCACTACGGTCACCGCCTGGGCCTTCGAAAACTCCTCAAGGGAAACTCGGGCGATTTTTTGACGAGCTTAATTCCATTCCACCACAGTCCCATCGCCAAGGTCGATTCCGTGGTGCGTGTAAAGTCCCCACGACACAAGAATGTGATCTCCTTCCGCCCTACCCAATTCTCCTGTCCACACAAATGACATCAGGGCGAAATCGTTTCGGTGTGTGAACGGATCTTGGTTTCCGAGAAAATAAAGCTTGGAGCTTTAGTGCTGAATTTGCCGCTCGTGACCGGGCCTGTCAGTGCGACCTACCAATCCGTTTGGCCCTCCCATACTATCTAACCAAAAACCCGGGCTAATCTTGACAAGGTTCAAAAAATCTTTTTGAGCACGGTGGGAGGTTGGAGGAGGATTACCCTTTCCCGAAAGGTTCGCTTGAAGGTCGCAAAGCTCCTAGACCTAAAGAGGTTGCGAAGAATCTGCGAATCGGGCTTACGTTATAGTGCAGGAGAATCTGCGAGAAAAAACGTTAATAGGAGGTCTTGCTCGGAGGGGGCACCTCCGACAGGGGAGACCGGTTCGCACGTATCGAAATGCCGCTATTGGTCCGGCGTGGAGGTTCAGATCTTGTAGGCACCTTGGTACTCACAGGGGCCTCCTGCGGCAAAACCTGCTGTAAGCCTGCCTAGATAGCTGCCGAATTGGCGTCGCCGATTTTCTCCCCGGCTTGCCTGAATGTAACTGATGCTTTTCGGAAAACCGGAAACAGGAACTTCCAAAAAAGACGTCCTGCCGCCTGGGAGAAGGCTTTCTCTTTGAGCTCGTATCCTATACCATGTTGGTAGGCAAAATCCGGATTGGTGTACTATTTTCCCGGGGTACCTTGGACTTTGATCTCCCCCTGCGTTTTGGTTTCTTGCTTGGTTCAACTTGCTCGATGGTTGGCAAAAAGCCGTAGTGAGTCTGCCCGATCAGATTTGGTGGGCGTTGGGAAACCAGCGTTTACCGAAACGAAAGGCTCGGCTAATCCGCCAGCTGCCGGGGGCCTCCCTGGAGGAGGTGATGCAAGAGTTTTGCCAACCGGGAGGATTAAGCCCTGGAACTCCTGGAGCTCATGCGGTATTTTGCCAGTGTGAACTTCCCCTATTGGGTCTGAGGAGAAGACAAGAATCCCGAAGCAAGGATTTTTCGGACGGGAAGGGGTTCGATATGAAGCTGGTGATTGCCATTATTTCGCCAGATAGACTGGAGGCGGTCAAAGCGGCCCTTGCCGAGGCGGAGGTATTTCGCCTCACGGTGATGGACGTGCAAGGGTTTGGGAGGGATTTAGCTGGTTCGTCTGGGGGCCGGGTGGGGGAGATAAGTTCGGGATTATTCCGCAAGGTCCAACTGATGATCGGCGTGAATGACAATTTTTTAGAGCCGACGGTGAATGCGATCCTTCGGGCAGCAAAGGGAGGACCCTCCAGCCAAGGGGGGGATGGCAAAATCTTTATCTTACCCCTGGAGGATTGCATCCGAATTCGCACGGGCGAACGCGGCCCTTCGGCAATTTAAAGAGGGGAGATTGACCCTTCCTAGGTTTCCTCCTTTTTGGGGAGGTTAGAAATAGCGGAGGGTAATCCGCTCAGGGAATTGGGAATCAATTGGCCTCACGTGCCAAAGATCGCTCCCTCCCGACCCGGGAACGTCTGTTTTCCCGAAGGATTCTGTCGAAAGAGAACGAGGCTTAAGACGGAATTCCGCGGTGCAGTTCTTTTCGATTGGGCACTTTTTTCAACGCGAGTTAAGCCCCTTCATGTCTGCCCCACCTTCATGGCTCGACTTGTCGAGGTTAAACTCAAATCTTGGGGTTGGTGGTGGGACGTTTCTTCTGGGCCTAAGGTAGCCACACCCAGTGGGGGATTTGATTCCTGTGTGGGCATGAATTTTCCCATCTAGGGGACGTGGAAAGATCAAAAACGGACTTAATTTTAGTTAAATGATGGAAGGCATTAACTCCGCTAATAGTGAGAATTAAGTGAAGACGCGGAGGTAACGATGACGGACGATCTTCTCGTTTTTTGGGGACGGGCTAATGAACCCTTGGCTCAAAGGGTCTGTGAGTTTCTAGATGCCGACTTGAACCGCGGATGTCTCAAACCGAAGAGCTGTGCAGGCCGAGTGATAATCACGGATTTCCCAGATGGGGAAGTGCATTGCAAGATCGAAAACAACGTGCGAGGTAGGGATGTTTTCATCATCCAACCCACTTGTCCGCCCGTCAATCATAATCTCATGGAACTGCTCATCATGATTGACTCTTTCAAGCGGGCAAGTGCAGGCCGGATTACCGCGGTCATTCCTTATTTCGGCTATGCTCGGCAAGATCGAAAGGAGGCCGGTCGAGTTCCGATCACGGCTAAGCTGGTTGCAAACCTAATCAGTGTGGCCGGGGCTGACCGAGTGCTCACCATGGACCTCCATAGTCCGCAAATTCAAGGTTTTTTCGATATCCCTGTGGACCATCTGTACGCTGCTCCGGTATTCCACCGGTATTTCCAAGAATTGGGTTTCAGCCCCCAGGAGATTGTGGTGGTCAGCCCCGACGAGGGGAGCATCAAGCGGGCGTTGATGCATGCCCGGCAATTGGGGGCCCCCCTTGCGGTCATCGACAAACGCCGTCACGGGGAAAGCGTCACGCAAGCCAACTTGATCGGTGGTCCTCTTGAAGGGAAGGTAGCACTGCTTTTCGACGATATGATTAGCACGGCCAAGTCGATTTGCGGTGCCGCAGAGGTTGTGTATCGGGCAGGGGCCCGGGAAATCTACTTGGCCGCCACTCACGGAGTGCTGTGTAAAGGTGCTTCGGAGCGGTTACGAGATTGTCCCGCCAAAAAAGTATTGATTACGGATACGATTCCCCTAACGCCGGACCGGGCCTCACCGAATATGGAAGTGCTGAGTGTAGCCAGATTGCTTGCGGAAGCTATCAAGCGGATCCATCTCAACGAATCCGTCAGTCATCTCTTCGAGATCTCGTTTGCCTAGGCCCGGATTTCCCCCGGGAAAGGGTCTTCCGGGGACTCCGGACTTTGAGACCCTATCCCTCCATTAAGCCAGCTTGGGAGAGCCCGGTCCGGGGAGACGATCTAATACGGGGCTTAGCCTTCCTCGACTACTTTCAGCTGCATAATGTGGGCGAGGTGGTAGAGGCTTTGAACATGATCGCCGAAGAATACCACCCGGTGAAGCAGCGTCATCATGTCCCCATCGAGGACCCCTCCACCCCAGTTGAACACCATTTTGGCAGCATCTTTCACGCGGGTGACAATCTGGCTCCGGCAAGCCCGGACGGATTTTTCCGGAACCTCGATAATCTCCCCTGTAGAGACGAGCAAGGTATCGAGGTTAATGAGCTTCGTCCGAGTAACCACCTGGCCCAGCGGATATTGCACTTCCGGGACACATCCACTGCCACCGACCTCCGAATGACCGCGGAGGAGATAAGGAGCCTCCGGTCCATCGGGGCCGTACATCTTGAGCGGGGCGGTGCAATGAGCTGTCCAGACGGCATTCTTTGCCGTGTCGAAGGTGGCATTGCCCTGGAATCCTGCGATATTGAACGCATGTTCCATAAGGAGCATGGTTAGCAAAGAGTCCATATCCCCTTCGCAAGCAGCAGGTTGTCCTCGATCTCGCAGGCGTGCAAATCCTAAGCACGGGAAGCCCCGCGGTAGCCAGCCCATACAAGTGCCTACGGCCAGGGCGTCGGCCTGCTCATCCTCCATAAGTTTTTGGAGGGCGATGCTAACCCGAGCGGCCTTCCGAATATCTTCCTCCGTGGGTTCGATAATCGCTTTGGCGTTATTTACCCACCTGACCATCTCTTCCCGGACAGCTTCCTCGGGGGTTTGATTTAGCATCTCATCGAAACGTTGCTGCTCGATAGCCACCACTTCACACCCGAACTTGGCCTTCACTTGTTCGGGCGAGCAAGCCGGTGGAGTTCCTCGAGCCGGAGGGAAGAGAAGAATTCGACTCTGCTCCATCAACGGTGGAACTCGAAGCAGCCGTAAAGCCCGCTCCAATTCGTTCCAGTCACTGCTGGCCAAAAGGGTGATGCGATCTCCCTCCCGCTGCCATCGAGGCGGATACATCCAGTCATGGCCACTTGCCGGCAGGGAGAAAACCACCGTGGGGTGTCGGCCTTTGCGGACGGGTTCCACCATCCGCAACAGCGCGCCGATATGCATGTTCAGGATTAGTACCGGGCAACGAGGACCAGTCTTTTCGAGCAAAGCGACGGTTTCTTCAGCATTCCTCGACTGCCCAATAACAAGCTCAATGTTACCCAGCTTTCGTTCCAACTCTTGGAGATGGGCTTGGGCGGTAGCCATCTGCTGGGCATCCATGTTCCAGCCCCGGTCTGCCGGTCCCGGATTTCCCGCGAAAATCACACAAATTCGTGCCTTCCGTTTCGGCTTCGGAGGAACATCCTCAGCCTTCGCCAACGAGCTAAATGAGGCAAGGAACATGGTGCCAAGGGCACTGGTGCCGAGAAATTCCCGCCGGTTGCAATGGTCGCACATACCATTTCTCCTTTTTTAACACAAGACCAACCTCCGGAACCTTCCACCCTTCGAAAATGCGGTGTCGATCCGGCAGGGCACTGCGAAAGCATCAAGCTGGCAAACCTTCTTAGAATAAGTTTGCCGAATTTTCACAGAATTGGCAAATAATTTTCCCCGCCGGCCTTCTTGTCACCAGGTAGGAGAGACAGTCTCCACAGAAGTTTACCGATTTGTTTCTGAGGGGCTTCTACGGCACGGAATTACCTTCAGAAGCGTTGGCGGTACATTATCGGAAAGGTGTAACCCCCGGGACGGCAACCGGATATCGGCCATCGGGGCCGGGGACTGTCGGAGGAACACCTTCCCAAGAGTATTCCGAAGGAACCAAAGCCTCTTGGGAATTCAGGGCCTCTTCCCACGTAATGAGTTTCCCCGTGTAGTTAACCATCCTTCCCAGAATGGCTAGCATGGTGCTCAGGGACATGTACCAACCGTTGTTAATTGGCTGACCGCTGCGAATGGATCGGAAGAGGGCTTTGTGTTCCTCTTCGTACATGTTGCAGGAAGGTCCTTCGTACCGCCAGTTGACTTCCCCTGTGATCCGGAACCCATTGAGAACGTTACAAGTACCCTTGGTCCCGAAGAACCAATCTTCTGTGTTGTTCCAACACCCGGGTTGTTGACGACAGTAGGAATAAAGCCGGGTGCCGTCCTCGTATTCGTAAACCACTGCGTGATGATCGTAAATATCGCCAAAGCGAGGATCGGTCTTGACTTGCCGTCCTCCCATACCCCAGGCCCGAAGCGGCGGCTTGTCGCCCATGGCCCAAGAGGCTTTATCCAAACTATGCACATGCTGTTCCACGTTGTGGTCGCCGGATAGCCATGTAAAGAAGTACCAATTGCGGATTTGAAATTCCATCTCGGACCATTTCGGATCGCGGGGAACAGATCGGCCCACATGCCCAGTGTTGTACGTTTCCAGCATTGCCACAATTTTCCCGATGGCTCCATCGAGAACCCTTTTCATGGTTTCCTGGACGGCGAAATGGTATCGCCAGCACAAACCGGACACGATACTCAGGCCTTTCTTTTTGGCCAGCTCCGTGGACTCTAACACGGAGCGAATTCCGGGAGCGTCGACGGCCACCGGTTTTTCGCAAAAGACGTGCTTGCCCGCTTCGATGCAGGCCCGAAGGTGTTTTGGTCGGAAATGAGGGACCTCGCAAAGAAGCACCACATCGACGCCGCTATCCAAAAGGTGCTTGTAGCAGTCGAAGCCAGAAAAACAGTGATCTCGATCGACTACAACCCGTTTGGGATCGAGCTTCTTGACCCGTTCCCAGCAGCTGAGCACGTGGTCTTCGAAGATGTCGGCTAAGGCTGTGATCTGAATATTGGGATCCGCAGCCAATGCATTGGCTACTGCTCCGGTGCCCCGTCCTCCGCAGCCGATGAGTCCCACTTTGAGGATGTCACTTCCAGCGGCATGGGCCATCCGACTTACAGCCACCGGAGCGGCCGAAGCAAAAGCGACAACTCCCGCCGCGGTCTGCCGGAGGAAATTGCGGCGAGTTCTACCGGTCCCCTTGTCCCGTGGTTGCTCCATTCTTGCAGATCCTTCTTTTGGGGAGGTCATAGCTTTTTGGGAGATCATAGCTTTCTCTCCGGAACTCTCCATCACAAGTTTCCCCAGCTTAGTCAGGTGCCAAGGACGGGTTAGTCAGGTGCCTAAGACGGGCTCGGGAAAAACAAAAGCCTGCCGTCGGCAAAACAGAGGTGGGATCCTCAAGGTAGGTCCGCCATCCTCCCTGCCTTTCGGATTGACCGAAATCCGTCTCCCTTCCGCTTCGTCCCAAAACGAGTAGTTTAACAACCAAACAAACGGGTTTCCACCTCCGTCCAAGAAGAAAATTTCTTTGCTCCGGAGTTTGGGGCCCCTCGGATTCGATTTGGATTGTCTGAAAAATCTTAACTTTGAAAGTTTTCCAAAGGCATTCTACTCCATGGGAGGAGAAAGGCCTCGAGTGTTGATCGCGGGCATTCGCTGCCTTTTTCTGGGAGCATCCCCGAAGCCACGTCCGTAATCCCGCATGGAAATTTTCGGCCTTGAGCTTCAAATCCCGTATCTTTCTCAACTAGTCCGCATTTCCCGCGGGTTGGGTACATCGGTTTCCTTTCCGGGGTTTTAGGCGAGTGATCGCAAGGTGATGTGTGTTCGAATGTATAGTAGAAGAAATGCCAAATAGCCTGCTTCAAAAAAACCTACGCTAGGTTGTTTGGGTAGCTTCGAAAGAGCTTGGTTACCCACCCCGTTCCGGAGGATGCCCGATTGGAGGCCCCCAGCGGAGTCTCAGAGGACGGTTTATCATTAATCCTTCAAGCCCACTGGGAAGCTACTGAGAATAAGTAGGGATCCTTTCGGCAAATTCGATGCCGGGGTTTCACCTTCGACCTTTCTAGCGAGTTGTTATCTAATTCCCCTTGGCGGCCTAATCGTCTTGTATGGGACATCTTCGACAATTTATGGAAAAGTTATTCGAAGTAAGCATAGAATTCAAGCAAACCGCGAGGCATGAGCGGTGCAGGATCGTGGTGACTAGGGGCTGTGGCTGGGGAGTCTTGCCAATAAGGCGGAATTCTTGCTCCCGTCTGCACCGAACCTGGAGGATGTTGGGAAAAGTCTTGGTACTTATGCACAGGAGAATAGCTACACGAACATGATCGGATGTAGACCGGTGAGTTTTAGTTCAGATTTTTCCAAGTACGGTGGGCTGGTGTCAATCTCGATCCTTGCAATCGTTTTGGGAGAGAGACTGGCTGTGAGTCAGGATCTTCCATTTTCGCAGCGGGTTCGAATCCCGCCAATTCCGGCGAAGGTAGAGTGGCTCAATACGGGAGGTCCTCTCTCGTTCGAAGGGCTCCGCGGAAAGTTTGTGCTTTTAGATTTTTGGACCTATTGTTGCATCAACTGTATGCATTTGCTGCCCGAATTGGAAAAACTGGAAAAGGCCTATCCTCGAGAATTGGTCGTGGTTGGGGTTCACTCGCCGAAGTTTGATGCCGAGCGGGATTCGGCCCGGATTGTGGAGGCGATTCGCCGATATGGAATTCGCCATCCGGTCATCAACGATAAGGATCGGATTCTTTGGAATCTATTTGGGGTTCGAGCCTGGCCGACGCTGGTGCTTATCGATCCGGAAGGTTTTGTCGTTTGGAGCAAAAGTGGGGAAACCCCCTTCGAAGTCTTAGACAGTGTGCTTCGGCCTGCTGTGGCATTCTATCGGCAGAAGGGGCTTTTAGATAGTTCACCCCTAGGGTTCGGTTTGGAAGTTCGGCGACCGAGAGATCTACCCTTGCACTACCCGGGAAAACTGGCAGTAGATGAGAAGGATCGCCGGCTTTTTATCGCGGATAGTGGCCATAACCGCATCGTCGTAACTACCTTTGAGGGCCAGCTGCTCGAGGTTATCGGAACTGGGAAGCGGGGGTTAGTGGATGGGAGCTATTCCGAGGCCTGTTTCAACGATCCACAGGGATTGACTGTGCACGCGAACTTTTTGTTTGTCGCGGACACCAAGAATCACGCTATCCGAAAGGTGGATCTTGTTCAGAAGAATGTTGTCACTATTGCAGGAACCGGTCGGCAGTTGACGTTCCCAGGACCACTTCGGCCGGTATCACCACGGAAACAAGCCCTGGCAAGTCCTTGGGATGTTTGCGTTCATGGTGATTACCTGTATATAGCGATGGCCGGGACTCATCAGATTTGGCGGTTATCCCTTGATGAAAAGGTAATTGAAGTCTTCGCTGGCAATGGTCGGGAAGACATCGTTGATGGCCGTCTGAGGCCTAGCCGGCCTTTTGAGTGGGGATATGCTTCCTTTGCCCAGCCCAGCGGTTTGGCTACGGATGGGCAGTGGCTCTACGTTGCAGATAGTGAAGGTAGTTCCATTCGGGCAGTTCCCTTCGATCTGACGGGTCGGGTCCGAACGGTGGTGGGCACGGCTCACCTGCCGATTGCAAGATTATTTACTTTCGGCGACGTGGACGGAGATGCTACCACGGCTCGGTTCCAGCATCCGTTGGCCGTAGCCTATCACGAAGGGGTCCTTTATGTAGCGGATACCTATAACAACAAAATCCGTAAGCTCGATCCGCGGTCAGGTCACACGGAGACACTTGTCGGTACGGGGGAACGAGGGCAAAGCGATGTGCCCCCGCGGTTTTTCGAGCCTGGGGGGCTTGCCGTGGCCGAGGGGAAACTATTCGTTGCCGACACCAATAATCACCTAATTCGTGTGGTGGATTTAAAGTCTAAGGAAGTGAAGACCTTGCAAATCGCGGGGTTGACTCCGCCTCCATCGACCACTCCATTGGCCGAAGAAGAGGAAGTTTCGGCTAAGCGGGAGTTCCGCTTAAGATCTCAGATCGTTCGAAGTGGGGCAGCTGGAAGTTTGATGCTCCGGGTGATCGTTCCCATTCCGCGGGGATGGAAGCTTAACCCTTTGGCCCCCATGAGCTACCGCATCGAGGAGTTGGATGAAAAGAAGGGAGCAGCAGGATTGTTAGATCCCGAGGGTGTGGGAAAAGAGATTCTCCTGCAATCACCCCAAGCTCAACTGGAAATCCCGCTTCGGTTGATGAAGGAGAGGGGCGAGGCCATTCTTCGGTTTACCCTCACATACTTCGTGTGTACAGAGGGCCAGGAGGGACTTTGTCGGATTGAATCAGCAAGATGGGAATTTCCTTTGGAGCTTCGGCCGGAGGGAGCGGCGGATCCGATCGTTCTAACGGGCGAGACTTTCCCCCGTGATGAACGCTAGATAGGAATTCACCATGGGGAGTTTGCCAGGCACCGATTGGTGCGGCAGGCTTTTCGGGAATCGGTGCTACTCTTCTTTTCAGGCAGGGCGGTGGACAGGAAAGCGGTGGCTGAACGAAGGCCGCCAAGGATCCCTTGGGATGTGCTAGATAATCGGCAGGGATTGGGGATTTAGAGGTAGGTCACATTAAGAACAGTCGATAAACGACGAGGAAGATAATGACCCACCCCAAGACCAGGCCGATTCGCGGCACGATTGGACGGTCTCCTTTGTGTTTCCACTCCATGCGGAGGGTTCCGTACCACAAGGCAATACCGGCGGTCAACCCGAGGAAAATTCCGCTTAGTTGTTTCACCCGCCTGTGGATACTCGCTTGGTGGATTTGCCGCTCTAAGGCACGGCGGGCAAGCCCGTCGAAAAGTAAAAGTACATGTACTCGAAACGGAATTGATCCCCTCCCAACTGCAAGTGAATTGGTGGATGCTTCCGGGCTTTCGAGCAACACCGGTCGGGTTGTGTCTTCCGCCCAGTATGCCTCCCAGTAAACATCGCGAACAAGATTTTCCGCTACCCACACAGGACTAAAGCGGGGGACCTGCTGAATGCCGAGTTCCTCACGGCAAACGCGAGCAAGGGCGTTAGTGATTTGTTGCGTTAAGTCCTTCCATAATTCCGGGGGGACCCATCGGATCTTCCGGTCCCAGGGGCGGTGCCGGTCCCCGGACTGAGCCGAACCAAACAGCAGGCGGACAAGGTCCGGAGAAGCTCGTTGTGGAGCCTCTTCTACCAACCAGTAAAACCAGGGTTCAGGAAGCATGCGGCGAAGTTCACCAACCGAGAGAGGATCTGTGGGTTCCAAGTAGGGCCCTAAAGCGATTGGCCAAGCTAAGGTTTTCTTATCCTCCAAATAAAATGGGGCCCGATTGATCCAATCCTTGGGCTCAAGTTGCCAGCGGGCAGGGGAGACTGGATCGGAAGGGAATCCTTCGGGGGACAACTGTTTTTCAGGACCAGCTTGTCCTACGGGTTGCATTTCTGCCCCGTTGAGCTGAGGAGTGCTACGGTCATCTGGCGTCAGCGAGCCGCTTTGGCCCCCTTGCATAAGCTGGGACGATGGTCCTGTTTTCTCGAAGTCCTCACCAGGTACTCCAGAAAGGCTGTCCACACCCCCAACGTCTCCGGCCAGGTGCTCCCTTGGGGGTGAGCCGGCCGAAGGGGCAGAACCGAGTTTAGAGGCCACGATGGGCAATGACGGGATCTCCTCCTCTGATTTCCCGAGGGCAGGGGGCGTTGCTTCGGAGCCATAAGGGACGTAACCGGAAAACTGGGACGTAGCAGGGACAGTTTTGACCTCGGAGGTGGGAAAAACTGAGTTTCCGTGGCGAGGCCCCTTTGCGTCAGATGCATTTTCGTTCTCCGGCTGGGGCGGGGAAAAGCTTTCAGTGAATAATCGGCTTCTCGGATTTTGCTCGGCGGGTTTGAGAAATGGATTCACCCGGGGCAAAGCCACCACAAGCAACAAGAGGATCAAGAGGGCGGTTACCGTGGCAAAAATATCGTTGCGGAGCAACAGGCGAATAAGCCGCGACAGCCCTAAGGCCGTGTAAACCAGAACACAACTCAAAAGAACCGCCAAAGCCAAAATAAATATCCACCGCATAACCACTAATCCTTCGCCTTGGGGAGTTTATTACCACCGCCGGCCGTTATTTGGGGGCTTGCAAGCTGGGCACTCACGGAAGTAGAGCAAGCAATTAACATGAGCCAGGGTTGGGGGAACAGCCATACAGCGGCAACCACCCAACCTACCAGGCCACTAACGACCGTGGCGGCCACACTTAGCCGGCTTAACCGGTGGGGATCAGTTTGTCGCCACCACCGGAGCACTAAGAAAAGCGAACCAAACGCCGCAAGGTATGCTGCGAGCTTAGGATGGCCTTCCGAGCTGTAGAAGCTTGCCGGCAGGGTATATCCCGGAAGTTCGGTAAATCGGGGGTCGGGAGGGAGAGAAACCTCCAAGAACTGGGCAACGGCGAATGCAATTATGCCCAAGATTAAACCGGCCACCATATAAAGGAATCGGCACATGATTGGGTCGCGATGAAGCCCCTCCCCAGCCCACCGCATTCCTAAGACGATCCAGGCGGAAATGATACTCACGGCCGTAAGCCAAGCCATCAACTCCAAGGGCAAGCTTTCCCCACGGTGGAAATTGAGTGGCAGGAGCATCACCACGATCATCACCACCGTGACGAACACAGCTTTTAAGAATGAAGCCAGGGCAGACTCGAGCCTTTCCCGGGAAGAGAGAGGGCGAGTAAACTCCGCGGATTTGTCCGCCCAGCTTGGAAGTCCCGAGGGAAATCGGGCGGCGGGCTGACCGGTAGCTGAAAATGCTTTTTCTGCTATTGCCTGAGGAATAGTCCTTGGGCCTAAAGCAGCTTCTGGGGTGTCCGGGCGAACCTCGCCGGGATCAGTCTGGGACATCGGGCGGTCCTCCAAGTTTCTGCCGAACAGCCAGCCTCTCAGATGGCGGAAAGTGCCCCGCACTATCAGGTAACATCCGTAAGTTACCAAGAAAAGGATCAAGATAGGAATCCATCCCCGGGCAGTGGCTAAGAGGAAGATTAAACCTGAGATAACGAGCAAAAATTTCGTGGGGGTGTCCAGGTTGGCCTCCCGCCATGCCATTCGCAGTCGCCGCCAAAGTTCCCGAAGCCCGCTTTGTTTTCTTCCCACGTGTGTTCCTAAAACGCCAGCAGCCGGAACAGCCCCGGTCCCCATGCCCGTGCCACTACCGCTTGCATGTTCTTTGTCGAGGCAACGGAAAACGTCGGCGAGCATGTCCCGGACATTTTGATAACGTTTTTCCGGATCCTTGTCCAAAGCCTTTCCCACAATGGGTCGAAAAGGAGGCGGAAGAGGAGTTAAATCGGGCTGGGCAACCATATGCTTCATCAGAATCTCGCCGACACTCTGGCCGTCAAAGGGCACGTTGCCCGTGAGCATTTCGTAAAGAATAACGCCAAGTGCATAGATGTCCACCTCTTTACCGTATCGGCCATGAGCCACTTCCGGAGCCATGTAGTGGACCGTACCCACGCTCTCCGTCTGCCCACTTCGCCGCCCGGAGGAGATAAATTTACATAAGCCGTAGTCGCCGATTTTGATGATGCCCTCTTCGCGAAAAATATTGCTGGGCTTTAGATCCCGGTGCACGATTCCCTGGTCGTGTAAGTAAGCTAGCCCTCCTGCAATTCCCTGAAACCAACTCACAACCTCGTGCACGGGCATCCCCCGCGGGCAGGCGGAAATACGATCCTCGAGGGTTTCACCTGCCACGTACTCCATGATGATCCAGTAATCCCCATGGGCATCCTGTCGGATATCGTAAATGGAAAGTAGGTGGGGATGTTTTAGATTGAGGCATTGGCTGATCCCCCGAAGTTCCACCTCCAAGTTCCGGCGAAGGAGCTTGAGAGCTACTTCTTTGCCAGCGTCGCTGACAGCGAAATAAACTTCGCCGAAACCTCCGTGGCCTATGCCGCATTTGATGGTATACCCTTCCAATGGCCGGTCTCCCGTGGAGTACTGAAACCGGTTCGCCCCCGCCCCCCGCATCCCCGAAAAATGAAGAGATTCAGAAGCCGGGGGATCTTTTACCGGGTCGTGGGGGATGCCCTGTGCTTGAGGCAGAGAGGTATCGGATGCTTGGGGTAAATCTGCCATTTTTCCCGCTCCGCGGAAAAAGCCTTGGAAGTGTGCCTGGTATGTTGAGTGACTTCCGCACCGTAAGGCCAGGGAGGACTCCCCGTGTGAGCGGAGTTTTTTTGATGACCTCCACTCCGGTTATTTTCTTTTAAGCTCCCCTGGGAAGCCTTAAGCCATTATTCAAAAACCGCTTTCTAGTAGCTTTGCGACTATTTTTCCTGGTACCTTTCGTGAGGAACTACTCGGGACATTCTTGGGCAGAACCTCCCGGGAGCATTCAGATCAACTTTCCGCATTAGCGATTAAGAGGTTCTAAAGCAAAAGAAAAATCGGGCCCGGCGATGCGGCAAGGAACCGGCAAAGGAGCCCGAAGTTCGAACTTAACTCCGTTGATCGTGAAATTCCCTGATGTCCGGATCCAAATGGTCTTCTCCTTTCGGTACAGCACAACTTCGTGCGGCCAATGCTCCACGGGGATATGGGTCGCTGATCCTGCTCCCAGGATACAAACGTTCCCAAAGAGAACTATTCCTTTGCTGCGAGGCAAAGTGCGGTGGGTACTCAAGATCTCAAGCCGGCCGGAACTACTCAGCGAATTCGGGCGTACAAACCGAAGCCGGACTGACGTTCCCAGTTGGATTTCTGCTCCATTAGTGAGGACACACCATCCCTCAAGCTTCTTGCCGTTAACGACAATCGGTCCTGCACCGCCCAACAAGTACCAGTCATTCTCACGAATGATAGTGGCGTGTTCCGGTTTGATATCCCCCGTAATCGCCACGTGAGCTGCTGCCCGCCCTTCGGGCCCGCCGAGCGACACTTGGTCATCCAAGTAAAGCAGAAACCCACCCACTCCATCGACCCAGAGGACCAATGGGCCAAGGATTTCCGGGCATTGAATATCCTGAAGTTCGGCCGTTTCCCTGATGGTCAATCTCCTACTGCGGTGATCCTTTCTGAGGAAAGTACTCTGTTACCCGGTTGACCCGATCCGCCAAGACCGCGGGAGCGAGCCCCTTCGAGACGGAGGACACCTTTCCGATCCGCACACAGGCGGTAGCCGGGGCAATTACTTTTCAAAAGGCGATTCCCATGGTTTTGCCGCGGCCTTCCGTTTTCCTTCGCGAACCACGCGAATGGACAGAAGTCTAATGCCCCTATCTCACGCAAATGCCCGAAGCTTCATTAATCTCCTATCTCATCGAAGCTTCCTATTTTCTCGAACAACCGTTCGTGGTTCTCGAAAAAATGGTCGTAATGAACTTCCAACTTTTGTCTCGGGCTTGCCTCGGATACAAGCTGGGTGCTACACCAGGAGAAAACCGGAAACTCCAAAAAACTCGATCCAAACCACGGGCCCAATCTGTGGTTAGTTTCAGGCTTGAGTTTCGCTACATATTGTGGTTTTTCAAGACTGTTCACGCCCCAGGCCAGTTATCCGTGATTCCAGCCGTTTTTTCGGGGGAATGCCGGCCTTCCAAAGCCCCCTAGTTGGCCCCGGCAGAGAACCAATTCTTTGGCAACCCAAAGACATCAGGGTTCCCATTACCGGGGACTTGGGCCCCTGTGTCTTCCTATCGTGCCCCTCACGGCATTTCTCCTTCGCTCCAGCAACCTGCCGGTTTCCCCCTCACGACCGCGGCAAGTACCTATTGAGCCTTATGCCGACAGCTACTGAGTGCTTCGACATCCAAAGGACAGACCTCAACAAGCAAACGCGGAGTGGCACTCGAATCCAGCCTTAAAGGAATTCCCCCGCTAACCGACCAGTTTCCGAAACCACCATGTATGGCAAAGCAAGACGGCAAAATATCCACATATTGGGCCCCGGCCGTTATAAGCCGGATTTGTTCGGACTTCCCGAACACCTTTCAGCAGTGCCGTCTTCCAGACCCCGCCGCTTGAATTATTTGAAGATTTCCTGGGGGAGGTTAATTCTTCTCAGTCCTATTCGTTTTTCAGCCAAGAAAATTGGACTTGCCAAGAGGTGGACGAGTAACGGCAGGTTGGGGTGTGGAGAACGGTCGAACGGCGTTTAACGGGGCTTTGAGAGGGGTAAGCAACTAGTTCCGGGAAGGCCCATGGGTCAAAAAAGTCCTCTGGAAGGACTATCAAGTTGGGCAGAGTTTCCCAGCCCGTTCGAGGGGTCAGCTTGCGGCCGGGGGAAACATTGTGCTACTGCCGGGCAAGCGTGCCCACACTTCCCGTCCAAGGGGAATACACAAGTGATTCCCCATTTCAATACCTGGAAAAACTCTCGGGCAGGCTCCGCACCATGGGGTGGAGTCAGGAGAAGCTTCGATAAACAGAACCGAATAACCGCCCAATCCTCCGTTGAGCCGAAGAGGCCACTCAGTTTTGCCCTCAAACGATCCGGGATCACGGTTCGGCCAAAGCCATCTGGCCTATGCGTTCTTCCACTGCCCGGATAGCCTCAAGCTGAGCCCGGGCAATTTCCGCGGCCATCCGTCGATTCTCCGTAAGAAGTCTTAGAATCTCAGCCCGTTCGCTTTGGAGCTTTTCTTCCAAGGTTTGGCGATAATTTGCGACCAAATCCCGCTCCTCGATTTCCCGGGCTTTTTCCTGCCGGAAATAGTCCACATCCCGCTGGCGGAACTGGTGCTGCACGGCAGCGTCCGCCATTACCCGTTGCAGGTAGTTACTGGTTCGCTGAGCTGCCGCAAGCCGATCCGTCCACTCAGCTCGCTGACGGTAAAACCAGCGGATTAGCGATTCGTAATCCCGCAGTTGTCGGACAAAAATGCCTTTTCCGGATGTAAGGGGCTTAGGCAGCCCATTCTCGAATACAATATTGCCGCGTTCGTCCGTTTCCGCCACCACCCCACGTAACCCGCGGAGTTTTGCTTCTTCCACCGTTAAGGGTTTGTGGTCATTAAGATACTCGGTGATGATCCTCTCTCGGTCCTCTGGCCGAGCAAATGCCCCCGGAGGAAACAGCTGCTCGAGTTGCTCCCGGGAAAACTCGGCATACATCTGGGGCTGATCTGGCGGGACAAGCTGATATAAGCTCCACCAGGTTTGATTGCTGGCACTCTGCCGCAAACGGTTGATTTCCGAAGGTGATAATGAGAAGACCGGCGAGAGCTGGAGTTCCCGCCCCTCATCTCCTCCCACGCCTACCACCTCGAATAGTCCGAGAAAAGTTCCACCTTGGGCGGGAAGCCGCTCGTCAAATACCCAGAACACCGTTTTGGGAGCAATTTGATGATTAGGGACGGAGACGACCACCCTTGCCGCCCCTGTGGTGGGATCGACCCCTCGAGGCTGGCATCCGTACCAAACCGGACCACGGCGAAGGAGCAGTTCGTGGACGGCGACCTGCATCTCAGGAAGGGTTGCCGGGATCAGCCCTTTCTGCTTCGCCTCTTCGATTTCCTCGGGGGAAGCGACGCCGGTCAAAATTCGCCGCAATCGTTGCTGCTCTTTTAGTTCTTGCTCAAGCCGGAGGGCAATTTCCCGCCAATACTGATGAGTCTTCAGGGCCCGCGCGCCTAAAACGAGGAGGACGGCGGACAGCAGTAAAATTACCCCCAGCAGGACTCGGTTCCAGATGTACATGATGTGCTCACACCGGCCTTGCCCGAAGGTTCACGATGCCCGAATAGTCACAATCTTCCGCCCCCGGTGGTTTACGGAAAAAAACTTTCTACCACTTCGGAGGTTCGAGGACTACAGCTGAAGGGTCCATTCGCTACCTGATGCAAGGAACCCTTTGGAAATTCCCCTTGGTCGACCCAGTCCCTGCTGCAAACGGTATACCGTTCCCCGGAGGCTGCCTTGCTGCTTTGAAACGTCCACCCGGGAACGAGCTGACTATTGGGGCCGACCCGTGCAACGCAGCAAAACTGGTTGCGGTTAACGGCTAAATTTCGATGGTATTTGAGGGGGGACGGGCTGTCAAGTTATTACAACCGATTAAGGCCGCAACCCCGGAAAATATCCAACAGTCCTTCCCGTTGCCTTTTTGCCGCAATCCCAAACGATCTGCTACCGAAAGGCAACGTGCCGGGCCGCTGTAAGCGATCGAAGCCCCCGGCCGGTGCTCCATCAAACGCACGAAAAAGCACGAAAAAGAGAAAGGCCGCGAGGTCGAGGGGTGGGCTACTAATTTGCCCCCATAGCGAGGGGGATGTTTTTCCTTAGGTTTTCTTTATGGAAGGGAGTAGGGGCAAACGGTCAGGGGAGGTCGAAATCAAGGGAAGATTGGGCGGGGACCTTTCCCCCAGCCATCTTCCTGGAGTGGGGAACAATTCTTTTTGGTAGGACCTGCCCTTCCGAAGGTGGCCACGTTGTGGGGCCAGGTGGCCGAAAAGCCTTCTGTGGGCGGAGTGGCTTCCCGCCGGTTTCTTCTCCGTTCCAGTCCCCTTCGCCTGGTTATGAACTGTTGGCTAGTCGTTCCTCTGGTTCCTCTCTTGCGAATCGCTTGGTTCGGGAACTAAAGGAGGCAGAGCAATGGCAATGGAGGAGAAACCGCCGGGTTTGGCATCCGACTATTGGCGTCGATGGGGTGGGACCGCTTTCTTTGCTCCAACTCCCACTTTGATTAAAGGAAGCAGGGTTATGGCCTGCTCTTCGTTAAGATCAAAAATGGTAAAGCCGGGAGCTTGCAGCTGCCGAGCCAGAAAGATCTGACCGAGAGCTCTGTCGAGAGGGAGTTGCCAGGCCCCAATACCCGGGTAAACCGGCACTCGGTTCTCCACAAACTTCAATTGGCCTTCTACCAGCCGGGAAAATGCCAGGTCATCCTGGGTATAATCCATCGGGCACACAAAATCCAGGTAGCCTGCTTTGACCCAGGCTACCCAATCTTGGCCCACGGAGATTCGGCAATCGGGGTAACTGCCGAAGACAGCCGCGGATATCTTCACTCCGGGTTTTAGCCGTCTGACTTCTCCAGCGACTGTGGCAACCAGCCGAGTGATCTGCTGCACGCGAAAATCGAGATAGGCCTCCCGCAGGGATCCGTGTCGTACGTCATGTGGCCAATTGTCTACCTGCCGGCCTAAGGCAGTTTCGAAACGGCTCCGGCACCCTTCGCAATAGCAATAATCACCGCCTGGATACCGAATGTAATCAAAGTGAATCCCATCTACGTCGTACTTGCGGACCACTTCGAGGAGGCTTTCAACTTCTAACCGAAGATTCTCGGGATGAGAAGGGCAAAGCCAGTTATACTCCTCTCCGCGGAAGTTCTTTTGGAGGCGGTTTTCCGCCCGCATTTTAGCAACGAATTCTGGGGGTGCGGTCGAAAGATTCCAGTTGACCTTCCACACATGCACCTCTATGCCATACTTCCCACAGCCCCTAACGCATTGCTCGATTTGATCACCATATTTGTGGTAGACGTTGCTTCGCGGGAGCAACTCACTTGCATAATGGGCCAATCCTCCCCAAAGCATATTGGGAAGTACCATGTTGAAACCTGCTTCCGCCAATTGGCGGGCACTTCGCTCCCAATCGCCCGGATAAGCTCCTGTGCCTGAGTGGTTCCAGAATGCCCGGCCTTCGAAGGTGCGGCTCGACATGGCATGGGCATAAATGGTCACGAGTTTTTCCCGAGCAGCTCTTGCGGTTTCCCAAGCCAGCGAGTACTTGCCCGAGTTTCCCTGCTCTTTGGCCTTTGAAAGAAGAGCCCGATACTCGCCCAAAAAGTCTGAAGGGATCGCGTTTGGGGGAGTCATCAGAAAGGCTTCGGTTTCCTCAGGGGTTTTTAGGTGGCCCACGATACTGGCCCGGCGGATTACCTCTCCTGCCATGGCCGACCAAAGGGGCGGATGCAGGTTTCCTAAAATCGCCGCCAAGAATTGCAGCTTTCTCGGTCGGTCCTCCTCCAACAGCACGTGGGAAAAGAAAACACCAGCCGAGGATAGGGTTGCGGCAGCTTTTCCGGTGGGGTTCCCATCTCGGCCGAACCAATATGCAAGGATCTTTGCCTCCTGTTCCGGAGTTGGCTCGTTAATATTCCAGGAGGCTTGGCGAAAAGCTGGGGGCAAACCGGGGATTAGCCCGGCCTCAAAGCGAACTTCTGCTAAGAGAGGTGTTTCGGGTCTCCAATATGTGAGTCTTTGGATACCTAGCCGACTTGCCAACCTGCCGGGAAGGGTGTAAAAGGCTATAAGTTTGCCGCCCCGATCGAGGAATCTCTCCAAGCCCGAGGTAGCATCCTCTGGCAAGGATGGATGGTAAGCAAGGATTGCCACGCGGTGTTTGGACAACCCTCCAGAACTAATTGCTCGATCTTCCACGAGGTCGAAGGGAATCCCCAGTTCCTCTAATAGAGTAGCCATCTGGCTTGTGAACCTTCGGGCACTATCCAGTTCGGCTTTTGCCCCGGGAATACTGGTCGGTAAGATCAGGGCGACATCGTGCCATTTGGCTGCCAGTTTCCGAAGCTGGATGGTTAAGTCCTCGTTGCCTGGTCGCCATATGGAAATCCGTACCCCATCGATGGCATGCCAGCCGACGGGATTACCTTCTGTCGAGAAATCGGACCGACGAAAGGTAACTGTTTGCCAGCCCGCCCGGGCCAGCAGGGCACCGCCAGCAAACCACCCCTGCCCGCTGCGAAAATACAAGGTTAACCGGGGGGAAAGTTCGGGTTTACTAACCTGGATCTCCAGTGCCAGGCTGCCCACACCGGAAAGGTCAACCGTCACATCTCGGTCCAGGATTGTCCGCTCCAATTTGGGATGAGAAGCAAAGGGTGCCTGGACCTGTAGGACCGGCTTTCCGTCCGATGTGATCATTTCCACCGGTGGCGTGCCTCCCGCGGCGTGCCAAACGCTTCGAGCTTCGGTGATGGAAGAGTATTGGAAGTTGTCGATGACTTGCTCGTAACTGACGCCAAGTATGAGGTAATAACACAAGCCAACTATGATGGGCCACATCCTCGTTCTCCGATACTTGCAGCAAAGCGGGTTTAAGCCTTTTGAACCTTTAACGACGGTCTGCACTCTTGATCGACCTATTAACGTATGGCCCAGGATATCCCTGGAACCGACCTATCTCAAGTGGCAAAGAAAGAGACCTACAAGCCTTCCCGAATAGCCGAGCGGCAAAGGGGGACTAGGACCGTAGAGGAAAAAGCCCAACTTGGGGTTGCCAAAGGCGGACGGGAAGTTGGGCACCAATGATCAAGTACTTTTTGAATGTGCCAATCTGGGGAAATCCTGTGCCAATCTGGGGGGAATCCGCAGAAAGTTTTGGATGCTGCGTTGCAAGCCCCCCGCTTACGGCGGTTCCAAAAGAAAAGAAATCCGGAATCCGCAGTTTAAACGGATAGAGTCAATCTGCGAAAAGGTGTCGGGATTGAGGGACAGGAATACAGTCGGATCGGGAGACGGGACGAGTCGGGAAAGGAATCTCGTGGAACAAGGGGAGGTGGAAGAATACACCCGGAATGGCGAGGCAATCACCTTTCGGAAATTCTGAATAAGGCTCGCGGTCAAATGACAGGGTGCAAGGTATTGATAGTTTCCGGTGTCACTTCCCGGCTTGGTCTGGTTTACGGGAGTTGCTCACACCGCTTGGGTCATTCTTAAGGGATTCGTTTTCTGTAATCCTTTGTGAATCTCCTACCCGCAGCCAATTGAAACCCGCACCGGGACTGGCGGGAACGTCCGACGTTCGGGCCTTCGTGGAATTGATTTTAACGCTGTGAGGGTGAAAAGCCTTTTATTGGAGTTAGGAAGCTGAGAAGTTTTGGGAGTGACTCTTGAGTGCTATCCTGTCTTGACCGCCGCATCTTGACTGATTCGGGAATTTAGTGTTGGCAGTTTACGGGCAATTTTTCGTTGAAAACTGACACGCGGTGTAGAATAGAAAGCCACCCGGGACTAAACAGCTCTTCCAAAATGTCCGGAACCAACCGGCTTTCTTCCAAGGGCCACGTAGTCGGATACGTCGTCCTGGGCTGTCTCTGGCCACGGGATCTCCTGGCGGACGAGCCCCTCAGAGTCGCCCTGGTTTCTGTGAAAGTCGGTTGGTTCCGGCACAGCACGGAGTCGTGCGGCTCTCGGCCGCAGAATCCCGCAGCAAATTGTCGGTAGACAGTTCTGCGACACCTCCTTTTGGCTAAAAGACCACCTTACCCCAAGACCTCCTTCCACACTTGCGGAAATAGCCAGCTAGCCGGCCTTCCTCCTGTTCGCAAAAGTTGATGAAATCTTTTGCTTTCGATCGTTAGAAATCTTTGCCCCCAAGATAGAAACTCCGCCAACGCGATGGTGAACGGATTTGCAAAACCTTAACTTGGCGGACGCCCGCGGAACGGATATGGCGGGCAGGAGTAGTAATCCCGTTGGCCAGTCTGCAAACGGAACTGCTGTGCTTCCAAGCGGTGCCGTCGAATTAAGGCTTCCCACATCTCGTCCCCCGTCTCTATCTGGGGCACCGTTCGGGCGAGCCAGGTGTACGAACGGATCCAAACGGGACGTGGGGCTACGAGTAATCGGTTCATCCCTAGGGTCCTAAGAAAGCAATGGGGATTTTCCTGCCGATTAAGCTATGCTCAGCACGTCTTCGTGTTAGCTACCTCCTTTACCTCGCAATTCCGTTTGCCTCTGTGCTCGCTTTCCTTGCTAGTTTTGAACTGCCTCGCTGGTCAGGCCCCGGACAGACCCTTGTGCCGAAACGCTTTGCCGCTTGTCAGGGGTGGAGCTTAGCATTTTTGCTCCTGCATTAGGGTTATGCCCCACACTTTAACGAAGTCAAAAAGAAACTTGGCACTTTCACGGACGAGTCCGTTCTTCCCGACGGGAGATTCCGAAAAAGTGTTAAGCATTTTGGCAGAGGCACATTTTATCCAATGGGATAAAGTTCCCCGAATTCGCCTATTAGCTCCCGGCGGTTGAGATAAGGTATCATTTGTACACATAGGTCAGGATACAAAAGTTTCTTTTGGAATAAATCGTTTTCCCTTTCTTACTGGAGTGTTTTACCGAAGTGATGGCCCTTACCTGGATTGTTCCATTACCAATCTTTTCCAACTTTCGGACAAGCGGAGACAAGGGCTGCGAGCTTGATTGAGAAGCTTTGTTTTCGGTTGATTGATTGGCGGGAAAGGTTCTTTCCCCCGGAAATCGCACTTTCCGAAGTTCGAGTTTTCCTAGACTGTAAACCTTCCCGCACGCGGGTGAGCTTGCTTTGGGGAAAAGTTTCGCTCTTAGGTAGATTCCGCCCCGCGGCAGCTATTTTGGGTTAGCATCCAGGGGCACGATCGAATTTGAAGGGCATAAATGTCAGCGGGATTCTTCAACCGACCGAGGCAAACTCGGGTCAATGAGGAATTCATCCTCGCTCGCTGTTGGAATGACTTTGATCTTTCGAGCCGTTCATTCGATATATGAGGCTACCACGGAGCGGGACACCCGTCGTGAAGAGCCGGTTACCCCGGGGCACGGGCTTGCTGTGTGGTAGCTCGTTTTACCACTCCTCGGCTGTCTCGAGAGGTTCGTTCCGGGCAAGTGTGTCAAAATCGGGCCGGGGCAAGTTCGAGATAAGCTCCTGCAGCCTCCCTTCGTCTATGTCCTGGCGAGGATAGCCGTACCCGCGAAAGATGGGCAATCCTTTCCGGGTAGCATAAATTTCTCGACGAGTTCGGCCCTCGGGCATGTCCGGCCAAGGACCAATTTGCTCTTCGAAATCAAATAGCACCGGGACCACTTTCTGAAGATATTCCCAATAAGCAGGATTGTCCGTTTGAAGCACAAACAACCCTCGAGGAATTAAGCTCCGATGCACCAAGGCAAGAAACTCAGGAGTGAGAAGCCGCCGGTGCCGCTTTCGCGGATCGTGGTAAGGCTGCGGATGGTAAATATGGATTTCCGCAATGCTCCGCGGAGGCACATATTTTTCCAAAAATTCATGCCCGCCACAGACGGCAAAGCGAATGTTTTTTAGCCCCCTCTGGTTCGCTCGCCGGGTGGCATAACGGATTACTACGGGGAGGATATCAATCCCGAAGTGATCATACTCTGGCCGACGGATGGCACTGGCTAGGAGAAACCGGCCGTTCCCGCAGCCGATATCTAGGACTACCGGGGCTTGCCGACCGAAGATCGCCGCAAAATCCAGCGGCCCTTCCGTAGGCAAACGCTTGATGCCCGTTTTCGTCCAAAGATGGGGAGGCAGGATTCGTCCAGGGATAGGAACACCAAATTCGTATTCTCGGTCACCTCGCCGCTCGTCTTTACGCATCCAGTGCTTACCCCTTCCTTTTTCTTCCCCCCGACCGTTGGAGCTGGTTCGTGGCCAGAATCTTTCCAATGCTCCCATTATCACCGGTTCGAGACAGACTCTGGCCTGGGGAACAAATTTCCGGCCGAGAGCCCTCCGAAACATTCTCTACCTGCAAGCTTGCTCGAGTGTCTCGGACCATTATAAATGGTATGATCGTCCCCTGGGTTACGGGTGGTGTCCGTTAAAAAAGATTGGGGAAGTTCTGGATGTCTGAGATATTTCGAACCTTCGTGAGTAAGTCTGTGGGTGCTTTCCGGCCTATTTGTCCCGGACTGCGTTTCCTCGGCGGTTGTCCGTGACTGTGTGTGGACGTGGTGGAAAATTTTTCATTCCAACTTGAGTTAATTAAAGGGAAGAAGAATGCTCATGGGTGTTTCATTTCGTGTACTTTTCGGGGGTGGTTGGATTTGCTCCCGGGAAACCCCGCATAAAGGAGTAAGTTTTGTGCCCGTAGGCTGGCTCTCTGAGCAAGGCCGACTAGCCGCACGGATGGCCATTGGACTGGCTACTGTCTTGATCGCTTTTAGTGGGGAAACTCTTGGGGGTGGACTTTCTGGCCGTGGTCAAGAGCTTCCGAAGATCAGGGTATCGGGTAACCGGTTTGTTACGGCTGATGGGCAGGCAATAGTTCTTTGGGGTGTAAACTACTTTCGGCCCGGCACAGGATGGGCTCCGCAAGTTTGGAAGCAGTTTGATCCTGAACGCACAGCTGACGATTTTCGGCTTCTCCGCAGTTATGGGGTGAATTGTGTTCGGGTTTTCCTCACCTTCGGTTCTTTTTTCCGCGAACCAGATCATCTGGAGGAGGAAGGTTTGCGGAAATTCGATGAGTTTTTGGAGTTGGCGGAGGCTCACGGAATTTATGTACACCCTACAGGACCGGATCATTGGGAAGGACTGCCACCTTGGACAAGGCGGGACCGATTTGCCGACGAAGAAATGTTGGCTGCCCAGGAACAGTTTTGGCGGCTTTTTGCCGCCCGCTACCGGGGTAGAAGCGTCATCTTTGCTTACGATCTGCTGAACGAACCTACGGTAGGTTGGGACTCCCCGTCTATGCGGACGGGCTGGAACCGCTGGCTTGTGCAGAAATACCAATCTCCCGAGCAAATGGCCGCGGCGTGGGGTCTCCCGGCAGAAAAAATTCCTTGGGGGCAGGTCCCACCTCCGGCAGCCGATGGCAACGATCCTGTTCAAGCCTTAATTGACTACCAAGATTTTCGCGAAGAGGTAGCCACAGAGTGGGTTCGCCGGCAAGCCGTGGCCATCAAGGAGGCAGACCCTGAGGCACTGGTTACCGTGGGACTTATTCAGTGGAGTGTACCGGTTGTACTTCCCGGGTTGCGACAATATTCTGCTTTTCGCCCGGATCGGATTGCCCGCTGGGTGGATTTTCAGGAAATTCATTTCTACCCCTTGGCCCGCGGGTTTTTCGACTACACCCGGCCCGAAGATTGGAAGCTCAACCTTGCATACCTCCAAGCGTGTGTGAACGAGTGTGCGGCCGTGGGTCAGCCGGTAGTGGTTGCAGAGTTTGGTTGGTATGGAGGTGGCAGGCTTACTTTCGGCAATCACCCCGCCGCAAGCGAGGAGGATCAAGCCCGTTGGTGCACGCTGGCGGTGATGGCGACATGGGGGCTGGCTTGCGGTTGGCTTAACTGGGGTGTGTTTGACCATCCCGAGGCCCGCGACGTCTCGCAACTAACCGGCTTATTTAGGGTAGACGGAAGACCAAAGGCTTGGGCGGAACGGTTCCGAATTCTGGCAGAGAAATTAAACGCAGATCTCATCCCGCGAGCAAAGGTTCCTCCGCTGCGGCTCGACTGGGAACGAGCAAGAGTAGATCACCAAGTCGGCCCCAATTTTTTGCAGCATTATCTTGGAGAGTTTAACCCACCACCCGATTTCCTGGCTCCCGCATCAGACCGGGAACATCCAACTCCAACCGACCGAAAAGAGCTAGGTCCTTCCCCGGGGCGGAAAGATTAGGGTCGCTGGAGGGAACTTGATGCTGGGTGGGGAGAGTTCAACCCCTCACTTGGCCGGCGGAGACCCTTCGGGAAGACACTTGAGACCAGATCTTGGGCCGTGAAGCCCGGGAGGGGGTTCGGAGATTTTAGTGTTCGGAGATGGGATATGAAGCTTTGGCGGAGGCATCCAGAAGGTACGGTGGTACCGGTGCGTGTGTCGGCCGGTGCCCGGCGGAACCAACTGCGATGGGAACCCGACGGCCTGCTCCGGGTTTGGCTGACCCAATCGCCCGAAAAGGGCAAAGCCAATGAGGCCCTCCTCCAAATGGTAGCCGAGGTTTTGGGAATCCGGAAATCTCTATTGGAACTCCTTTCCGGTCACCATTCCCCCCAAAAGTGTTTGCTTATCCGGCTCGATCCGGAAGAACTCGGCCAAGCCGCCCTGAGGTAATCAACACGAGGGGTTAATGGGATTTCCTTCATCACCGCCTTGGCCGGGTTAGTTCGGGAAATTCGAGGGGCACTTTCTCACAACAGTCCAGCAGTTTTGGAACATGAGCTGGAGGAACTACCTGATGCGAACCTATCTTCACTAAGCCGCGGCGGTTCCGGCTCACCTACCTGGCCAGGGCGAACCGCCTATGGGTGACTCCTGGTGGGACCTGTTGCGGAGCCGCTGATCCAGACCACGGTCGGGACGCCGGCCGGGCTCGTTATTTTGGGGAGATTTTGTCGCAGCTACTCTCCCGGTTTTGGTATCTTTCTTGGCGGTACTGTGACAGTTTTTGGTCCAGAAAGACCTAAGAGATTATCCTCCGGAATCCCACCTTTGCGGCCGAAAGTACGGCAGCGAGAAGGCGGTGCCCCTCGCCAACTCTGTCCGTTTTCCTGCATCCTTTGGGCTGTATGGCTTAAAGGTTGGGAACGCAAAGCGGTGAAAGTGTCCGGCTGGTGGCTATTCTCGAACGGGCGGGTACCTTCAACTGCCTTAACCACCGAGGGAAATCTGACGGGGCCTTTACCGCCTATGTCTCTCCCGGAGATGGAAACGGAGATCTGTGTTGAGGCACAGACCTACCCAGGCGAGTATGAAGGGATTATAGTGACCCCCGGGAGACGAGGTTGCCCCGGGGGCAAAGGAGGTTTCTTCCAGGTTGGCCCACCTCGGTAGGACGGTTCCATTTTTCTTGGATCAATTCCCTTCGAAGCGGACCATCACGTAAAAGGCCCCACAAAGGTCCTGGCCGTCACGATCTTGAAACCATCCTTGAAGGGGGGTCTCACCGGCGGGTAATTCCAGTTGGAATACTGCCCCCAGAGCATCCGGGGTAATCGGAGCGGTATAAAAACGTTCACCAACCTTCAAGATGGCTTTGTGAGCTGGGATGATCCGCCGTTCGGGAATCACCCCCCAGGCTCCGGGACGTTGCTTTTGCTCGGCCGCCAAGGGGCCTTTGGGGTCCAGGGAAAGAGGTCTACCGGAAACAGTGAACATGGGGCCAGCGGAGCCGATTGCTTCCAGGGTATGAAATGGCCATCGGCGAAGCTCCACGGTGTATCTTCCCGGTCGGGTTACCAGTACGTGGAATACCCCTCCTTGAGGCCCGCCTTCGGCTGCAGCAACCCGCTGGTTATTGTCCACATCGACTCCTGCCCAATAATTGGAGGACAAGATAACAGGATTTTCAAACTCCGTGCCCACGGGGATAGGCTGGTATTCATAGACTCGAGGGAGGATCTTTGTCCACCACTGTTCGTAATACTCCCGCAACCGAGAGACGACCTCCGGATGCTTGCTGGCCAGGTCCCGTTTCTGTGCCCGATCTTCATCTACGCGATATAACTCTTTTCCATTCACAAGTCGCCATGGGCCCCAGATGACACATCCATCATATTGAACGGCACCTGTGCGACGTCCGTACTGGACCACCAGGATCCGATCGGGAAGTTTAGCAGCCGCCGGGTTGCGGAGGGCCTCTGCAAGGCTAATCCCGTCGAAATTGTGTCCTTGAGGAACCGGCAGCCCGCACAGCTCCAAGAGGGTGGGAAATAGGTCCTGGACCTGGGTTGGCTCCGGAAGAACTTTGCCTCCGCCAATTCCCCCGGCGGGCCAGCGGATAGCACACGGTACCCGATGGCCCCCTTCGTAATAGCCTCCCTTTGAGCCTCGAAGACCCGCGTTGAAAACGGGAACTCCGGCAGTTCCCCCGTTGTCTGTCAGGAAAATAACCACCGTGTTCTCTTTTAATCCTGAAGAGAACAGGAAATCCTCTAGCCGGCCGATGTTCTCGTCGATGTTGCTAATCATTCCAAAAAACTCAGCGATCTCGGGCTTCGTTTTATTTGCGTAAGGGGCCGCATCCTTCGGTTGGGCCCAAAACGGACTGTGGGGGGCGTTGGGGGCGAGATAACAGAAGAAAGGTCGGCCCTCACGATGACAATCCTCCATCCAGGCAATCGCTTCCTCGAACCAAAGATCGGTGCAGTAACGTTTCGAGTGTCGCACCTCCGTGCCATCCAGGTAGCGGATGTTTACCGTGTCGTTGTCAAATTCCACATCAGAGGCTATTCCCCATCCGCCATGCCAAATCGCCTTTTCGAAACCTCGGTCCATAGGCCGATTGGGATAGTGATCCCCCAAGTGCCACTTGCCGAATAATCCTGTGGCATAACCTGCGGCTCGGAGAACCTGCGGGAGAGTGACAATTTCCGGCCAAATCATGTTGGATCCTGCCGGGACAGTTCGGGCACCATTTCGGAGGGCATCCTGTCCCGTGAGCAACTGCCCGCGGGTCGGAGTACAGACTGGAGTCACGTGAAAATCGGTGAGCAGCACCGATTCTGAGAAAAGACGGTCCAGATGGGGAGTGCGAAGGATAGGATTTCCGAAGTAAGAAAAATCTCCGGGCCCTTGATCGTCGGTAATGACCAGGACAATGTTTGGCCGGGCTGGGGAACTTCCGGGAGGGGTTAATGCTCCTGACGCACTCGGCTTTGGAACTTCCCCTTCTAGAGGCCAAGGACCGAGAAGGTGGGGTAATGCCACAAGCTTTTCCGGATCGATCACTACATGGGCGATTCGTTGCCGTTTCCAGGTGTAGGAGACGTGCACGAGGCCGTCGGAAGTTTGAATGACAGCAGGATAGCTGTATTCGCCGGGTTCATCTTCGAGAACCAAGGCAGGCCGCCATTGCCATGTGTCATCTGAAAGAGCCACGTTGAGGGGGCTTCGGCCTCTAAGGGTGTGATTGTACACTAATAAGTGCCGGCCATCCCGAAGGGTGATCCCGTCCAAACCGGCGTTGGGATTAGGCAGAAGTGACCGTTGCAGCGGTACCCAGGTTCGTCCTTGGTCGGAGGAAAACGTCCAGAAAACCCGATTTTCCCGGGTTCTACCCATGGCCACCAGTTGCCCGTCTTGGAGCTGAAAAATCGTAGGCTGAATAGCATTGAGCTCTACCGCCCCCGAAGGCACTTCGACCTTTTCCCAGGTGGTCCCTTGGTCGCGGGTGAGTTCAAAATGCACTTGCCATCGGCTGGGTCTTTCCGGGGTTTCTGTACTCGAGGGACAGACCCAGGTACCGTCGGGAAGTTCGAGGGGTTTATTTTTGATCGGACCTAAAATTCCCTCGGGCAGCCGTCGGGCGGGGCCCCAAGTTTCTCCCCCGTCTTCGCTTACCTTCACCATGCCCCACCATCTGCTTGGGGAAGGACCAACTTTGTAAAAGAGATATATGGTATTACTTGCCCGAGGACGAAATAACACCGGGTTCCAACAGGGGTAGCGGGATCCGTCGGGTTGGATTCCGTCGGCCACCAGTTGTGGCGATGACCACCGGCCGTTCTCCCAACGGCTTAGCCAAATGCAGACATCCGCTGCCCCTTCGCGAGTGCCACCAAACCAAGCACAAAGGAGTCCCTTCGGACCTTCCACCAGGCTGGAAGCATGGCAGCTTGCAAATGGGGCTTCTGTGAACACAAATTCGCGGATTCGAATGGCCTCCAGGTGGCCCTTCCAAAACCGGTCCTCCCCGGCACACCAGCCGGATGGTGCAAAATTCAAATTCCCGAACACAACGAGCAGAAACACAGCCGGAACAACTACTCGCACAATCCACCGCTTCATGATCATCGCCTCCCGATTTGGCTTACTCTGGGTACCATAAAAGTTCCGCCGGGCCGAAGCCTACCACGCGGGCTGCGGCCAGGCGTTCATTTCAAAAGGTGTACGGTAAAACTGGGGCCAAAGCGAACTGGTCGGCACCAGAGGGGCACATAAGCCGCAAAGACCGCGGACTAAAACCCAAACTTGTCTCCCCGTCTCCTGCCTTCCGAAAGCTGTTGTAATCCCGGGAGGTAACTCGGGCAACCTACCCTGCTAAGGCCGAGGGCTGGCCAGGCGATTTCCCAGAGTGTAGCCGCGGGACCTTCCAGGCGGAGGAACTTCCGATTATTTGTCCAGGGTCTACTGCCGCCTTCCCGAAAGGATAGTGGGAAAATCGGCCCCGTTTGGGCACAAGATTCCTCTTACGAGTTCTTCCAAACTTGGCTGGGGAGGAGGTTACGGATCTAATGAGCGAAGAGGCCTGCGGTCATCTTGCCACTAAGGTAAGCCGCCACATCGCGGATGATATCATCTAGCGTGTATCGGGGCCGGTATCCGATGGCCTGTTGAACTTTCCTCAGGTCTGGCACCCGGCGTTGCATGTCCTCGAAATCCGGCCCAAAGGCTTCTTCGAAAGGAATGAAGACTATTTTGGAGGAACTTCCTGTCAATTGGATGACCCTCTCTGCCAGCTCTCGGATACTTACTTCCTCTTGGCTCCCCACATTGAACACTTGTCCGCGAGCCTCGGGGAGGTCCATAAGTTTCGGAAGGGCTCCTACAACGTCCTTGACGTGGCAGAAGCAGCGGGTCTGGGTGCCATCCCCATAAACGGTAAGAGGTTCTCCCGCCAAAGCCTGGCGGACAAATCGGGGAACAACCATTCCGTACTGGCCCGTCTGACGGGGACCTACCGTGTTGAAAAGCCGAACAATCACCACGGGCAGCCGAGAGTGATGCCAGTAGGCCATGGCCAAGAACTCGTCCAACGCCTTGGAGCACGCATAAGCCCAACGCCGGCGGAACGACGGGCCGATTACAAGATCGTCGTCTTCACTGAAGGGAACCTTGTTGGATTTGCCGTAAACTTCCGAGGTAGAGGTGATCAGCACCGGCCGACGGTAGCGTGCACAAGCTTGGAGAACAACCGAGGTACCATGGACAATTGTTTCGATGGTCCGCACCGGTTGTTCGACGATCAACCGGACTCCCACCGCCGAGGCTAGATGGTACACGCGATCCACTTGGGCTACACATTCCCGGACTATTGTCTCGTCAGTGATGCTCGCACATATCAGAGTGAACAAAGGATGATTCTCAAGATGAGCGATGTTCTCGTGCCGACCGGTGGAGAAATCGTCGATGGCCAGGACCCGTTGTCCCTGGGCTAGGAGCCACTCGCAAAGATGAGACCCGATAAATCCCGCACCACCGGTTACAAGGTTACGCATAGGGGTTGACCTTTGAGGCTGTAAACGGTTCTACCGACCCACCGATCCGGCCCGGGGACTCGAGCCTATCTCTTGGGAATTCTTCTGGGAATTCTTCCCCGGTCCAAAGGACTTTCAAAGGGAAGTATTGGGCCACACGAGCCGCACATCCACGGGTTGAATACAATCAGCGGAAACCCCTACCTCCCTCTGAAACTAACAAGCCCAAGCCTCTGAAAAACTCCTGCAGGACTGAGCAACCGGTTGCCGGAAGCCGCAATATTTGGCCCGCTAAACCGGCAAAATCTCGAGTCGTTCGGATGGAGCCTTTGACGGCCGGAATTGTTCAGAGCTTCCAAACCATACAACCTGTCAGCCCATACGACCTATCGTATTCCCGGCTTAGGGTTGAAGTTAAGCCAGGGTTGTGTGCCAGGCAGACGGCAAGACCGCCTTCTCCCTTGGGAACTCCATTTCAGGTTTTTTAAGGGCATCCTTAACAAGGGGATTATCCCCGTAGGGAAAGCGAAACAAGATCGGCTTGCTATGGAGAATATATCACCCACTTAGGTGTTTGGCGGCCAGAACCTAAGCAATCCGTTGATCTTGTTCGTTTTCTCGTGCTCGTTGGAAGCACACCGTCTTCCCTAACGCGTGGTGTGCAGATTGGTGGAGCTGACGCCGGTTTATTTCCAGGCCAAGTCCTTCGGTTTTACTCCTGGTCGGAATTTACCGAAACCAAACGGAGTAGGATCGTAAGGGCTAACGTAGTCCACCTTGGCCCGTGCTGGAATTTGGTCTTCTAACCCCATACACCAATAGGCTGCATTGACAAGGAGCCGACGCAAATCCTCGCAAGCAAAATCCACCGCCGATCCCATCGTCGTGCAAAACACCCTAGATTCCTTTCCCGAAGGAGTCTTAAAGAAGCGGATCCAGGCAAGCGGCATCATGGGATCGTTCTTGGGCCCTTGGACCGGTGGGTCTGTGGGATTCATTCCACTTATTACTTGCCCGAAAAGCAGCACTTTTGCATCCGGCGGTAAATCCCGCACCGTGTAAACATCTGTGGGCCCCCAGACATCCCGAACACCCCGCAAAATCGGATGATCGGCCATTTCCGGATTTATCACTCCCCGGGTGCTTTCCTTCCCGTGAATCCCGTGGTGGGCTACCCAGGTTTCGCCAAGTACCTGCCTTCCGAAGCCCCCAGGCCAGCTTTTACTCCGCCAATCATAATGGGCAAATTTGCTGTTCCGGTTCCGCGTGTAGGCGAAAGCATGGGTGGCAGTGCGGATGCCGATGATCGGCTTGCCGGATTCCACGTACTCCACGATGTACTGCATCTGGTCGTCTGGCAGTTCACGGAACCTCGTGCCGATGATCATCAGGTCGGCCGACTGCAAGTGCTCAAGTCCGGGGATATTCGTTTGACAATTCGGATTGATCTCTCCGGTTTCGGGATCGATGGAAAAAAGAACCGTACAAGTAAATCCGTGCCAGCGAGCCAGAATTTGCCCGAGCATGGGCATATATTCTTCGGAGCGATATTCCTCATCTCCCGCGATAAGCACGATGTGTTTTCCGCGGCCAGGTCCATCTGCACCGGGGTAGCGAACCCAAAGTTCATTCTCACCCTGGGCCCAGCTGCCCCCAAATCCAAGGACCGATAACAGGCTTACTACCACAATACCCGAAGCTCTTGTTCCGGCTGGTTTCTTTCGGCAAAAGAGATCTTCGCTTTTGGATGCCAAATGCTCTTGCATGATGTTACCTCCTGGGATGCGAAATACCATCATTGGCAGCGTCTTCTTAATCCGCCAAAGCTTCGAGCCATTAGCCCGAACATGAATATGCTGTGAATGCCCCTCAGTTCTCTCCAAATCTTCCCTGCCCTCCTAGTAATGCCGAGTCTAAACGCGAGGTTTTTTCTCCGCATTACCAAGGCAAGGCATCCCTGGAAGTTCGAGCTGAGAAATCTTTCAAAAGTTTCTATGACTCAGCCCAAAGGCCGGGCATCCCCCGAACCGTAATTTTGGGCAGCGGCAGAGTGGCTGCTCTAGCCTCTCCTCCCAACACATTTCTACCGGGAGGTCGCCCACCATCTCACGAACACTTTGGGCTAAAGTCTCCCGGTCTTTGAAGGATCCAGTCACGAGTACCCATCATAACTCCGGAAATTCGCAAAGGGAATTCACAGTTGGCGGGGGAATTGCCCGCTTAGGGAAATCGCGAAGCTTTGCTCAAAGGGGGGCTTCATCAGCAGGACCGGCTCCGATGGCGGCCGCTAGTGGCAGTGTCCGGATTTTAAGGTTGGTAAGGACACCCCCACCGGCCACTGAGGCAAAGGGAATTCGAAGGAGTTCGCGGGGAATACCCCCAGGACTCCCTTCTCGGAGTCGGGGCAGTAGTGGGCCATCCATTGTTTAGAGCAGGCCGGCAGAAAAACCGCAGCCTCGTCGGCAGCTAACTACCGTAGGAAGGGCGGAACGGTCTTGGGTAGGCGAATTTCTGCCGAATCTGCGAGAGAGTTTTATTCGGCCAACGAGACGTCCACGATTTCCAAACGGATCGTTCCCATGGGGGCTTGAAAGGTCACCTGGTCTCCTTTTCGTTTTCCGAGAATGGCTTGAGCGAGCGGACTAGAAACAAGAATTTTCCCCTCCGCGTAATTCTCTTCTCCTAATCCCACCAGAGTGTAAGTTTCGATTTCCTCGGTGTCCAGGTCCCGGAGGACCACCCTTCGCCCCATAGCCACCACATCAGGCGGATTGTCCTCAGTGTCAACAATCTTGGCCCGGCGGAGTTTGTCGTAAAGCTGGGCGAGTTTCTCTTGGATAAGGGCCAAGGTCTCTCTGGCGGCATGATATTCGGCATTCTCCCGAAGATCCCCCTCCGCCCGAGCCGCTGCCACCCGTTTTTCTGCCTCGAGCATTTCCTCGTTCCGCAAGCGATCGATCTCGGCCTTCAGTTTTTCATACCCCTGGCGAGTCATCGGGATCCGATCGTCTTCCATCCGTTATTCCCTCCTTCAACTAACTACCTGTCCCTTTTTCGCAACTCTGGGGGAATTTTCTATAACCAGATCGAGTCGGAGACACCGTACCGAGGCAAAGCGGTACGAAGCGGTCCCGGAGCTAAGTTGTCGCTGTCGACCAGCTGAGATATTTACCTCTTTGGTGATATTGGTCAATGAACGGGTTTACCGGTGACACTAGCCCGGCTTTCCCAATGCACGGACACGGTGCTACCCTGTACCCCCAGCTTGCTTTCTATCTTGACGTTAGTGCTAATGTTTCGCTCCCCCGGCACTGCACCGCGGGGCCTCGCTTCTTTGCCCAGGCTTCGGCGGGGGATGCCGATTCAAAGCCAATTCTACCTTTCCGGTCGTCGGAGGTTCTACCAGTTCTGATTTGCGAACGCAAGCATATTGGGAAATGATTCGGCTCTGATAGTCTTTTCAATCCATACTAAAAGCCCAAACGTAATCATGTGGTCATTTTCAGACTTCTGCCTCCGTTGGAGACTTTACGGAAGGGATAGCCCTTTAGCCGTGGCAAGATTCGGCGAGCCCCCATTTGAAGACCCCAGCAGACGGTGGTCCCTTTCATTCCAGAGCACTTTGAAAAAAGATGCGGACTCGTAAGGAGGCACCCCAAAAAAGATGGGGGCTACCAAGAGAGACTTGCTGAGTCTTCGTTAGCCCGGCCAGCCCCTCCTGAAAGAGACCCGGCCGGTCAGTTTCAAGGTAGGCCAGGGAAATCGCCCGCCCGAAAGCCGAGACCTAATGTGTCGGGGGCGAATTTTCCCAGCCAATTTTGCCTGGATACCTATTTGCGACGGGGGAGTGATCGATCCGGGAAAAGATAAAAGATAACGCGTTTTCAGTGGTTCGTCGTGAGTTTCCTCAGAGAGTTTCTTCAAATTACAGAGACTTTCCTGAAATTACGAAGACTGGGCCGCCGGGAAGTTGCTAGGCATTATCCCCGACAGCGTTGCGTAGCACGCCCATTAGGGATTCACAGTCCATGACCGAGAATCCCCGGCAAACACGACTGGCTTAAGTTTCGAGACCCCAAGAAGTTACGGTTAATTTGCCTTTTCCCTAATTTCCGCTTTAATACAACTCCGAACCTACGACGGTGCTGTAACGCCTAGCAAACCGTTGGCAGAAACCCTCCGTCCCCGTCGGCAGAAGCTGTTCTGCTAATTTGAAGGCGGTCCCGCTTGCTAGTTTAAAGACAGTTTTTCAAGAGAACCCTTCCTCGAATTGCGAGGGGACATCCCCACTGGCCGGAGTAACTGCCGGTTTTCCGTCTTACCCTTGGTACCCGAGATCCCACTAGTAACCACTGTCCGAGTTACTGCTAATTAGACTGTCTTAGGAGTTCGGTAAACCGCGGTCAAAGTTTTGCTTTGCCCTCCATTTGCGGGGTCCGATCGGCCGCTTAAAGCCCGAATTAAAAAGCCTCAAGCCTGGTTAGAGAATTTGCCACCGCTTCGATTTCTAGGAAGACACCGTCGAGCGGGGCACCAAGCTATGGAGGGAGTGTTGCAATCGAAGCTAGGCTGTGGGGGAATAACCCAGACTATGGCCGCTTTGAGGACCCGCAAAGTTCCGGGCCATTTGGGTGATTAAGATGGGAAAAGGGGAGAGCAATTGGAGTTGCAGGTGCCGCCTTTCCCTGGGTATTCTTGCGATTCGCATGGCAACACCCGAAAGGAGCTTTCATGGAAGACTCCCACGACCTCCCGCTGTTTTTTGGGTGATCCAACCTTGATGCGGCCCGGTATTCGCACGAATCCGGGGCTCAGCCGTCGACGGGCGAACCCTTCCGATGTCGGAGGAAAAATTGTGGACGTGTTCAAACCGAGGCGGTGTGTAACAACCTCGGCCATAAAAGTAGGAGTTGTGTTGGGTTAGTTTCGATCGTCGGTAGAACCAAATGGTCTGCTCCGGGGCCGAACCAAAAGGGAGTTATGAGTTGTGACTGCTGGTATTCGGTGCCGGCAAGAAGGAAGCGAGTAATACTTCCCGAAATACCCCTCACAGCTTAAAGACATTTTTTGGTTGCTCAGTGTTATCCTTTTCTGGGAGGTCATAACGCGAAAGTCGCGGCAATTTTGGAATAAAGGCAACTGGGATTCGAACACGTATGACACCTGAAGCCGACATTCGGCCGATGCGAATTGGGTTCATTTCCACCCGAATCGCAGGAAGCGACGGGGTAAGTCTGGAAATAGGTAAGTGGGCTGAAATTTTGGAACGGATGGGACACACGTGCTATTACATTGCCGGCTTAAGCGACCGGCCTCCCGAACGGACTCGGATCATCCCAGAAGCCCATTTTAAACACCCCTTGATCGAGGGAATCAACAGTGAGGTTTTCGGGAAATTAATTCGGAGTCCGGAAATTACCCGAATCATTCACGAAACGATTTGGGTGATCAAGCGGAAGCTCCGAGCGGTAATTGCCGAGTTACAGCTAGATCTAATAATCCTTGAGAACTGTGTCACGATCCCGCTGAACATCCCTTTAGGGGTAGCCCTTGTGGAGTACGTGATGGAAACGGGGATCCCGTGTATTGCCCATCATCACGACTTCTACTGGGAACGAGATCGCTTCCTTGTGAACGCTGTGGGAGATTATCTTAACGTTGCCTTTCCGCCGGCCTTGCCACAGATGCAGCATGTGGTGATTAATACTCCTGCTGCACAAGAATTCAGCAGGAGGACGGGTCTACCATGCCGAATTATTCCCAACGTGATGGATTTTGATCACCCTCCACCTCCACCGGATGAGTACAGCCAAGATCTCCGGCAGGAATTGGGGCTGAGTGCGGACGACATCATGATCCTTCAGCCCACCCGGGTGGTTCAGAGGAAAGGGATCGAGCATGCCATCGAACTCATCCGTTATCTGAACGACCCGCGGTGTAAGCTCGTGATCTCCCACTCACCGGGGGATGAAGGAGACCGGTATCTCCACCGAATCCTGAAGTATGCGGATACCCTCCGGGTACCGGTAATCTTGGCTTACGATAGGATCAATTATCAGCGGGGAGCCACTCCGGATGGGCGGAAAATTTACTCGGTTTGGGATGCCTATCAGCACGCCGATTTTGTGACTTACCCCTCCACCTATGAGGGGTTCGGAAATGCGTACCTGGAGGCAATTTACTTTCGGAAACCAATTCTCTGTAATCGATATGCGATCTTTCGAACCGATATTGAACCTTGTGGATTTAAGGTCGTCATGATGGACGGTTTCCTTACCGACGAAACAGTGGAGGAGGTACGTCGCATCCTTAACGATCCGGATTACCGTCGGGAAATAGTGGAGTACAACTACCAAGTCGGTCGACAGTACTTCTCCTATGCTCGGGTAGTTGACGAGCTTGTGGCTTTGCTTGCCAAACCGAACCTAACTCCGTGCCCACCTCGGGGGCCACGGTGGCACGGCTTCCGGTACTTCAACATGCCTCCCGCTTTTCAATGAGCAAGATCTCTTCCGGCATTGCCGGGGTCCACTTCGGTCGCTTGAGGCTGAAACCTCGGTTGATTGGAAGCACGCACTCCTTGGAATAGGTGGACAGGCCGCGGAACGAGGCCGCGAGTTAGCTTTTTGCCGTGGTTCGTCCGGCCCGACTCGCTGCTTGACCACCTAGCTCTTTCCTCCCCGGTGCCCGCGGAGACATCGAAGGTGTGGTCAAAATGGAACCCCACCACACGAATCGTCCGGCGGAGAGCCCACCCCTTTGGTGGATCGGACAATTTGTTGTTCCTATGGCCAACTGATTCTTAGCAATATTTAGGGGTGTCCCTACCGGCAACCCAGTCAATTAACTTCGACCGGTTCCAAGGGGCTTTCCGTGTGCTCCTTGCCTTCTGCTTGGCATGGGGTGACCACATCGCGGTAAAGAAGCCACAAATCATTTCACTCTTCCACCTCCTTGTTTGACACAACTCCACTCCTGCTACTGGTCGGGGGGCAAGGTCTTGGAGCTTTAGCAAGTTTAATCAGCCGTTTGCAAGTGTTGACGGTTGACCTTCGCAAGCCGTTTGATTTGAAGAAACCAACCGTTTCCAGCTCCATCTGAACAAATCTTCCAATGACTTTCTTCGGAGCAAGGTCTTTGGTTTCCGCGAACTGTTGCCGGAGCCCAGTCGATAGTGCTTGTAGCCTTCGGTGGAAAAAGGGTAAGAAAGCTTCGGTGTGAGACTTTTGCTTCGGGAGTAGGAATCCAAGGTTTGGAATGGTCGGGTTAAAACCCCGGGGGCTGGGTGATGCAAAGTTTGTTGGAGGAAGTCGGAGCTAGAATTTTCGGAGGAAAATTCTTCCAACCGGGACTAGGGGGTGTATACGTGTACCTCGATACAGAGAGATCTGATGCATGATGTCGGAGGTCGAAGGACTGTGAAACTTCAAGCCGTCTAAAGGGTGTAACTTTGATTTTTGTTTGTGGCGGAGCAACGGCATGCCGGGAGCGGTCCTTCGACTTCAGCGGGGGCAACCGGTGGTCGAAGATCTTTGGATATCACTTCTGGGTAATTACCTCGCGGGGACGTCCAAAGATAAGGTAAGATCCACCGGTTGGTGAGGAAGAATTTGGGAGGGGTCTTCCAGGAGGGCCAAAAGCCGGTTTTTCTTGAGGTTCGCTGGTGGTTCCCCTTGTAGCTCCCGGCCCGGCACTCGCCCCCAAAAAATTTCTTTTCCTTCCCTGTTTCGCAAAGTGAAGACAAGATCGTCCGGCTCCAACGGTCGGAATGTCACCCTCGACACAATGAACATAAATCCCTTTTCGAATGGCGTGGTGCCTAAGAATTCCGCAAGTTGCCCGGCCTCGATTACTCTTCCGTCTGGCCAACGATGACCCGGCACAACCGCAGAACCGGCCTCGATTCCAACGAGTAGGTAAAGGGGCAGATTAGCATCTTGGAGATCAGAAGCTGGCAAAGCTACACCTTGGGCATCCACAGCAAAGGCGGTCCCTACCACTAAACAGACTGGCCGCCGATATTCCAGCTCAATAACCACACTTCGGGGGAAACTAAGCCGAACGGAGTGAACTTCGCTTACCCAGGGATGCTCCGTCACAATGCTGAAGATGCGTTGAGCTAGTCCGGGCTGAAGGGTGCTTTCTAGTCCCCGTTCTTTCATCCTTTCCCAAATGTCAAGCCGAATATCTCGCCGCAGCCATGGAGGCACTTTGGGCAGTTGTAAATCTTCGGTACTGATAGCGTAATCCGGATGCTCCAAGATAAGGGTCACTAAATGAGACCACCAAGCTGCCTTGACAGTCCCCCACACTGCAAAGGCCACTACTCCCACGGCAAGAATAATGAGTAGCCGGACCAATTGGGTGAGGAGAGCCCGTTTTCCTTTTCTCTGTGGAGTCACGGCGGCGATACCTTTCCTGCCATCTCTGAGCATGCCGGCTTCAGTGCTAATTACCGGCTAGTGGCACCTTTTTTACCAGGACCGGCAAGAAGCCCCGCAAAGGGGTTCGAACCTCGTAATAAGTCCTCGAAATAAGTAATTCCTGCTGTCTTACCTGGCCCCGGAAACCGCAATATGGGACTAACTAGGACAGCGAAGGATATATCTTGGGAGCCCTGGCCTCTGACGGCCGAAATTATTCAGAGTTTTCAAGTCTCTGGGGATGATCTGGGGGATCTCCTTTGGATCCGGCCCCCCGGTGGAGTTGAAGGGCACCAAAGGAATGTAATGGGAGCGGCCCTGGCCGTCGGGCAAGAAAATCCAGCCTCCCGGCTTTCCGCGACAAACACAAGGTGTTCGGTGACAATTGGTCGCTGGAGATTCCCTGCTTTCACCTGGGGGCCAAGCAACGAGCCCCGGAAGGTGAGCCTTTGGGCCGGAAGCTCCGTCCCGAAAGTTAGCAAACCCGTTTGCGACGGTTTTTTCGAAACTGTCAGTTATCTAGCCCATTGAAGACTTGGGCTTAATTCGTTGAGGGTTTCCCGTTATCACTGGCCATATATGGGGATCGTTGGGAACTCTTGGCATATTCGAGACACATGTTGGCGTGGGTTGCTCTGGAATGTTCGCCCGGCACCAAACAGTGGTTCTGGGGACTGAAGTTGACTCCCATTCGGGAACTGGCTGCGGCGGTACTCACCCCGTGTCTAAGTTCGGAATCGGTCTTTTGCGATAGGCCCTGCAGACTAGCCGTGATTCTCGATAAAATCGGTTCGATTTGCACGGGCGTTTTTCGGACAAATTTACTCGATAGTCCGTAAAGGGCCGGGTGCTTTAAATGAGGAGGCTGGCAGAAGGGGATTCCACTTTGGAATTCGGAAAGGCTTGGTGAAGCCCCATACTACCTTACATAAAACTCTCCGGGAGTGCTTTCTGTGAGTGAAAAGCCCCAAACACGTATAACGCAGCAGATAACCAATCAAAATCAACCCAGTTTGGATGAGGACCGGGTAACATTGCAAGGTGCCCAGGTGCCGATGCCCAACTTTGCGAAAGGGGGAGGTGTTGTGCCGGCCATTGTCCAGGATTACCAGACCGGCGAGGTGTTGATGGTCGCCTATATGAATGAGGAAAGTTACAGGCGGACGTTGGCTACGGGTCGGGCCACCTATTTCAGCCGCAGTCGAAATCGTCTGTGGATGAAGGGAGAAGAAAGTGGGCACATCCAGATTGTACGGGAAATCCTGCTCGATTGCGATGAGGATGCGGTTTTGTTAAAGGTCGAACAAGTGGGTGGGGCCGCCTGTCACACCGGTTACCGTTCGTGCTTTTTCCGGCGGGTTACCCCGGCCGGGCTTGAAGTCGTGGGGGAAAAGGTCTTCGAGCCGGAAGAGGTTTACCGGCGGAAGACCCCAGGGGGGTGATAATCCTCATCAGCATAGTGAGGATTTTCGTCATCGCAGTTGGCGATCCCGCCGATGGGAGCCGGTTGCCCGTAGTGTTGCCCTCTCCCGCCGAGAGTCGGGCAGAAGTGGAGGTGGGCACCGCCGGCTTTAGGTTGAAGAAAATTCCTGGGAGCCTCCGAATAATTCCCCACCACCCCGAACAATCCTTGTTCCCACCAGAAAGTGGGCCCGCCTGCGACCAGCAGATTAAGTAATTGGTACCCACCCTCTGATCTAAATTACTGACGGTTTCCCATTGGAGATTTTCTTTTGGTATTGGCTGCTTTATTTGGCATTAAGCTGCCTTGCACTTTCGGGTTTCTTCGTTTGCTTGGGATTGGAGTGCTAGGTCGCACGACGGATCTATTTCCCGGGAAGCGGGGAGCGGAAAATGAGGAGCCGGATAAGGAGCAGCTGGATAAGAATGTGCCGGTCGAACCTCCGAAACATCCCGGGATGGGGGAAACCTCTTCGTAAGCACGGTTTCTTGCCCCGGTTGTGCCTCTGGTAAATTGATGCATTTTCTGATGGGAAAGATTTCTCCTCCTTTCGAGGTGTAGTACACACGTACACATAGCTCGGCCAGCAGGCCGAGGCTCATGAATTGGATTCCGATCATGAAAGAAAATACCGACAGAAGGAGCAGGGGGTTCCCCGTCATGTCGACCGCCTGGACAATTTTCATGCTCAAAGTTCCCACCCCTGCCAGCAGGCTGACCAAAATGCAGCCGATCCCCACTCGGCCAAAAAACCGCATGGGGCTGGAGAAGTAATCGAGGATGAATTTAACCGTCAGAAGGTCGAGGAACACTCCGATCGTGCGTTTAAGTCCGTATTTACTTTGGCCAAAACGGCGGGGATGATGTCGGGTGATGATTTCGGTGCTTCGGGCTCCCCGCCAATGGGCTAGTACCGCTACAAACCGGTGCATTTGCCCGCAAAGTTCGAGCTCCTGAGCAATCTCCCTTCGCATTACCCTGAGCGAGCAGCCAAGATCATGGACCGGCACCTGGGTAACCTTCCGAATGAGCCAATTGGCTATCCGCGAGGGCAAACTTCGCAGGAGGAAAGAATCCTGCCGATGTCGTCGCCATCCGTGGACTACATCGTACTTTCCCCGCAGAAGTTCGTCGACCATTCGAGGGATATCAGCTGGATCGTTTTGCAAATCCCCGTCTAAGGTGACCACGAGCTCTTTGGAGGCATGGTGGATACCGGCTGCCAAGGCGGCAGTTTGCCCGTAATTTCGCCTGAGTTCGATCACTCGGATTCGCGGTTCCTCCACGGCATATTGCTCTAGCACCGTTTGGGTCCGATCGGTGGAACCATCATTAACCAGGATGATTTCCCAATCGTCCGTCAGCGAACCCAGAACGGGCACCAGACGTTCCAAAAGGAGGGGGACGTTTTCTTCCTCGTTGTAAAGCGGGATCACTGCCGAAATACCCGGGATTTTCGGAGACATTTTGGATGCCTTTCCATGGCAGTTGGGACTCTGGGTTCCCCACTTTGGTGTGGATCGCGGGGTCATAATCGTAGGTGAGTTCGGGCTAACTTCGGGCCTCCCAAAAAGGAAAGCCAGCAGCCTGGGCACTGTCTTGCCACAGATAGCCCTTAATAGGCAATGTCGATATATACCTAGGTGGTAGCCCCGGGGAAATAACAGGGGGCGGTGTTGGGGACAAGACTACCGATGGACACTTCCCGCAACCAAGACCAATTCTCACCCAGATCATAGAACCAACGCTCGGTAAGGCGGTTACTGGAGTTTCAACCCCGGACGGAGTCATCCGCCAGCATTGCAGCTAATCTTTAGTTCTTGCACGAATGAAGTGATCACCCTTTGCTTTAGAAGGGTTTCTCCCGTTTGAAAGGCTTATTGTTAGGTCGATAGACCAGATGGCATTCAATTGACACCGGATGGGTTGACAGGCAGGGCATTCGTTTATCGTGGCATTCACCAGTCCGGCGGCTCGCCCACGCAAGAAGACGGAACCGTCATGCAACTTTCCGAGGTTGGTATCGCAAGACTGGCTTGACCGAACCCGAAAATAATCGGGGGAAAGTTGTGGTTCCGCGTTTTGAGGAAGCGAGGAGGTTCGTTGGTTGCCAGTATGAAAATGGACTGGTGGAATCGGGTGGACAGTTGGCGGTTTTGGTTGGGAACAGAAATTCGGTTCGGTCCGAGTATCCGGAACGAGTTAGCCCGCCTGGCAGCTTCGGCCGGCAAACGAATCTTTCTCGCTGGTTATGCTTCTCCTTCCCCCCTCGACTCGTTATATGAAACCTTGGTGGAACAGCTTAAAAAAGAAGGGTTTGATGTCCAAGTTTTCTTCAGGGTAACTGGGGAACCCGCCTCAAGCCTAGCCATTGAGGGTTACGAGCTAGCCAGCCGGATTGCCCCGGAAGTGATCCTCGGAGTCGGCGGTGGGAGTGTCCTAGATACCGCTAAGGCGATTGCCTACCAGATTCGAACTGGGATTTCTTTGGATCGAGTGTTGGGGTGCAAGGCGGGAAGAAACTCTCCGCCGGCAGATTTGGAAGTGGATTCTGATCCGCCGGGGATGCCTGTCAGGTTAATTCTCATGCCGACTACTCCCGGTAGCGGAAGCGAGGTGAGCGAAGTTGCGGTGCTCGGTGGGGAATTTTCTTCCGGGGATGTTCCCGGGCCCATTCCTGTGAAATGGGTGCTATCCTCATCGCGGTTACGGGCCGATGTCGCGATCCTCGACCCCGAGGTTGTGAAAACTTGTCCTGATGATCTTTTGTACCAATGTGCGATAGATGCTCTCTCCCATGCTGTGGAAAGTGCTTACAGCCGGGCGGCAAATCCGATGAGCTTTATGTGTTCGGCTCAGACCTTGCGAATCCTTTACCATGTCATTCCTCGGTTGGAAGAACGCACCATTGATTTAGGGCTTTGCGGAGGGATGGCCCTGGCAGGGATGCTTGGGGGTATGGCCCTGAATACAGCCGGAGCCGGTATTGCTCACGCTTTGGCCCACGGGTTGGGAGCGGTCCTCGGGCTGCCTCATGCCGAGGCTATTGCGGTTGCTTTACCGCAGGCAATTAGATTCAATCGGAAGGAGGCACAAAACCAGCTTACTACTTTGGCGGAGGCAGCAGGGATCTGCCAATCCTTAAACGAGCAGGAGGCAGCTGCCAAGCTCGAAGAGTGGATTTGGACTGTCACCGAGCGGATTGGCCGGCCAGCACGAAATCGATACCATCTTTCTTCGCTCGACGAAAATACCCGGTATCTTGTAGCCCGAAGTGCCGAGGCCAGTAGTATCCTTCCACTTCGACTAAATCCTCGGCGAGTCAGATTCGAAGATCTTCTCCAGCTTAGTTCGGCAATTGTTTCGGAAGGAGAAACCTCGCCTGGTTCGGGAGTTGGGTAGCTCATCAACAGATGGCCAGTACCTTGGAGGGTAGCGATATAAGCATTGCCCGCGATTACGTCGCTTTCTGCCTGCAATAGCATCGTGCCGGGATTCCGCCTGCCCTGTGTGGCCGATTTTCGGGCGGAAATGAACTCGGCATTTGGAGGCAAACCTGCCTAGGCGGAACAAATCTCATTTCCTGAAGTTATCCACTGAAGTGCTGTTGTTGAGGTGCTTGCTCGACCCTTTCGTCCTTTATGGAGTCTTTGTAAACATCTTCAGCCCCTCATGACCTTTTCGATGATGACCATTCATGTAGGGAAGTATCCCCTCCGGAGTAATCGAGAGTCATCAGGTCAAGAAGGGGTTCTACACTTCAAAAATCATCCTTGTCTTTGTTGCAAGGAGAACTGCCACACGTAGAATTTGCGTGAGGTGCTTTCCCGCTAATAGGTCGAACTTGCTTTTAGGATATGTTACCTCTTGGAATTGGAAAAATCTTCCTCAAGGTGCATTTCTAATTTGCCGGTCTTAAAGGAAATGACCTTTAGCTCAGTTGGAAGTGGGAGGTGTTAACATGTCCAGTTACAGGTCAAATTGGTCTTCTCCAGGAGTGGCATTGCTTGTTTGGGTCGCGGTGCTTTTTGCCCCTCTTTGGGCATCGGCCGGGAGCAGAGATGGGGAGGGAGAGCTTCTGATGGCCATCGGAGTTGCCCCCGGAGCTACCGAACTTGAACTCAAGGGCAACGTACTTAGCCTGAAGAATTCCGCCATCGAGGTAGTGTACGAGTTTACGACCGAGGGGATCTTTCTTCGCAAGATTTCCGATCGCTTGGCTGGCAAAGAAATCGTCTTTGCCGGCGAAAGTGGCCAACTTCGTGTTGCTCTGAAGGACCGTGGGTCGGAGGTGATGGTGCTACCTATGAAACCCTCGGGACAACTCCAAGTGGAGTTTATCCGTGTGGATTCCCAGGCTTTACGGCAGGCGGACCGGTTTGGCGGTAACGCGGTTACCCTGAGCATCAAGGTTCCTGAGGCTGAGCTTTCTGGAGAGTTCCGAGTGGAACTTCGTGACGGTAGCCATTATGTTCGCCTGTTTGTGAAGCTCACAGGGGCTACCGAGCACTCCGATCTCGGGGAACTTTTGTGGTGGGAATTACCGGCAGAGGAAGCTAAGGTTCTGGGAGTTGTCCACGGTTCCCCTGTTGTGGTGGGAAATATCTTCTTTATGGCCGAGCATCCGATGTCGTACCATATTCCTGTGGGGGATCGCTTAGTCTCTCAGGCCCCCCTAATCCGTCCTCCGGATGCATCTGCTCGAATTGAGCGAAGTGCTGCCATAGGAGTAGTTCCCCTGGGTCAGCTTCGTCGTGGGTTCCTTGCATATCTGGAGCGGGAACGGCCTCGCCCTTACTGTCCGTTTGTCAACTATAACTCGTGGTGGGATATATCGTGGGGTGACAGGAAAATGAACGAAGAGCAATGCTTGACGGTAATCGAACTTTTCGGCAAGAACCTGATCGAAAAACACGGGGTTCGCATCGATGCTTTTGTGATGGACGATGGTTGGGATGACAACCGCACACTCTGGCAGTTCCACGAGGGCTTTCCTCGAGGCTTTAAGCCTTTGTGGCAAAAAGCGGAGGCTTTTGCGTCCCATATAGGGGTGTGGCTTTCTCCTTTTGGTGGCTATGGTGAGGCAAAGAAACAGCGGTTACTTTACGGGCAGCAGGAGGGATTCGAAATCAATCCTCGGGGATTTTCTCTTGCTGGCCCCCGGTATTTCGGCCGATTTTCCGAGGTCTGTCTCCGAATGATCCGGGAGTACGACTGCTCCTATTTCAAGTTCGACGGTATCGGGGAGGGAAGCCATGTGGCAGGAGCGTCGCGAGAGTTTGGCCCGGATATTGAGGCTCTCCTCTTTCTAACCCGGCAATTGCGGGGGGAGAAGGCCGATGTCTTCTTGAGCATTACCACCGGGACCTGGCCGTCGCCGGCATGGCTTTTGTTTGGTGACTCGGTATGGCGTGGGGGGGCGGACTGGGCAGCTCATGGGGAGGGAACCGTCCGGCAGCAATGGATTACCTATCGCGATATGGAGGTTTATCGGCGGATTGTCCGTCGGGCCCCCCTGTATCCGCTAAATTCGCTCATGACGGTGACGGTCTGCTTCGGCCAATTGGGAACGGCCCTGCAGATGGGTCGCGAACCGGAGGATGTGATCGACGAAATTTGGATGGCCGCAGGTAGTGGCACCCAAAATTTCGAGCTTTACTTGACTCCTCAGCTTATGAGTGATGAGCTTTGGCGTGTTTTGGCGGAGGCTTTGCGATGGCTTCGGGATAATCGCCACGTGCTGGTCGACGTCCGTTGGGTGGGCGGTGATCCTGAGCAGCTGGAGCCTTACGGTTACGCGGCTTGGTCACCAGAGAAGGCGATTCTCACCTTGCGAAATCCTTCCCAAAAGCCGCGAACCTTCCGGCTGCGACTGGAAGAGGTGTGGGAAGTTCCCCCCGGCTTGCGGCCTAACGGATGGCGTCTTCGGCCGCGGTTTGTTTCCCGGCCTTGCTCTTTGCCCGAGGTGGTGGAGATTGGCCAGCAGCTGGAGATTTCCTTACCGGCCCTCGGAGTGATCGTGGTCGAGGCAGAAAGTTTCCACAAGAAATAGTTTCGGAAAGACACATCTGGCAAAAGTGAGGGGCCCCTCCGGACGAATAGGGTCTTGCGAGTCCGATCGAGAAAACGCTGAATTGCACACTTTTAGCCCTTGTTACCGCAAGGAAGGATAAGAAGGCGGTGTCCTTCGGCCAGCTTTTACTAGCGTTTAGGTGAAGGTCTTCGTTGGGATCGGGGCTATCGGGCCGAAGGTATCGACGGCGTGGAAGGCGTAGCCGTTACCGCCTCGCGGTTCGTGTTGCCGCAGACCACCTCCTGCCACCGGCTTTTCCTGGTAAAAAGGCATTTATTCGATAGGATCCCCGCCCCGGTCCACGTTTTCCGGGGTAAAGAGTCGTGATCCTAGAACAATCTTCTTGGGGACCGGCTCGCCGCGAAAGATTTTCATGGCGACCTCAATGGCCTCCGCTCCCCCGGTCGGATAAAGGAAAGTCGCACTGAGAATTCCTTGTCGTACATAGGCAATTCCCTCGTGGGGCAAGGCATCAATCCCAACAAAGAGCATTTCTTTCTCGCGACCGGCCGCCTTTGCCGCAAGATATGCACCATGGGCTCCTGGGTCGTTATGGGCATAAACGGCGTCGATCTTATCGAAGCGAGCAAGGGCAGATTCCATTTCTCGTCTAGCATTTGGCTCAAGCCATTTCATGTCCGCTTCGAAAATCACTTGAATCTCCGTACCGGCAATAGCCTCCCGGAAGCCGGAGTGTCGGTCTTGCCCGGGTGTGGATGTCATAAGCCCCATCAATTCAACCACGTTTCCCTTTCCGCCCAGTTTTTCCACTAGCCATCTTCCGGCAGCATAACCGATCTTTTTGTTGTCTGCCCCGATGAAGCAAGTGTATTCCTCTCCTAACACGGCTCGATCGAGCACGATGACTGGGATACCGGCCCGGTAGGCTTTGGCAACTGGTTCTGTGAGAGGCTGGGCCTCTTTCGGGCTAACGATGATGAGGTCTACTTTTGCACTGATGAACTCTTCGAGATGGGCTCGTTGCCGCAAGGTATCATTCTGAGCATCCTTAAAGATGACCCGTAGATTGGGATATTTCTTGGCCGCGGCTTCAATATCTGCATTCATTTGTACTCGCCAAGGTTCCCCCAAGTTGCATTGACTCATGCCAATGGTATACACCCGTTCTGAGCCTGCCTCGGACCGCTGTGCATTAGGAGTCTCGGCAGTTGAAGCAGTCTGGGAACTTCCCCCAGCCGAAGGAGTGACCTTTTCCTTGCCAAGATCCTCCGGACGGTAGCATCCGCTTATTGTGCCGACGAGCAAAGCCATCCCTAGGAGGCAGTAACTGTTCACCCAAGCTTTGGGGGTTGCTGGACGCATCATCACACTATCTCCTCCCTACTTAATGGCGGACATTTGATAGCAAACTGCAATGCCTCTTTAAACGTTCCCGAGCAAGGCTCGCTGGCAGGTATCCGCTCCTCCTGCGGCAACCACCTAAGCATTCCCTCCGAAATCTCAGGCTACTCGAGGCAGGACCGACAGATGGTTCACTCGCTTAAGTGGTGGCAGTACAAAGCATCCCACGTTTGTAAAAATTTTCCGGGAACTTGCGATGTCCAAATCCTTCAAACTTTTTGGCCAAGAACGGACCGTGGGCATTGGTGAGAGTCCGCTAACTGCTGCTCGAGAATGCTGGAGAAAGTCGCCGCCAGCTCTTCACGGCAAAATCATCTGTTATCCTTGACGCCGTTGTTGCATCAACACCGCGGTAACGATAATCACCCCGGTGAGCATGAGCCGTTGTGCCTCTGGTACGGCGTTGATGCTTAGGATCTTTTCAAGATAACCGATGGTCAAAGTTCCCAAAAGAGTCAGGCCGATACTGCCCCGGCCTCCGGTCAGGGCTGTGCCTCCGATGACTACCATAGCGATTGCGGTGAGTTCGTACCCCACGCCGGCCTCCGGGTCTCCTTGCTTTTCCTGAGCGGCATGGCAGATGCCCGCTACAGCAGCCAAAAACCCAGATGCCATGTAGGCGAGGATTTTGGCCCGGGCTACCGAGATGCCGGAAAGTCGAGCAGCTTCCTCATTGCCACCGATGGCATAAAGTTCTCGGCCCCATCGGTGCCAGGCTAAGAGGATTCCGGTCACGGCAGCACATACCAGGAAGATTACCGTGACCATACTGATGTTGCCCCAAAGGATCCGGGAATCAATAGCCTCCAAAATCTCCGGAATAGGAACATATCGATAAGTGCCGTCGGGATTGCGGACCGCTGTCGATACTTTCATTCCGCCGCTAATGGTCTTTGCCAACCCGCGGGCAAACACCATCATTGCCAAGGTGGCGATAAAGGGCTGGATTCGAAAATTCGCCACCAGCATCCCCGAAGCCATTCCGCAAGTTGCACCAACTCCAAGACACACAGCCAAAGCCAAAGGTGGTGACCACCCCCAGTGAATGGTAAAAAGAGCGAAGAGCACAGCGGAAAGAGCGAGAACACTTCCCACGGATAAGTCAATGCCGCCGCCAATAATCACTAGAGTTAGGCCGCAGGCAAGGATGCCAAACTCCGATGCCTGCCTCAGTCCATCCCGGTGGGTACCGATTTTGTAGAAGGCTCCGTCAGCATCGAAAAGAACACCCAGAAACATCACCAAAAGCAAAGCAGCAAGGGCTCGGGAAACTGGGGAGGTGAGGAACTCTTGGAGGGATGTTCTTTGAGGTTGTTCCCCGGTTTTCACTAGCCAGCTATACAACCCAAAAAACCCGAGGATGTACCAAGATAGCAGGATGAGATAGTAGGCGGCCTGAGGAGAAATGCTTATGCCAAGCAGTCGGCCAACGTTTTCGATTGCCAGAATGAGCGGGAAAGGTGCTCCTACAAACCGGGTTGCCAGGGACAAAAGGAGTCCTACAAGTCCGATCAATCCGCAAGCCGTTTTGAAGTCAAACCGAATATGCAGCACTTTCATCACCTGCTTCTCTCGCTGGGAAGGCTCACAATCCCCCAAGTCCCAAGTTCAAGGCTCACAATCCCCAAGTCCCAAGTTCTGAGTCACTCGTTAAAGCCGACGCTCCTGTCCCCCGGGCCTTTGGATCTGCGGCATTGGGATATGATTCCTGGGATGTGGTGCCCAACACATCCATCC